>JADEYI010000869.1_pt1 | contig 30924 bp, 25 predicted proteins | sample 8542331 | NCBI WGS metagenome assembly JADEYI01 (sample SAMN16510988, study PRJNA670497) | mine drainage metagenome | isolation source: biofilm near Copperflume 1 | place: Germany: Marsberg coppermine Kilianstollen | collected 2018-02 | reverse complement strand
AAGGGTCGTGACAGGCCCCGATCAGGCCCGCCGGGCGCTGGAAGTTCGGTCTAGTTGGCCGATTGGGCCATGTCGTCGGGCTCCGCCGGCGGTCTAGCGCTAGACGTAGCCCTCAGGAACGGGCGATCTCCGACAGGCGGTCTGGGTCGACCTCGCCAGCCCTCGTCGCGGACGCCAGATCATCGAAATACCCGACCATCGCTGCGGGCAGGTAGATGTTGAGCTTCCGGCTGGCCTCGCCGCCTACCCGGAACCCGTGGGCGAGCCCAGCCGGGATGTAGATGAACGAACCCGCCGGGCACACGTACTCGCCGTCGAGCACGTAGAACGCTTCGGCGGCATCGCGGTGGACATGCATCGGTGGCCCGAAGCCGGCCGGTTCGTCGGCCTCCAGGAGCGAGAGCGCCCCGTTCGTCTGCTCGCCCGTTGCCCTAACGGACATCCGGAAGGCGCCGAGGTCGATTGACCTGCCTTGGCCCGGTGTCAGCACATACGCAGCGTTGGCGACGTCGTCCATGTGGTCTTCGTCCAGCGATCGTTTGTTGCTGCTCGTCGTCGCGCGCCGCGTCTCAAATGCGCTCGTACACGCCGAGTGCGGCGAGAATCCGCGCTTCGTCGCTGTTGCGCCCGGCGTTCGCCCCCATCTGCGGACCGTCCGGACCATTCAGGAGACCGGGGTTGAGCGCTGGATGCGAGGACGGCTTGTCCCCCTCCGGGTCAACGTGATCGAGCTCCGCGTCGAGTGCCTCGCCGGTCATCCATGCGATCTCGCGGAAGCCCGACTGCGCGATCAGTGTGCGGGTCTCCTCAGGTGTCAGCAGGAAGCTGAAGGACGGGTCGGACGCCCACGGAACCGGGAAGTGGATCGGCTGGTTGGGCCCGGCGAGGATGTCGAAGAACGCCAACCGGCCGCCGACTCGGACGACCCGGGCCATCTCGCGGTAGAGGCCCGCCTTGTCGGCGATGTTCATCGATGCGTGTTGTGTCCACACCACGTCGAAGCTGGCTTCAGGAAAGGGCATCGCGAGCGCGTTCCCGCACACGAACGAGACCTTGTCATCGAGGTTCGTCCACTCAGACAGCTTCTCGCCCACGGCGCAGTACTCCGCGGTCAGGTCCAACACCGTGACGCGGCAGCCGTAGCGATGCGCGAGCTGGCGGGCCGGACCGCCGATGCCACCCCCGACGTCGAGCACCCTGTCTGTCGCGCTGATCGAGGCCGCGCGCGCCAACGCCAGGGTGCCGGCCAGTCGGTGCGAGTGGTAGTTATCGACCGGGGCCAGTTCGTCGACCGTCACCTGAGCCGGGTCGATCCCGTTCCGGCGGATCTCCTCCTCGATCGTCTCCATCAACCCGGACCATCCGTAGTGGCGGTTGACCCGATCGTCGATCTCGTTCATCGCCTAGCGTCCGCGGAGCACTCGATATCGTGCACGCGCGTGAAGCGGCCGGTTCGGGTCATGGGACGTACCTCATAGCGACACATGCGAGAAGCGAATGCGCAAGACGGCCAGCATCTCACCCAGGTCGAGGCCTTCACAGACGGGCCTCGCACCAGGCCGCGTCCTGCCGCGACGAGCACCCAGCCTATTCCCCGGACACCACGTCATCGGCCGGCGCCGTGTCGTTGGGCTCCGGCAGACGGGGACCGAGGATCCACACGAGCTCGGCCGTTGTCCTGGCTCCCACCTTGCACCGCGCATTCGCCAGGTGGTGCTTCACGGTCGAGTGCGCCAGGCCGAGGCGGTGGGCGGCTGCCTTCTCCGACCCGGTCAGCAGCACGGCTGCGACCACCCCGACCTCACGGTCCGTGGCGCGTTCGGCCCGGTAGCGAGGCCGGCGCGTCATGCGCTGCGCAACCAGTCGAAGGGCTCCGGAGGCTCGGCCAGCCGCATCGTGATCGGAAGGTCGGTGGTCGCGGGGCAATCCCTCTCGCCCCGACCAAACTCCATCAGACTGTACCGGACCGCACCTTTATCCGGTGGCCCTGCGGCTCGCTCAGACCCACGCCGGTGTCCCGTCGTGCGATTGCCAAGCTGCATCCTCCAAAGCTATGCTTGACTTATGAAGGAACGAGTCAAGCAACGCCGCCGCGGTTACACGCGTGTCAGCGCGAAGCACCAGGTGACGCTCCCGGTCGAGACCCTTCGTGGCGCGGGATTGCGCACGGGTGACGCGCTCCGTGCTGAGGTGCGTGGTCCGGGCGAGGTCCTTCTGATTCTCGATGCCGACCCCGTGACGACGTTCGCGGGCGCGCTCACCGGGGTCTTCGAGCCTGGTGATCTTGACGAGCTGCGCGACGAATGGGACTGACCGTCCTTGACGCCGGGCTCCTGATCGCCGTCCTCGATGCCGGGGGCCCGCACCATGCCCAGGCACGGGAGGCCCTGACGGCGGCCCGGCAGCGCGGTGACGAGCTTGTGCTTCCAGCCTCGGCATACGCCGAATGCCTCGTCTCCCCATCCCGACGGGGTCCGGAGGCGGTCGCCACGACCGACCAGTTCGTCGATGCGCTGCCGGCTCGGGTCGAGCCAGCCTCGCGGGCGATCGGCGCCGCTGCCGCCGGCTTGCGGGCTACGCACGGGCGAGCGTTGCGCCTTCCCGATGCCCTCGTCGTCGCCACAGCGCTGGTGCTGGGGGCCGACAGGATCATCACCACGGACGCCGGATGGCCGATCCTCGGGATCGTCGTTGACGTGATCTCGCCCGGGCAAGGGTCAGCGTAGGCGCCGCCCGGTTTGGTCGGGGCAAGTCCTCTCGCCCCGACCATAGCCAACAGTGAGTTCGAGCCGCTCCGGGATGACCGCCGCGAAGCCGTGCGCGATCGCGGTGTCGGTGAGCCGAAGCGTCGCCTCCCGGAAGCCTCGTGCGTCGATCCGCTCGAAGAGCGCCTCCGCGAGCATCCGTCGTCCCGGTCCTCCCTCAGCCTTCCGCCACGTGGTGGCCAGCTCGCGGAGGTAGCGGACGGCCACGTCGGCGGGAACACCGGCTGCCTGATGAACCGCGCGAGCCTCCCGCTCCTCGGCGTCGAGGCGGGCCATCGTCCGGTCGAGGGTGCCGCTGTCGCGGTCCCGCCGGTAGCGTGCCAGCGCCGCATCGCGTTCCCGCTCGATGCGCGCGACCGCGAGCCGGTCGGGTGCGGACGGTGGGGCCGTCACGAGCCCGACCACCCGGGTGAGCGTCTCGGCGCCCAGGGACACCCGCTCCAGGACCTTGGCGATCACCGCCTCGTACAGATGGCGCCGGTAGCCCTTGCCGTCGCGCCGACCATGCCAGCCCGCGGGCCAGTCCGGCGTCGCGGCGGCGAAGTCGGCACAGACGGCCTGATGGCGGTAGTAGTCGGTGTCGCCGATGAGGCGGTCGCCACAGGCCGCGCAGTGGAGCATCGAGAGGGCGTAGGCGCGGTGCGGTGAGGCCGGACGCCCGGCCGTGGTCGCCCGCGCCGCCCGCAGCGCCCGCGCCCGGTTCCACGTCGCGAGCTCGACGAGCGGTCCCCAGTTCGCGGGAGACCCGTCTCGGAGACGACCGATGTACAGGCTCGAGGTGAGCACCCCGCGGACGACGTAGAGGCTGAGCCCGAGCTCCGCGGCCACCGCCCGGTCTGTCGAGCCAGCGGCCGAGCGCTCGACGATCCGCCGGACCGCCGGGACCGTGGCGGCGTCGGGCTCGATGAGCTTCGCCTCGTTCCGCCGGAAGCCGAACGGCGGATGACCGCCCGGGTCGTTGTCGCGGGCCATCTTCCCGGCATATCCGGAGCGGACGTTCTTGCTCTGGTCCCGGCTCGAGACCTCGGCCGCCTTGGCCTTGTCGACGAAGCGTTCCCAGTCGTCGTCGTTCGAGGTGAGGAGACGGTCGTCGCACAGATAGATGACGACGCCGGCGCGGTGGAAGATCCGGCGGTAGTGGAGCGCCAAGGCGAGGTCGCGGATGAACCGACTCGTGTAGCCGACGACGAGGACGTCGTACTCGCGTCGCTCCGCCGCCGCGAGCATCGATCGGAACTCGGGGGTCGTCGTCGCGGGCGGCTCGCGCATCGAGTCGGGACCCGACCAGCCACTCTTCGCGACGGTCCAGGCGAGCCCCGTATCAGCGAGACCGAGCTCGGCGATCGAGCGGTCCTGCATCGCGCGCTGGGCGATCGGGCCGTACTTGTCGAGCTGGCGACCGGAACTCTCCCTGACCCAGCGCGCGGCGCGGAGCCCACGGAGGTCGTGCGGCCGCCCCGCAAGGCTCATGCCGGGGTCTCCTCGACGGTCGAACGCTGCTTGGCCATGGTCACCATGATGCTCGGAACGCGTCCCAAGGCAACTGGCTTCTCGCGGTCCGCCTGCTCGGCCGCCCAGCGGTCGCGGACGAGCTGGGCGAGGGCCGCCACGAGCGGGTCGTAGGCGGGTGCCGATCCGGCGACCCCACCCGGTGAGCCGCGGCCTCGCCGGGGGAGTTGGGCTGTCGTTCGCCCGGCGACGGCACGCCCGGACACGCGGCCGTCGGCCGGAACGAGCGCCTCGTCGGTCCGAGCCCTCGCCGGGCTCACAGAGGTCCGCGGCTCGTCCGACGGCGGCTCGAAGAGCGCCAGCTGGTTGCCCGGCGGGCGAGTCCGCTGTGCCGTCGCACGGGTGCTCATGCCGCCCTCGGCTCCGATGCCGACGTAACGGCTCCGATGGCCCGCGACGGGCCCATCATGCCGGGGGTGCCGTCATGGACCAGGGCATTGGCGTTCGCCCGCCTGTGGGCGCGCCAGGCCGCCACGTGGCAGCGCGTCGAACAGGTGCGCAGGTCGGCCCGCGACCAAGACGGCAGGGGCTCGCCCAGGGGCACGAGGTGGACCGGCGGCGCAGGACGGACCCGGCGGGCGGTCATGACGCCTTGCCCATCGTCGCGGCGATCGTGCCCAGGATGTCCCGCTCGGACTGCTCGGCGAGGCGGGTCGCGGCGAGGTCGTCGTCGTCGATGAGCGACTCGATCGCGTCCCGCACGAGCTCCTGAAGGATGACCGGGGGGAGGGCGTCGAGTTCGGTCGTGCCGCCATCCCAGGAGTCGGCGTGGCCGCCCCGCGGCTTGCCCGTCTTCGCGTTGAGCTTGACCGGAGCCGACGGCAGGTCGTACTCGCGGACCTGCTCCGCGGTCAGGGCGCGGGCCTCGAAGTGGAAGGACTCCTGCTCGGTGCCGGTCAGGTGGGACCGGATCTCCCGCTCCGCGCTCGCCCCGACGGCCTGGCCGGATGGATCGAGGTCGCCGAAGTGGAAGATGGAGAACTCCTGGCCACGGGCGATCGCCCGCTTCACGTCCTGCGCCGTCTCCCAGCCGATCGTCGCGGAGTTGAAGCCGCCCACGCCGAGCGTCGGTACGCCGTATTCGCCGGCGATCTGGTTGATCGTGCCGAGCAGGCCGCGCGACTCGCTCCACACTTCGCACGTGGCCGGGGCGTTCCGCCAGATGTCGCGGCGGCAGGAGCGCTGCCACTGCTCGGCGGCCTCGGCGAGGTCGCCGTAGCCGACCCAGCGCGTCTTCGTCCGCGTGCCGTCGGTGATCGCGGACCAGGCAACGTCCCCGGACCGGCGGAGGGCGAGCAGGTCGATCAGGACGCGCTCGTACGCCTGGTTCGTCTTGGGGATGGGCTGGCGGGCGTCCGGCCGCATCGTCAGCAGGTAGAACAGGTGTCGGGCGGTGATCGCGAGCGTCTGCTCGTCGATCACCTCGACGATGTCCGACATCCGCCCGATCCGGTCGGGGGAGACCGGGTGGCCGCGCCTGCCCCGCCGCGACGCGACGTATTGGAGAGGCATGCCATCGTTATGCTTGGACCAGACACACGCGTCGCACGGACAGGTGGGGTTGACCGTGCAGCGGTGGTCGCCCGGGCAGTGGGACCCGTCGATGCAGACGTGCGGCGTCGCGGCGCTCACTGCGCGGGTCAAGGCGCGCGTCCCGAGTGGCTCCGCCACGTCGACGCTCACGCCGAGATCCCGGCAGCCGGGACGGTTGCGAGGGCCCGGACGGCGGCCGCCGCACAGGGGGCGCAGCGGTACCGGTCGGTCGGCCGCGGATCGCCGCACGAGCAGCAAGACCCGGCTGGGAACCGGATCCCCGGCCGAGCGAGGAGGAGGGGGATGGCGCCGGTCCGCGGCACCTGGGCGGCCATGACGGCGGCCCGCCAGCCAATCGGGTCGGCGTCGAACAGGGCGAGGATCGCGTCGCGGTGGCGGGCGAGGACCGCGTGCTCGGCACCCGACAGCGCCTCCCGCGGGCGGTAGCGGAGGCGACCGTCGCCGGCCGGCACGACGAGGATGCCGCGCCGGCGGAGCGACCAGAGCAGCTCGGCCGGCGTCATCCGATGGTCCCCCACGCGGCCGACTCGATGGCGTCAGGCTCCCGGAGCGGGGCGGTCGACCACAACGTGGACTGCGGGTCATCCTCGGTGACGTTCGGGTCCCGGGCGGCAGCCGGGGCGTCATCCTGCCCCAGAACAGTGGCGGATCGACCGTCCGCACCGTCCGCATCGTCCGCACCGTCCGCACCGTCCGCGCGATTCACGTTCAGAGCGGGGTCTGCGGACGGTGCGGACGGTTGCTCGCCCACCCTTTCTAGGCTGATAACCCGCCGCTTCTCGTGGCCGACCTGACCTGGGAAGGTCACGCGGACGCCGGCGGCATCGAGCGGCTGGGCCACGCGACGGAGCGCGCCCGACAGTCCGCGCGGGGTCGTCGGCCAGCCCTTCGGCCGGCGCTCGGGCGTGATCGCCTCGAGGAGCTCGGCTGCCGTCCCGGTCCAGGTCGAGCGGTGCACCATCCAGGTGATGACCGCCGCGCCAATCCGGTCACCCTCGGCGGCCTCGCGCTGGAGCTCGCCGCGCTGCGCCATGTAGCGGTCGAGCCCGTTCGTCCCGAGGATGGCGTCGACGGCCGCGAGGACCCGACCGTAGTCGGCCATCCGCGGCCGGCGCGCCAGCTTGATAGTCGGCAGGGTGCGCAGGACCGCCGATGTGAGATGGAGGACGGCGCCGAGGATCGCGGGATGGGCGGCCCGGAATGCGGCCTCCACTTCGTCGTCATCCTGCCGATGACGCTCGTCGATCTGGGTGAGGTCGATTGCCAGGAGCCGATCGGCGAGGTCGCCCCGCATCGCGCCCGGGTCGATCCCGGTCAGGATGATCGCCCGGCGGAAGGCGACGACGCTGATCGCGGAGTCGGTGTAGAGTGCCCGCCGCAGATAGCCCTCCCCGGTCACCGCCCGACAGAGCGCGTCGCTCAACCAGCCCGGGATCGTGTCGATGTTGTCGAGCACCACGACGTACGATCCGCCTGCCGTGACTGCCCAGCCTTCCGGGTCCTTCGGAACGGACCGGACCGGTGCCGGGCTGGGGTCGATGGTCCGGGCGAGCGCTCGGGCGGCTGACGTCTTCGCGGCACCGGCCGGACCCCGGAAGAGGATGATCGGGACGGGGATGCCGAGCAGTGCGCCGACCTGGTGGGCGAGGACGAGGGAGCGGTCATCGGGCGCGACGTTGAGGAGCTTCGTCAGGTCGGACAGATCGCCCGATGTCGGCTCGGGCAGCGGAGAGATGAGCTCGGAACGCCGGAATGTGACGGGCGATCGATCGAGGATGCGCCGACCATCGGGCCCGACGACGATCGCCCGGCCGGACTCGTCACCCAGGTCGATGACGACCGAGCCGTCGTCGAGCCGCCCCGATCGCAGCAGCAGCGTCCGCCGCGGCAGGCCGAGCGCGCGTCCCTCGAGGACGGCCAACGCATCGACGAGTGCCTGGGCCGGCGGGACCTTGCCGAACTGGTCAGCGAAGATCGCGGCCAGGGTCGCTCGGAGCGATGCCCGGCCGCCGCGGAACATCCGGGCGACGTTGGGCCCGGCGCGCTCGACCGCGAACGGCTCGCCATCCTCGGCCCGGGCGAGGTCGTACCGGTCCATCGCGAGCTCGACGATGAGGTCGGCCGCCGACCGCTTCGTCGGCTTGGCGGAGGCAGGCTCCGACCCGGCAGGGGCGGGTCCGGGGCCGGCAGCGGCCGGCAGCGCGCGCGCACCGTCGACGAGCGCTTCCACGTCCTCCCGGGTCCCGCCAGCGGCGAGAAAGTCCGCCGCATCGCCGTGCTCAGGGGCGTCGGGCCAGTCGATGATCGACACGTCGGCGGCGATGCCGACCAACGCACCGCCGATCCGCTGCATGTGCTTGTGGCCGACGTCATCGTTGTCTGGCCATGGACGGACCCTTAACCCGGTCAGCTCGGCGAGCGGGATGGCGCCCGGCGTCCCGCTGGCCCCGGTGACGGTGCCGACGGCCTGGACCCCGATCGAGAGCAGCGCGTCGGCGGCCTTCTCGCCCTCGACCAGGATCACGGTGGGCGAGCCGTCCAGCCGTTCGATGCCATAGAGCGGCAGATCGGCGGCCGAGAGCCCGCCGAGTCCGGGCGTCCCGTCCGGCTGCTCCCACCACATGCGCTTGCCGTCCGGTCCGTCCTGCCGGCAATGGATGGCCACCGGCTCGCCCGTCGCGTCGCGGATCGGGTAGCGCGTCACACCAGTGTGATCCCGGCGTGGGGCTAGACCGGGGGCTCTCGTGTGGCCGCCAGCCAGTCGCACTGCGGTCATCGGTCCACCCGGATCGTCGGCCCGAGGCGACGGGCGCTCGGGCGAAGATCGGTCGAGCCTTCCAGTGGGGGTGTCGGTCATATCCCCACCACCGTACGAAGGGCCACTACTGGCGATTGGCGCGCTAACGGCTACAGGGGCCCAAGGTCCTCCCAAAGCTCTGTCAGGACGCGGCTCCGCTCGGCTCGCCACCCGTCCGGCAATGTCCGCCAGCCCCTCGGTTGGCGGCGGCCGGCTCGCCGGTTCCGTGTCAGGGCATCGTCGAGCGAGGCTCGATAGAGCTCCGCGGCCTGCTCAAGGGTTCGCTCGCCACCGCCTCGACGGCTCAGGTAGTGGATGGCCAAGACGCGGGCAACGGTGGACGCCTCCCGTGGCCGGCGCCGAACACGGCGTTTCCGGCGACTCGGGAGCGTCGCAGCGACCATGGAGAGCATCGGGCGAAAGAAGCCACCAAGGTCGGCGCACGCGACGAAGTCGCGGAGTCGATCGCCGTTTCGGAACCAGATCGTCAGGCTGAAGAGTTTCTCGTCGCCGCTCGGTAGGTGAAGCTCGACCTCGCGGCCGCTCCGCTCGTCAAGAAGGTGTTCGCGGCCGGTGACCTTGAGGAACTCGCGGCGGATCACCTCCGGCGCGCCGCGCATCTTGTACCAGAGACCGACCTCCTCGCCGTTCTCGACCGAACCTGGGTGCTCCAGCACGAGGCGGCGCGCGAGGTCGAGGATCGCCTGCTCGCGGTCGCCTGGCGGTCGAACGGGGGGTGGACTCGTCGGCGGTCGTGCTCCCTCGCTCACTTGCTGAATCTACGGGACTGGCCGGCTTTGTGGATCGTCAGGGCGCGTCATCCCGGCTCGGGAGCCTCAGGGCCGCCGGCTCGCCCCCAACTGCGAGAAACTGAGAAGCTGTCGAGTCTTGACGGTCGCGCAGTTTCGTCGCAGACTCACCTCGTGACTCCCCTATCAGAGGTTCTGGAGCGCGTCCGGAATGGCGCCCTCCCTCGAGACTTCGAGTCGGACGCGCTCGAGTTCAAGGAGGAGGCGTCGGCCGACCCAAGAAGGTCCCTCGAGACACTGGCGGACGCTGTCGTGTGCCTCGCCAATGCCGAGGGCGGGACGCTCGTCTTCGGCGTCGCGAACGGGCGCGCAGGCGTTGATGCCTTTCGAGGAGTCTCGACCAAACTCACTATCGACACCATCCGACGCGGGATCTTCGATCGGACGCGACCGTCGCTATCAGTGCCCGTGTATGAGTTCTTGCAAGGGCCAGCGCGCCTCATCGAAATCACCGTGCCGAAGGGTGCGGTCTTCTACGCAAACACAGCCGGGACGGCCACGCGTCGAGTGGGCAGCGAATGTCGGCCGTTCCCGCCCGAGGAGCAGCGACAGGCGATGGCTGCCCGGGGACAGTCGGACTGGTCGGCCGAGTCCAGCGATGTAGGGCCAGAAGCCTTGGCAGTCGATGAGGTTGCCCGGGTGCGGCGGCTCCTCGTGCTTGCTGGCCGCGAAGACTTCGCTCGGACTGAGGAGCGCAAGCTGATCCGCGACCTTCGCCTCATGAACAGTCGCGGAAAGCTGACGCGGGCTGGCCTCCTGATCCTCGGCGAGCCCGACGCCATCGCAGCGACCATTCCGAACCACGGCTTCGCCTACCAGTACCGGTCGAGCCCCGGAAGCGAATCCTCGGCACGCTTCCGCTCCAATCGCCCGATCCTAGCGGCCGTCGAGTCGCTGCTTGATGCGGTTGCCGTCCGCAGCCGCGTGCATCCGCTCAGCGCATCGGGCGGCGTCCAGATTCAGATCCAGGATTACCCCGCGGAGGCGATACGGGAGCTCGTTGTCAACGCCCTCGTCCACCGCGACTACGAACTCAACGGAGCGGTAGAGATCGAGCACTCACCCGACTCGCTTGCGGTGACAAGTCCCGGCGGACTCGTATTTGGCATTACGCCCGAAAACATCCTGACTCACCCCTCGACCCCCCGGAACCGACTGCTGCTCGAGACCGTGACAGCGCTGCAGGTTGCGGAGCGAACGGGGCAAGGGATCGATCGCGCATACCGCGCGCTGCTGCGGACTGGGAAGGAGCCGCCCGCGATCTCGGACGATGGCGACCGAGTCCGAGTGCTCGTCCCGGGCGGGACTGGTAACGACGCATTCGCACGATTCGTAGCCGAGCTTGACCCTGAACTAGCCGGCGACGTTGACATCCTCCTAGCCCTGTCGCATCTGCGGGATGCGCGTCGTGTCGGGGCCACTACTCTGGCTCGACTGGTGCAGCGTTCACCCAGCGAGGCACAGAGTGTCCTGGAACGCATGGCGCACGCTGGGCTGGTCGAGCCAACCAGGCGTACCGCCTCCCGCGTGCTCCCGACATATGTCCTGACTGGTCGCTCACTCGCCAGCCTCGGTCGAGCCGTTAAGTACCACGTGCGGCGGGTCGACGAGACGGAACGGAAGATTGCCGATCACGTCCGTGAGTACGGGCACGTCACCAATCAGACGCTGAGGCGGCTTTTCGATCTAGACGTTGCCGGTGCCCGTGACCTGCTTCGCGCCCTGCAGCTGCGCGGTGTACTCGTGAAGCTCGATCAAGGTCGTGGTGGCCCAGGCATCCGATACGGTCCGGGCCCACAGGTCCGTCCAGACGAGTCGCGGCGGCCGCGATCCGAGCCGGGCCGCGACGCAGAGGTCGAGCAACTCGTCCTCGATATCGATGCGGCCCCGGCGGAAGAACAATCGTCGCGGCTAGCCGCTGAGACCCGGGTGCGGGTGATCTGAAGTCCTTCCTGCCCCGGCGCCGGTCAAGCGACGGGGGGGAACTCGTCGGCGACGAGGTTCGCCAACACCATGACCACATAGGATCGGTGCGTCCCAAGAACAGGCTGTAGCCCGTCGGGGCCGATCCTCAGCGACCTAGGATCGCGCTCTTCGCGGCCTCGGTGGCGACGCCTAGGATGATGTCCCGCACGGCGGTGGCGGCTTGGCCGGGCACCTTGGCCAGGACAAGCTTGATCCGCTTCGCGGCGACCGCCGTCTGCGGCGTGTCGCGGGTGACTGCGTCCAGGTTGGTCGCCAGAAGTTCGCGGTCCTCGGAGCTGAGCGACGCTTCGAGTTCGAGCAGGTCCTTTGCGGCTTGGATGCTGGCCTCGGTCCAGTGATAAGGCTTTCCGCAATCGCGGCAATAGGCCTCGAGCGTCCAGTCGCCCGTCACGACGCCGCGCATATACCCGCGAAGTGTCGCGCCGCACTGGTGGCAGCCACGAATCGTTGCAGCGCCGCATTCAGGGCAGAACGACGACGAGTCCTCGGGGCTGCCGATAACATCACCGTTGATCCTGTGCCCGTTTTCGCAGGCTTCGCCTTCGTCGTAGCCAGTCTGAAATGGGTTGATCGGCATTTCGTTTCTCTCTTTCACCCCCGATGGCTGCTGCCCGAGCCGATGTCGCCGTGACCGCCGACCTGCTCAGCGAGCCGGCAACGTCCGCGACTATGGGCGGGATCATGCCGCAGACCGAGTCACACGCAGAAGATCCCGGGCTGGGTCCATCACATCCGTGGCTCAGGGGCAGAACATCTGGCCGCCGGCCTCTGCGCCATCGGCAACGAGCGCACTATCCATCGCCTTGCAAGCGCCGCATGCACGGGACCACAGGTCGCGATCGTGGAGCCTGAGCTGGTTCGCGATGTAGTCCTCTGACACGACCTTGCCACTGCCGGCCACGGCCCGGGCCTCGAGCCATCGCCGCTCCAGGTCAATCTCGACGGCCAGCAGGTCGTACGAAGAGGCGATCTGGCGCAAGAGGTCGAGATCCTCAATCCATCGCAGCTCACCGGACGCCGACAACGACCGCCAAAGGATGTCCGTCATCAGGTCATTTGGAGCGAAGTTGCGGGCCTGTCGGTCAGCGGTGCTCATCTGGTTGGGCACGCGGCCGAGCTCGGTCCTGAGCAGAGACAGAACGGCCACGCGCCGCGCTCTGGCCACGTCCGCATCTCGCTGCCGAGCCCGCTGCTCGGAGGCGGTGTCGAGGGATCGCCGGACCACGTCATCCTCGGATCGCTGGAGCCGGTCGATGTAGATCGCGATCAGAAACCCGAGCGCTGCGCCGATGTAGGTCGCGACGAGCGCCCGATAGAAGTCCCTGTCCAAGACGACGGGCAGGGCAAGGAGGACCCCAGAGCCCAAGGCGATGACCGCGATAGCCCACGGACTCCGCCTCATGCGGGCCATTGCACGTTTCACTTCAGCCTGCACACGTTTCCCCACAGATCCCGGAAACCGTAGCACGCGAGCAAGGGCTCGCGAATTCGAGTCAGCAGCGTCGCAACGATGTCCGCATCGTGGGTGAGCCCGCGCGCCTACTCCTTCTCCCAGCCGAAGTCCCTGAAGCGGAGCGTCTTCGCGTTCTCGGAGATGGTGCGGACCGTGTCGTCGGCGAAGCCGTCGGCAGCCGAGTGCTCCGCCTCGACGTGGAGGGTGACGTGGAGACGTACATCGGTCTGCTGGGCGAGCCGGTCGATGACCTCGTCGACGATCTTCGTGAGCTCAGGGATGGGGCGCCGCGGGTCGCCGAGGCTCACCTCACCATGGAATCGCCTGACACGCCGGACGGGTTCGGGGCCCGGCCCGGGGCCCGGCGGCGGCGGCTTCGGGGGTTCGACCCCCGGCAAAGGGTCCGGTAGGACCGAGCCGTCGACGATGAGGCTCGTGGAGGTGACCGGCGTATCGGCGAGGCGTCCGGCGACAATCCCGCGGTACTCACCGGGGGCCTCCCGAGCGGCCGCGTAGGCGAAAGTCTCCGACCGCCACAGGAGGCTCGACGAGCCGTCGCGCACGGCACCCTCGAGGACGGAGATGTCCCTCAGGCGAGGCAGGTACAGGTACTGGGCGAACCAGCTCCACAGCTGCTTCAGGCCGAAAGCGTGGTCGGCGGTCCACCTCTCCTTGAGCGCGCCGTCGAGCACGAGCCGGAGGTTCACGCCGCCGAACTTGGTGATCAGGTGCTCCTCGTTTCGGAGCTTGGCGCCGGCGCGGACGGCCAGGGGGTCCGATCCGGACACCTTGACTGGGCGCACCGCCACCCTCGCCAGCGGGTCAGCCTGCTCCGGTACGAGGAGCCACTGGTAGGTCTCGGGGATCCGGGCGCGGGAGCTCTCATCGGCACCATCGCGCTGCGACTTGGCCTGGTTGCGCTGGAACGCGTCGAGGTTGAGGCGGCCGGCCTCGCCGTCGTCGACGATCGAGCTCCAGGCGAGGTACTCGCGAACCGCCGTTGTCAGCTCGGCGAGCCGGAGGTGGTCGGCCACGAGGAAGACGAGCATGTTCTGGTTCGTGCGGGCGCCGGCTCCTCGGGAGGCTAGGATCTCGCCGGCTGCAGCGGTGGCCTTCGACGTTGCGGCTTTGGCGTCGTGCGGATAACCGGGCCCAAGCGCGACGAGCGCGACCTCGTCTTCATCGGGCACGTCCGACCCCGACTTCGGTGACGGATGGACGCGGGCGAACGGGCCCCGGTCGGCGAGGGCTCCCTTGAGCCGGCGCTCGATCTCCATATCGACCCGGTCGTCGGCCTGCTGCTCCGCCCGGTCGCGGGCGAGCTGGTTGACCGACGGCTGGGTCGCGTACCAGTAGCGACCGCTGTGCTCATAGAGATAGGTCGCCTGGCCAGCGAGCTTGCGGAGCGCGTCGCCGAAGGTCGCTGGCGTTTCGCCCGGCTGGACCGAGCCCAAGAGGATCCGTCGATCGTCGATGCCACGGTTCGCGGCAGCCGGCAGCGGCGCCGAGCCGAGGAAGACGGTGCGTGCCACTCGACGGGCGGCCGAGTACCGACCGTACGTCCCTGCGTTCTCCCGATCGAGCCGGAGCGGCAGCGATGAGGTTCCGTCGACGTCGGTCTCGATGATCGGCTGCCAGCTATCGTCGAGGTACTGCGTCAGCTGCGGGAGGACCATCGTGTCATCGAGCGGGATGGAGGCCGGCCAGATGAGCAGATTCCCGTCTTGCTTCTCCCACAGAGCGTGGACAACCGCTGCCATCAACTTCAGCACGCCGCGGGTCCGCTGGAATCGCTCGAGCGTCGACCAGTCGTCGAAGAGCCGGTCGAAGAGCTCGGGGTGGATCGGGTAGCAGGTCCGCAGGCGCTCGAGGTACGCCTTCTCCTTCGTTTCCGCGGGGAAGCTGCCTTGGTGTTGGGCGTACAGCTCGCCGAATCGCTGGACGACCTCGTCGCGGCCCTTGATCGCCTCGGTTGTCAGCGGCTCGAAGAGACGCCGCCGGACGATCTCGAAGGACTCCTGGGCCGCAGCAGGGCGCCACGGCGCGTCCACCCGGTGGACGACGTGCTTGAGCGAGGCGAGTGCCTTCTGGCCACCCTCGCCGCCGACCTCGATCGCCGACGACGGGAGAGACACGACCAGGAGCGCGCCCGGGACCTGATCGACCGCGCCGGTCAGCTGCTGAGCGAACGACAAGGCAGCGTCGAAGGTGCCGCCCGGAAGGTCGTCCTTGCCCCACTGGAGCCGGGCGTACGTGACCCATTCGTCGATGAGGACGACTACGGGTGCATGGGCCGCGAGGAGCGAGCGGAGAGCATCAGCGCCAGGTGGAACACCGGTGCGATCGGCATCCGCGACGGTCGCAAACGCAGCCGCGCCCCCGAGGCGCCATGCGAGCTCACCCCAAAGCGTGCGGATCTCCGTCCCCTCGACGACCCGCGGGGTGATCGGCGAGAGCGCCGTTCCGACGATCGCTGCACGGGTCACCTTCGGGAGCGCCGAGACCTTCGCCTCCGTGATCACGCCCTCGAGCCCCGGCAGGCTCGTGATCGGAGTCGCCGGGTCAACCAGGTGCCAGAGCGCCAGCATCGAGTGCGTCTTGCCGCCGCCAAACGTCGTCTGGAGGTCGACGACCGACTCACCACCCGTCCCGGTCAATCGCCGAAGCGCGCCGGTCAGCAGGAGCCGGAGACCCTCGGTGAGATACGTCCGCGCAAAGAACTCGCGGGGATCGACGTATTCCTTGGCACCTTCGCCACGCGCGACCTGGGCGAGGTCCGCGGCGAACTCCGCCTGGCGATACCGGCCGGCGGCGACATCCGGATGTGGGGTGGCGAGGCTCCGCCACCCCGCGAGTCCCTTGAGTGGTTCCGCGGCGACCGGAGCGGCCGTGGTCGCCTTCTGCTTCTCCTTCGCCTGGGAGACAGCGTTCTCCATGAGGATCGTCGCCTTCGTCCTCGCGAGCTCGTCGGCCTGGGGTGCGGCGACCGAGCGGAGGAGGCGCTCGGCGGTGTCGTAGGCGCGATAGACATCGTCTCCCGTGAACGGCTTCTCGCCCGGATGGGCCCAGCGGTTGCGGGTCAAGCGCAGCTCAGCAACGTAGTTCTTCTCGGCCATGCCGAGCGTCTTACCCAGCGTGTCCTGCCAATGGAACCAGATGGCGTTGAGAAGGAACTGAGGGTCGTTGGGGTCGGAGGAGCCAGCACCCGGTCCCTTCGCCGCCTCGACGGTCGAGACCCACGCAGAGCCGTAGGCCTTCGTGAAGGCCTGCTCGACGACCGGCTTCAGCCCAGCCGCGAGTCCGTCGAGCATCCGCCCGATCCGCTCCTTGTTCGACAGCGCCATCGTGGGTCCCCTACTCGAGCCCGAGGCTCGTCTGTGCCGGCTGAGCAGCCCGGGCCGACTCCGCGCCACGGGACAGGTCAGTCCAGGCCACGACGAGCGCGTTGTATGCCCGGGCCTCGTCGGTCCAGCCCTTGCGCTCGACGACGTGGTACATGCGGTAGGCAAGGTCGCGGGCGGTGTCACCAAGCCCGCCGAGGCGCGCAAGGAGGTCGCCCGCAGCCGCCTCGCCATGGGTCAGCAGCACGTGAACGAGCCTCTGCGTCGCCTCCCAAACCGGAATGCGTGCGTCCGTTGCCGGGTCCCAGTTCGGGCTGTACTCGTCGCGAGCCAGGAGGCGTACGCGTCCGCGCGAGGCCACCACGATACCGGCCTCGACCAGGCCAGCGACCGACGTGTTCTTGGCCTTCGACAAGGTCTCCGCAGTCCCGTAGGCCGCCTCGTCGAGGCCGAACTGCTCGTACCAGGCGATCGCCCACCGGGTGTCCGCGTCGAACTCGCCCTCTTGCTCTGCAAGCAGCTCATCGAGGACCTGGTTAATGAGAGCGAGCGCGGTGCGGACCCGCATCGCCGAGCCATCAGGCTCGAGAACCCTTGCGTAGCGGCTGAAGATCGCCATTCCCGGCCCAATCGACGACTGAGCGAGGTCCACCGGCGCGATGTTGCCGTGCTGGAGCGTACGCAGCGCCTCGGGCATCTCGCGCTTCATGCTCGCAACGAAATCCTTGCGGGTCGTGACGCCAGCGTCGCTCGAACGTGGGCGGCAGACCAGGACGATGGAGGATGCCAGGGTGTTGGAATCCATTGCCCGGAGGCGTGTCTCGCCCTCAGTTCTCATTGGCCAAGTACCGCCGATCTCCATGCCGGACTCAATCAACCCCGTGAGCATAGTTTCCCACCCGGTCGATGAATTCGGCCTTCCCTCCGGGTCATCGCTGGCCTCGTCCGCCTGCTTGAAGGCGTAGAACAACGCCATCGGGTAATCGTGGGCGAGGCGAGACGCTAGCGTTCGGAAGACGTCCACCATGCCGCGTTCGAAGTACTTATGCGCCTCCTGCCTGCCGCCCAATCGGAAAGGATCAGCTACGAGCTCACCGCTCTTGGGGGTTGTGAGAGTGGAAAACAGGTCTGGGAAGACGTCCGAAAGCGTTGGCCGCAGCCACACGTAGAAGAAGTCGGACAGGTCGGCGTATCCGATGTTGTCGTAGTAGGGCGGATCCGTGACGACCATCGAGACGCGTGCCAGCTGCCGAGCATCCGCCTGTGTCGCGGTCGCAGCGGGGGCCCCGGCCGACCCGGCGAAGGCGGCCGCGAGCGTTCGTGCGACGTATTCGGCGACGACCGTGAATGAACCGGAGCTCGTCCCAAGAGGGTTGCCCTCGGCGAAGTTCCATTGCAGTGGGATCGCCTGAAGGGCAAAGAGGTTTCTAGGACATTGAGCGGCCGGCTCCCAGGGACACAGGGCATTGCCTAGGTCAACCTGCTTGTCCAGCGCAAAGGCGAGGTAGACCGCTACGGCGTCCGCGTATGCGTCACTTCCGCTGCCGCCATCGCGCAGCCTCGCGTCGTCGCTCGTCAGCCCAATCGCTGCCGCGTCACTGGCAACACGCTCCCGCGCCTCTCGAACGAGTTCGCTGAGTGTTGTGAGGGCGACGAGCTGTCGGGGGGTGAAGAGGTCGCGGTGCTTCGTCAACCCGTAGGCTTGGATGCGGAACCCGAGGGCCTGATCGGGCAGGTCCGTCTCAGGAGCCCAAGCTGGCTCTGCCGACCGCGCGATCGACTCATGCTCCCCAGTTGCAGGAACGTAGACCCGCCCTCGCTGGCCTTCCGCGGCGACCGCCATCAGCTGAGCGCCCATCCGCTTCGCCCGGCCCTCTGCGCGAATGTATTCGAGCGGCACCGGCGATTCGCAAACGAGGCAGCGCGCGCCTTGGCGTCCGACAGTGCCGTCGGGCGCCTTCCCGTGAGGTCCACCGATTGCGAACGAGATGCTCCGGTCGGCTCGGTTGATGACCGGGGCCGCCCACGCCTCCTTGCCCTTCTTCTTGCTGAGCTCGAACGAGCGCACCAACGGCATCGTGGCGCCGCAGGCAGGGTTCGGACAGCTAACGGTGCGTGCCCACAGCCATGCGATGACTGGTGCTTCGCCGCCACCGTGTTCTTTCGGCAGGCTGGCCTTCGGGTAGAGGTGGCCGATTCGGCGCTCGGCCTCGTCACGGATCCAGGCGCCGTACCGGCGGACGTCCTCAGCCAGCCCGGCTGCTCCCTCCCACGACCCTGAAGAACCCAAGCCGCGCCGGGTGTCGGGATGGACGGGCGGGCGGTTTGCGAACTTCGGTGGGATCTCGATCAACGCCTTCGTGATGAGAACAGCAACCGGGTTGAGGTCGGACGCGTATGCGGTAAGGCCGAGCCGCTGGGCCTCGAACGGGATGCTTCCGCTGCCACAGAACGGATCGAAAACGGGCGGCGGGTTGCCGTTAGTCGAGCGACGGATCTCCACTCGGGCCTCTTCGAGGACCGCCTCGTTCGCAGTGTTCTCCCACTGCACCAGTCGCCTAATGATCTCGAACAGGCGGGTGCGTTCATCCTCCTGGGACTTTCGCGTCGGGAAGCGGTCGGGGTCCGAGGAGGGGTCGTCGACAATGCTCGCGAACAGCACGGCGCGGCAGGCGGCGAGCGGCCGGCGCGCCCACCAGTGATGCATGTTGGCCGGCCTACCGGTGCGGATCGTCTTTTCGCGTGCCGACGCGACGTTGATCGCCTCGAGCGGGAGAGCGACCTCGATGAGCTTGCGCTTGACGGGCACCGTCACTTCCAGTGCCTGTTGATGTAGTCGGCGATCTTCGGCAGCGGCAGGGCTTCGGACGTGGTTCCGTTACGCACGTAGAACTCGGTGACCTCGCGTGCCTGTTCTTTGACCAGCTCCTTGGTCGTCAGGTACACGGGCCCGTAGCCCGGCGGTACGTCCACAAGGCAGACCGTCCCCCCGTCGAGCTCGACGTATTGCGTCGCGACGTGGGCCGACTCCTCGAGCCCGAGCTGGCTCTTCATCACGACTGCAAGGTACTGCGAGAAGCAGTCGATCACTGACTCGCCCGGCTTCTGCATGACCTTGGTGTCGAGCTCGACACCGCACACGCGGCCTACCGGGTCCACGCCGATCAGCAAGGTTCCGCCCAGCGTGTTCGCGAAGGCGGCGATGGTCTTCGTGACCATCTTGTTCAGCAGGTCGGGCGTGTCGAGGTTGGCCTTCACGTTCCATCGGAGCGTGGACTTGAACTCAATGTTGGGCTTCTCGCCGGCCGCCATGATGGCCCGAACCCGTGCCTCCGTGGCCGGCTCCGGCCAGGTGGCGGCGCCTGAGTCGACGGGCACTCTGGCCAGCCGCACCAGCTTGCGGTCACCTTCGTCGATGCGCACGACGCCAGGAATGCGCCGGACGTAGCCGTACACGGTAGCGGGGATGACGCCCATCTTGGTGGTGACGTACCGGACGACATCGGCGAGCTCGCGCTCCCCGCCCGGAGCGTCTGTCAGGTACGGGATCAGGAGGGCGCCCATCCGGTCAGCGAGTGATTCTTTGCGCGGTGCCCGGCGGGGTCGTGGGTCCTCGGAAACGAGCCTGATCACGGACCGTCCATCGCGCGTGAAGACCTCGAACGAGGCGTGCCGGCGGACAATGGCCGATACACGACTTGGATAGGTGCGCAGCCGCTCAGCAAGCGCTCCGGCCAATTCGTCCATGACTGCCTCTCCGCCGCGCTCCTTGAGGTATTTGATCGCGGCGGTCCTCGCCTGTTCAGCGGGCCCGGCGGATTGGTCGGCAACCTTGGCTCTCCGAGCTTCGGGCCACTCGACTAGCGCCCAGCCCTTGTCGGGCAGCTTCACGAATTCGGAGCGCATCTCCAAGTACATCGTCACCGAGTTCTTGCCTACGGTACGTCGCTCGCGGACGGCCGCGTCGATCTCGGCCGCCGCGAGTGGGTGGCCGGCACGCCGCAGGACCTCCATCATGAGGACGACGATGTTGACGGCCGCGTCGGCGTCGCGGTCGGCGAGTCCCCACTGCCCGCTCTTGCCGATCGCGACGAAGCGATCGTCGCCCGCGAGGTGGTTCGACAGGTTCCGGATCTCCACGGGCTTGTGCCGGTTGCGGGCGTTGATCAGCCGGACGACCTCCGCGAGCTCAACCGGCCCTCCCGCGGCGCTGATGATCCGAAACGCTTGGTCACCGCGGCGGAGAAGAAACTCGAACCGCCCCTGCCAACGCCCGTCCTCCCGGTGCTCCACGAGCGGCGTGAGCGTAACTGCTCGCTCAACCTCGGCGATCGTCACCCGCTTGCCGCCGCCAGCCTTGTTCAGGGCCAGGACGATGTCCGCGGAGCTCAGGGCGCCTGCGTTCTCCTCGGTGAGGTACCGGCCGATGCGGTCCGCCAGCGCGATCCGGGCGCGGGCGTCGTGGTCCGTCGCCGGGGCCCACATCACCGGACGACGATCGGCATCAGCGTCGAATCGGACCATACCCCCGAGCTCGAGCACGAACGCCACCAGGCGATAGTCGCGCCCCTTCTGAGATTGCCCGATGTCGAGTCGCTCAAGCAGCCGCTCCTCAGGCAGAGGGCCGTCCACAGCGGCCAATGTCTCCTTGAGAGACGCGAACAACGGCTCGAGCTCGGGCTCCAGCCGGTAGGTGACACCGTGGAAGCCCCGCGCCCATGCGTCGCCGATACGGCGCATCGCCTTGGCCTCGATCAGCCGCACTGCCTCCCTCGTAACGCCCAGGATTCCGGGCCCGAGCTCCTCCAACGTCTTGGGCTGGGACACGAGACCCTTCCGGCTGTCGATGACCACCCATTCGCGGGCGGGGTCTGCCCCCTTTCGCCGGTCATCGGCGAGAGCTGCCTGCACGATCGCTGGGACGGCGGTCACGAGCTGCGTTATCCCTGGGACGCCGGCCTTCACGGCGTCCGGGACGATCGTGATGCCACGGGCTATCCAGAAACCGCGCCAGTCCACGTCGCCGGCCAAGCAGTGGCCGGCGAGCTGGCGGAGGACCTCGGACGCCGCGCGCCCAGCCCAAGGTCCGAGCGCGCCCCATGCGGTGGGTGCGAGGTATCCGCTGGCAAGCAGATCCCCGACCAGCACTCGCCCGAGCCCGCGCAGGTGGTCCTCAATCTCTCGCCCGAGGTGGAGGGCGTCCACACCCGCCTCGAGCGCGGCCGCCGGCAACTCGATCGTCACGGCATCAGTCATGCCCCCGCCTCGACGACCTCGCCCTGGGCGAGTAGGTCCTTGATCGAGTAGTTCACCGACGTCGAGGCAGGGTCTGGCGCCAGCGAGAAGGGCCGCCGGAGATAGATCGGGTCGGCGACTCGCTCGCCGTCCACGCTGACGATCGCGAGATACCAGCGGTCAGGCACGTTGAGGCACTTCCCAATCTCGTTCCGAGTCACCGTGACGGTCGTGGCGCCCTCTGCTCGGCCCTTCACTTCGATGAGCCGGAGCCGGCCGCCGGGCTCCCGGGACTCTACGTCCCAGCCGTACTTGCGGTCGCCAACGTCTTCGGGGATGCGTCCCATCGCGCGCTCGGCGGCCATGACCGCGGCCATGGCAAGGCGCTCGATCCGTCTGGTTTCGCGGGCGAACAGCTCGGGTTCAGCCGGGGCCCTCCCGGTCAGGCGATCAAGTAGGCCCCGAGGCACGACGATCGCCCCGCCGACGACGACCGGTGGGAGCGCCTGGACCTGCGCTTCAAGCTCCAGCTCGCGCGTCCGGGAACGGAGCCGATCGGCGAGGTCGTCGGCGCGCTGACGGGCGACTCCGCTGGCGAGTCGGGTCTGCTTTCCGGCCCGCTCCTGCTCGCGCAGCCGCGCGTACTGCCCGTCCCAGTAGTTGATCTCGTAGGTCAGGCGGGCGTGGACCTCGCGGCGAGTCCGCTCGATCCGGTCGATGGTCCGCTCGCGGACCTCAGCGAGGTGCGAGCGAGCGAGGCGCTCGATCGCATAGTTGGTGGCGCGGGCCTCCAGCGTCGTGCCGACGAGCCATGTAGCTGCATCGATCGTCGGACCAACGAGGGAACGCTCCTCGTCCGCGCACGGTCGGTAGTCGAGATAGGGCGCTGCTCCGGCGCCGCCGGCATCGACCTCCCCAAGCTCCACGAACTCGAGACGACGGCTCACGACGGTCGGGTGCCCGTCACGTGTGGGTCGTCCGTCGACGATCGCATGCTCCAGGTAGACGAGGGCTCGGATCGAGTCCGACGGGTCGGTCTCGTCGATCAGCAGCGCACCGCGGCGGAGGAGCTCCCGATGGTCCTGAAGGACGAGGTCGATCGTCGCCTCGAGGAGTGGGTGGCCAGGGCAGACGAATTCGGCGAGCGGAAACCCGACGACCGCGATCCGGTCCTTCTCGAACGCGATCCGCTCATACGCGCCGAGGACCCCCGGGCGCATCGCAGCCTCACGGGCTCGATCCCGGATCCGTCCGGGAACCTTCGTCAACTCGTAGCGCCCAGGCTCGCGCTCACGGACCTGGCCGCCGAGACGCTTGTATGCCTGGAGGAAGAAGTCGCGGACGTAGTGGGGCTGGAGGCGATTCGCCTCGGCCCGTTCGAGCTCGTCGCGAACCGCGGCGACCTTGGTCGTATCGAGGAGGTTTGCCCCGATGGCACGGGTGGCAAGGAGCACGCGGAGGTGTTCGACGTCGAGGGCCTCGTCGATGACCCGCGTCATCTGGGTCCGGACCTCGGGGCTGTCACCGTGCCGGATCGCCTCGATGAGGAGCTGCCGGAGCGGCTTGCCTTCGTAGGTGACCTCACCGAGAACGTCAAAGACGGTGCCCCCGAGGGCCTCCGTCTGGACGGCGATCTTCTGGAGCAACCGGGCGTAGACGTCACCTTCGCGGGTCTTATCGGCAACGAGGTTCCACAGGTGGCACGGCTCGGTCTGGCCGATCCGGTGGATCCGCCCGAACCGCTGCTCGATCCGGTTTGGGTTCCAGGGCAGGTCGTAGTTGACCATCAAGTGGGCGCGCTGGAGGTTGATGCCCTCGCCCGCCGCATCGGTCGCGACGAGGACGACGACCGCGGGATCGTTCTTGAAGGCAGATTCTGCAGCACGCCGTTGGTCGCGCGGCAGCCCACCATGGATCGCGACGATCGCCTCCGGCCGCCCGAGGAACGTGCCGATCCGCTCGACGAGATAGTCGAGCGTGTCACGGTGCTCGGTGAACACGATGAGCTTGCGTCGCCCGCCGCCCGCATCGCGCATCTCGGGCGCCTCCTGGAGGAGCGTCGAGAGCTCGGTCCACTTCGTGTCGGTGCCGAGCTTGCGGACGTGTGCGGCGAGGGTTTCCAGCTCCTTGAGCCGTTCGATCTCGAGACGGAGCTCCGCGATGGTGCTGGCGGCGGTGGCGAGATCGACTGCTGTCTCCTCGGCCGCCTCGGCTTCTTCCGCCGTCGCCTCGTCGTCGTCGATCTCTTCGATGTCGGCGATCGTCAAGGCCGTGAGGTCAGGCTGATTGATGCGCGCCTGGGCGCCGTCGCGCCCGACCATCGTCTCGGCGAGCGTTCGCTCCAGGCGGGCAAGACGACGCTTGAGCGACATGTGGATCGCCGCGGGGGATGACGCGAGGCGGCGCTGGAGGACCATCAGGGCGAAGCCGACGATGAGCCCGCGCTTGCCCTCGCCCTCCGCCTTGAGGCGCTCGGCGCGGTTCATCTCCTCGCGGACATACGTCGTGACCTGCTCGTAGAGGGCAGCCTCCGGCCCCGAGAGGTCGTACGGCACCACGTAGGCATAGCGGGGCGGGAAGAGCGCCGTCCCGTCGAACTTGACGAGCTGCTCCTTCATCAACCGGCGCATGAGCTCGCCCGGGTCCGACGCGGGTGGGGCGGCGTCAGAGGCCTTGCGCTTGTGCCCGGCGAACCGGTCCGGGTCGAGCAGGCTCATGAACAGCTCGAAGTCCTCCTCCTTGCCATTGTGCGGCGTGGCGGTGAGGAGGAGAAAGTGCCGGGTATGGGGCCTGACCCGCTCCGCCAGGAGGCGCCGCTTCGTCTTCTTGACCTCGCCCGCGAACAGCTGGGCGGAGAGTTTGTGGGCTTCGTCGAAGACGATGAGGTCCCAGTCGGGGGCGTTGTCGAGGATGAGCTGGAGGTCCTCGTCGCGGCTCAGCTTGTCGAGTCGGGCGATCATCAGGTCCGCGTCGGCGAATGGGTTGCCCGACGCCGAGCCCTCGATCCGGTCACGGGTGAGGAGGGTGAAGTCGAGGTGGAACTTCTCGGCAAGCTCCGCCTGCCACTGCTCGACGAGCGACCCGGGGGTGACGATCAGGCAGCGCCGGAGGTCGCCCCGGACGATGAGCTCGCGGATGAACAGCCCGGTCATGATCGTCTTGCCCGCCCCTGGGTCGTCGGCCAGGAGGAACGAGAGCGGCTGGCGCGGGAGCATCGCCTCGTAGACGGCGGTGATCTGGTGCGGAAGCGGCTCGACGAGGCTCGTGCTGACCGCGACGTACGGGTCGAAGAGGTAGGCGAGGTCGATCCGCTTCGCCTCGGAAGCGAGCTTGAAGGTTTCCCCATCGCCGTCGAAGGCCCAGGGCTTGCCTTCCTCGACGATGCTCAGACGCGGCTCGTCCTCGCGGTAGATCAGGCGCTCGGCCACGGTGCCGTCCGCGGTTCGGTACGTGAGGGTCAGGACTTCGGAACCGTGCCAGGTCACGTCGACGACGGTCACCGGGTTGACTGCGACGACGCCGGCGACGAGGGCGCCCTTGTTCAAGTCTTCGAGGTGGGCGATGGCTGTACTCTCCCTCTCCGGGCCTCGTCACCCGTGGTGCCATCTCGCGCTCAGGTTCGCGGGGCAATCCTGTTGGCGTGAACGATAGCCGACGGGCGTGCCATGTTGGCCGTCAAGGTGACCCCCGCGCCTCGTGACGTCGCCCCGATCCGACACGATGGGAGCCTCGTGTGGAGCGCGGCCCCGGGTAGGGGTCTCCGACAGGAAGCTCAGGCGCTCCTCCGGCGAGCGCTGGGCAATAATGAGGCGATGGACGCTCTCGATCGCTTGCTCGACGATCTGGCCCGAGCTCAGATCGGAACGACGTTCAATCCGTATCGCGACGCCGACCCAGCCCTCGACCGACCAGGTGCGCCAGCGATCCGGCTCGCGAATCTGGCAGGTCACCTTCGAGCTCGCCCGCACCCGGCGCTCCTGCTGGTCGGGGAGGCAGCCGGATACGCGGGCTGTCGCTTCTCTGGGGTGGCCTTCACGTCCGAACGATCGCTCCCGCAGGAGCGCTGGTCGAGCCTTGATCGACGTGGCCACGTCGAGCACTCGGCGTCGATCGTCCATCGCATCCTCGCCGAGCTCGGGCTCGAGGACGACACCATTCTGTGGAACGTATGCCCGACCCATCCCGCCGGATCGACTCCCTTGTCGAACCGGACCCCGACGAGGGATGAACTCGCGGCCGGCCGACCCTTCCTTGTCCGCCTCATGTCGATCCTGCAGCCGGCTCTGGTGGTCGCCGTCGGTCTTCATGCTGGCCACGCCCTGCCGCGCCTAGCGGCCATCCGCCACCCTGCGAACGGCGGTGCGACGGCCTTTCGTGCCGGGCTCGTCGCCGTCGCAGCAACCTCGAACAAACCTGACCGTCGATGACGGCCAGCGGCACAATCGACCCCGGCTCCACGCGGAGCAAGGCGGCGCACGGCCCGAGCACGATGAGCAGGTCGTGACGTTTGGCGGGGGACGATCACCTTAAGAGGGGTCGGCCGGTGAAAGCCTCGGCTTGGGGAGTGGCGGATGACAATCGATGCGATCAGGCGAATGACACCCGAGGAGCTCCGGGCCGCTGTGGATGGCTTCGACCCGCGGTATGTCAGTGACTGGGACGCCTGGCTTGCGGTCGAGCCTCGGGCCAAGGCGAGACTGTTCGGGCAGATCTTGCGCAAGTGGCAAGCGACCCGGCCAAAGACAATGCGTCGGATCAGGTCGGAAGCTCAGCACGGAGCGCCATTCCTTCAGGACTTGCTCGAATTGGCGGCGGAGCCACTCGATAGGCTGGGCGATCTGACGGTGTTGACGGTCGCTCACAGGACGGCGCGGCAGAGCCATGCCCTTGCGGACCTGGGGGCTCTCTTCTCGAGTCTTCCCTCAGACGGAACCGCGTCCTGCGTTGGAATCACCAAAGCGGTTCTCCTCGTGACCGACGGACGGATCGGTCCTGCCTTCGACTCGAACGTCCGCGAGCAGATCGGTGCTGGCCGGCCGGAGACCTGCGCCGCCTGGGTCGAGATCCTGGAGGGCGTGGCTGAAGACCTCGCAGCCTTCGAATCTCGGAACGGTCCGCTGGATCAGGCGGTTTCACCTCCGTTCACGCATCTCGCCTACGGCCGGCTGTACGACATGGCACTCGGACCCCGGCCACGTTCAAGGCAAGGGGCCCTTCGCCGGTCCGGAATGGGCCGCTTGGGGGGACCTCCGGCCAACGACCCTCCGGTCGTTGCCACGGACGTTGCTGGGCGATCTGCGGAGATCCGAAGGAGAGGTCTCGGATCTCCCTCAGCTGGCATGCCGCACGCGACCACGCTTCCTCCGGTCATGCGCGGGACGAGCAATGATGCCGCACCGGTGGTTGACCGGATCAAGCGCGGATTTGAATCGGTGGGGCCAACAGCCCGAATACCCCTCCTCAAGGGAGGCTCTTTCATTGCCTCGATTGCTGAGAACGGAATCACGGTCAGCAACCTCGCCAAACAGCCACTACTGCCCTGGGCTGTGTTTGAAGAAGCAGTCGCCCTCCTCGGGCGCACCGGAGGCCACGCCAGTCGCGGAGACGCCATGAACTGCAAGTTGGGCGACGACGGCCTGTCTCTGGATTCTGTTGAGGGCCACATAGCGGCGAGGGTCTACGGCCAGCGAAAGGGTGACTCCGTGTTCCGGCGGATCACGCCTGTCGCCTGCATCCTCATATGGGCGGGTGTATGCGGACACAGCCCAGGCGAGCTGGTCTTGCTCGGATAGGTCAGGCAACCTTCACGATCCACTGATCGTGTCAGTCTCAGCGGCGCTCGACACCCGATGCTGCCGGCCGTCGACAATCCGATTCAAAGCTGCGGGGCGGGGTCAGCCCTCCACAACGAGCACGTCCGAGGGCTGCCGGACGCGGGGTAGCGGTGATCGCACGAGCAGCAGGATCGAGACCGCCATCCCGGCCCAGCCGATGGCGATCCCGCCGCGCACGCCGATCCAGCCCGCGAGCGTGGCGGCAAGGAGCGCTCCGAGCGGGTAGGCGATCCCGTGCGAGAAGACCTCGAGGGTCGCGTTGACACGCCCGAGGATCCGGTCGGGAATGACCCCCTGGATGAGCGACAACTCGGCCACGCCCTCGATCGTCTGGAGGCCGTCGCCGATCAGCTGAGGGAGGAAGACCATCAGCGCCGCGAGCGGCAGGGGCCCGCCTGCGAGCGGCGTCAATACGCCCACGATCGACGCGCCGGTGGCCGTCCAGATGAGGGCTGGCCCGAAGCCGAGGCGGCCGATCACCCGTGAGGCGAAGAACGAGCCGACGAGCGAGCCGACGCCGCCGGCTGAAATGACGACACCGAGCAGGACCGGGCTGAGGTGCAGGTCCTCGATGAGATAGATCGTGTAGAGGACGCCGTAGAACGAACCGGCGACGTGGGCGATGATCGACCGGAGCGTCAGTGGGACAAGCACCGGGTGCCGGCGGACGAGTTGGAAGCCCTCGAGGATCTCGTGTCGGATGGGTGTGCGCAAGGTTCGAGGTGGGCGCGGCGGCTCGGGGGTACGGATCAGGACCAGCGAGATCACCGAGACGACAAAGGAGATGGCGTCGATGAGGATCGCGAACGGCGCGCCGATCACCTGCACGAGCCCGCCCCCCAGGCCGGGGCCACCGATCTCGGCGAGGGAGGAACTCGTCGCCAGCTTGCTGTTGCCATCAACGACCCGATCGATCCCCACGAGCGACGGCACGTAGGCCGGGTAGGCGGCATCGAAGAGCGCCCCGAGGCAGCCCTCGAGGAAGACGACGACGTACAGCTGCTCGATCCGGAGCACGCCGGCGAGGTACACCCCGGGGATCGAGAACAGCAGCACGGCTCGGATCGCGTCGGCCCAGATGAGCAGCGGCCGACGACGGAGTCGGTCGACCCAGGCGCCGGCAAGGAAGCCGACGAGAAGCACCGCGAGGCTCGCCGAGACGACCAGGAGCGCCATCTCGAGCGGGCCCGCTCCGAGGACCAGCAGGGCGACGAGTGGTACCGCCGTTCGGGTCACCACCGAGCCGAGCTCTGACACTGTTTGCCCAGCCCAGAGCTTCATGAAGTCCGCGTGTCGCCACAGCGATGGGGTCATGGTTCGGTGCGCTCCACTCGACGATCGCGCCGGCAGCCTGATGCGGCGCCGCCCACCACGCTCGCCGCGTTGACATCCATCACGATCGCGGCCGCGCTCCTCAGGTCCCTCTCTGGACCTTCGCTCTACGTGCAGGACCAACGCAGCCGCTGACTGGGGTGGAGGTCAGATCCTACGCGTCAGCGTTCGGGGCGAGCTGCTCAGAGCTCCATACGGACGATCGGGCGGACCGGCGTCGTCCGGCTGAGCTGTCGGCGCGCGACGACGGTGAAGCCGGCTCGCTCGAACATCGAGAGCGTCCCCTTGTAGGCCGTCGCGGACGGGATCCGATCACCGCCGGTGTCGGCCGGGTAGGCCTCGATGGTCGTCGCGCCGTGGGCACGGGCGTGGTCGATGGCGGCATCGAGGAGCGCGCCGGCGAGGCCCTGTCCGCGCTCCCGCCGACCGACCACGAAGCACACGATCGACCAGACCGGACGTTCGTCAAGCGGCGCGAGAGTCGTCGAGTACGCGAGCCGCTCATAGTCCTCGCGTGGTCCCAGACTGACCCAGCCGACGGCCCGGCCGTCCCGGTAGGCGATCAAACCCGGCGCTGGACCGCGATCTGCGAGCTCGCCGAGAAGGGACCGATTCTCGACGGCCGTGGAGTTCGAGAAGCTCCGGCCGCGGGCGCGGAAATAGGCGCACCAGCACCACTTGGGGTCGCCGCCCTGGTCGAAGAGGGTGGCGAGATCGTCGAGCCGCTGCGGCGTGAGCGGCACGATCGTCAGTTGGGACTCGGCTGGCAGCGACGTCGTCACCGGGCGATGGTCGCACGAAGGCACATTGGACGTGTCAGGTTTCGCTCAAACGACCACCGAGGGACGTGCGTGCCGTGTGGATCCTCGCCAACAGTGAGGCATGAACAGACACGATCTCGCCATCGTGGTGGCGTCGAGGCGGCGCTCCTCGTTCGGGGGGGCGTGGCCTGTCGATCCGACCCCGCGCGAATGGCTGGCGCAGGTAGACGGGGGCTATCCGTGGCCAGAGGCGGGGAGTAGACTCCCGCCTGCCGCGATCGCGACGTCGAGCGAGTGCCACCGCTCCTGCGAGATCGGCCGCGAAAGGCCAGCCATGGCTCGGGGTCTCAACGCCACGGTGGTCCGGGCGACGCCGCTGCTGGCCGGACTCGCGATCCTCCTGAGCGCGAGCCTCACCTCCGCAGCGAACCCGCCGCAGGTCCGCATCGAGGCTGGGATCATCGCCGTGTCGACGCGCGACGGACTCGCCCAGATCTGGAGCTTCCACATCGATGGCTCGGGTGGCCGTGCGCTCACCAAGGGCCCGGCCGCCCACTACTCGCCCAAGGTCTCGCCCGATGGGACCCGCATCGCCTACACCGGTGAGGACGGCGGTGGCTACTCCATCTACGCCATGAACATCGATGGCAGCGGGGTCGTTCGGCTGACCCGTCCACCCATGTCGGCGGGGACTCCGGGCTGGTCTCCGGAAGGGAGCCTGATCGCCTTCTCGGGCTCGACTTCGGTGGTTTCGGGCTACCAGATCTGGACGATGAAGCCTGACGGATCGGGCCAGAAACAGCTGACCCACCTGTCCGGCTCGAACGGCTCGCCCGCCTTCGCTCCGGACGGGACCAGGATCGCCTTCGCCAACAGCCGGCTCGGCGCGAACGGTCAGTCCGGGTCGCGGATCTGGACGATGAACGTTGACGGTTCCAACGCCGCGGCCGTCACGGCCGGACCGGACGATGGCTACGTGTCGTGGATCGACGCGACGTGGTTCCTCTTTGCGCGGTCCTCTCCGGATGGCACGAAGTCGCAGGTCTTTCTCAAGACGCTCGGTGGGGGAGAGACGCCCGAGTCGCCGGCGAGCGGTTTTTACACCGAGCCCCAGGCAGGCGCCGATGGCACGAAGTACATCACGACCGGGACAGGCCCCGGAGGAGGGCTCGCGCTGTTCTGGCGCCCGCTCAACGGCGACACCACGCAAGCCGCCTCGATCCCGATCCCGATCACGGTGGGCGGGGACACGTACACCCCCGCGTTGATCTTCGAGGCCGCACCGTCGGCTCCAACTCCATCCGGCGGCGGAGTCGCGCCGTCCGTCCCGGCGAGCCCTGTTGCCGCTGCGCCGAGCGGCGTCGTGTCGATCGCATCGCCGCCGAGTTCCAATGGTGGCCTCTCGCTCAACGGCTGGGAGATCCTCATCGGGGTCGGCATCGTCGCGGTCGCGGCCGGGGGCGTCACCTACTACGTTAAGCCCCGGCCGAGGAAGAAGCGGCTCAACAAGGCCTGTATCGAGGATTGCGCGTGGTGCCGACTGGCGCG
>JADEYI010000868.1_pt1 | contig 30930 bp, 29 predicted proteins | sample 8542331 | NCBI WGS metagenome assembly JADEYI01 (sample SAMN16510988, study PRJNA670497) | mine drainage metagenome | isolation source: biofilm near Copperflume 1 | place: Germany: Marsberg coppermine Kilianstollen | collected 2018-02 | reverse complement strand
AGCTATAATAGGAATGCACCGTGTATATCTTCGATCTCCAGCTTGCGAATTATCGAAACTACGGCCGCGTCGCGCTCCAGCTTGATCGCGGCCTCAATCTCTTCGTCGGCGACAACGCCCAGGGCAAGAGCAACCTCCTCGAAGCCATCTACCTCCTCTCCACCCTGCGCTCCAGCCGCGCCAGCAACGATGCGGACCTCGTCCGTCGCGACCTCCTCAATTCTGACTTTCCCGTCGCGCGCCTTTCCTGCGAAGTTGAACGGTCCGCCGGGAACCTCCAGCTCGAAGTTGCCGTTGTCGGACGGACCACCGATGCCACTCATCGGGCTGGGAAGCGCGTCCGCGTCAACGGCGTGCCGAAGCGCGCTTCCGATGCCGTCGGCCAGATGGCGGCCGTACTGTTCACCACCCTCGATATCGAAATCGTGGCCGGCCCCCCGCTCATGCGCCGGCGCTACCTCGACATGATGATCTCGCAGGTGGATCGTGGCTATCTGCGCGCGATGCAGCGCTACGCCAAGGTCTTGCAGCAGCGCAACAGTCTGCTGAAGCGCATCCAATCCCGCGAAGCCAACGCGAGCGAACTCAATTTCTGGGACCAGGAACTCGCCCACGCCGGCGGCATCATCATGCAGGCGCGCGCCGATGCCCTCGGCCACATCGTCCTCCAGGCAGATTTCCAGATGGAACGCCTCAGCGATGGCCTCGAAGAGATTCAGATCACCTATAAGCCCGCTCTCGCCAACCTCTGTGATGCTGATGCGCCAATCGATGAGACAGAGTGGACGGCGCGGATGCTCCGCGCCCTCGCCAGCACCCGCAACCGCGAGATCGGCGCCGGCGCAACGCTCGTTGGCCCGCATCGAGATGACGTCCTCGTGGAGATAGACGCCATGCCCGCCGATTCGGTCGCTTCGCGCGCCCAGCAGCGTACTGCTGCGCTCGCCATGCGCCTTGCCGAAGCCAGTTATCTCCGGCGCGCGCTCGGCGACGACCCGGTCGTCCTTCTCGACGATGTCCTCAGCGAACTCGATGCGCGGCGCCGGCGTGGCGTACTCGAATTTGTCGATAGCTTCCAGCAGACCATCGTCACGACTGCCGACCCGGACCGCCTGCGCGAAGTGATGACGCGCGCCGCCGGCCGTTTCGTCGTCTCCGCAGGCACGATCACTCGCTTCGAAGGCGAATAGACCGCTCAACCGTTAGCCGGGGGTTGACGCCGAATCCCTGCCGGCTCCGGCTCGCTGTGAGAAGATCGCCGGCAGCTCTCCGCCGGGCACACTCACCAGCAAGGCACCGGCATCGACGCTGAAGCGCATCGGCGTCTCTCCCGCAAAGTCACCGTCCAATTGCACACCCAGGCCCGGCGTTTCGAGACTGATGTTGGCCACCCGCTGCTCGATGACGTGCCGGTCGTCGGCGAGGCTCCGCGCTGCCAGCTTCGCCGCAAGCCGCACGCCGTCCAAAAGCCGCTCCGGGCAGAGTGCCACCATGTCCAGCGAACCGTCATCGGCGAAGGCACGGGGGGTGAAGTCGATCCGGCCGCCATACAGCCGCGTGTTCCCGAGCACCATCAGCGCGAGTGGCTCCTCAACCGTCGATCCGGCGGACGTCCAGCGCGCGCTCCGCGGGCGTAATCCGGGCAGCATGCGCGCTCCCTGGATGATGTAGGCAAAGTCCCCCACGTACCGTTTGAGCTGCGACGGCACCCGCCGCACGATCTCGGCGTCCCAGCCGATGCCCGCCATGAGCAGGAAGCGCTGGCCATCCGCGTTCCCGAGGTCCATGCGGACGGGTTGGCCCGCCAGGTGACTGTCCACGGCCGCGCGGAGGCCGTCCGGGATGCCTGTTTCCCTCGCGAACACGTTCACGGTCCCCGCGGGGATGGCGGCCAAGGCCGTCGAAGAGTGCGCGAGACCGGCTGCAGCCGTGCGTAACGAGCCATCGCCACCAATCACGAAAGCAACGTCGTCACCACGTGCTGCGGCTGCGGCTGCTGCCTGCGTCCCCTCCTCCGGGGAGCCGGTGATGGAAACCGCAGCCTCGACACCCTGGCGGGCAAGGTACCGCACCAGGGGCGCGCCATCGAAACCCGGGCGGACCCCGCGAGCGGCCGGGTTGATCAGGATTGTGGCGCGGCGGATCTGCGTCATTGCGGCGACCTTCTGCGGCAACTTACCATAGCTCCACACCCTGCGTTGCTGCGGATACCTTTGCGAACGCGGCTATCACGCGCCCCCGGATCATTCTCTATCGGAGCCCCCGTTTGCTACCTCTCAAGCGTATCGATCACATCAGCATGGCTGCCCCGGACTGGAAAACGCAGTCCGAGAAGCTGGAACGCCTGCTCGGCTTCCGCTTCGCACACAGCTGGGAAGCCCACCCCGGTGAAGATTTCGCCGGCTCCGTCAGCGACGTCCGCGGCACGGGGATCCAGTTCGAAGTCATTGAACCTGCCGGCCCCGGTTCGTTCGTCCAGCGCTTCCTCGATGAACGTGGTCCGGGGCTGCATCACATCACAGCCGAAGTACACGACATCGAGGCGGCCGCCGCTGAACTCGAACGCCTTGGCATTCAGCCATTCGGTGGGATCACCGACGACGGCATGTGGCGCATCACCTACATCCACCCCAGGGACAGCGGAGGGATCCTCTGGCAGCTCTTCGTGCCGAAAAAGCCGGACGCCCAGCCTCCGGTTGAAGTGGGCGGAGGTGTTGTTGAGCTGCAACGTCTCGACCACGTGTCCATGGCCGTCGAGGACCTCGACCGCCAGGTCGCGTGGCAGGCACGGGTCTTCGGCATGGAAGTGCAGGGCCGCTGGCGTGAAGAACGCCTTGGCTACGAAGGCTGCGTGATGACGATCCCCGGCAGCCTCCTCAAGTTCGAGATGATGCAGCCTACCCGGCCCGATAGCTTCGTTCAGAAGTTTATCGATGAGCGTCGCAGCGGCATGCACCACATCTGCTGCGAAGTCGCGTCCGTCGAACGCGCTGCCGCCGCCCTGCGCGCCGAGGCGATAGAGCCTTTCGGGGGAGTCATCGAAAGCGACTGGAAAAGGCACACCTTCCTCCACCCGCGCGATAGCGGCGGCGTACTCTTTCAGCTCTTTGAAGAACCAGTCCGCCGGGACTAACGCTGATGTCGCGGAGGCCTTCGCAGCCGCTCTGCGGTAGGATTGGCAGGTGACGACACCATCTGCTCCCGACTCCCACGCCGGCGAGGACGGCTACCTCACCATCCACGGCCTGCGTCACCACTACATCCGCTGGGGCGCTCCTGAAAGCGACCCTGTGGTCTTCCTCCACGGCCTCATGAACACCGGCCGCTACTGGGAACACATCGCTCGCCGTTTCACCGACCGCTATAGCGTCTATGCGCCCGACCTCCGGGGCCACGGCGAAAGCGAGCACGCCCCGGGTGGCTACCTCGTCTGGGCCTTCGCCATGGACCTTCGCGGCTTCGTCGAAGAGATGGACTTCGAGGCGTTCGACCTCGTCGCCCACAGCATTGGGAGCCGCGTCGCGATGTCCTATGCCCGCGACCATAGCCACCGCCTCAAACACCTTGTGCTTGCCGAAATGGGTCCCCAGATGGCGGACAGCGGCGCCCGTGGAATCCGCAAGAGCACCGGCGAGGCGCGCGCACAGCCCGGGTTCGCTACGGAAGCCGAAGCTCTGGAATATTTTGCCGGGCTCTATCCCGCCGAATCAACAGACTTCCTGCGGCGCCAGGTAGGCGCTTCACTCGCGCTCGACGCCGCCAGCGGCAACCTCGTCTTCCGCTTCGACCCCGCCATCCACCAGGCTACCGGCCGGGCCGCCATCGCCGAGATCCCCTACCTCTGGGAGAGCCTGGCGCACATCACCTGCCCAACCCTTGTCATCCGAGCGGAAAAGAGCAAAGTGCTCTCACGCGAAATCGCCGCACAGATGGTGGAGGCGCTGCCCAACGCACGCCTCGTCGAAATCGTCGACGCTGGCCACCAGGTGCCGCTGCACCAGCCGGATGCTTTCAGCGACGCCGTGCGTTCGTTCCTCGCCGAATAGGGCCGCGTGGTCTGCCGGCGATCTTTCGCCGCGACCACCTCCGCGCACGCCGGCGAAATGCAGGGTTCGGCTCGCGTCGGAACCGACTGCACAGGATTTTCCTTCCGCTTACGCCCGGGGGGATTTGCACTGGTGCGAACCAGCGGCCCTTTTTGCCCGGGTCGCGCTCCGTACCCCTTGCCCCCCAGGCTCGCGGGTGGTTCGCTACAGGGCGATGGCGCGCACAAAGGTCGAGCAGCACCAATCCGAGGCGATCGGCGACGCCGGCTATGTCACGCCCTACCCCTACCTCGAAAAGCTGCAGGAGAAGATGGAGGAACGGCTCGCTAAACGCGTCCCCGCGACCGGGCGCTTTTGTGGCTTCTGCTATGGCCGCCTGCGCGATACCGACACCGAATGCCCATTCTGCGCACACGCAATCGCCGCCGCCGGGACCGTTAACGAGATTCCCCAGCCCGTCCTGCGCGCCTACAAGGCCCGCAAAGACACCGAGGCGCGCTGGGTCTACGGCATGGGCTTCGTCGGCCTGATCGTTGCCTCGGTGCTGTTCATCGTGCTGGAACTCTGGGGGCCCGGCGTCCTCGGTAACCCCGCCACCGGGCTCGCTGTCCTGATCCTCGGAGGCTACGTGCTGGCACAGTTCTTCGGCACCCTGATCGGCGCCCAGATTGGGTTCCGCTCTGGCTCAAAGAAACGAGACCTCCTCTGGGGCGAATACCTCGCCCAGAGAGCCCAGGAACTCCCACCCCAGCCATAACCCCGCGGAAGCGCTGCCGGGCGACCCTACTCCTCGCCGTCCTCGTAGTACTCGATGCCGAGGTGCGTGATCTGCTCCTCGCCCATCATGTAGCGGAGCGTATTCTTCAGCTTCGTCTGCTGGATGAAAAGGTCGTGCTCCGGGTATAGCCCCGGTGCAAATTGCGGGCTCTTGAAATAGAACGAGAGCCACTCCTGGATACCCTTCATCCCCGCGCGATGCGCCAGGTCGAAGAACAGCGCAAGGTCCAGCACCAGCGGCGCCGCGAGGATCGAGTCCCGGCACAAGAAATCGACCTTGATCTGCATCGGGTACCCCATCCACCCGAAGATGTCGATGTTGTCCCAGCCCTCCTTGTTGTCGCCGCGCGGAGGGTAGTAGTTGATCCGGACCTTGTGGTAGATGTCGCCATAGAGCTCTGGGTAGACGTCGGGCTGCAAAATATACTCGAGCACCCCGAGCTTGGATTCCTCTTTCGTCTTGAAGCTTTCCGGGTCGTCGAGCACTTCGCCATCGCGATTGCCGAGGATGTTCGTCGAATACCACCCCGCGACACCGAGCATGCGTGCCTTCAGCATGGGACTGATGACGGTCTTCAACAGCGTCTGGCCGGTCTTGAAATCCTTGCCACCGATAGGCAGTCCCTTGTCGTTCGCCAGTTTCACGATCGCCGGGATATCGAGCGTCAGGTTCGGGGCGCCGTTCGCGAAAGGAACACCCTCCATCAGCGCGGCGTAGGCGTAGAGCATCGAGGGTGCGATGTTGATGTCATTGGTCTCCATCGCCGCCTCGAACGACTCGAGGTTCTTGTGGACGTCTGTCTCCGTGAGGAAGATCTCCGTCGACGCGGCCCACACGAGCACCAGGCGGTCACACTGGTTCTTCGCCTTAAAGTCGCGGATGTCTTTGCGGATCGCTTCCGCCAGTTCCAATTTGGTCGCGGCACGCTTCACGTTCGTACCATCAAGGCGCTTGACGTAATACTGGTCAAAGACTGCCGGCATCGGTTCGATCGCCTGCAGGAAGTCCTTGATAGGGTCGAGGTGCTCGTGGTGGTCGAGGACGCCCGCCTTCAGCGCCGCTACATAGGCGTTGTCCGGGATCGGGTCCCACGCGCCAAACACCAGGTCGTCGAGGCCTGCGAGTGGCACGAAGTCCTTGATCAGCGGTGTCCGGTTGTCGGTCCGCTTCCCAAGCCGGATCGTCCCCATCTGCGTCACCGACCCGATCGGCCGTCCCAACCCGCGGCGGGTATTCTCAACCCCCGCGATGAACGTGGTCGCGACTGCGCCAAGGCCCACGAGAAGCACGCCGAGCCTGCCCGTCGCAGGCTTAATTTCCTTGACCGGTGCCGGGGTGAAGTCCTTCGGTTCCAAAACAATTCCTCTTTCGCGTGCGAGGGCGAGCAGCCGCCGGTGATGCTGCGTCGGGATCATCCCGGTGCTCGCCCAGTGTTGGATGGTGCTCTGTCGAGTACCAAGGAGCGCCGCTAAGGCACTCTGTCCCCCGAACCGGGTAATGACCCGTTCGGCGCTGTTCTTCGGTTCCACATCATCACCGTAACGATATTTTCGTTACGCTACAAGCGCCCGAACCCGCCCCCCGGAAAGCCCCCTTACCGAGGGCCACGTCGCTTCCGGCCGCCTTCGACTCCGGTGGTTGCCGTCAGGCGGGCTCCAATCGCAGCAAGATCTGTCCCTCTTCGATCGCTTGGGGCGCGACGACGCAGACCTCGACGACGCGTCCGGCAGCGGGGCTTTCGATCGGGATCTCCATCTTCATCGACTCGATCACCAGCAGCTCCTGACCCGCCGAAACGCTATCGCCAGCCACAACCAAGAGCTCCTTGATTGATCCTGCCATGGGCGCGGGCACGTCCATACTGTCTTCGGTTCCTGTCTGCATCCCGGTCCAGTCCGTGGTGCCGCACTTCTAGTGGCCGATTTCGCGGAAAGGGCCCGCTCGCCACGAATCTACGCCGTGCGCGACGGACGCGCATCCGCGCAGGCCGTGCGCTTCATCCCGACCGCTGATCCGTCCGCGCGCTGACCAGGAGCCTCTCCCATTGGCCCCTGGTGGCCGGGATAGAGCGGGATTTGCGAAAGGGGCGCCACTCTTTCGAGCGGACGCCCCTTCCATGTGTCAGAGGTGTCTGCCGGGTGCCGTGGACTTCTCCACGAGGCTGCCCCTGCCTTGCAGCCTGGACGCTGCCTCGCTTCGAGCCGGACGCTGCACATGTGCGCGCGGACCGGCCGTCCCTCGACCGGACTGGCGCCGGGACTCACGTCCCGGGAGCTCTGCGGCGCGCGGGCTGTGGTTGCCCACAACCCCTTAGCCATTCCGCAGCGGACGTCCAAGAACGTTCTCTGCGTCTGCTCGCACCGCCGAATGGCGGCACAAGCACAGGCCCTCTCTCCAGCTCGGCGGCCGCGTCAGCAAGTTGCCCGGGGCCGAAGCCCTGGCTGTCTCGCAGTCCGCGGCGGGTGGCGCTTCCGGGCTGATGGCGCATCTCGCTTTCGCGTCGCATTGCCATCGCCGTTCCCCGCCACCGTGGCTCCCGGCCACCCCGCCTCCAACCACGCGAACTCTATCGGGCGCTGGCCCAGTCCGCTACGCCTTTATGACGAGTCATACCAGCATTCACAAAGGCTTGATGAGCCGTCGTGATTATCGTCGTTCCGCGGATTCTGCAGCTGCCTTCCGGGGCGCCAGCGCCCTGGCGCAATTATGTCCCAGCACCACGGGCCACCGTCCACCTTCCAGTTGTTGTACCGCCGGACGGCGTATCATGCGCCGCACTACCGCCCGGCGGAGACACCGCGGGCGTCCGGAGCAGCGCATGAAAGCAGCGATTTTTCACGGCCCGAAGCAACCTCTCACGATTGAACAGGTCGAAATCGACCGGCCGCAATCGCACGAGATCCTTGTACGTACTGTTGCCAGCGGTGTGTGCCATAGCGACCTGCACTTCGTCGATGGTTTCTATCCATACCCACCACCGGCGATCCTCGGCCACGAGGCGGCCGGCATCGTCGAAGAGGTTGGCGATCAGGTTGAATATGTGAAGCCCGGCGACCACGTCATCGCCTGCCTATCGGTCTTCTGCGGACACTGCGAGATGTGCCTTAGCGGCCGCCCGAATCTTTGCCAGTCCAAGCCCGGTCGCGGCATGGCCGGCAAGCCGATGTTCACCTGGAACGGGTCGCCCGTCTTCCAGTTCCTGAACATCTCCAGCTACGCCGAAAAGATGCTCTTGCACGAAAACGCGGTCGTTAAGATCCGCGACGATATGCCCTTCGACCGCGCTGCTCTCATCGGCTGCGGGGTCATGACTGGCGTCGGAGCGGCCCTGAACACCGCGAAGGTAGAGCCTGGTTCCAGCGTGGCCGTCTTCGGCTGCGGTGGCGTCGGCCTCGCCGCCATCCAGGGCGCCCGCATCGCCGGTGCACGCCAGATCATCGCCGTGGATATGGTCGAGTCAAAGCTCAAGACCGCGCGCGACCTCGGTGCCACGCACAGCGTCGATGCCTCCAGTGGCGACCCCGTCCAGACCATCCGCGACATGACCGGGGGTGGCGTGGAATACAGTTTCGAAGCGATCGGCAACAAGCGCGCCGCCGAGCAATCCTTCGAGGCGTTGGCGCCCGGCGGCACGGCCACCATCATCGGGATGATTCCCGTTGGCACGAAGATCGAACTCGACGGCCCTGCCTTTCTCTCCGAAAAGCGCATCCAGGGTTCCAACATGGGCTCGAACCGCTTCCGCAAGGATATGCCGCGCTACATCGACTTCTACCTCCAGGGCCGCCTCAAGCTCGATGAGATGATTACGCGTAAGGGCCGTCTTGAAGATGTGAACGAGGCTTTTCGTGCGATGAAGGCGGGCGAAGTCGCCCGCACCGTGCTCATGTTCGACTGACGCAATGTGCACGGTGGTGCCCGGAGCAATTGCTTCGCGTACCACCGTGCCCCGCACACCTGCGCACGTGCAGAGGAGGGATTGGCGGATGGACCGAATTGCTATCGAGATAAAGTTGAATAGGGATCGCTCCTGGCTGCTGGAATCGCTCTCGGCAATGTCCGAAGAGGAGCTCTTCGCCCCACGCACACAGAGCGAATATGACCCTGGGAAGTCCTGGTCGTTTGCCGACCACTTCATCCACACCACACTCATCGAGCAGAACTGGAACTCAATGTTCCGGCGTCATATCGCCGGTGAGCCGGGAATGCCGCAACGTCTGAACAAGGACGGCACGCCGCAATCGCGCGACCAGGTGATGGCCGGCATCCACAGGTGGACCGAGGCATGGGCGGATGAGCAGCGCGGTAAACCGCTAGCTGAGCTTGCCCGCGTGGGACTCGCCGTCCGCTCGGACACGCTCGGGCTGCTTGTGGAACTGACGGACGAACAGCTGGCATCCACGATCCCGGGAACGCCCTGGGCCGATAGCACCGTCGGCGGCATCATGGCTGCCAACGCCGACCACGGCCGCACGCACTACAAATGGGCGAAGGAGGGGACGGCTTCGGCCTGACCCGCGCGCCCGGTACTCATGGCGCGGGGTCTGCTCAGTAAGCACGCGGGGCCCGGCGGCAGGTCACCCGATCCAGGCCTCCCCACCAACGGCGCTGGGCAACGGGCCGTCCATTTGGAATCGGCGCACCTCACGCCGCGCTTCCAGCGGCAGGAAGCAGTGCGCGCAGTTCGTGGGCCAGGGCAAGACGGCGGGCACAATGGTCCGGTGCACGCCATGGGCGGTGCAGGTGAGCTCGAACTCGATCACGTCGATGTGCATGACCGTCCACACTTCCTCTTCGCGGCCGCGGCCTGCGCAGCGCGACTGGATGACGGTGCGTTCCCGCAAATACATCCATAGCGTAGATCGATCTCACGAACTTTCCACCACTTCTCCACTGTCGATTGTGAAGATTTCGTTCAGGGGTCTGCCCGCGCGGCCGTTCTCCGTTCGCCAGCCTGCCCCGTTCAATACCGGGGCGGGCGACGGAAGCCACCGGTGAGCCGCTCGATCGCTCTCGCCACTCCCAGTAGCTTCGCCTCGCCCCACCGGCGCCCGACGATCTGCACGCCGATCGGCAGCAGCGCCGAGCCGTCCCAGGGTTCCCAGCCGATCGGCATCACCACTACGGGATTGCCGGTGACCGCGAACGGGGCGGTGTACCCAAAGCTCGCGGTCCAGCCGCCCACTTCCAGACCGTTGACCAACACAGCGGCCCGATTGGCCCGGTGCGTGAAGGCCGGCGTGAGGGCAACCGGGCAGAGCAGCGCGTCCGCTCCATCAAGCAGCGCCTCTACCCGCGCGATGAGCGCATCACGCCGCATCAGCGTAGCGGTGTAATCCCGAAGTCGCGCATCCTGGCGCCGCGCGCGGCCGCGGCGGTCCGGCTCCGGGTGGCTGAGCGAGACGCCGAGGTTGGCAAGATCCTGCGCCTCCTGCTGTGCCGAAACGCCCGCCCCGCGCTCGGCCGCCGCGAGTTCGCCGTAGGTTTCGAGCGCCCCGACGATCTCCAAAGCGTCGGCGTTCAGTCGCTCAACCGTCGCCCCGGCCGCAGCAACGTCTGAGGCGAGTCGCGCGACGGCCGCTGCGACCACCGCCTCTACCCGCAGCTCCGCGAACTCTGGCACCCAGGCGAAGCGCAGACCCCCCAGCTCGACCTCGACGCGCTCGCCGAAACCCACCGGTGGGACCTCCCACTCGACGCCGTCAGGGCCGGAGATGAGTCGCAGCGCCAGCTCCAGGTCGTCCACTGAGCGCGCGACCGGCCCGGCCGTGTTCATGTGGCGCGTCGAAGTCGCCGCACCCGGCAGGGGCGGGATATGGCCTGTCATTGGCACCCGATGCTCGGTCGGGCGAATGGTGAGTACTCCTGAGTAGTGTGAGGGCTCGCGCAACGACCCCGAATAGTCGCTCCCGAATTCGAGTGGCGAAAGTCCCGCCGCGATAGCGGCGGCTCCGCCCCCGGTGGACCCACCAGGCGTGCGGGCGAGATCCCATGGGTTGCTGCTGCGGCCGAAAAGAGCGTTGTCCGATAGATTCCCGGCCGCCAGCGGCGGCATGTTCGTCTTGCCGAGGATGATGGCCCCCGCCTTCCGCAAGCGCGCAACAACCGTTGCATCCTTTTCCGGCACGTAGCCGGCGAGCGCTCCCGTTGCCGACGTGGTGCGCATGCCCGCCGTCTCGAAGCAATCTTTGATGGTGATTGGCACCCCGTGGAGGGGACCCCATGAGTTGCCCGTTGCGGTTGCCGCGTCCGCCGCGCTGGCACGTTCGATCGCACGCTCAGCCTCGAGCGTTACGATCGCGTTGAGCGCCCCATTGTGCCGCTCAATCTGCGCCAGGTGTGCCTCCACGACCTCGCGCGAAGAGACGCGGCGCTCCCGGATGGCAGCGGCGAGAGTGGACGCGGTGAGGAAGTGGAGTTCGTCCGCCATGTTCGCTTTCAGGGCACGCCGCGGGCGGGCGCACGAAGAAGGGGCAATTCGCGCAGGGGGCCGTCCATGGGCAGGCCCCCCGCGCGAAGGAAGCTCGCTGTGCCTAACTTACGCGCTCGAAGATGGTCGCAATCCCCTGCCCGCCGCCGATGCACAGGCTGACGATGCCAAAGCGCCCGCCCGTGCGCTCCAGTTCGTGCATCAGCTTCACTGTCAGGATCGCGCCGGTCGCACCGATCGGGTGGCCGAGCGCGATCGCGCCGCCATTCGGGTTGGTCTTATCCGGGTCTAGCGAAAGCGCACTCGTGCAGGCGCAGGCGACCGACGCGAACGCCTCGTTCAGCTCGATGCAATCGATCTGATCCATCGTCATCTGCGCCTTTTCGAGCACCTTCCTGATCGCCGGGATAGGCCCGCTCCCCATGATGCTCGGGTCCACGCCCGCTTCTGCCCGCGCCACGATGCGAAGGCGGGCATCCGCCTTCAACTCCTTCGCCTTCGAAGCCGACATCAGCACCAGTGCCGAGGCACCGTCGTTGATCCCGCTGGCGTTGCCCGCCGTGACGCTGCCGCCGTCCTTGAACGCCGCGCGCAGCTTGCCGAGCGCTTCTGCTGTGGTAGCACGTGGGTGCTCGTCGGTATCGAACACCTTCTCCTCGCGGCCAACCTTCACGGTCAACGGCGCGATCTGCTCCTTGAAGTAACCCTTTTCGATGGCGTTCAGCGCTCGCCGCTGGCTCTCCGCCGATAGTTCATCCTGGGCGGCGCGGCTCACTTCGAACTGGTCCGCGAGGTTCTCGGCGGTGATGCCCATGTGGTACCCCTTAAAGGGGTCGCTGAGCAGGTGGATGATCCCGTCTTCGATGCTGTCATGCCCCAGCCGATAGCCGGTGCGCGCCTTGCGCAGGTAGTAGGGCATGCGCGTCATGTTCTCCGCCCCGCCCGCCACCACGACCTCCGCGTCGCCGCTCTGGATCAGCCGCGACGCCGTGTTGATGGCCTCCAAACCGCTTCCGCAGATGCGGTTCACGTTCATTGCCGGCGTGCCGATTGGCAGCCCGGCTTTCACGGCCGAATGACGCGAGAGGTAGGCATCCTCGGCCACCTGCCCGACGATGCCCATCACCACCTGGTCCACGCGCTCCGGGTCGATGCCAGCGCGGCTCACCGCTTCGCGGATCACATGGGCGCCGAGGTCTGACGCGGGCACTTCTGCGAGCGACCCCTGGAACCGGCCAATTGCGGTACGCACACCGGAGGCGATGATGACGTCTTCCATTAAATCAGTCCTGAGTGCTGAATACTGAGTGCTGAGTGGTCTGCCACGCCGAAGCGCGGGCCGGGCTCGCCCCAGGTGCACGTGTGTCACCGATTGTAGGCCGTCGTGCAAGTGCGTGGTAGCCGATATGAGCGGAGTCAGCGATAGCGACGCCCTATGGCTCCCGTTGCCCGCGACGCGCGAGTTGTCCACAGCCACGCGCTTAAGATGGAGGCATGCACCGCGTCACCATTGCCGAAGCCGCAGGGCAGCTCGCCGAGTTGGTCCGGGAGGCCGGTGAAGGTCAGGATGTCGTCCTCACCGACGGCGATCGTGAGGTCGCCAAGATTGTCAGCGCGACGCCGCCCGCGAAACGCCCAGGGTTCGGGAGTTGGAAGGGGCACATCGAGATGAGCGAAGATTTCGATGATCCGATCCACGGGTTCGAAGACTACACGGCGTGAGGCTGCTGCTCGACACGCATACGCTTCTCTGGTTCGTGGAAGGTAGCTCGCGCCTGCCTCGTCATGCGCGGGCCGCAATCGATGGTCTCGCCATCCTCAGCGCTGATGCCACCCTCGATGCCTACGGGCCTGTCCGCACCTGGTGACCGCTGCCTGCAGCGGCACAGCTGAAGAGGACCTCCAGGCGACGGTCCTCTTCGGCTGAACGCTGGCGGAGCCTATTCGCCGCGCTTGCGCGTCGTGAACAGCACCATACCCGAGAGCGCAGCGCTCAGGATGAAGAGCCCGATTACGCTTAGCGCGCCCGCTGAATGGAACCAGTTCGAATAGCGGCCACTCCCGGCGGAAGGCGGCGCCGGTGTTGCCCCGGGGCCGGGGGTCTTTTCCCCGAGTACCGCGCTCGTCTTCGTTGGCTCAGCCGTCGCCGTCGGTTGCGGTGCCTCCGTTGGTCTCGTCGTGGGCGTCGCCGTTGGAGTCGGCGCGGGCTGTTGCGGGATAGTGATGAGGGTGACGGGGGGATTGTTCGGCGGAGGGTTGCTCGTTTCCGTCGTGTTGCGTGTGTTCGTGATGGTGCAGACCACCGCCGTGCCTGCGGCGATGTTCACGCTCCCATCGGCGCAGTTCGCGCTGAACGTCGTCACGTAATTCGAAAGACTCGTGCCGTTCGCGCCCGTCTCGGAGACTGTGTGTGGCCCTGCGGTGACCTGCACGGGGCCAGTCGTGCCACCGTTCCCAACGCTGCTAGCCTCGGTGGTGCCATCGATAAGCAAGTTGAAGGTGCCCGGGTCGCTTGCGGGCGAAACCACCTTGGTTACCGTCAGCGTCTGCACCACGGTCTGCGCTGTCTGCACTGTGACGCTAGCCTGTGCCTGTGCGCTCACCGTCGTGCCGTTCGCCGTGCCCGTCGCCGTGGCGATGTTCGTTGTATTCGCTGTGATGTTCATCGTGCAGGCGAACGTCCACGTTTCGGAGGTATCGAGCAGGCTGTTGGTGTTGGTGTCTCCGCCCACGAACGTGACGGGACTGCAAGTGTTATCGCTAACGGAGACATTACTCAGCGGCACGTTCCCGGGATTGGTGACGGTGTACGTATAGGTCTCGGACCCACCGCCGGCGGGAAGCACCGGCGTCCCCGCAGCCTTGCTGATGAGGATCGCAGGCCGGGGAGTCACGGGGCAGCCCGGCGCGATATCCGTTGGCACATACAGCCGGGCCGTCGCCAGCACGGCTTGATTGTTGTCCGTGAGGTTGTTGCTGACTTCCCCGCCGTGGCACCCGCCCGAAGGCAAGGCGAAGCTCGGCAAAGGCGTCGTCAGGTTGAGCGTAACGCTTCCGTTGGCCGGTAGTGCGCACGTGAGCCCATTCTGCAGGTCCCCCGTGCAGGCATTGGCCGGGCTTTGGCTGACCAGCGTCGCGCCGGGGTGATCAGGGCAGCCTCCGGTGAGCGCACCGTTGGGATCGAAGCAGTCTGTGACGATGGTTGTGGTGGATGCATTCGTGAGATTGGTGAGCGTGGCCGCCCAGGCTATCGTGCTGTTTCCCTTAGTGGGCACGGCCCCCGATTTCGAAAACGAGCAGCGGACATTCGATGTGCAGTACTGCTGCAGGCTTCCTTCTGCGTGCGCTGTGCCTTCGCCGGTGGCGAGACTGCCGAGGAGCACCATCAATGCAACCGCGGCGAGCGCGGACAAGGCCGCCAGTAACCCGGTGGTCCCTGGTCTAAATTTGATGATTGTCACGTCCTGGCTCCTCGGATGAAGTGGTGCTGGTGGCGCTGAACTGACGCTTTGTGGGAACGCACAGCTACGGCGTCGGTGTCACAGACGCTGTGCTCGTCACTGCTGGCGACGCGCCTGCGGAAGGGGTTGCAGTAGTAGCTCCAGTCGCAGTCGGCGACGGGGTTGGTGAGGCCGCGGCGCTGGCAGTGGCCACGGAACTTGGTGTCGCGTTTGTCGCCTGTGTTGGCGACGTGGTTGGCGTTGACGTAGCCGTGTCCGCCGGGGATGTACTCGAGGTGGCTGTATTCGTTGGAGTCGGCGAGCTGGCGGGTGGTGTCGGCGTGCTTCCCACTGCTGGTGCCAAAGCCGCAGGGAACGGATACCCGGGGAGCGCGTTCCCCTGCCGGATGGCAGTCGAGGCTGACGGCGATGGTCCGCTGGTTGGGGAACCGAACGGGGTGCTGGAGACAGCCGACATCGCGGAGGCTGACGGCGACGGCGAACCTGGCGGCGAGGCGCTGGACCCGGGTGAGGCGGAGCTGCTGGGACCTGCCGATGGGCTCGCGCTGGGCGAGGAACCAGAGCTTGCGGAAGGACTCGCGCTTGCCGTGGGTGTCGGATTCCCGGCAGGACTCGCAGATGCCGACGGCGATGGTGTCGTTGATGTTGGGCTCGAGGCCCCCTTGATTGGGGAGGCCAAAGGCGACGGAGTGGCTGCTGGTGACGACGCAGCCTTGGGGGAAGGCTTCGCCGGCGCGCCCACCACCTTGAAGACACCGAAGGCCGAGTGCGTCAGGGTTGGCGCGGCGTCGATGGTGTTGGACCGGAGCAGGGCCAGCAGGCCAAAGCTGAGCACACCCAGCGTGAAGATTGCCATCCCAAGCGACGTGCCGAGGAGTCTCACCAGCCTGCTTGCCGCCGTAACCTTGCGGCGGGCGCTCTTGGTCATAGGATCGCGTGCAGTTCCCGCCGCATGCGCACTTTCGATTCCGGGCCAAGCCTCAGTCGTGTACGGGTCACGCCTTGCGAACCGTTTCATGGGCTCGCTCCGACGTCGTCTGTCGGTGCATGCTGCCTCGCTTCTTCGTCAACGGTGCGGGGGACATCGCTGCTCGGCGTTGCGCTGCCTTGTCCGGGGCTGCCCGCTCGGCGGCGCCGCAAGTGCACGACTTCCCACACGACCCATAACACGGCGATCGCGCCCGCGATGGTAAAGAGGATCAGCGTTACTGAATTCCCCGAACCAATCAGTCCGTAGGTGGGGATGTGGAACCAGACTTCGCCATGCACTCGGTTCTGTGTTGTAAAGCCTGCATCCAGCGTCTTGTTTGCGTCGCCCTTCGTGACGAAGCGGTACTGCGTGTCGCGCCCAACCTCCTTCCCTGCGGTGTCGTGGGCGATGACCACGATCGTGTCCACAGCTACGACGCGGTGAACTTCGGGCAAACCGCCCGTCGTGGTGAAATAGATCACGTCGCCGCGTTTCACCTTGTCGGCGGTGATGGGCTTCACGACCACGATGTCGCCCTTGTCGAAAGCCGGCTTCATGCTCGATGAGGCAACCGAAAGGATGTGCCAGTTCCAGAATGTCGTTGCCATCAGTGTGACGAGTGCCAGCCCGAGCGAGGCGCCAAACAGCACTCCGCCAACGCCCATCAGGAGCGCTTTGAGCCAGGCGGTGCTCTTGCTCAATGACATTGCGGAACCGTGCCCGTCCTCGGAAACGTGTGGCGGAGGAGAATCCTGCCGCTCTCAGGACTCCCTCCATCGGCTTGCGTTCGGGGTGTCCCCCTCCGCTGGTTAGCTGTTCGTGGTTACGTTGAGCGTGACCATGTAGCTAATGTTGTTGCCCAGACAGCTGTCGGGCAGCGATGAGGAAACGATGGTGCTCGCCTGGTATTGCGAAGCCGTGAGACCGGCATCGTGACTGACATTCGGGTTCGCACCGGCGGTGTGAGGCGCGAGCCATCCGCCTGGGTTCAGTGGGGTGACGGTACTGGAGTAGTAGGCTGGCGAGGCGCACTGCAGCGGCGCACCGTTGGAGTCGTCGATGACGACGCTGCCGCCGTTGATCTTCAGCGGGAAGTCGCCATTGTTGTCGAACCAGCCGTTGCCCAGGATGTTGACCGTGCTGCCGTCGTTCGGACCAACTGCGCCCGTTTCGGGTTCGTAGTGCAGTGCCCAGTTGACGCTTCCAAGGTGGAAGCTCTGTTCGGTTGAAGTCTTGCTGCCACTCCAGGCGAACACGCCGCCGAGGACGACAGCGCCGACGATCGACAGCATCATCGTGCCGCCGAAGATTTTTCGCATCATTGTCTTGGGATCTCTCTCCTGCGCTCGCGCGCACATGAAGTGCGGTTGCTCGCGTGGTTCCTGCACCCCGCGACCCGCACAAATGCCCCGGCCGCGAACCAACTGGCCTCGCGCCGGTCACCGATCCGTTGAAGCACTTGTTCCCCGGTCAGCTCCTTCCCGGGTCACGTGGAGAGAAAAAGTAGGGGCAACGCCTATCGCCTTGCCTGGCGCTCACCCGTCATGCTCCGGCGTGTGTCTTGGTACACTCTAAGAGCAAGGTGCGTCCGACTCTCCTTGCGACCCTGCCCTGTGGCGTTCCCGCGCCTCAGGGCAACTCTTATTTGTCCGTCACACCCCCAGTTCGGCGAGTGCACCGAGAGTGTATAACCGGTCTGAAGTTAGTCAATGATCGGTGGATCACGCGTTAACAGGAGAGGGGGATCCCGGCGGCCTCTCTTCTCTCTTTCTTGCACTTCACGCAGATTCTGCACATTCCATAAGTAGCAGTGTGACGATCATCACATAATGCGTTAGTATCACATAAGAATTTGCCGAGAGTGCCTGCCGGCACGTAACACCGCGCCGCCGCGGGTCGCCGCGCGCACCGCGACCAAGCCTTTACAGCGCTGCCACGCTGCTCAATACTCCGGCGATGTGGTCAACGCTTCGCAGGCTCTGGCACTTCTTCCTCGCCGGCTTCGTGGTCACTTTTGTCGTCTATCTCTTCATTCGTTTCGATGCCAACAAGGTCCTCCTCGGTATCGTCGTCGGTGCCGCCGGGGGCCTCGTCATCTCCGTCATCATCTTCGCCCTCGAGCGACGCTTCCCCGAACGCAACTCGAGCGACCAACTGAACTGATCACACCTCCCGCGTGGCCGACGCCGCCGCGCGCTGGCTACAGCAATCCAGCTTCACCGGTGCGCTCCTGGGAATCGTAGCGACCGGCGCCTCCACCCTTGCCACCCGCTCGTGGCGAGATTCGCAAGAGCGAACCGCCATCCCTATGATGTCGCCATCACGCGCCTGGTGAGGGAGACCATGACGGACCAAACCATCCGCGGCCGCACCGCGATAGTCGGTCTCGGCGAGACGCGTTACTACAGGCGCGGCGCTGCCCCCGACCCCGAGTTCAAGATGACGCTCGACGCCATCAAACTGGCAGCCGACGACGCGGGTATCGACGTCCGCGATATCGACGGCTTCGCCTCCTTTAGCAACGACCGCAACGACCCGGCCCACATCGCTTCAGCACTGGGAACGCACCACGTTGGCTTTAGCAACATGTTCTGGGGCGGAGGTGGCGGAGGTGGCTCCGGCGCCGTTGCCAACGCTGCTGCCGCTGTCGCTGCGGGGTACTGCGACATCGCCGTCGCTTATCGCGGGTTGGCCCAGGGCCAGTTTGGACGGTTCGGCCAGGGCAGCACCTCCCGCACCGCCGCGGGCGCCTCCGCCTTCACCGCGCCCTATGGCCTCATGTCGCCGGCGCAGATGTTCGCGATGCGCGTCCGCCGCTTCATGCACGATCACGGGGTACAGCAGGAAGCACTTCGCGCGGTGGCGCTCGCCAGCTACCACCATGCGCAATTCAACCCGCGGGCGGTCATGCACGGCAGGCCGTTGGAGACAGAGACCTACGACAATTCGCGCTGGATCGTCGAGCCGTTCCACCTCTTCGATTGTTGCCAGGAGAACGATGGCGCGGCGGCCGTGATCGTCACCTCCGCCGCCCGCGCCCGCGATCTAAAGCAGCGGCCCGCCTACATTCTCGGGGCCGCCCAGGGCAGCGACTTCCGCCAGGCCGCCACCGTCCACAACGCCCCCGACTACGCCACATCAAACTTCAAGACGCTCTCGCCACGTCTCTATGCGATGGCCGGTGTCGGGCCGGAAGATGTCGAAGTGCTGCAAAGCTACGAGAACTTCACCGGCGGAGTAATGATGAGCATCGTCGAAGCCGGCTTTTGCGAACCCGCCGAAGTGAACGACTTCTTTGACCTCCAGACCTTCCGCTTCGATGGCGGCCGCCTCCCGCTCAACACCAGCGGAGGCAACCTCGCCGAGTGCTACATGCATGGTCTCGAACTGATTACGGAAGCGGTTCGCCAGGTTCGTGGCACGTCGCCCTGCCAGGTGAAGCCCGAAGTGCACGTCTCGATGGTCACTTCCGGGCCCATGGTCCAGCCCGTCAGCAGCCTCATCGTCGGCCGGGAGCCAAATCGATGAGCACGCCGCGACCGATGTCCGGCGCGAGGCCCGGGCGGCCCTATCTCCCCGAGGGCCTTCCCGCGCCTGCAACGTACCCTGAGGGCCTCGCCGCCGAATACTGGGAGGCGAACCGTCGCCACGAACTGGTGGTGCAGCGCTGCACGAATTGCCGGACCTGGCAGTGGGGCCCGGAATTCATCTGCCACGAGTGTCATTCCGACGAGCTCACCTACGAGCCCGTTACCGGTCGCGGCAGGGTCTATAGCTGGGAGCGGTCGTGGTATCCGGTCCATCCCGCCCTCCAGTCCGCCGTGCCCTATATGGTTGTCCTCGTTGAGCTGCCCCACGCCGGCAACGTCCGCATGGTGGGCAACCTTCTCGGCGACCCACGGGAGGAAGTGGTCATCGGCTCGGAAGTGGAAGCCGTGTTCGAAGACCACGCCGATGCGGAGCCGCCCTTCACCCTCGTGCAGTGGCGCCGCGTCGCTCAGCCCGGCATCTGACCAGCTCTGGGAGCTCGCAACGCCCCGCTCAGCGGCATAGAATGCGCCCCGGTGATGGGTTCAATAGCTATCCACTGGCCCGTTGAAGTGAACGAACACGGGAGGCCGTTGCTCTGGTTCGCGAGCTGGCTCACCGGCAGTGCCGGCCTTGAAGGTGGCTGGTTCTACAGCGGCCGCGGCGGCGAATCCGCCGAATATCCCGTCCCGGCAAACGCTACCGGCGTGCGCATCCGTCGGTGGCCCAATGAGGGCCTCGACGCAGAGTATGCCGATGTGCTCGCCGTGGACCGCCTTTCGCAGCTCTCACCCGCCGCCCTCGACTTCGATGCGCCGCAGCCCTACAGCCGCCTGGACGACGGCCGCCGCTCCCAATCCCACACAGCAGGAGGCCCGCCGTGACCAAACTCGAAACGACGAACGTCGACTCGCTAAGCCCCGCCGAACGCAGCGACTATTTCAACGGGCACCGCTATCGCACTCCTGGCCACGAAGGTTGGCCCCACGTCGCCACCCCCGGCTCTCCTGCCAAGTTCCTCATGATCTCTGCCGATTGCCACGTCAATGAGCCACCCAACCTCTGGGTCGAGCGTATCGAGGAACGCTACCGTCATCGCCTGCCCCGCATCGAGGTGGACGCCGATGGCGTGAAGTGGTCCGTCGTCGAAGGCTACCACCCCGTGAAAATCCGCGATCTGAAGATGGAAGGCGAAGATCAGGAGCGCGCCCGCGTTGGCAAGAGCGACCCGGCCGAGCGCCTCCGCGATCAGGTGCGAGACGGTGTCGACGCTGAAGTCATCTTCCCGAACCGTGGTCTCCAGATGTGGGCGACGCCGGACCCGCTCTTCGCACAGGCCATGTGCCGGGTCTACAACGATTGGACCTGGGAGGTGTTCGGTGCTCACTACGGCCGCATGCGTCCCCTCGCCTGCATCGCTACCGGCGATATCCCGAGTGCGATCGCTGAGATCGAGCGGACAGCGAAGCTGGGTTTCCGTGGCCTCAGCCTCCCCTGCAAGCCGATGTGGGGCCCCGGCAGCTCCGAAGATGCGAACTACAACTTGCCTGAATTCGACCCGCTCTGGGCCTGCATCCAGGACCTTGGCCTGCCCTTCACATTCCACGTTTCCACCGGCAAAGACCCACGCGCGGCGCGAGGCAACGGCGGCGCCGTCATCAACTACGTGATCCACTCACTGGCGCCAACCGCCGAGCCGATCGTGAACCTCTGTTCTTCCGGTGTGCTCGACCGCTTCCTCGGGCTGCGATTCGCCAGTATTGAGGCCGGCATCGGCTGGGTCCCGTGGATGCTCCGCGCCATGGACGAAGCCTATGAACACCATCACTTCTGGGCCTTTCCCAAGCTGAAAATGATGCCCAGCGACTACTACCGCCAGCACTGCTTCGCCTCCTTCCAGGAAGACCCGCCGGGCATCGACCTCCTGCGCGACTACAACCTCGGCGACAACTTCATGTGGGCGAACGACTATCCCCACCATGAAGGCTCCTGGCCCCATTCCGAACAGGCCATCGAACGGACCATGGGCCGCTTGAACGACGCCGAGCGAGCGAAGGTGCTCGGTTTGAACGCGGCCCGGTTCTTCGGGTTCGATGTGGATCAGTTGGTCGCCAACCGGCCCGCGGCGCCGGTGAAGGCCTAACCCGCTACTGGAAGACCCCGGATGCGGCGTATCCCGCGATCTCGTCCTCGTCCAGGTGAAGGATCTCGCTTAACACTTCGTCCGTGTGCTGGCCGAGAAGCGGGGCGGCTGTCAGCTGCGCCGGAGTCTCCGAGAAGATCGTCGCAGGGCCGTCGTATGGCGTGGGCCCCATCGCTGCGTGGTCGCACGTCACGAAGAAGCCGCGATGGGCGAGCTGTGGGTCCGCGTAAAGGTCCGACGGCCGCTGTACCACCGAGGCAGGCACGCCCGCAGCAACAAGTTGCTCCACGAGTTCCCAGGCGTCCTTCCCGCTGCACCAGGCCGCCAGCGCTGCATCGAGTTCGGGTGCAACCGCGAAGCGCTCAGGCAGGCCAGCCTCCGCAGACGCGATCTGCGCGATCGGCGCCAGCGACCGCAGAGCTCGCCACTGGCCAGGCGTCTCGACGGCAATCGCGGCATAGCGCTCAGCCCCGGCGGTCCGGTAGACGCCGTGTGGACAGGCGCGGTCCGAACGATGGCCCGGCGCCTCGTGCCTGCGCCTGTTCGTCGTGAAGTCGAGGATGAGCGGCTCAAGGAAGTGGACAGCCGCCTCCACCTGGCCGAGGTCAATGTACTGTCCGAGGCCAGAACGGCTGCGCTCGAATATGGCGGCGGCCAGCGCAGCGATTCCGTAGCGCGGTGCGATGAAATCCGTGTATGCCCCCCACGTGCCGGCGGGTGGCCGATCGGGCCAACCAGTCAGCCCGTGCAGGCCGGAGAGGGCCGCACCCTGCGTGCCGAAGCCGCGATAGGTCGCGTCCCTGCCGGTCTGGCCGCAGAGGCACGTGCTCAGCATCACCAGGTCGGGACGCCGCGCCGCGAGCGCCTGGTAGTCGAAGCCGAGACCTTCAAGCACCCCCGGGACGAAGCTCTCAATGAGGACATCCGCCCAGTCGATCACGCGCTCTGCCAGCTCGCGTCCCTCGGGAAGGGCGAGGTTCAGCGCCATCCCGCGTTTGGAGCTGTTGAAGTTCGCGAAGAACTGCGATCGGTCCAGTCCTGGTTGGCCATCTTTGAACGGCGGACCGAGGCGAAGCACGTCCGGCCGCGTCGTACTCTCGATGTGGACGACGGTGGCACCGTGGTCGGCGAGCGCCTTGGCGATCAACGGCCCAACTCCAACCCACGCGAAGTCGGCCACTTTCAGCCCGCTGAAGGCGCGCTGGCGCTTCGCCCCACTGCTCCGAGCGGCTCTCTCACCGGGCGGTGCAGGCTGCGGCAAAAAGGAATCCTGGTGTTGTCCAAGCCTCGGCGCGGCTGCGGTCAGCTGCATCGGCGTGCGGCTGAGTTTCACCGCTGCCCCAGGGTGCAGGCGTCCAGCCACTTCCGTCCAGAACGAGCGCTCCTGCAGCTGCGAGCTGCTGAGAAGGTCCGGTATTGTCCTCACCGGCGCAACCAGGAGCTTGTGTTCCACTGCGCGCCGCATAATCTCCTCGCCCGTGTGGCTGGCCAGATAGTTCGCGATCTCCTCCCTCGCCGCGGTGAGGATCTCCGCCGGGACTCTGCCCAGCTCAATCGCGTCCACCCATTCGGCCCACCCAATGCCGGTACGCTCAGGTGAAAGCTGCCCCTCAGCCTCAATCAGGCGGATGAGATTGCCGAGCGTGCGGGCGCCCAGCCCGCCGAGCGTGATTGTTGCCTGGACCCAGCCATCCTTGCTGCGCCAGACGTTGGGGAAGACCACGCCGGGTGCGATCTCCAGCGGTGGGTTCGTGCGTCCCTCGCCAGAATTCGGCGGGTCCCCGCCCGTGTTCGGCGGGTAGCCCGTTGCATTCATGAGCGTCCAGACCATCGCCGCTTGCGTGGAGACATCCAGGTGCTGGCCGCGCCCCGACTGCTGCCGTTCGTTCAAGGCGATGATCGCGTCCGCGGCCGCCTGCGCGCCGGCGTGGAACGCCGCCTGCGGGTACCCGACGGGCACGGGTGGACGATCACGATCCCCCTGCAGCCCCAGCAGCCCCGACGCTGCCTCGATTGTCAGCTCGGTGGCCGCGCGATCGGCGTGCGGCCCGCTCTGGCCCCACGGCGTCACCGAGATGTACACCAGCCGGAGGTTCAGCGCGGACAGCTGTTCGTAGCCAAGCCCATGCGCCGTCATCGTCCCCGGGTCGAACGACTCGACCAGGATGTCGGCTGCGGTGGCGAGACCTCGCACCTGCGCCCGCCCCTCGTCCGTCGTGAGGTCGACGACGATGCTTCGCTTGCCCAGGGCGACAGCAGCCCAGTAGAGCGAACTCTCACCGGCCTGCTCATCGGCGCCGGCCTCGAACGGCGGGATAAACCGCGCTGCCGACCCGCCCGGTGGCTCTATCTTTGTGACGTTCGCACCGAGGTCCGCGAGGATGCGCCCCGCCAATTCGGCGCGCTCGGTGGCAAGGTCAAGCACAGAGATGCCAGCCAGTGGCCCCGGAGAGTCGCCCATTTTGTTCACCAGGCCGGGATTGTACTGGACTGACCAGTGGTTCGCATGACGCCACTTACCTGACACCGTCCCGTCTCTCGTCTCTCGTCTCTCGTCTTTCGTCTCTCGTCTTTCGTCTTTCGTCTCCCGTCTTTCGTCTCTCGTCTTTCGTCTTTCGTCTTTCGTCTCTCGTCTCTCGTCTCCCGTCTCTCGTCTTTCGTCTCTCGTCTCTCGTCTCTCGTCTCCCGTCTCTCGTCTCTCGTCTCTCGTCTCTATACTCTCCCCCAGTGGCTGCCTCCCTCCTGCGTGATCCCCGCGCCGCTTTCGCGACGCTACCCGAGCGCCGACAGGGTCTTCTCGCCGTGCTTGGCGCGGCGGTGCTCTGGAGCAGCGGCGGCCTTTTCATCAAGTGGGTCTCGCTCGATGCCCTCGGGCTCACGATGTGGCGCTCGCTGCTTGCCGGTGTGACGACCATGGTCATCGCCCGCCCGCGGCTCGTTGCGCCGTGGAAGGCTGGACGCCTCACGTGGGCGCTCGCTATCAGCTACGCGCTCACCCTCGTGATGTTCGTCGCTGCGACCCGTCTCACGACCGCCGCAAACGCGATTTTCCTGCAGTACACGGCGCCGCTCTACCTGCTGGTGCTCGGCGCCGCCTTCCTCAAGGAGCGCGCTTCGAAACTGGACCTCCTCACGGTCGCCATCGCATTCGGTGGCATGGGCCTGTTCTTCGTGGGGCGCATCGACACGCGCGACCTCGCCGGCAACATCCTTGCTGCCGCCTCCGGTGTCACCCTCGCGCTCATGTTCATGTTCCTGCGGTTTCCCTCCGCCCGGCCCGAGCAGCGGTCACAGTCGATGTTGCTGGGCAATGCCCTGCTGGTGGTCACGCTCTTCGCGGTCAACGTCGGCCGAGGTGCGGGCCAGGTGTTCACGCCGTCGTTGCACGATTGGGCCGGCATCGCCTTCCTGGGCATCGTCCAGATCGGCCTTGCCTATGCGCTCTTCGTCTTCGGCGTAGCCCGCGTGCAGGCGCTGGAAGCGTCGCTGATCGGCATGCTCGAGCCCGTGCTCAACCCGCTCTGGGTGTTCCTCTTCCTCGGCGAAACGCCCGGGTGGTGGGCCGTCCTCGGCGGTGCCATTATCGTCATCGCGGTCTCCATCCGCACTATTGCGGTCGAGCGGCGCAGCCCGGTGGTGCTGCGCGAAGACTTCGGTGTGCTCGGTGCCGGCCCATGACCGCCAGCCCTATTTCGTTCCTCGAAGTCGCTGAAGCACTGGAGACGATGCATGGCCAGCGGCACTGGCACTGGTGGCCGGACGCCGACCCGTTCGAAGTTTGCGTGGGCGCCATCCTCGTGCAAAACACCATGTGGTCCAACGTCGAGCGCGCGCTGGCGCGCCTGCGCGATGCCAACGTTCTCACACCGTCCGCGTTGACTGCGATAGATCTCCCCGACCTCGAAGAGCTCATCCGCCCAAGCGGCCAGTTCCGCCAGAAGGCACTCAAGCTCCGCGCCTTTCTCGAACTCATCGGGCGCTCCGGCTCACTTGAAGCGCTGCTCTCCCTGCCCGCGGAGAAATTGCGTGAGCAACTCCTGCAAACCTTCGGCATCGGCCCGGAAACGGCCGATTGCATCCTGCTCTACGCTGCCCGCCAGCCAGCGGTCATCGCCGATGCCTACCTTGCGCGCCTGTTCACGCGCGTGGGCATAGTCGCGGCGGGCGTGCATACATACACCCGCTGGCAGGCCTGGGTGAATTCGGAGATCGAGTGCGCCGGGCCGCTCCTGGTCGCATCCCGCGGTTCGCGGCGCGACTTCCAGGCTCGCTTTCATGCCGAGGTCGTCCTCCACTGCAAGCACCTCTGCACGAAGCGTGCCCCGAAGTGCGGCGAATGCCTGCTGCTCCCGCGCTGCCCCGGGTCCCCAGATCACGCGGCCGCGGTGGGCGGATGAACCGCGAGGGAGTCGCGCTCAGCCTCCGCCGGTTCAACCTTCGGCTGGCATATCGCGGGCTTACCGCGTGGTGGTGGGCGATACGGCCGATCACGGTCGGCGTCCGCGTCGTACTCGTCCGCGACGAGCAGGTTATGCTGGTCCGCCACACCTACCGGCCTGGCTGGTTCCTGCCCGGTGGCGGCCTCAAGCGAGGCGAAACGCTGGAGGCGGCTGCCCGCCGCGAAGCCCGCGAAGAAGTGGGTGCGACGCTCGCTGCAACAACCTTCGTGGGGCTCTACAGCAGCTTCTTGGAACACAAGAGCGACCATGTTGCCGTCTTCGCCTGCTGCGACTTCACTCTCGATGGCACCCATGACGCAGAGATCGCGGCGGTCCAGGCGTTTCCGCTCGATTCGTTCCCCGCCGGCGTGGTCCCCGGCACGCGCGAACGCATCGCCGACTACCTCGCGGTGAAGGGGGGTGCTTTGCCCCGTGCCAGCCGCTGGTAGCGCACGGCGGTGCCCGGGCTCCCGACGCCTGAGGCTGCTGTACACTCAGGGCATGATCACGAAAGCGCGCGTCTCACTCGATGAGTTCCTCGCGATGCCCGAGACGGAGCCACCCTCGGAACTCATCGATGGGGAGGTCGTCCAGAAGATGGCACCGAGCCTCTACCACGGGATACTGACCGCCGAGCTGATTCTGTTACTCGGCACGTACCTTCACGATTCGCGCGAGGGCCGGGTCGTTAACGAAGTCCGGCACGTCCAGCCAGGAGAACAGCGCGTCTTTTTGCCGGACGTGAACGTGACCCTGAAGCAACAGATTCCGCAGGCGCGCAGGGTCCGGACTGTGGGGCCGATCCCCATCCCGCCCGATCTCGCCGTCGAAGTCGTTTCCCCCGGCGAGTCCATCGGCCGCGTGCTCGAACGCGCTGATTTCTACATGCGCTCCGGTACGCGCCTCTTGTGGATCATCGACCCTGAGACAGAAACCATCACCGCGTATCACCCCGGCAAACCACCCTCCGTGCACCGCGCCCCTGCCGTTATCAACGCACAGCCGGTCTTACGGGCGTTTCAGCTCGACCTCGCGGCGCTCTTCGCTGTCCTCCACGAAGACGAGGACGACGGGGCGTAGCGCTCGCCCACGGAGGCCTGCCGCCTATTCCCTGCTCCGGCTTCCGTCTACCCTGTCCCCATGCAACTCGGCATCATCGGCCTCGCCCGTTCCGGAAAGACGACCGTCTTCAATGCGGTGACGCGAGGCAGCGCCCAGGTCGGGGTCTACAGCGCCGGCACTCAGCCAAACGTCGGCGTCGTCAACGTGCCCGACGTCCGTGTTGACCGCCTCGCGCAGATCTATCACCCCAAAAAGACAACCTACGCCACCATCCAATACGTCGACTTCCCGGCCGCGGGCGAGTCTTTCGGCAAGGGCGAGGGCCCCGCGGGCAAGTTCATCAACGACCTTGCGCGCATGGATGCGCTCATCCACGTCGTCCGTGCCTTCGAAGATGCGGCCGTGCCTCACCCGGAGGTCTCGATCGATGCCCACCGCGATATCGTGACGATGGACCTGGAACTCGCCTTCGCCGACCTCGCTATCATCGAAAAGCGGCTCCAGCGCATCGAGGCAGAAATGCGTTCCACGAGGATGGGCGAGCGCGACGTCATGCTGCGCACCAGGGACACGCTTACGCGCATGAAGGCCGGGCTTGAGGCCGACATCCCGGTCCGCGAGCAGGGCTTGAGCGCGGATGACTGGAAGAATCTTGAAGGGATGCAGTTCCTCACGTCGCTGCCGCTCCTGGTGCTCGTAAACATCGGAGATGCACAACTCGCCAGCCGCGCCGAGATCGAGGGCGAATTTCAGCGCGCCTACCGGCGGCCTGCACGAGACGTGGCTGTCTTCTGTGGCAAGTTCGAAATGGAATTGAACGAACTCGGCGACGCAGAAGCGTCCGAATTCCGCGAAGCCGCCGGGGTCACGGAGAGTGGGATGGCCGGCGCCATCCGCATGAGCTATCAGCTTCTCGGGCTGATAAGCTTCCTCACCGCCGGCCCCGACGAGTGCCGCGCCTGGACGATCAAAGCGGGGTCCACCGCTCCCGAGGCGGCTGGAAAGATCCATAGCGACCTCCGCCGTGGCTTCATCCGCGCCGAAGTCGTCCGTTTCGAAGACCTCGTGGCCTGTGGCAGCGAAGCAGAAGCGCGCAAGCGCGGACTCCTGCGCACTGAGGGGAAGCAATACATCGTCCAGGATGGCGACATCGTCAACATCCTCTTCAATGTCTGAGAAGGTCTGAAGAGATCCGTCGCCTCAGCGCCGATCGGCCTCAGTCGAGCATGCGCCGCGGGAACACCCCTTCAAGCTCCAGCAACGCTTGCTTCATCGCCAGCCCACCGCCAAAACCATGGAGCGACCCGTCGCTCGCGACCACCCGGTGGCAGGGCAGCCAGAGCGGGATGGGGTTTGCCCCAACGATGGCCCCCACGGCGCGCGGAGCGCTGCCCCGGCCAACACGATTTGCCAGCCACGCATAACTCCGCGTCTCCCCGGCGGGGATCTCTCGCAGAGCCAGCCACGTTTCGCGCTGAAGGACCGTGCATGGCGGCAGGTCGATTGGATACACCGCCAGGGCGGCGCGATCTCCGCCAACGTAGCGTTCCAGCAGAGCCGCTACGTTGGCAGCGCGCACATCGCCGCCGAAGGCCGTGCCAAAAGCCTGCAGCTCACCGCGCGCGGCTGACTCCGTCCGATGGAACAGCGTCGCGTGACGGATACCCACCGCGCTAAGGGCGACGCCTAGCCAGCCCAGTGGCGTCTGCACAACGACCCCGGTGAGGAGCCCCGTCGCCGTCGTGCTCGTCACTTTTTCTTGTTCCACGCGCTCCACCAGACGTCGGGGGTTTCCTTTTCACGCCTTCCGCGGCGCAACACCTCGCCAAAGAGCTTCGTCCGCAGCCGCCGGTAGGCGCCTGCAACGTCGCCTTCCTCCACCCGCCGCGTGCCGGGCGGTCCGTAGCGCGACTCTTCATAGGCGGCCGCCAGCGTGGCGGCGTCGTCACTGCCCGGGACTAGTCCGCCTATGCGTTGGCTCCATTCGTGTGGCGTCTCCGAGGGCTTGCCGCCAATCCCTGCCCAACCGGCCACGCGCTGCGAGTGTGCCCACATCAGGGCGCGCCCGGTCAGGCCGCGCATGCCCCACGTCCAGCTGATGCGTGCCGCCAGCGCAGCCGCGAGTAGTGCGGCGACACCTCCAGTCAGGCTCCAGATGAGTAGCCACGGCGGCGTGCCATGGATAGTCGCAGGCTGCTTCAGCGCCTGTGCCACCGCCGGATTCTTGTCCGGACCGGCCGCCCCGTTTGCCCCCAATAGGCCGGCGAGCGCGGCCGGGTCGGGCGTCTCAAGCGACCCGCTAAAAGCCGGGCCACCCAGCCCGCCGATGCCGCCTACGAGGCGGTCGGATGTCGGGTTGAAGTTCACCCAACCGTATTGCGGGAAGAACACCTCCACCCAGCTATACGTGTCGTCTCTCGTCACCGTGTAGACGTTGCCCTTCGCCTGCAGCGGATCGAGCACATAGCCAACCGTCACCCGGGCGGGGATACCGAGCGAGCGCAGCATCACCGCCATCGCGCTGGCCTGGTAGTCGAAATACCCTCGCTTCAATGTGAAGAGGAAGTAGTCGACCATATCGCGGCCCGGCGGTGGTGCGGTCACATTAAGGTCGAACGGGAACGTCCGCAGGTACTGTTCAATCGCCACCGCCTTCTGGTATGGCGTACTGCCGCCGCTGCTTGCAGCCACCCGCGCGGCCTCCTGCTTCACTTCCTGCGGGAGTGAATTAGGTAGCTGCAGGTACTGCTGCGTCACCCAGGACGGGTAGCCAGTGCCCGCCTGCAGCAGCTGGTCAGCGGTCGCGACGCTCACTGAGCCAACGCTGTTGTAGGTGTCGCCCGCGTGCAGCGAAGCCTGCGATTGTATGCGCTCGATGTCGCCTGGCGCTCCGCGCGGGGTCTCGATGGTCGTCGCAACATTCGCACCGATAGCCGTCCCCGCCGTGAGCAACGTGTTTTCGGAGTCCAGAAGCTTGATCGTGAGCGTCTCCGCGGCGCGGGCGCTGTAGGCGGTCCCAGCTGTGGTGGGCGCGACCTGCTGAGCCGCTACGTTCGTGTCCTGCCGGCCACTGGTCTTCCAACCATTCCCTGTATACACCTCGTAGCTCTGCGCGCGCACCAGCCCCGGCGCTGCGCTCGTGACGTCGAACACCGGCCCCGCACCGAGTTGCACATGAGACTGGATCGCCAGGATGTCGCCGAGCGAATGCAACTTCGCTCCCTTGCGCGAGTCGACATTGTGGAAGAGCCGCACGAACGTATCTGTCTGCGATGTAACGGGGCTGACCATCCAGTTGAACAGTCCCTGCGCCGCGCTTGTCTGCCCACCTATCGGCAGCGACCACGCCACGGCGATGATGACGATCGATGCCACGATCGTCAGTTGCATGGCGTTCAGGCTGATGAACTCGGGATAGTCGACGCCCTGCTTCCTCCACCGCGACTGGCTGCGCTGCATGTGCACCCGCGCGAGCAGGATCACCGCGCCGAAGAGGAAGACGATGAACGTGGCGCTCGGCTGGCCATCGAGGAAGGCGATGTTCGCCAGTAACACCATCCCGCTGGGGATCACCGCCAGCCAGGCGTTGCGCCACCGGAACAGCGACCACGAGGCGAGGTAGGCGCAGAGGAAGCACACAGAGTGCACCAGCGTCACGAACGGGAGGTTGTCGTTGCTGATATCCCCCGCCCGGACAACATCGATCCACTCCCGCATGCGTGTCCGGAAGTCGCCGAGCCGCTGCAGGACGTTTGCGCCGTCGGCGAAATTCTGGACGACGAGCAGCACGACAATCGTACCCAGGACCAGCGCCACGGGGTGGATTGCGATCGCCTTCGTCCGCGTCCGCGCTGCCACCATCCCAATCAGCAATCCGCCGACTGCCGTCAGCACCAGCGGCGGCATGCCGCTCACCCAGTGCGCCTGTTGGATGGAAATGGCCACGCTCAGGAACGTAACCAGGGCCGCGCCAAACGTGAGCCAGTCTTCCCAGCTCATAACCACGCGCGGCGCGGTGATCGCGGCCTCGCCGAAGCGGCGTCCCGAAGCAGCGCTGGCCCGGATGTTTACGC
>JADEYI010000867.1_pt1 | contig 31021 bp, 42 predicted proteins | sample 8542331 | NCBI WGS metagenome assembly JADEYI01 (sample SAMN16510988, study PRJNA670497) | mine drainage metagenome | isolation source: biofilm near Copperflume 1 | place: Germany: Marsberg coppermine Kilianstollen | collected 2018-02 | reverse complement strand
CCGCCGCGGCTGCGGCCGGTCCGGACGGCGAAGCCGCCGCGCAGGCGGCCGAGGCCGACGGCGCTCTGGAGCGTTTCACGGAGTTCTTGGCTCGGCACGAGGGCGAGCTGCAGCCTCGCACGCGCCAGGTGACTGCCTTAAAGTCTTCGCTCCATATCACTGCTTGCTTCACATGGACCAGTCTGGCTTCAACTTTGGCCGCAAGTCAGATGGCAGCAGCTGAGAAAAAGAGGGGCATGCCAACTTGTGCGGGGATTGCGTAGCCACATCTCACTGCAACAGCTGGCTTCTGTGGTGCACAACACTGTGTTATGAAGCTAAAAGCACAAGTGAGTCCTTCACACTCAATTAATGGCCTGGCTGTGTGCAGATCGCTGAGCTGGCGCTGGCGTTGGCGCGTCTGTCCCTCGCCAACAATACCCCCGGCAGCGACGCCAGAATTCCTGTGGAAGCAATCTCATGAAGAGAGCGCTGCAGTTTAAGCCAGCCTGTGGGGTCTGACCAGAGATGAGTGGATCAGATATCAGAGGACAGTCCCGTCCCCTTCCCTTCCCTTACCAAGCCTCTTATCTGCTCGATACTATTCTGGCTTCTCAACATGTCCTATTGCCACGTCAATCAGGTGGCCTCCTGACACCTGCCCAATCATGCCTTAGATGGAGGAACCCAGCTGGCAGAGGGGCAGATGTAGGATTCAGCTGAGCAATGCATGTTGGGATGCATTGCAATTGTCAGTTACCTTGCGCTGTGTGCAGTCTCCATTTTGTCCGGCGCAGGGATGCGTACCACATTATATGTGGGCAATTCATTCTGGTGGCTCTAGCGGTGTTCTGTCCCTTTGGTAGGTCTGCAATTTTGTAGCAATCCTGCAGCATGGGTGGGCACATGGGCTTCCATTCATTGCTTCAATCAGCTCCGCATTAGCATCATTTATATTGAAAGCCTCGTTTTTTTGGGCTCATCAATGCCACTTGAGAGTGCCAGCTGTAGCTGTCAGTGGCACTGATCAAAAGTGAAGCAATTAGTGTTGGAAGCATCACCCAGTTAGTTACAATCTCGTGATTTCTTCTCAACCAGTTAACGCACTGTGCTGATGTCACTGCTGTGCAATCAGATCAATGCATGTATGCTGCAATTTGCAGCCTTCCGTGATGATTTGTTGAGGGTGCATGGCAGACATTTTTGAGGGATGCATCGTGGGAAATGTGCATGCTTAAGCTTGCTCATACGAGTACCAAAAGATTGTGAGGGACCTGGCGGGATGCAGAGAGTGAAAGATCCTCAAGAATGCGAATGGGTCGACCATCATGATCACAATCATGAGAGCTTGAATCCCAACTAGTCTGGGGTCATCATTATTAAAGCTTTTCACTTTCTTGGGGCAGGCTCATGTTCATGGACCTACCATGCATTGTCTGTCCAATGCATGATATGTCCATGTGGGCATTGCTGAGGCAAGGTGTGGCACTTGCGGATGATTGACTTGATGATGGGCATTGGCTACTATGATGAAGTACATCAGGCATATGCCAACCTGGTAGCATGCCATGGGCTTGTGCATGTGTACACATGTGTATCTACAATGATCTTGCATGATCTGGCTCTCCCTTGGTTGATTCACTCTAAATCTGCGGACCATCCTGCTTGGTGCATCACAGCCAGCATCTGGATGTCACGGATATCACCTTGGCATCCAGCAAATTTTCCTGTTTTTGGAATTTAAATCCCGAGGAAATGGATGTACAAGTGGGGACTTTGGATACCTTCTGGACCATGACGATATCGCATATCCCTTCAGGTTCCCAGCATGGCAATGCAATCGAGCGTTTTGGTCCAGCACTATAAAGCTTCATTATCCTCTCAGCAACTGTCCTTCATTGCTTTATTACTTTCCTTTACGGGTACCCCCGAGGGTCTGAGTGTGGACATCAGGATGGCAAAATCTCTCTTGGAATCTATATGGCGATGTTGCATTTGGCTGGACATTGCTGCGCTTCAAACTACCTCCATGTGGAAACGTAGAAGAGTGTGCAAGGTAATCACAGCTCATGCGAATGTCTCACGACCTTGCAACTGCCTGGGTCTGTGTGGATCCATGAGCATGTCAGGGTGAAGCAAGTAAAAAGGCAAAAGAATGGATCTTCAATTGGTATCACGATATTTATTAGCAGGAAACCTAAGAATGGGATGACGCACGCAGATGGGGATTATCTTCGACTAACAACGATCTTAGACTTTGGGCGGTCTTTGACTAGCGGTACGGAGAGAATGGATCTAATTCATCCTTTGTGCAATTGTAGGCTGCTAGCCTCCCCTGTTGTCAGCACTGATAGCAATTCCTAAAGAGTGGTCCATGCAGAAGTTGCCTGTGGTAAGCAAGTGTTTATGTTCCCTCAATGGAAGGGGCAGTGATATTGATTTGCCTCTTCACCCAAAATAATCTGTAAGCATACTTTCACTCCCTGGACAGGTGAACCGATGGAGTTGGCTCACTTATGAGGTGACGTCGCAACTAGCTGACACTAGCCGCAGAAGGGCATGGCCCGCAGAATGAAATTGGCTCGTTTCACTGCTTGTGGTCCTCCTCCTCCTCCGCGACGTGTCACCATACGGCAATGCCGGGAGGAAACCACAGCAGCGATCCAAATAGACCTCACGTCCGAGGAGGCTCAAGAGGAGCCCAGCAGCACCGAGGTAGTGGAGCTCGATGCAGACTCCACAGCCAGCGACAACAAATCGATGAGCACCACGGAGGAGGCTGAGGATTTGCCGCCGTCAGCAGCCGACTCAGCAGCTGCTGCACCAGCCGCGGCAGTATGCCCTGCAGCGACCGCCAGCATTGACCAGGAAGTGACGCAGCGCCTGCAACCAACGGCGGCCGGCTCTGGCGCGGCAGACGCTGCCAGTGTACCGCGACAGCCGTACTTCCCCCGGTTCCCGCAGGCAGCTGGCCCATCAGACAGCGTTGGTGTGAGCCAAGCGGCCCTGCACGGCGGGCTGTCGGCAGAGCACAGCGGCAGATGCGCGCTCCCCGGCGACATTTTGATGGGTGTACTCTGCGAGTCGGGAGGCAACGCCAGCGCAGCCGAGCCCCACTCATCTACCCTGCTTCCGCAGCTCAGCAGCGGCCCAGTGGCATGCCCGACTCCGGCGGAAAATGCGGCGAGGCCAGTGCCGGCAGCTGCCACGCGGCTGCCGTCCGACCGGTGGCGGCTCTCGCCGACCGCGGCTGAGCCCACGACAGGCAGCGCGTCCCCCCTCGCACAGGCCAGACAGGATCTGATGAGCACTGCAGAGCCGGCGGCTGGCGCGCATTCGTCCCCGGGCCAAGCGGGGGCAGGCAGCGGCAGGCAGGAAGCAGCAGGCAGGAATCCGCAAATCTCGCCGCTGGTAACGGCCATGGCGTTTATTTGGCAGTCGAAGATTACAAACGGGGACGCAGCTCTCGCTCAGCTGCACGGCGACGCTGCACCGGGGCCGTCCGGTCAGCTGCACACAGCTGCGGAGCAGCCGGCGCCGAGGGAGGGTGGTTTACCCACAGCCTCCATGGCGGAGCAGCCGAATTTGAGCACGCCATCTGGCCTGCTAGGAGGCCTGCCGGATCGGCGTCCCGGCGTGCAGCGGGGGTGCTCCTCCCTGCGCACCGGTGGTGGCAGCCCTTGCGAGTCGTCTCTGAATAGAGGACCGGTGCGCGCCCTCAGCAACATGCACTTCACCACAGCACCCCAAGGTTCTCCTTGATGTAGGGTTGTAATGCAAGTATTGCTGTGGTGAGGTACAATAATTAGCTTTGTGCAGCTGGGAAATAGACAAGCGGGTGTGAAGCGCTTCTTCTGAAGATGAATGCATGTTTTCGGTCTTCTCAGGTTAGAGCCACCAGCTGCATGGTGTTGTTTTTGCAGGAGTCTACAGTCAAAACGGAGGATGGTGCGCCAGAGGTATCCACCAGACAGCCTGTTGTAGAGCCAGCTCCTTCAGTTACCTCTCCGCGGGTCTCTCCTGTCAAGGCCCTGGTGCGTTATTAATTCCCTCTGATGAGTACTTCCTGGCACTTGTCTTTTCTTTGATTCTCAGCATGCAATAGCAACCCACAGACCGAGGCATAGCATGCGCGCAGGGGAACGGAGTGGCTGCTGGGAGCCTCGGGGATGCCGCGGCGGATGCCGGCACGGCAGATTCAAGCGCGGCCAGGCTGGGCTCAAAGGGAACGCCTCCTGGACCGGCTTCTGCTGGGCAGCCCAGCAGGCAGCTGCCCAACGGATCTCCGGGCAGCGAAGCAGCTGCGCAGCCGGCCGCCTCGCCCAGCAACGCTTCTGCGCCTGCTGCAATGGAAGGAGTCCCGGCGTCGGGCGAGGAGACCCCGGCCAAGAGACCGCGCTCGACCGGCGGCGCCGTCGGCGCGTCGCGCGGCGGCCGCCTTGGCAGCCTCGGCGGCCGCGGCAGCCCAGTCGGCAGAGGCACGTCCTATGCTCAGGAACACGTAGTGTAGCGCCCAGACTAAACCTCCACTTCCTCAAACCTCATATATTTAAAAGGGTTCCTGCGGGGCTTTTGCCCACGCTCATGAGCAATTGTTTTGCGTTCCAGCAACCCCAAAAATAGCCCACTTTACCAGCAAAATGGGCTTTTTGGGCTGCAATGTACTTGTTTTGTGATCCCAAAGGCACCTTCCCGCACCTCATTAGCCTGTCATAAAAAGAATCCGCAAGCAAACAACTATATTAATTGGCATTCAGCTAGTAAAGTAACTCTCTGGCCTTCAGTGACCAGATGACCTTTTAGTGGGGATACCTATCACAGCATGCACAGCAAGTATGCGCAAGAGGCAAGCCTGGTTTGGTCAAAGGGGCGTCACAGTCATTTGAGTAGTGAAAGAGAGGACATGCGCAGAAAAACCATCCACCTGCACCCGAGTAGGACCCATATTGCTCTTGTGCATTCAAAAATCCCTGCACTTGCTGCTCGGGGACACACAGACATCTCATTTACACAAAAAACATTACAAAATAGTTGCATTTGTGAGAGGATGTCTGGATGTCTTAAGGGGGCATTTCATCAAGATTCACCGAAGGGAACGAAACATGCGGAATCGTGAGATGAGTCACTAAAGTGATGACTCACTACTGACCAGGTGGCCGGGGAAAGCGGGCCGGCAAGCCGTTGCCGGGGGAGTCCAGTGGGCAGAAGAGAGCAGCGCCGGCCGCGCCAGCAGACCCGGCATCGTCAAGAGATGGCGGCGGCGGCGGCGGCGGAATTTTGGATTACAGGAAGCAGCCGGCCGGCAAGCGGCGGAAGTCCCTGCCGCAGGGGGTGGATGATGCGAATGTGGCCGAGCCTGCAGCGGGCAGACGGAAGACTTCCTTGCCCAAACCGCTTCTTGCGGGGGATGACGTCGAGTCGGACGAGTGCGCACCTGAACCCCCGGTGTCACGCTCACTTTCCCTGCCAGTATGAGCACTATGAGTATCAATCTTGGCATGATAATTAGGAATGGTTACAGCGATGATTTGGCGCAATGTGTCGTGCATCACCTTGCCTACCATCATCTTTCCATTACCTGTTTCATGGATCTACTATGTAGCGTGTACTTCTAGCAGAGTGTGGAGTCTTTCGCATCCTGAAGCTCAAGACTGCTACTGCCTGCACCCCTCAGACTATGACAGATTGCAGGCAATAATGCCTGCAAACGGTCAGTATTTATAATTCACCGTTCAAAATATTGATGTTGGTTTGCCTGCGCAGCGAGTTGGTAGAGCAGATATACTCCAAGGAGGTGTGGCGCATGATGCATGCTGCCAGAAACACAGCGCAGCCGCCATCTGACAATAGCATCCAGATCCTCCCCATGTCTCTAGACAATTTCACTGGTGAGACACCCCTCTCTGCCCGTACCAAATCTCTGGTGCGGAAAGGATAGGGAACAGAGGGAGCTTTGGCAAAGATTTAGAAGGAGGGAATGAGACAGTTCGTGCAACTGTCACAATGATGTCGATGGTGATGTGAAATAAGCCCTTTCAGAACCATTTGCACAACTCCCAAGACTGCTACATGAGCTCATTCACACACCTGAATGGGAGCCCAGATCACTCATTGTATCACTCATTGCTGCGGTATCCGAAGGGTGCTGCAAGGGTGGAAATGCTGCGAGGGTGAAAGCCCAATGCTTTTCATAGAGCCTGTCAATATACAGGAGCTTGGTGTTTACACACATCCATTTGTAAGCCTCAATGTCTTTGTGAGCTGTCATTGTCAAGTGTTGATTCTCATGGTTGATGATGCAATCTCACAAGCATCGTTGCCGTGCAAAGTGATTGCTAGCAAGTTCTGTTTGTTGAGTGCATGGCAATTTCCTGAGCGCGTCGTCATCCTTCTTTTGCATGCAGATGAAGAGGCACGCACCAAAGCTGTGGAGGACATCCGGCAGTACATGGCGCTTGACAGAGACAATCGGCGGCAGCACATGAATGTAAGAGCTGCATTCTTCCACCTGCTTGCGAGTCTGAGCGTGCTTGACATTGCATGCATGGTACACATATGCTCCATATGAGTATCAAAAAGCAGAGTATTCTTTTTTTGGCAAGAGGCTCCTTGTGCTCTGTGATTGTATGATGTGCCTCGTCCTCAAAGTCACCACAGGGCAGGCCATGTGCAGGGCACAAGGCTTGCCACCCTCATTTCGCAAGTCCTATCACCTTGGCAATTCTATTCAAATTCTTACTAATGGCAGAGCGGCTGCTCAAGAGGCAGAGTTGTGTAGTTTAGCAAGGCTCACTCTTGAGCGCCGAGGAATCTCATGGCTTGCAGGATCGGCTGGAAGTATTTGTGATCACAGACCCTGACCACCCTGCCAAGAAGCTGCAGGCAGAGACTCTCGGGTGGATGGACATTCGCAGTGAGGAGAGGGGCGTCAGGGCCAAGAGGGTCAGCATCTCTCTCTTCTGTTCAGAAGCTTTCCATTCATGTTAAAGGTGTCTGTGTCAATGCTTGCACGTGTTGAGCCATTTTGGCATGCATGCATGGTTCCTTTCCCAATGCCCTTCTGATTCTTGTGCTTCTTGAGCAGGGTTCTTGGAATCCAAGATCAATAGCAGTGCTGAATGAGTGTGAGATTCATTGGTTGGGTACGCTAATGCAACGGATAGGATGCTGATATTGTGCTGTGGGTGGTTATGTGCAGGCTCTGCAAAAGTATGAGCTACTGGGGGAATACTGCGGGGTGGTGAAGACGGGGAAGGCTGTGGAGGTTGAGTCATTGGAGTGCCCCATTGGCTTTGGAGGCCTCAAGGCTGACAAGCTCAAGGACTTCAGCCACTCCCATGACAAGCACGTAACCGGTGCGCGCGCACGCTCTCAACTCTGCAACACTTACGGAACGCGGCCTTGCACTCCTTTGAAAAGTGATGCACGACCTTTTAAACTCCTGTGGCAGCTGCGCTGCTTTCATAGCTTGCATTCTAATGCAGTAGGTCCAACAGGCCTAGACACCACTCGGCGTCCTGTATGCAATTGTTTGCATGCTTCAACTCGGGCATGGAAGTCGAATGGCAGTCAAATATGGTGATGCCGGTCACTCATAATGGCCTGATCAGGCACGTCTGCTGACGTGGCCGAGGTGCCTGAATAGGCGCGCATGCCGACAGGCACACCTGCCCTGATTAGGTGCGAATGCTGATGGTGACACGTTGCCTGAACAGGGTTCTGGTCGGACGGCAAGGAAATTGTCATGGACCCCGCGCGGGGAGGCAACCTGCTACGCTTCATCAATGACTACGTAGGCATGCCGGGGGCCGTTCCCTGCTCCTGCATGATGGTGGAAGTTATGGATCGTGCTACTCTGCGGCCCCACATCTTCTTCTTTGCCGCTGCGGACGTCCCTGTGGGCGAGGAGATGCTGCTCGATTATGGGGATGTGAGCGTCCTGGCCTGCCCTCACCCTCTCTTTTTCAAATTCGAATGCAGACATGTCTTGCAACGCTGCGGCCCCACATCTTCTTGTTCGCCGCCCTGGACAATTCCCGCTGGCGAGAGATACTGCTTGACTGTGGGGATTTGAGCGTCCTGGCCTGCCCTTCTCTCCACCCCTGTTTTCGTATTCTATCTCTGGGCTGTCCTGCAAGATGCCCTCGATGTCATCTAAGGCTGGCAGACCAGGGGTATCGCATATTGGGGGTGTGTATCCGATACAGGAAGTGCATGAGGGCTGGTCTTTGAGATGCAATCAGATGCGTAAAGACACTAGGCTGCAGACTTTTGTAAGCCCGAGATGTGGCTGCAGATGCCCTGCGTGTGTGCCCTATAGCCTTTGGCTTTGGGTTTCCCGACCTGTAAAAGTACTAATAACAATCAATCCAGAAACGCTGCCTGGCTATGGGGATTTGAGGATTCTGGCCTGCCGCCCTTCCTGCATCCTGCGTTGCTGTCCAAATGTGACTGTGCCCTTCCCGCCCCTTGCGTCCATTTTTATATTGTTGACCAGCATCTCAACACCTTTGTGGCTTGTGTACAGCCCTTCAGGCGCTTCATGGAGAGCGAGGCGAAGAGGGCCAAGTCTCTGGTGGTGCGTTGTCCCTTCCACAAACAAGCAGCAATAGCATGTTCTTCTCAACCCTGCTTGTAATTACCTAGTAGCCATGGCGACGTTGTCTTCAAATTGCAAGCGTCTCTCTTATCTGCTTAGTTCGAGAGACCCCAAAATTTTTCTTCTCTGTGTCAAAAAGGAAGACCGGTTTGTGCATGTTTGCGCATGAGTGCTGCCATCTGCAAGCCATTGTTCAGCTGTAAAAGAGCCCAGCTGCCCTTTTTATGTCTTTGCCGATTGAAGAGTGAGAGGAGAAGAGAGGTTCAGAGGATGGCACACACCCCAAAAAAAATACCATGCTGGGTGCAACTTGCTGTCTTTGAGACTGTGTCTCCCCCGGTGTGCATGCAGGCTCTCAGGAAACAAGTGAAGGAGCTCGAGGCTGGCTCATCTGAGAAGGATGCCCTGATCGCCAAGCTGCTGAAGGAGAAAGTGGACCACGGTATTGCAGCTAACTCAGCAAAGAAAGCCATGGTGCGCAGCACCAAGCCCATTGCTCCTTACATGCGGTCAAAACCGCAGCTGTGTCCTTCTGAGATCTTGGCAAAAGGAGCTCATCCCACAGACACTGTGCACTGCAATGTTCCTCGCTGGCAGATAGCAAGGGCAGCTGTTTTGTTTTGAGGTTTAAAGGGGCATTCAATCGAGCACCCTGCAGAAACAGAGCACTAAATTCTATGTAATAGTCTAAAGATTCAAGCAATGTAATCTGCAATTTGTTCTGAGTTAATAATTTGGATTCAAATTCAAATGTGTCCACAGGCGGCTGCTGAGGAGGCGGCTCAGGGGCTGCGGCATCAGTTGGAGGTTGCTCAGGCCGCCGCCAAAGACAGGGAGGACCTCGTTGGCACCCAGGTGAGAGAGCTGGACTTATAGTATTTTTTCCTGGAACCCATTATCCTGGAAGTCTGTGAAATGAATGAACACCTGCTAAAGTACCTACTCTGCAGAAAAACAAAAGTCACGTGGATCATAGAGGGGTGTCATGCCGCTGTCAAGATCATAGTGAAATTTGTGAGGAGCCGTGCCTTCAAGATTACGGAAGGCACTTGTTGCATCGATCTTTGGCAACATCTGAGTCAGGAGAGCGTCAGCAGCGGCAGTGCCTGTGAAATATCAAGACGAATTTTCCAATGAGCGTTGTGAAGGCACTGCAAGGAATCCGTAACAGTCTGCTCTATTGATCAACGTATGGACGCGTTTCTAAGGAATGCTTATATAGTCTGCTTTATTGGCCAATGTGCAGGCGCTGCGAATTGAGGAGCTGGAGGGCAACGACACAGGGCAGCTGAAGAAGCAGCTGGACGAAGTCTCGCGCAAGTGCAGCCACCTCGAACTCAAGGTGAAACGCCTGAACCGTGATTGCGAGGCGGCAGACAACGCCAACCGCAACCTACAGACCCAGCTGAGCGAGGCCAGACGGGTGTGCTCTTGACCTTTCTATACATGCCACCCACTGCACCCTCACGTGCCAGCTCTGACCTGCTGGGTATGAAACCAGCTGGTAGGAATGAACGGCCTGGCCCGATCAAACTGTGAAACTCAGCATATAGGTCTCAGGGACACCACAGTTGACATATCTGTGGGTGAGATGGGGCTGAGGATGCTTTGTCTGCTTGTCATGCTTTGTTGATGGGTCTGCTCCCGAAAGTGGTGCCTCATTCGCTCATTTGAGACCTCTCTTGCTCCTCGGCAGGCTTTTCCTCCATAAACCCTGTGCCTGACAAGGGTCTGGGCGTTTGATTGTGCCTTCCTCCAATGCAAGATCAATTTCAGAGGTGTGCGGCCCATAAGTCTGTATGTTTTGCTCAGGAAGTTGACTCGTTAAAGAAGCAAGTGGAGCGGGGCATGGCAGAAGGCAAAACGCTGCAAGAGAAGGTGGCCAAATACAAGGGGAAGACCATAGCAGCGGAGAAGGCTCTGGAGGCCGTCAAGGCACAGCTGAAGGACACGCAGCTGAAGTCCAAGGCGGAGATTGAGCGCCTGTCCGCCGTGGGCAAAATCTTCGAGCTGCAGGCTGAGGATCTGGCGCGCCGCAATGCCTTGCTCGAGATGCACTGCCGCGATCTGGAGGCCGGCAGCGTTGGCGGCGGCAGCGCCGTGCTGGCAGCGCAGCACGACCGCGCAGCCGCGCAGGGCCACAACCTGCGCGAACAGCAGGCGCGCCTGCACCTGCAATTGCCGCTGCCGCAGGCGGCGGCCGCGGCAGCGGCCGTGCCGGTGCCGATTCCGACGCCGCAGCCGCGGCCGGAGGCGCCGAACAGCAACGGCCCGCCGGTCGGTGGCGGCCCGCCGCCGCGCCTGTCCCGGGATCCGCGGCTGGCGCAGGCAGCGGCTGCCGCCGACGCCACCGCTGTAGCCGTCCCGCACGAGGACCGCGATCCTCTAATGACAACGGTGCGTGAATCCGCGGCCCCGCCGCCCGCCGCGCGGGCTGCCGTACTAGTCGCCGAGAGCGACGAAGCCGCGCAGAAGAGGGCCAAAGATGCCGCCGAATTCGAGAAGCTCATCGGGCAATCGCCCTCCCCGCTGCCGCGGCTGCAGTCGCAGAACAGCGCGCCGGTGGCGGCCGCGCACATCAGCACGGCACGGGCCGCCGTGCCGGCAGCTGCCTCCACGCAGCCGTCGTCCGAGCGGAAACCAGGACGACAGGAACCTGCCGCCAAATTGGAGCGGCTTCTTTCTGCGCCAAGCGTGACGCAGCCGCATCGCTCTGAGAGGGACCCTCGTCAAGCATCAGGACAAGAGCCCAGTATATTTAGATTAATGGGAGAGGACATCCTGCGGTCTGCTTCCAACGGCGGCATGGATGACTTCATTCCCCTCGATGACTCACTGCCGCCAGAGTTGTCACCCGAAGGTGCTGCTGTGCCTGCGGCTGTCACGCAGTCAGAGAGGACACCAGGTGAATCATTTCTGCTCTGTCTACAGGGATCAAGTCTGTCCTTCCATACATGCAATGCATGTGCTTTTCATGAGCTCGTTGTTGTGCTCTGTTGGGTACCTTTTCGGCCGTGATGAGTTCTACATGCTCGGACATCATGTGTTTTCCTTCCTGAGCAGCAGCCCTGAAATAGCTTGTCTTGATGTTGCCAGGCGACGGAAGGACTGGCACTTCTGAGAGTCATCTAAGGCTGCCTCTTGCCGAGGCCGCTCTCCAAAGGATGCCAGCAGATGGAGCTGCACCCTCACTGCCAATGAACTTGGTGCGCACACCAGCACTAGTCACAGTCTTCTTATTTGCTGGAGGGACCTTCCTATCACAGTGCAACTTGTTAAATGTGATTCTGTCCCGCGATGTCAGGCTCGCTGAGGGGTAGCTGATGCAGAGCCTTATTCTGGCCCAAAAATACTGCCATGCTGTAAGGATGAAGCTGACATCTGAGACTTTTTAGTGAGTGTACGTGGCTTCAAGTCCTGGTTGTTGGTAATTATTGTCTCTTTTTGTCCTGTACAGGTGCAGGACATGCGGGATATCAAGGCCATGCTCTCGAGGATGATGCCTGATGGCATCCCTAGTTCAGCCGCTAAGGGTGCGTCACAGCAGCCAAGGGAGGAGCCGAGCGCCTCCAAGGTCGTGCCAGAGCAGCCCAAAGAGGGAACGCATCGGCCCCAGGAGTCAGCTGCCGCCAGCGATGGGCCGCGGCAGCCGCAGTCCTCGGAGCGCGAGACGTCGTCCATGGAAGCCGCCGAGAAGCTGCCGCCCGCTAAAACGGCAGCTGCCGAGCTGGCTTCCGTCACAGCGGGGACGGAACGACGGGCTGCAGAGGCAAACAGAGCGCAATTTTGGCGCACAGGGAAGGCTCCCTCGCCGGCGGAGTCCGGCGCTGGGGGCCGGAGCTGCCTCGAAGGCAGCTCGGCACCGCCACGTGGTTACAGCCGCGGGGTCCGGGAGAGGGAGGCCGGCCGCCGCAAACAGTGGGACGACCGCGGCGCAGAGCCAAATCGGCTCGGGCTAGACCGTGACAATCGGCGCCGGCCGGTGCCCATGCCCCGCGGCGGCAGCCGCCGCCGCTCCCCTGGCCGGGCGGAGGCCGAGGCCGAGCTGCGCCGGGGGATCCGCCGCAGCCGCGGCCGGAGCCGCGACCGGAGCCGCGACCGCAGCCGCGACCGGAGCCGCAGCCCGCCCAGCGAAGGGCATCGACGGCTGCTGCGGCGGCCGTCGGCTTCGCCGCCACGCCGTGGCAACACTCGGCACAGGTGCTTCCCGCGCTAGCCAAACTTGCTACAAATAGCTCTTGACGCTGTGTGTGTTTGAACTGGGCAAGAGAGCAGTGCCTATCTCGAGCATGTGGGCTGTTTCCAAGACTCCTTTCTGCAGTTCCCCAGCATCTGCGGCACCAAAGCCCCGACCTGCATGCACCTGTACGCCAAGACTCTGAAGACAGCAGCTTTGTGATGCATTCCTGCAATGGTGCAGTGACCATACCTGTTCTGCAGGTCGCCAATGGGGCCTGGAAGTACCAGAGAGCAGAGGTCCAAAGGTCATCCATGCAACCACTGCAAGAAAGTGGGTCATTGGTCAGCGGATTGCTGGTACCATCCGGCCAAGGTGCGCCAAAACAGCCCTTGCACCTAAGTGCTTTCATGCTAGGCGTGCATTTGGTCTACAAGCGGACTCATGGCAGCTTGCATCCACCACTGGCTCATGACATGGCAGCATGAGATGTAGTAATGGATGATTTCTAATCACACTGCGTATCTTGGCGCAGGGTCTCAACCCTCCCAGGAGGAGGACCTCGCCGCGCCCCAACTTCCGGACGCCGTCGCCGCCCAGGCACTCCAGCCGTCCGGCAAGGGGCGCGATGCAATCGCCCGCCGGGCAGGCTCCGAACTCAGCTGCTCAGCCGGCCGCCGCCGCCGCCCGATCCCCCTCCGGCCGGGGCCCTGCTCTGCTCATGGACCTGGATGAGGGCTGGAGCTGTGACGCTTCTTCTCTGCCGGCTGCGCCGCCGCTGCTGCCGCCGCCGCCGCCGCCGCACCGGAGGCTATGAAAATCGCTGGGGAATGTATGAGAATCGCCAGTCTGGGGCAGCTTTGCTCTGCAGTGCATCACGGCCCATGTTCTGGCCAAACAATGATCCTTGGGGCACGACCCAAGAAGCAGGGAGAGGTCTTCTTCTGCCAATGTTGCTGCAATGGGATTGGTGAAAATTGCATGATTGGCAAGAAACGAGGTTTGTTGGCGAGGTATTTCAGGTGCAATCCACTTGTATGCAGCATGTGAAGTTTTGGCATGTGCTGTTCGGAGAGCCGCTGAATCATCATCAATAGACGAAAGTGAGGTTGGTCACTATTTTACCGCGGGATTGCCACTCAGTTGAACTACCGCAGAGTTGTTGCAATTGAAACTCTACTTGTACAATATTGCCTTAGACTGCGGGCATTGTTGCTGGACTTTGGAGTCCTGGGATCTTTCTAGACTCAAAAGTCTAGATTAACATAGAAACAAATGCACTCGATTAAGGATCCTGTTGCACTTGGCACAGCAACATTGGCTCGGCTACAGCTGTTATGTCTTGTTCACTGGTGTGAAAGCCTGGTGTGGAGTTATATATTGGTGACACGAGCGCTGCGCATGCGGTTTTATGGAGGCTATTTTATGCTCTGGTTGTAGGACTGCTTCACCTGCTTCCTTTGCCAGGAACTCCTGCCAGGAGTTCCCGGCAGCGTGCAGCAGTGCTCAAGTAATTGTATTAGGAGCTCTTCATTTGGGTTGCCTATCTGAAACTAGTGCAACCGAACTGTACAGATGCATGCATGAATGCGTGAGGCTCTCCGGATCCTGGCAGGAATATATAGTAGAGGACACAACGCTGCCTTGATCAACATGATACGTGTTGCATGCATGATCTCAAGAGCTGAACATGAAGCTTGTAGGCCAACGGCATGCACATGCATCTGTTCCTATTGAGCAGCCAAGCTGAGCATTCTGCATCAGGAGATCGGTTGGCGCTTCGACGCACATACGTCACGGGAGTGATATTTTGGTCCGAGACAAGATGACGCACCGGCCCCACGTGGGGCTGATCAAGAACGAAGCAAAGAAATGTGTTGACCTAAAAACTTTCTTTCTTTCTTTCTAAAAAACTTGGGCAGCATAGATCTTCCAAATTAGTGTATCGCTCTTGGAGCGTACAAGGACGCAATTCATTGCCTGGGTCGTCGCAATCTGCTGGAAGGATCTGGGCAATGAAAACGCACGCACTCACCTTCTTTGACATTCAAAGGACTGCAGGCCAACGATGAATCTCTAGGCGGCAGCGCGAAATTTGGAAATACAGGATCATGAACGGCTTTAGCGACGTCAGTGAAGAGGCTTTCTGGGTCGACCCTAGGTGTATTGGCGCCAACACCTTTCGATACCAGGGGAAAGCGCCGGCCCCGATAACGCAACTTGAGGCAGCCTGTATGGGTGATTTGAGTCTACAGGACGTGCCAAAGGTCTCAGCCCTGCGGGGTATGCGGCTGTTGGGCTGCTTCGGCTCCAAACCTAGCGCCGACATCGTGGTACGTAGACGTTGAGAAATTAGCTGATCCCGATCTATGTGTGCTGTTTGTTCATCCTCATAGTCATCAAAAATACTCAATCTGGGCTGTAAGCTCGCAGTGTCGTGAGCTCACCAGCAGAACGGCGTTGCTAGGGTTTATCTCCCATGCTCTGTCCTTGGGAGGGTATGGATCTCAATTCCTACTGTGTACACTGCAATAGTGTATCACACGTCACTGCTGGTCCTTTCACTGGTCAAAAAGGCGTCAGGGTTTCCCCAACCAGCGGAGAAATTAGTCTTGACTCACGGTGATCAGAGACACCAGTGGGCCCCTGTGGCGCTCCAGCACCAAATAAAAGTGTGAGATTCATGACTGGCAGCATCATCGTGGCTGCTGGCTGCAGGGCATCCCAGGCTGTTCCACTGGGTGCTGTCCATCTCAGTCTTAGTCAAGGCCCATGCAGCTAGCACCGATCTGTTAGCCTCCTTCTGTTACATAGTCGCATCACGCAGGCCGGTCAGCTCAAAGCCCAAAATTTTTTGACCACGCGTGACGGCAGTAGAGCCCACATGAAGCATGCGCGCGTTAGCATTCCTGCAGCCATCCTTGTATCCTTGTATTGCATGGCATCGTCAAGCGTGCCGGTCATCCCATAGCCCCAGAATTTTACAACGCGTGATGCCTGCACACATCCCGCATGGAGCAACACAATCCCAGGCATGTGACGGCATGTGCGCGCGCATGCAGGACGGCTGGGAGCACATGCCGCACGATATCTTAGTGGCAGTGGTGAAGGCGGCCGGTCCAGGGGAGGCGCGCGCGATGCACCTGACATGCAAAGCATGGCACACGGCCGTGCGCTGCGGCCTCACACAGCTGACACCGCGCCCCAAGCAGTGCTGCTTCGAGGGCGTGCGCTGCTTCTTCCCCCGGGTGCGCCCTCCTCTCCAGGGGGCTCTATATCGAAGCATCCTGATTGAATGCAAGTCAGTTCAGTGTCCAGTGCTCTGACAGTTTTTTCCGAGGATACAGCTGGTTATCTGAGAAGTAAACCTCCATTAAAAGGTCAGGTCTTTGCTCCGTCGCAGCTCAGTGGTGACAGGATTTCAAATGATTGTGATAGAAGCAGGTTCTATCATTTGCCTGGAGGCCTCCTGTGAAGATGCTTAGAGCAGGAGCAAGCTACATATACCACATTGGAAGAATTGTCCCTGCAGTGTTGGAAAAGGCAACTCTGCGCAGGCTCTTTCAAGGCACAAGCTGCCTGTGTGGCGCTGAGGTGTCGGCTGGGCCACAGTGGCGAGAATATATTGTATTATTTGAAGTAAATAATAATAATTATAATTATTTATAATATAAAATTGTTTTATTTTGTGCGCAGGTGACGGACCTGCGGCTGCGGGGATTCTTGATCGGGGAGAGGGATGCAGTGCTGCTGGGGGGACTGTCCCGGCTGCAGCGCCTGCAGTTCAACGGCGTTGCCTTTGACGGCCGCACCCTCATCTCAAAATTGTCCTCCCTGCAGGTAACCCACTTTTTTCCTGCTTGCTGTCATTGGCTTACTCTTCCGCAATCAGCCTTGGTGTCGATTGTTACGACATATGACCAGTGCATCAAGCTGGAAGATTGGAAAGTGACAGATGTTGCTTGACGTACCTAGGCCTCACGATTGGCAGAGGTGAAACGATACTCACAATAATGCTCGAATCCGCTGCACCAGGGAACCAACTTGCGCACAGTAAAGGCAATGTCACTGGCAGCAGACCTCATGTGATGAACTCTGGGTGATTCAAACAAGATGGACTAATCACTGACTAAGCGCGGACGCATGCAGGGGCTGCGCCAGCTGGAGATGGCCAACGTGGTGGGCGCATACCCGGCAGAGGGCGATGCCTTCCTCAAGAGCCTGACTAAGCTCTCCTGCCTGTGCATGCGCAACGACAGTGCCACTGCCAAATTGCCGCCCATGCACTGCCTCTCCGAGCTGCGCAGCCTCCAGGTGTGGCAGTGGTGCCTTCATTGCTTGTAGAAAAGCTTCAATGCATGCGCAATGGCGCATTCACTGTGATTGCTTTTATTACACAGTGCTCCCGACTGGATGCTACAAGGCGGGGGCTTTTCAAACGATCTAAGCATTTGAGAGTCCCTGTTTAAGGCTGCTCGTGAGGCACATTCCAGTTGCTTCTGCATTCTTGCGCTTCTGTGCTTCATGCAGATATCGCTTGGGTTGTGTCCTAAATTAAGTGTAGCTTGCAGAAGCATCAGATCTGACATCAAGTTGAATGAAAATTTGAATCCAAACTCCACAGGAGCTGTCGCTGACGGAGCACCTGCACCTGCTGCTGCCCGGGCTGACTAATCTGTCCGCGCTGACGGAACTGAGCCAGCTCAGACTCGTCAAGGTGATTCAAGCGCTCTTTCGCCAGCCCTTTGTGTGTTGTATACTGTTTAACCCCTCTGTCATCGCACAATCCGTTCTTGAATCTACATGCTCCCTGCCACCGCAGAAACACCAAATGCTCCAAACTGCCTTTGTCCAATTCTCAGGGCCGCTTTGCACAGCATATGCTACATCAATGTAGTTTCTCTCACCCTTATAAGGCAGGAGTCATTGGTGTCTGCGTCAGGTGGGCGTGACAAATGGCGTGTTGCGCTGCGCTGGCGCGCTGACTAAGCTGCAGTCGCTGCACATCCCCGATGCCTTCCGCGTGACTGACACTGGCCTACACCACCTCTCCTCCCTCACAGGTGCGGCCAGTTTTATAATCCGCAGTCCTGAAGCCGGTGGACTCAATTCATAAAAAACCTTCTCAGGATGCAGTCGTTGCAGCCTTATGCAAGGAACATGCACGGTGCCTTGCAGAGATTGTGGCCTGCATTGAGTCCCATTCCAGTCGGCATAGTCTCAGCTCTGCCAGGACCTGCACTCCAGTCAAACTCCCAATGATTGTGGGGCATTCTCCAGCTACAATGAGTGGTGTGGACTTTGAACGCTATCAAGTCCCATAGGTGCATCCCCTTAGTGAAACTGAAGCATGTCCTGCAGGGCTGACTCACCTGGACTTTTGCTCGCCGAGCCATCGCCGCGACGAGGACATTACTAACGCGGGCGTCGCCGCGCTGTCAGCGCTGACTAACCTGCGCTCGCTGAATCTGGCGGGCCACTGTGAGGTGACTGCTGAGGGCCTCGCCTTCCTGGCAGACGCCACCGCTCTCACCAGCCTTGACCTGTCAGGTGGGGTTCCCTTCTGACCCTACTTTTAAACTTTACATTGTGCCTTCAAAATTAAGTTGGATTGTCATCCAACACGGCAGTTGACTTTAAGCTGCAGCAGCAGCAGAAGAACGTAATGCAGTGCATTGTCATGAACTGGTCCAGGCCTCTGCAAATGTTGCAGTCATGCAGGCACCAGATCCTGCCAATGGATTTGAGCTAGTGACAACCTCACTTTCAGCTCATGGGTCTCTGGCATGGGGGTTGCCCAAGAACCTACTGATGTGGCACACCTCATCAAGCATTCAACATTCAAAGAAGGATTTTTTTCTTGGTGCGCAGGGCTGCCCCTGGGCCCGACAGGAGGCGTGGACTTTTTGGCATCGCTGACAAATCTGCGCAGCCTGTGCCTGCAGCGCACGCAGCTGTCCAACGAGCATGTGCAGCAGCTGGGCAGCCTGACTGCCCTCACCAGCCTCGGCCTCGCCTGGTGCGCCTTTCTTGCATGCATGCATCAAAGTGCCTTCCAACGAGGGCGGATTGGTCTGCTTGCATCCCACAGGCTGTCTCGAGCATCCCAAGCTCTCTTGTTTGTCCAAAGTCCCGGGCCTAGGCATATTTAGGGTGGGATCCATCTCCTGCTGAGCATTCTTGTTGCTCCATGAAAGAATTGTGACTCCTGGTGCCATGACTCAGTGTTCAGAGACCTAGGCAGGACTGCTCTGCATTCAGGAGCTTGAGACACTCTGAATGTGATGATGTTAGACAAGCAAGAGACTGAGAAACCCATGCCATGTGCTGGCAGGTGCGCGATCGAAGATGAGGCGGCGGCCGCGCTGGCGCCGCTGACTAAGCTGGCTGACCTGGACGTGCGGTACTGCCCGATGACTAATGCAGGCCTGTGCCAGCTCAGCCGCGCGATGCCTGATCTGGCGATCTTTGCTGTCGAGGGCTGCCCCGCCACATCCATCGGCATCTGGCGGCTGCTGTCACGCCACCGCAATTTGAAACTGTGGCTGCCAGGTGTGGGCTTGCTTCTCTGGCGCGTCCAGATCACATGCCCGCAGTGCCCCGAGCACACTTAGATGGGAGCGGTGCAGTCCTCCCGGACAAGTGTGTTTTGTGCTTGTCTGATGGTGCACACCATCCACAGAGGGCCAAGCTGGTTGGCTGGTTACTCACTGTTATCACGGTCATGAAGTGCCTGCACCGAGCCAGAGGGTCGGATCATGATGGGCTTTCAGACTTTGCAGCCAAGATTGGATTGTGCGCAAGCTTTTAGACAATATGTCTTGGCATGAGCTGTGGTGCCTGTCTCACCGCCGCTCCTGGTCACCTTGCTAGCTCAGAAAACAACAGCGTGCAGCACGGCCTATTATGGAGCATTGCTTGGCGCATTTGTAAAGCCCACACACCCACACCCTTCCTTGCTGCTCTGTGTTGTGCAGAGCAGAACACGATGTACCCGTTAATGGAAATGGCGGACGTGGTGTAGATGTCTGCAGACCTTTTTGGTGCCAGCTGCAAAGTCAAAATCTCCCAGTCTACTCATCCTCCCCTTGCTGCTGTGTGCGCGCGCAGAGCAGGAAAGGATAACCGCTTTATGAACGTGGCGGCCCACTATCATTTTGCTGGATCTTGGTGGGGCTTCATTTCGCCGGCTGCAAATCTACTGGCCAAGCAGGTCTGACCAGTTCCTTTTTGCTGTGTGCGCGCAGAGCAGGACAGGATGAACCGGGTCATGAACGTGGCGGACGCGCTGCTGCTGGCTTCGGTGGCGCCCGGGCAGCGGCGGCTGCGGGTGACGGTCTTTCCGGAGCCGTCCTGGCCGATGACGGCGCTCGTCTCCACTGGCGTTGTCTCCTTCTTCCTCGCCTACTTTGGCGTCCTCCTGCTTTTCTTCATGGTGCGCGGCCCCCCTGCTGAATCCATAGCTTTCTTCGTAGCTCTTCCCCCGGCATGAGCCAACATTTGTTAGCAGGAGTTATGCTTATTTTTACCTCTGCAAGGACGGGATGTTGACTGCATATTTCTACGCTCTCATGCACCAGCAACATATTGTGCTTGGAGCGGCATCTTGACAAAGAGCGGGGAGTGCAAATGAACTACCCTTCTTCAAGCAGCCGCTGATGCACATCAACCTTGGGCTTTTGGCATGCATGACAGCGCCTGGGGCATGGTGCTACCAGCAGTGAGTAAGAGCAGCATTTGTTGTGGTGCTGCGCAGGCGCTCTTCATGTTCCCCATCTTCATGCTGGGCTGCATCTTCGTGGCGCTGTGCTTGGCGGCTCTGGGGGCGCGCTATGCTTTGCGCAGCATCCGCAGCGTGTGGTGCCACTGCGACTGCGCCTTCTCAAGTTTCCTGCTTGGCCAACATGCCCCCCCGCAGCCACCTCAGCACCACTTCTTAGGCAACCAGCATGTCTGACGTGGAGTTCATGGCTTGTTTTCTTGAAAAGCACGGCAATTTCAGGAACGTCAACAAGGCCACGCATCATTTCTGGGGCCACGAGGGCTCACGTGGAGCAGAGAGCCTATGCCTGGTGAGATGACACAATATTGGGCGCTGTTTGTGTAATGGACTCTGGTCTAAACACGATGAAAGGCGACGAAATCGAGGTGGATTCAAGGATGTGAAAAGGGGTTTTAGACGGAGTTTGTTTCCAAGCGCAGTGCTGTGCTGAGAAATTTGATCATTGATAGTGGTTGGCACCTGTACAGTGCGCAGGGATGGTATATCCGGTTGCCAGGAACACCCTGGTGCCGTTCTGGCAAGAAACTTGAAGTAATGAAGTCGCGGATGGTTACTTGTCATTGCATTTGATGTGCTTCTGATTGCCTGGGATTTCTTTACATTTCTATGCTGTTCTATAGCGGAAGCATTGTGCCCCGGGTGCGTACCCCTTAAAGAGCTTGAGCTCCTGATCAAGACTACGCAGAGTGCACAAAACAATGACACATGTTTACTACGTTGCGTGCAATGCAGGCATTTTCATCCTCAAAGACTGAGAATTGGGAATGCATCATATGAAGCTGCAAAAGATTGTCCAGCTGTCCCGTTGCATTGTATTGACACCATCACACAGCAGGCATTTACAGTGGCAGAAGAAAGGCATACTCACCATACGAGACCTGTAGAAGGCTACACAGTTGGTTTTAGGGGCCAAGGGAAGTTCTATAGGTTCAGTATGGACTGTCTCTCATCATGCATGACTTGATTGTCATTCAGTGTTCCATACAAGTCCAAGAATTGAAGGTTTCGAGGTTGGCTGTGACCAAGCCTTGATACCTAGCTTTGGCTCGTCATGGAAATCGTTGCCACGTAAAAAAATTTAGCAAAAATGACCGTTAATGACCATTTGACACAGCACGTGCCAAGTCGTTACTTAAAAACAAAGTTGAGAACAACGTTCTTTGATTACCCCTATTGATTCAGGATTTTATTAATTGCATCCTAATCCTGTAAACACTGAGGCCACATTAGAGAGAGGCAATCAAAGACACAAGGGCTGCCTGACTCTTGAACCATGCATGCCTATATGGAAATACTGCATGGAAACAGGGCACGCCTCTTGTACTGATCACTGCAAATATCCCAACGCAGCATAATAGCCTCACACAAAAAAAAGGCAGCATGGATGCTTGCTTGCCACATCAGTTGCAGCAGCCCAGCTCCCAGCCTGCCAGGTCACAGCGGGCTCACTGATAGTTCAGAGTTCTTATGTACTCCATTCTGCCATCAATATGTACCACCAGGTCATACACCCTGGGAAAAATGGCTAATACTGCGCAGGTGAAACGCAGGTGCAGGATACACTCCCTATTGCCGCCGTCCTACACAAGTTTTGTACAGCCTCTGAGTTTGCTACGTTGCATGCAAATTGCTAGATTGCATTTGGCGGCAACGGTCTTCGATTTATTCCAGCATGCAGGTAAAAATTAGACCAAAATTGGGGCAAAATTTCTACCCGAATAAATACCCGTATTTGACTTTTCTAAGGCAAGCGGGGCTGATTACCCAAGCATGGGGCACGAATTAGAAATTAGGGTGACTGGCCCGCAGGGGCTCAATATAGCTGACTGATCCTCAGACTCGAATGTTTGAGGGCTTCCTCACTGAACACAAGGAGAAACTGACCTGGCTGTATCTTGGGCATTGAAACGAAAATGAAATTTTGAATTTTGTCCCAAGATCAACCTAAAAATAGGGAACTTTGTTGCAAAACAGCGGTGTCCCGTACTAGCAGCAGTAGTTACGCTTATGGCGGGACCCTGATAAGAATTCAGCAATTGGAAAAACTCTTCTTCTTGACCTGAATTGACACTCAACGTTCTGGGTCCATGGGCAAGCCTGCACTAGATTTATTTAATGGCAATTGCCAAAAATAGGGGGCCATGTTGATCTCCAGTACAGGCCTCTCACAAGGGCCCAGAGCTGCTTCTGCTGGGCTGACTGAACTGGGGCCCACCACATGAAAGATGTGTGCCTTTCCGCCCTCTGCAATTCAAAAATCGAATTATATTGCGTGCCAAGCCGCTTTGAGAGCGACTGCGCTGCGATGCTGATTCAGGAGTCTTATTTAATAGCGGCTGCGCTCCATGCATGGTCGCCGGCCAAAGAAATCAGCCATGAGCCCATGTTCGGGCAGGCCACGTTAGATTGACCAAGGACTTGCGCACGCCGCCTGAGACGGGCCCCTCGCCTGATCTGGCGCTAGCTTGCACATTCGCGACTGCCGAATTGGCGCGCTGCTTTTTTTTGGGCATTTTGGCTTTCGCTTGATCTGGCCCACGTCCGCTGCCACATCAGCACCACCTCATTTGAAAATATAGCACTTCACCTTATTTGGCAACAACGCTCGCATGCACATTTATGCCTGTCGAATTGGCGCGCTGCATTATTTTTCTTGCATTTCGGCACGCATTTCTGCCTGCTATTCAGCGCATTGCCTGATGTGGGTACAAGCTAACGCATTGTCGCAAAACGAATTGCCTAAATTGGACGAGTGCCATCATGGCCTGATCTGGCGGCCGCCAGCAGGGACGCCAGCTCAGCGTGCGCGGCTTCGAAGCTCGGCCGCGCCTGCGGATCAACGGCCCAGCAGGACTGCAGCAGCGCGCGGTACGCAGCCGGCGTGTCAGCCGGGACGCGCGGCCGGCGGCCGCAGAACGCGCTGTACAGCACCTGCGCGCATGTGCCGGCAGCACGTCAGTACAATCCTAACCTCAATATCAACCCTGACGAATTGATGACCCTTCACGGCAGTATCGACTTTGGAGGCACTGCTCTTGAACATGCACTGGAAAGATGTCACATTGAAAAAGAGCAAGCAAAAATACACACATTGAACAGCAATATTCAAACCTTTCTTGTGTCTGCAAGCAAAGAAGACTTCTACAACGGCCTAAAGACTGCCCACAGAGCAGCAGGGGCAAGGGCACTTTCATGCTCAGGCGGACAATCGATTCAGGGTGGATCTGGGGTAGATCAAGGGGTGTGGCTCACCCCGTGCACGTTCTCGCCGGCGTACGCGACGCGGCCGCACCACAATTCCAGGAGCAGCACCGCGAAGCTGTAGACATCGGCCGGTTTGGCCACCTCGCCCCTCTGGAGCACCTCCGGGGCCAAGTACGGCACTGAGCCTGGATCATTGGGTAAGCGGTGAGTAAACACGCGCTGACTAAGCATTTAGTCAGCAGAAACAGGGGCTGTTGGCTGCTGTTGGAGCGATGGCAACTTTCTGGCAGGGGCTGTTTGCACAAGAGAAGAGCATGTGTCTACATTTGCAAGGACAAATCGCTTGAAGGGAAAGTAGCTGAATGGACAGCCGGGAAGTGGCACATATTGAATTGAAGGAGACTTTTTGATGAGTGCTGCAACCAAAGAGCATGTGACTGCATGTGCAAGTCCCGAACAGTTCAAGGGACAAGCAGCTGACTGGACTCCCAAGAAGTGGAAATGGGGCATGCGTTGCATCTTAATGTCTCATTGGGTTCCCCTTGGTGCACATGAGGTGCTGAGAAATTCTCACCGAATTTGTCGGTATCTGCGTGGCTGCTGCCTGAAACCAGCAAGCGCGCCATTCCAAAATCGGCAATCTGCGGGAATCATCCCACGCAGATCAGCGCACGTGCCTATGCGCTAGTAATGATCACCTGCTGTGTGACTCATCAGATGCACGTGCATGGCGGTTCTGGCTGCAGTGCAGCAATGCCCTTTGGCAGTGCAGCAGAGCAGTAGTGAAGACTTGAATGAGACAGTGATCTATGACCTCTTTATTATGCTGCGAGTCAATTTGCTCCCAGTCTTGCAGCACAGGCGAAGGCATGCTTTCGGGAAACTGCAAGACTATGCTTGTTATGTCAGCTACCCCTCCAAAGCCGATACAATTCTTCTCACCAGGCACCACATTTTCATTGACCAGGCAATGGAGGACACATCTTCCTGAGAGCCCACCTTGCAGGTGAAGCCGCGGGGGTCTTCAGCAGTGACGGGCGCGCTCATGAGCAGCACATTGGCGGGCTTGAGATCTGCGTGAATCACTCCCATGGAATGGAGGTAGCCCATGCCCGCAGCCACATCCATCGCGCACAGCAGAATGGCCTCCTTCGCACACAAACAAAAAGCAATGTTTTGGTGATCCTGCACTTCAATTAAATCATAGGACAGATTGTCGGCTGCTTGAAACCTTATTCAGCAAACTGCACCATGCGACCCTTCGCACGCACATTCTACGTGTCCATTTCTGAAAGGACAGGCTGGCGGGGGGCGGCACTAATACTGAGCACCGTGCCCACGGTTGATAGGGTCTTGCATGGATCTGGCGTATTTGTCAAGAGGTAGGAGGTATGACAGCCTTCACATGCAGCTTGTCTGCAAACGCACCTTGCCTCCTGGCAGGAATAGCGTGTCACAATAATTATGATGGTTTCTCTAAGGACGGGAGTGCCGCCTGACATGTGCGGGCTTCTTACCACATATTGAAGGCAACCAGAGGTCCAGGAACATAAGGACATGCGCTTAAGGCGCAGATTTAAAATCGGGAGGCTCACCATATTATCAGCAAGGCGGCCCTTGGAGATTGCATGATGGAGGGAACGTTGGTCTGCCAGCTCCATCACAATTAGCACCTGCAGAAGCATAAAAACTTAGTGACGTACTTCATTACTCATTCAGAAACCCGCAAAAAAGTATTTTGGGCGAAAAAGGTGGGATAAATACGACCCTATCTCCTGAAAATGTAACCCTATGATAATTTCAACACCAGATTTGGAAAGCTTTCAACAAGCCCAATTCAATGAAGCATGAGCCCGGTAGTTTGGAGTCCGAAAGACCCCTGAAATGTGCTTTAAAAGTTCCCACACTGCTGAAGGTGCGGGTTTCAGATTGAGCACTGCAGTAACCAGACTGACTGACCTGCGACGACCGCAGCGGCTGCGGCTGTGGGAGGTCCGGGAGGGGGGACCTTGCGCTGAGGTGGGACCCCCCGTCAGTCCCCCCGCTGCAGCTGCTGCTGCTCCTTGACCAGCTGGAGCTCGGCACTGCACCAGCACAGCAGCCTCAGGCATACAGTCGTAAAGATTTCAACCTTGACTATTCTGGATGCTTCCAAAATCTTGTTCTGTACATTCCAAGCGGCGTTCCTGTCAGCATTCATGCCCCCTGGCAGTATGGCAACTTTCCTCACTCTGTCAAATTCCTGCTAACAATTTGACTTTCCATTCTGTAGACATCCCAGGTGACAGATGAAGCAAGCAATTTTGTCCTTACGATGGCATTGGCACGCTATCGGCACACAAGACAGAAAAAAGCCCAAGCGCACCGGACGATCGGCCGCCGGCCGCGCTCTGGCCGTCACCGGGCGTCTTGGCACGGAGTATGAAAAACACACAACATGTGCAACAGGAACTCGTGTTGTTGTGGTTTTGCCAGGCCACAGGGAACTGCGTTCTTTGAAATTTAGGATGGAAAATTTCAAGCGCACCGGTCGATGAGCCGCCGACGCTGCCAGGGCCGTCCGCGCAGAAGCTGCGCTCGGCCGACATCGGCCGCGCCGCGCCGTCGAAGGAGTGCCGCTTCATGCTGATCAGCGCGTGTGCTGCCGCGGAGCCGCCGCAGCCGCCGCCGCTGTTGCCGCCGCGGCCCGGCTCAACCTCGGCCCGGGAGACGGCTGCGTCGAACGGCGACAGCGGCAGCGGGGTGGATGACGCGCGCAAGGTCCTGAAAACACCGTCCGGGCCCAGCATGCCTCGCGGCTGCGAACAGTCATCACTTGCTCTCAGATAGAGCAAACAGTAGGGAACGCCTTGCTTGGACAGTGCACTGCTCATTTTCCGGCCATTTCAAAGGATGATGCCCCAGGAACTCAATTTGGATATGTTGGGTCGGCTACAATTCATTCAGGAAAGCATGGGATGGCGCTTGTGATCCCAGGTCAAATCTCTACAGATGCTTGAAAAGGGGGATTTTGTAAGCACACTGTTGAGACAAACGGGTTTGCACACCTCGTTCCCTAGTACAGGTTGGCTGCCATGCCTTTCACCATCATTAGACTCGCTCGTGTTATCCTCGGCGGCTGCAGGCGTGCCGCAATTGGCTGCAAAGGCGCTGGGGCCAGCAGGGCAGAGGGGGTTGCATGCCGCCAGAACAGGCTCCTGCGGTGACTTATCGCTGACTCGCTGCCTCTCGTAGAAGCTGATCAGGCTGTCCAGCTCGGGAGCTTCCCTCGAGGAAGAAAGCGGTCCCGGGCGCGCATGCCTTTCCTTCGCCATGTCACTTCTGCTGCTGTGTCTGCGGATGCTGTGGGACGCCTCAAGAGGCGCTGATGGCTGCTCCACTGTCAGCACCTCAAAGGTTCCCACCTGCACAGAAATACTCACTTCATCTCACGAACACAAAGTTCTGACGGACAGACTGTGTACTCGGTAATGGAGTTTACTATGATGCACTTCATCATTTAGTAATGCCCCGCAGCTTTCCTGCAGGCTGTGACGACTACCCCCAGCCCAACAAGAATACACTTGCATGGTGTGATTGTCTTTCGTGTCTGCAGCATGACTACACTTGCATGACGAATGCGGCATTGGGATAAGTGCACACTGAGAACGGCCAAGTCAAAGAGCGCTTACCACGTTGCGGTGGTGCATGTTTGCAGAGACGAGCGACTCGAAAAGGTCCCCTGTGAAGGTTGCCTCACTTCCTCCGCTCACCAGAACTTTGACAGCGACCTCTTTGCCGTTGAACATGCCTGGAGTCACAGACCTCAGAAATTACCTTCAGAATGTGGCTCTCACCCCATGACAAACTACTGCAAATCTCAGGGTGTATTTGAGGCTTGTACTGCACTGCACAGCTCTGGAACATGAAGGGATCATAGAAGAGTTTTGGGGGGTGAAAAGGGCGTACCCCTATATACACGCGCGAAACTGCCACAGCCAATGAGGTTCCTCCAGGATAGACCTGGCACAGGCAGCGCATCTGAGGGGCTCGGCAGGCAGGGCAGAGACATGCAGCCGAAGCTTTGCCTGCTGGCCTGCTGGGCTAAGGATGGTGTGCTCTGCCCGCAGGGATGCTGGGGCAGAGGTTCCTGACTACGAACGCTGCCCAGGCTCCGTCTGCTCGGGATGGGTAGCAGTGACGTGCAACCCGAATGCAGGGAGTCTGGCCGCCTGGGCAGTTCGCACGACCAGGGTCTCAGAGCTGACTCGCCGGAGCTGCCGCCGTTGCAGAGGAGATAGTGGATGCTCTGCACTATTCGGCCGGGCTGGTGACCACCAGGGTGCCTCAGCGAGATGGTTGTCATGTCCAGAGGCTCACAAGTCTCGTCGGACTTGGGCGGGACTGAAAGAAAGTCCGAGGACCTGTCCGAGAGCCGGTGATCCCGCTCGTCATAGTGACCCTGCACGCCGGTCAGGTCACACTGTTGCCCCGCAGGTTCACAAAATAGTGGTTTCTGCAAAATATGTGCCTACGACGTTGCGTATCTACGAGTCACTGGAGATGGAATACGGGACACTGGGCTAAACTTGCCTTGTGGCGCCCTTCCTGAACGCAGCGCTTCACTCCGTCGCGGTTCTCGTGCTGTAATTGGCTGATGTGGTTGAGTGCGGCTGCCATAGCACAAGGAATGGTTTATCCAGCCCTGCACACAAGCATCCGGCCTGGATCGGAGCTCTTCCCAGAAATTGATCTGGTGACGTTTCCAGCTGACGTTGTCATCATCAGCACTGATCCGAGGATATCTGGGAGTCGCAAAAGCCGCCATCAGAGAAGCCGAAGATCCCCTTGATGTTGAATGTTGTTCAGTACTGTTGTTGCTCTCATGCTAATCCCTCGAAATTTTTGTCCGTAAAGACAGCAGCAGCCGCATCTTCTTCACCTCGGGAAGTTTCGTGCAGACCGTCACCGTCTAAGACCAGTGGCGCAAAGACACTTACTCTCACACAACACTGCTAAGAATATGAAGGATTCCACCATGCGCTCACGATGTGGTGGAACGCATCACTCACCCTGCACACAGCTCTCGGGAAGTTCAGACGGTCGAGTCGGGTCCTCCTCACATTTCCAAGCGAGGCACGCAACCTCAGACCTAGGACGGTTTGCTCTTGCTCTATGAGGACACCGCTAGGTAAACTGGCACGCAGGTCGCTAAATATCTCTTTTTTATCGCAAAAGTCTTCACTTTTCTCGCTGTCGTATCGACCGAATCTTCACCTTTGTCACGGTCCACAACGGCGTTCCTGTCGTATGAACTTGTTAATATCTTCGACCTGAAAGCAGATATCTATCTCCACCGTACATGCCACGTGTGCATAAAGGTTCTCCTTCTGCACCAAGATTGACACTGTATCAGAGGTATTGTCGTGGCAGAAGCTCCCTGAAGGTCCCTCATTTGATCAATGATTTAAACGATTTCTACCTTAAGGAGCTTCCTTACTGAGATCAAAGCCCATCGAACACCACCACACGAATTATGATATCATGATGCATGATGCATTACAAACACAATCCACAGAGCTGTACAATACACAATTGCAATCAAACATGTCAATGCATGCGCGTTGCAAAGTGTCCTACATCCATCCGCCTGTGACTTTGTCACAAAGTATACGGTATGCTATTTGCCAGACATGGAAGACAGAGGGACAGGTATATTTCTAAACCAAGTTAGTTTGACTGACAACGACCCCGCCAACCACTTGTACAAGACACCAATTAAAAGGTCTGCGCACATAAAAAAGGGGCCCAAAAATATGGCGCCATGGGTGCACTTGCACCCAGGACAATATGCATGGAAAGCCTTTGAAACCGTTATCGTCATACGCAGTGCATTGAGAAAATGGAAAAGGTAATGAAATTCTGGCCAGCCATGCATACTCTGCTGACTCTTGAAAGTTACTATCTGCAAGCATGGCATTGGCAATTATAAAGTCCACAGTCCATTGTGATCAGTGGGCATCCAGATGCAGATCAACAGCTGCCATTGAAAATACCATGCAGCATTTTCCAAGGTGCATGGTGATGCAGCAGCAATTCTGCTGCATCAAATATGAAAATGGTAGGAAAAATGTGCTTCAAAGGAACAGGCCCGCCTCATCCTTCAAGTCCAGAAGCTCAGGACACTGTGAAATGGGTGCTGTGCACTGGATCCCAGCACAGCACAAGGACAAGCAGCTGTCGCTGCCTCAATTTTCCATGCAGACGTAAGTAGCCCCTCCGCAGCAGATATTCTTGGGAACGCCCCTTGAGACAGCGGCGCAGCTGGAAGGACCCCCCCGTAGGGAGGACCGTTGGAGACTGCCAGGGTTCCCCCAGTCCCCGCACCGTCAAAGGGCGATCCCGGCAAGCAGCCGCGCCGTCCGACGGCCAATCTCCGCCAGCCGCCACGCCATTTCCCGCCAAACCGGCGGGGAATAAAAATAACACTGTCAACCGCCGGCGGCCGTCTCCGGGCCGGCGCGTCGTCTCAGGATAAATGCCGATCAGGTGGAGTTACAACGTTTTAATTTGAAAAAGGAAAATTGATCATCCGGCGGCCGCCTGAGCGGCGGCAAGTGCGGCGTAGTCCCGGGCGATCTGAGCCAGAAGCACCGCGCGCGCGAAGCCAGTGGTGCCCGGCAGCTTCGCCAGGTCATCGTTGAGCCTCTTCTGCGCCGCCGCTACCGCCGGGTTTACCTGCACATTACCGCTTGAATTCAGACAGCCAGTGGTGTGCCTCTGTTCAAAATCCGGTGATCCCAGGGGCTGTTTGCCGGTTGGCAGCATCTGCAAAAAAGAACACCCTGCCGCCACGCTGGGTGTCCACATGAACCAGCTGCTAAGCATATTGGTGTGGCACACTCATTCCGAGTTCTGAATGGAGCGCCCAGATTTGTGAATCGCTGGACCTTCAAGGCACCAGCTTGACTGTACGCGGGGCGATCTCTCAGATGCAGAAATTCAAAGCATGCCTGGCTTGGTCCAAGGGACACAGTCACTTCAACTTGCTCCTGCAGACAGGGCAGGCTGGCAACCTTTCCTTGATTATATTCGCGCACAGACCGATTTTGCAATGGCTCTCATCAGGCATTTAGTCTGCTCTTTGCTGAGCTTATCTGTGGCATGTAGCTACTTGTGTGTGAAGAAGACCTCGATAGCACTGTGGTAATGATGTGAGATTGCATGGCAGGGCAGAGGGGGGTACTTTGGCACATAGCGGGGGGCTTCACCGTGGGTGTGGGGGTGGGGGTCTTGACAG
>JADEYI010000866.1_pt1 | contig 31090 bp, 51 predicted proteins | sample 8542331 | NCBI WGS metagenome assembly JADEYI01 (sample SAMN16510988, study PRJNA670497) | mine drainage metagenome | isolation source: biofilm near Copperflume 1 | place: Germany: Marsberg coppermine Kilianstollen | collected 2018-02 | reverse complement strand
CGGGGGAGGTAAACTAGTGAAGGTCCCCCCTGCGATCCACCCCAGCACATGGTAAAGTGACCCCATTAGCTGATAAACAATCACCAATTATTGGGGTTGGTTGCTTCTGACTCCTCGGCTGCTCCTCTTTTTACATCAGCACCAACAGGCAGGATGTTATCACCGCCAGTATAAGTTGCTTTTGCCTGCATCACGCAAGGTGCTGCTGAATTTGGGTACTGTGCATGCTGGATCTGACTCACCAACAACATCAATCGCAGCTTCTTTGTGCGGATGTGGGCTGTTAGATGCCGAAGCGCCTACAATATCAAAAGTGATCAGGTAAAAAGAGTCAGGTGCACGCCGTGCAGAGATCAATTTGCATTTAGGATCGCAAACATGCATTGCAAAGCACTGCAGACAATGTGCTGTCAATGGTTGTGCAAAGAAGTATTTAAGGACCGCAAAAGCAATCATTGAAGAGACAGCACAGGACACTAGGGACGCCGCACCTGATGCCGGGTCTAAACTTCCCCCGAGGTCAGAAGGTGATGCTTTTGTGTAGGGCGCTGGAGGGACACTCTTTATCTTCTGCAGGTATGGGGATGGACCGCCTTGGTACGCCTCAGTAGGGATGCCCCCTGTGACCCATAAATGAGAAAATGGCTCAAAGAAGGCTTCTGAAAGTTCTGCTGCTGTGATGGGGCATGTGAGGCCGCCAAGTGTTGACGCCCAGGGAGCTGGTTCAAGCTTCACAGTGCAGCCTTCTCCAGTCGCAGCACGGATGACAAATGCATGCATCTGGTCAGGTATTGCCAGCAGTCACGGGAATAACAAGGCTGCCGGAACTCAGTGCTATATTACAGAGTGAAACCTCAAATCAGCAGGGCACACATGCGATCTTTGCAGAGGGGACTAACCTGTGGTGTGGGGTGGAGGGGCCTTGGCATTCTTTCCCAGCTGCCCAAGCTTCAGGGGCTGCGCCGATGTTGGCCCCTCTGCCGCCCGGAGCTGCTCTGTGCTTGCAAACTCTTCTGCCTCGTTCACAGAGGACGGCGCTCCGATAGCTTTGCTTGGCAGAGAAGCAGACCCTGTTTGCCTTTCACAAGGTTAGAGGGCTGCTAGCCTTCGATGGCTGATCAGTGGTTGTGCAGGTTGCATGCTACTTCAGGTGCTATTTGCAACGCACCCTCACAGGTGTACAGGGAAGCCAGACACAGCGATGCCAAACAAATGGTAAATACATCAGTGTGTAGAGCCTACTCTGTTAAAGTGAAGGTCAGAACTCACCTGGTGCTATGCTGATCGGTGGTATAGCCAGGCCCTTGAAGGGTGCCGGTGCAGGAGCAGATTGCAAAGCTGATACTGCCATGCTGCACCAGCCCGACACTATCAAGGCGCAAGTAAGAATTCTTGCTGTTCCGTCCCGCATCATCTCGTGACAGACCTGCACAACAATTGGCTGTGCTAGGACGGGGTTTTAGGCTCCTATGTGGGCTTCAGGATCATGCTATATAACCAGATGGCTAGTGAGTCGGCAGTGAAAAGGCATACGATTAGCGACTCAAGAGGTGACTCTTCAACATCTCTATAATCTACTACGAGTCTCTTCTTTCTCGCGAAGAGTCTTCTGCAAATGGCCAGTGCGTCGTATAGTGCGACAATGGCGCGCAAACCCCAAGACACCACTTCCACCATCCATATTGAGCCAAGCGTGTACACTAATTTCTTGGTATCTTGCACGTACCTTATAACACAGATGACTTGCGAGACCTGCAATGTCTCTTCTACAACAGTGTGCAGTGTCTTGATCACGTCTACCCAGCGATCCCAGGTAAAGGGGACTGCCAGGTCCACCAGAAAGGATGGCTCCGATGCGATCAAGACAGAGCAGCACTCTGTTGCAGATGGGAAAGGCAATTTTGAGGTGAGATGCAGCTTGATCTGGGCCAAATGTCTCGATGTGTCTCTTTGCTGACATGAGACGACGTCATGCATTTGTATGTATGCATCAACGCCGCTGGAGACAGGCACCAGCTTGGGGCCAAGAAAAACTTTCAATATTGCTGGAAGGGATCGTCCTTGACATCGCTTTCATTCTGTGTTTTGCTCATGCGTCTATGCTTGCAAATTTGATCTGCATAAACAGAAGGTTTCCAAGGTGGACCCTCACGGATCGGGAAGTTTTGGAGCAGTACTAGGTGACATAAGGTGTTCTTTCCTCACGGATTTCGGTGATCCCTGTGGATGGGATACTTTGCATATCACCACCTGAAAATAAAATGGTCCTACATGCAAATTCGGACAATATTATAACCTGACCGTAAAGATCACAAATTGCCTTCTGAACTTGAACTGGCATCAGGTCATTACTTGAGCAAAATACCATAATCTGAAATACCCGAAAGTATGCATTCCTCACGGAGTTGCTCCATCAACGTGCAGGACATTGAGTGGCGCCAGCTATTGGGAGGTCTTGAGATCAGCATCCTGATCGGGTAGAAAGTGTCAGTATCTAGTGGTAGGCTTGAAGGCTTGAGAACGACATCGGGAACCAATGGCATAGTGCCTATCTCGCACACTTCCAGCTCTATTCAGTGTCAGCACGGGGCAAGCTTTGCTGCAGCCCCGGCATCAGAGTGCACAGAACAGGAAGCTTGCCAGGTGGTGGAGGGGCTGATCAGAGGAGGCAACACTTCCTGCAGCAAGGCATAGCCCTGTAGATCGCGCAGGCACTCTGCGCGATGTTTTCCCAGCCAATGCCAGGCACCAGCAGTGGCATATCGCGCCCCTTCATAGCAGGGTTGCTCATGCTGCTCTTCTTTCTCAGCTTGCAGGTAAGGATTGACATGCCGTGGATTCTTGTGTGCAAGCAATGATGACGAGAGATGAAAATCTGGAAGAGCATGGTCTTGATATGTTGAGATGCTTTGGTAGCTTGCAAGCGGGAACTTCGCTGTGCCATGATTTATAATGCTGGTGGTACGGAAATTATGCATGGGCTGCGCAGACAGAATGGACGCCAGCAAAGCAGGGGAGGGAGGGGAGGAGCCTGACCATGCAGGCAGCTCCTCCCACTGCAAGCGAAGCCAGAGAAGCAATGAAGGAAAAGGTGAGAGGCTGGGGCTTGTGAAGATCTCTGTTTTGACGAGGTTGGCAACCTGCTGCAGGTCTTGCACTCAAGGACCATTTGACGGCTTACATGTCTTTGTGGTGCTGCGCGCAGATTATTTTGGACCTGAGCTTGTCAAATGAAAAGCTGGAGGTGAGACACCCCCACTGCATATCACGCGCTGAAGGGAACACAAGTTTTCTTCAGTGATGTGTGGATTTAGGAAATAATGGTATCATTTGCACTTGTATCTCGCTGAACATTGCTTGCCTGGCTACTCTGCATAATAAATGTTTGCATGAGGTTATGCATGCGCAACAATATCAGTCAGTATCCGGAGCCTTCAGGCCTCTCACTTCCTTTGACCTTATGCTCTACACCCACAAGGCACTGACCGGCATGCTGGGCCATGCACGCCTTCAACTATTATCACTGATGGCAACACAAGTCTGTATTAAAGCTGAATGCGCTAAGCCATGTTGTGATGTTTGGATGCACAGAGAGAGAACACACGGTTGAAGCAGCACGTGCTGGACTTGCGAAGGGCCGCGCGCGGCTGCGGCTGCGATTTGAATGCAACGGAGGCGGCCGCCGCTACCGCATACCCGGAGCTTGGCCGCCTGTTGGGGACGGCGGCTGAGGCTGAGGCGTTGCCTGTTGCTCAGGCGCGAGTTCCTGTGCCACCGGCGCCGGCGCCGCAGCCGGTGCAGACGCATCGGTCGGAGCGGCACAGGTGCGGAGATCCTGACAATGAAAATGCCAAAAAGTAGATTTGACGGAGAAACTGGAGCTAGGGATCTGGTGCTCCGAAGGCAAATGCAGTATTTATTCGGCCCGCCAACAGCAGGGTGTCAATTTGGCCCCATGCAACTTATGTGTGGCACAAGTTCCTGTGCATTTATCCAGCAGAATTTGACCAGCTGCACACGAATTGCAGCACAGAAGGCGCAGCAGGTGCTAGCAAACTACTTAAGCAGAGCCACAAAGGAACATGCACTGAGGAAATGAAGCAGAGTGAAGCCAGGGTATGTCCGAGCGGTAAGGTTGTGACTGTGGTTCTGTGTGCAGGCATCACATTCCGGCAGGGCAGGACCCGGGTAGGAGGAGGGCACACAGGTACAGGCGGTTGCTAAAGGAGGGATCACTAACAGGGCAGCCTGACAATGTCGGCCAGAGCACATTCCAATGGTGGCTTAGATGACAGTGACTGCAGGGGTCAGGATGAGCTCTCAAGGCATACCTTGTTGGCCCTTATTTGGAAAGCCTGAATTCGTTGCATGCACTTTCTGGTGGCACTTGCTAGCTTTGATACTGCTGCCGGCCTGGAGCGTGCTGCGGTCCGGCTTCTAGGACCCATTTGCTACCCTTGTATGCCTGTTTGCAATCGGGCAGATAGTTTTATTATCGTGCGCGAGTGGTACCGTTCAGGAATGCTTGTTAAGCATGCCTTCAAGGGGGGGCATGAAATTGAAGGGACGTCGTTTAATGTACACAAGAATCGGTGCCGCACCAATTGCGGCACAGCATTAGGACCAGCCAGTACGCACCGCTGTAAATCACGAAATCTTGCTTCCGACTGGACAAAGATCTTAAGAGCTTGCATGCTTAAGATACACATGCAGCCTGCATGATGCAGCTTACCGTGCCCACCTGTTTTACGTGCACAGCTCACTGATGACAGAGGAGGAAAGAAAGAAAAAAGAAAACCGTGAACGGCAGGATTTGAACCTGCGCGGGTTTCCCCAACAGATTTCGAGTCTGTCGCATTAGACCACTCTGCCACGTTCACAAACGCAGTGACAAATTTGTATTTTTTAGGCTATATGTTCACGATAAAATGAGCAAGAAACTCAACACTCACTTTGAGCATGATTTGACCTCCAGACATGAGAAGCATCTAGCATAGTGATCACTTTTCTCGCCTAAAGTGCAGCGAGAACAGGCATACTTAGGACATATTTCATAAAATCCATACATAGCTATTCACTGGTTGTCGCAGCCAGTGACCGTTGGTTGAATTCTTGAGATTACAGACTGCACTCAGTCGCAGAGGTGGAATCATGAGCAGCTCAATCGAAGAAGACGTTGGCATATCATGCTACATAACATCGACGCCGCCCCTGAGTGCAATCCTTAAGCAAAGGCAAGCTCACTGTGCAGCAGGCTATTGCAATCTTGTCTATGAAAAGCGCAATCTTTTTATTTTTGATGAATCTGCATTTCTCACTTGCGCTGCAGCTCAGTTCTCAGGACTCACTTATGCATCCTCCTGACTGATCTGAACGCGATCTGAGCGGCCGTTGTTCCTGCAGGTACAGTGACTTCCTGGTGAACGAAATCGATGGCAATGGTAATGTCGTGCAGCTCAACTCGACAGCAGTCAGCACCTCGGAGAGGGCGCCAAGCCCTGCCGCTCCAGCACCAGCCTGCAGTGAGAGAGGGAATATTGAGCCCAACACAGCTCCTGAAGCAGCTGTTGTAGCCCCAGAAGCACCTCCACACGCTTCAGCAGACGTCACTGCACCTCCTGGATATGCACAGTTCCTGTCAGGGCTGGACAAGCTGCTGCCGTCCGAGGGCGTCGCAGCAGTGCAGCAGTTTCTCACAGCAGTAGAGGCCTATGAGCGGTCATGGGCGGACGCTGATGCTCCAAGCGATGCTGATGCTCCTGCAGAGAAGCTCAGCAGCGCAGAGAGAGTGAAGCCGCCGCTGCCCATCACTTTTGCAGTCAGCAGCAACAAGGATGAGCGCACAGCTGTGCACCATTTTTTCAAGCAGCCTGGGCTGCCAAAATGCTCCACAGAGACCATGCCTGCCGGCGAGAATGGAGAGAACTGCATGCGGCTCTGCTATCATGCACAGGTGACACCTCCAAAAAATGTATGCATGCCGTGCACACTTTGCTGTAGCTGCTATTCTGTGGTCAACGAGCACTTACATGTGTGCACATTCAGGCTGCCCCGCTGCATTTGCCCTTTTCTGGTGACAGAAAATGGGCCATGATGGGCCCACACACCCACATGTATGTTATCACCTGACTGTGAGGTTCAGCAGTAGAAAAGCAAATCAGAATTTGAAAATGGGTCAACCCTGTTCAAATTCAAATCCAAATTTAAACTGGATTGCTCTTTGTGCAGAGAAGGAAGCGGAAACGGGAGGCGGCCAACGGCGTCGGCAGCGGCAAGGCTACAAGATCAGGAGGGAACAGCGAACAAGTGTTTCTGCCTGGAGGCCCCAAGTACTGCCGTTTCGCACTGTGCAAGGTAGACCAACATATCAACGCCTTATCATCCCCTCTCGAGATCTGTTTCTTAATGTACAGCGTTATTGACAGGCTAGTCTTGACTACCGGTGCAGCACAGCAGCGGAAATAGACCTAAGTGCTTCATATGCACGTGAAAATTTTGCATGGCCTTTTATCGGTGGAGATGCTTCACAAAACTGCTGTGCCGAAGCATGCCCTCGAGTGTACACACTTGTCAAGCGGGGTCACGCAAGTCTTATAGCCTCAGAAAGGATAATCTGAAATAAAATGTCCTTCTGCTGGCAGGAGAACATGGACAGCGGCCATGCACTGTCGCTGCTGGCTCGCGCAGTGCACTGCTCACCCTCCTGCTTCGGCGTAGCCGGTACCAAGGACAAGCGTGCAGTCACCGTGCAGCAAGTTACCGCTTTCAAGGTGACTGCTTCGAGTGAATCTGTCCAAACCATAAAGATTCCTGCTTGCAATGTTGTTAATGCATAAAACCACCCGAGAACCCTCGTAGTGCTGCATGTCGTTGCCATTCTTGCCTGACCACCAGACTTCGTTGGGGAATGCGGCTCTGCCAGGCACTGCATTAGATGTAAACATGAGAGGATCAGATGATCAGGCCCATGCAGCTTGCAGGTCATTTTGAGGATAGAATTGACCGCCAGATAAGTGCATTGATTATCAATAGTATTCATTTGTCTCTCCTTTGAGCCACGGATCAAAGGGGGATGCAGCACCGGCAGGGGGGATGCGCTGCTGTTTCACAGCTTGAAGACAGATGTCTGGGTGTATCTTGGCATAAGGGAAGCACGTCTGTTCTGTTTTTTTACCCTGAAGGAAAATAAATTAACATAGATTACCCTGCACTGGGCGACAGGTGGCGCCGTCGAGGCTGGCGAGTTCTAATGGGCGGCTGCGGGGAATGCGCGTCGGAGACTTCGAACTCGTGGATGAACCCCTGCACCTCGGGGATGCAAAGGGCAACCGCTTCGAGGTGCTTTGCTGCCCAAACCCCCTTTATTTTATTGCATGTGCTCAAATATCTGAAGTACAATTTACCTGTGCCCATTAATAAATCCAGATGTATGGCTTTCACTGTGGCATGCATCTCTTAGTTGGAAAAAAATGAGTTGGGTATCTTGAAAGCCTACGGCACAGGCAGCCTGCACATTGCAGGTAATAAATACTGTGTGGCAGTGATCATTTTGAATGCACTCGCCAAGGGATGATGTCGGGTAAGATCTGGGCGCGAGAAGCCTGCACAATATAATTAAATGCCACTTTTGCTCTCCCTCTTGAATGCATTTTCAAATTTAAATTTCTCAGGTGACTTTGAGGGACGTGGGCGCGGGCAGCCTTCACGATGTGGTTGCGGCGGTGGAAGCGGTGAGGGAAGACGGGTTCATCAATTACTTCGGCCTCCAACGCTTTGGCAGCACCGGCGGCCGCACGCACAGGTGCAGGAGCCCCTTTGTTAGAGGTTTTGGGTTTGAAGGGCTATTGATTGTCCAGGTGAACCCTGAATTCTTAATATATCTAAAAATTCCATAGTGCAGATTGTTTTCCCTCTTGAACAACTGGAGGCCACAACTCGAAGCATGCTCAAACCTCCGCAAAGGGAGTATTTAATAGGCATCCCTTGCAACTCATTGTCATCAGGCAAGTATGACAGACTAAGTACAGGTCGAGGACAGGTACTGATGCTGTGCTTCGCAGACATCCGGTGCAGAGTCTTGTAGGGTGTTTTTTGGGAGCATTATGATCGGCTTTGGCATTGCAGAATTTGCTGCTCTGCTGTTACCCCGTGGTGGCTTCTTTGAAGACAAGAAAAGGCACTCGACCCCATACAAGATATCTTCAATAGCACAAGATTGCCAGTAACCCAAGATGTGATCCACTGCAGGATTGGAGCCCTGCTGCTGAAGGGCGAGTGGAAGGCTGCGGTGGACATGATACTGGGGCGGATAGAGGGTGAGCGCTCAGATAATGACGAAGCGCGGCGGCTGTACCTGGAAGAGGGTGATGTCAGCGGCGCACTCAAGCTGATGCAGCGCCACCTCACCGCTGAGCGCGCGCTGCTCGAGGTGAGTCATTGCATAGCCACGCCTCAGTCACCCTGACATAAGGCAAATGTTGCTTCGGAATTTTCAGAGCATTTTGCAAAGCAATTGTGCATCTGCTCACAACTGTTGTCGCAGCTTGTCCCTGGTATAAGCAGCACGTCCTGTTGGCAAATTTATCCGTCCACATGCACTGCATGCATGGCCCTGCAGGACAAAAGATTTCAATCATCTACTTATTGCACATGCCTTGATTTGTTATGATTGCCTCTAGCATTGAGCAGCAGCACAGGTTTTACCAGCTCCAGAAGAAGGTATGTGAGCCCGTAATCTCTCGAGCGCAAGTGCTCAGTGCAAGCTGCAATTATCAAAGCCGCGGCTGCACGCAGGCGCTGAGGAAGCAGAAGGGCGCCAACTTCTGCCAGGCGCTGCAGCAGATCCCCCGCAACACACGCACCATGTACGTGCACGCCTACCAGAGCAGACTTTGGAACGAAGCCGCAAGCCACAGAGTGCACACCTTTGGCGCCAAAGATGCCGTTGCCGGGGACCTTGTCGTGCCGCCGGACGCTGCCGAGGCTGCCCCTGAGGGTGCGTTGTCCTCTGTGCATGTGACTCGTTGCGTTGAATTCTTTGATGTGCAGTGATATCAGTATAGGAATAAATATAGAGGAATCTCTTTGCGCAATTGCACAGCCGAGACCGGCACACAGGATGTGCTTTCCTGTGTTAGAGCCTGGAAGCCTGTGATGTGCACTGCTATCCAGAAGTCACTCAGTGTAGTCACACTGCTGAGGCCGACACACAGGGTGCGCTGCTGCCACCAGTCTGGCAGCAGATCTCTAGAATGCATGTGCAGTCAGTTTTTTTACCATGTTTTTACAGATGGGGCTGCTTCTGGCATTACATGAAGTAGGTAACCCGTCGACCTTCCATAATTTCTTTTCCTTTAGAATGGCGCACAAGGTGCGCTGCAACTATCGATTCGGCCGATGACGACCTGTATTGGGCACGATTTCCAGCTCTCTTGCATGTCTTGCAAATGAGAAGCCTTCTGCTTCTTGGAGACTCGCTGTAGTGCCCAATCTGCAGCTTCAGTCCAGCCATCTGGGATTCAAGGCTAAGTCATGGCTGCTCTTTCACGTTTGTGGGCTCTTTGGGCACTTCTGGATGTTGCTGTTCTCTCCTTCTCCGCCCAATTACTACTGACAGCCCATCTGCCATCTTGTCTGTCCTGACAATATATTATCCTGCCCTTTGCAGAGGAAGCAGAGGAAGCTGACAAGCAGCTGCCGCAGCAGCCAGAGCGGGGCCGGCTGCCGGCAGAGGCACATGTTGTGACGGAGGAGGAAGCTGCCTCTGCGCTGTACAGCATCGATGATGTTGTGCTGCCCCTCCCTGGCTGCAGGGTGCAGTACCCACGCCATGCCACCGCTCAGGTCAGCATCCTCAGTTTCAGAGGCACACAGGAACATCTAGAAACGTACTCTGGAGATTGTGGACCCTTGGTGGGCAGCCACTTGCAGTATAATGAGCGATTGGTGAATAAGATTCCGGTCCACTGGCTTGTAAAGAGGTCTTTCCGCCCCTGCTTTGGCCTGGGTGGTCCTGAATTTCGGGTTGCTGGTAGGCCGCACTTTTGCAGGCTTGGCAATATGCTTTCCCCTTGTGGTTTTAGGAGTTGTTGCTTGTGGCAAATTCTGCGCATTTTTCCTGCAAGTGCTCCTCTGCTTGCAAGGCAATCTTGCTGCAGCAGAGCAGTATGCGCATGCGTGTGTGCTTGTGCGTATCGAGACAGCCCAGGGCTGGTAGAATGAATATCATTGCCAGGATCAGACACTCCAAGCAGCCTTCAGACGCTTGAGAAGAGGGAATTAATTAAAATGTCTTCTACCTTGCAGGTCTACACAGACCTTGCAACCAAGGATGGCATTCCGCTGGACAGCGCCCCTCACGGAGTCCGAGACTTCTCACTCACGGCGCTTCCTGGCGGATACCGGCGGCTACTGCACCGGCCGCGCGACCTAAATTGGCGCCTGCTTCGGTATAGCGACCCTGACGCGCCCCTTGCGTTATCAACCCTAGACCGGCTCACCGGCGCTGCGCCCCCGGCAGTCAATGTCATAGGGCCAGGTGAAATTTTGACCGTCGTTTTCTCAATTGCTGCTTCAATTAGCCATGATCAGTTGTTCCGATAGCATTTTGTTGAGATAGCCAGTTGAGGTGCCCTCCCCCCAATTGAGTGAATGGCGACAAACCAAGCTGGATGAGACAGAGCTTTGCTGCCATACTGGTGGCTGGTAGCTCACGTCAGCTTGCGCACACTGCTCTGTTGCTTTCCATGTCACTGGCTGGGGCCAAGAGTAAGCTGCAGCTCCGTGCATGGTGGCAACTCGTTCTGCTGTGTGACAAGCCGGGATTTTGTAAACGTGAACTAGAAAGAGATCTGTAGAAATGGTGCCGGAATGGTAGCCTTGGGAAGGCCGGAAAGGGGTTTGATGAAATGAAAACTTGAAATTGAAAGAAGTGTCACTGCTGGTGTAGATGAGGAAGTGGGTGCAGGGGAGAAGATTGCACTGCAGCTGGCATTCAGCCTGCCCAGCTCCACATACGCAACCATGGTCGTGCGCGAACTGACTAAGACCTCCACCGCCACTGCTTTTCACAAGTCGCTCTCGCAGCTTGCAAAATGAGGAACATGGGACACTTTAAGACCGTGCCTTCACAAGTTGGTATCGTAGCTTGCAACACTAGGAAAGGGAATTACAAGAAAGGCCGCAGATGGCGTTGTTGGCCGGGGCAGTCAAGTTGAAAAGGATGGAGTGCTGCAGCCGAGCCCATGCGCCTGCCTGAGGAGTTTCAGGGATTCATACTACCGTAAAACAAGGCCCTCGCCACGATTGTAAGACAGTTGAATGTGGTGTTGTCTCCCATTCACCATGGTCACAACAGGAACGCCGGCGCCATGTTACACATTTGACATTTTATAGGCGCCCATACTATGTTAGTAGCTGTCTTTGTAAGTTTTTGGGTATCAATTGAAATCTCAACGTTGTTACAATTGTTCAATACGCTTGGCATCGGCGGGATGACATTGCTTAGAAAACATGCTTGGATGTGTAATGGCTTTGGCATTATCCACAAGTGTTGCATGTTTTCTAAGTACTGCACTCCCAACACATCAGTCCAATCCAAACCATCTCCCACTTGAGAGCTCTGACACACCGACTTGCAGCTCTTTATAGCAGGCAGGGCAGCGGATGAGACACAAGTCTGACATGCAGAAAGGTCACTGATTGGCATGACATGCAAGTTTAGCTTGCTACATTTTCTAGTACACCCCAGATATCACCGCCAATGCCCTTGGAGCTGGCCTGTATTTAGTGGCAATCTGAATTTTCATCGGCAAAATGTAAGCAAATTTTCCATTCTCCTCCTCATCCATGGTGGAGAAGAAAATGCAGCATAAAGATCAGCGCAAGCCGTTGGGTACAACACAGCACTGTACTTCTCATTGGCATTTACACGTTTCACAGGCAGTCACTCAGGTCCAATCTGCCAAAGCATCACATGCAGATCTTCACATTGCCACCGCCCTCAGTCATGGGCAGCAGTTCATGGACTACAGCATATACCAACCATTTGAGCTGTCAATGGACTAGCCCAGTTGATCACATCAGCGCATTCAATTCCCAGCTCTACATCCACTGGCAGGCACATTTTGCATGCTAGCAGCACTGGGTTCTACACAGGAAATCCACTTCAATCAGGAACAGCAGGTGGTGCAACATGGGGTCTTCTACACTGCTTTGGCATACTGATGTCTTGCATCACTTCTCAGCTTCTTGAAAGTCATGGAATTTCTATGTGAGCGAATTCCTCCCCTTCCGATGACTCCCGCCTGCCCGGTTGCTCAATGAAGTGGATGGTCACCGCATCGTCCTCTCCACCTGGTGGTCCCGTGCGCTCCGCAGTGAATATCACACACGAGATCCCCTCCCCACCACAAAACTTGCCCTATCAAACCGATGCCCTAGGCCTAGGCCGGCAAGAACTCCATCATGCTCAGTCATGAGTCCATAGATCGTGTTGCGTGCATTTATGTAGGCGCTCCCTGTGCAGGCTATCAGGCTCAGAAGCCCTTCACGTGGGAGGTCCACGTCGCGCCTGACTTCGTCAGCGTCCATCCTGCACTTCAAAAGAGGCATTCAGGGGTGCTAAAAGTGAGTAGACGTTGACGAAAATGGCACTTGTTATCATCCCATAGACATAGACTGCAGGCAGAGTTGTTACCTGCTCCTCCTCCTTGAGTTTCGCTTCTTTATACTGTTTGGCCTTGGCTTCGAAGTCTTCCTTCAACTGCCGTGCCTTCTCAGCGTCTCCTGCAGTCAGGTGTCTATCATACAGATCTACACCGGCTTGCGAGGTCACTAACATACAAAAAGCTACTGCAGCCTGAGTTCCAGCTTGGTGGGGCAGCTAAATTCCGCCAGCGGAAAAGCACAGAAGAAGTCTTTGCTGCATACCTTTTGCCTTCAACAACCACATCTCTTGGATGCGCTCGGGATCTGCGGCTTGTGTCAGAAGCTTGTGAAGCTTCTCCTTGTCCGTCTTGCTGATACGGATGTGTTGGGGATCCCCAGGTATCATTTTCACTCGGATATTACTCATTGTCTACTCAGTCGCGTCAGTAATATGATAGCTCTTACCGGCACAACATGCGTTTTGCACGACGGCAGCATTAAAGCAAGAACGGCGCAATCCTCTTTCAGTCAAAGGCTTCGGGCTGTCCCCCAATTCTGTACAGATTTCTTTCTGTCTGCCTCGGGCTCAGGAGAAAAGGGTCTGGGGTCTTTGAGAAAAGAGAAAAGGGAGAAAACCTATGTTTTGCTCGATTGCGAGCCAAATATGCAAAAGAAATTGAGAGAAAAGGTGTTTTTGGATAGATCTCAGCAAGCTGGATCCCTTGGACTCATTAGAGAAATTGTGGACAGGTCCTTTCGTGACCTGACAGGAAAGAGAGCTAATACCTGTGCAAGAGAAATGCATAGAAATACCTTGTGCTTGAATCCATGATCAAATGAATGTATTACAGACTGTATTTTAGGAATTAACAGCATGCTCGATTACATTTGACTGCTGGGTGGAGGCATGCTCGTGACTATGCTGTCGATCCAGCCTGACAGGTCGAAATCAGGACCTTCATAGTCGGGGAGCTCTTCAGCAGTGGAAGCAGCTCGGCCTGCCCGGCGGGTGAACCCGGATCTAATCTGGCAACCTCTCCCTTCAGTACGAGTCCGGGGGCCCCTATGTAACTCAGTGACTCACACTGACAGTGATGTCTTAAGAAGTAGAGAAGTGCCGCCATGAATTGATGTTTTACAATCGCATTCTTGGCAATGCCCATATGGGATGCAATCTTGCATCCATTTTATCAGCCTGACAGCAGCATGCAACCGTTGTCAGAAACAAACCTTCAAATTTAAAAATTCTAGGATTAAGGCCACGTGTGGGCCATGCTACCATGCTGCCAGCAGATATCTAATATTTCACCATCAGAGACCCCAAATCAGTGGGAACCTGCCAGGCAGTGGAGGATGCGCGTCAATATAGGTGCCTCCCAGCAAATGGCACACATCAGGCCTGGCCAGAGCACAATGCAGCGCCGATATGACAAACTGCGGGTGCCCCCTGAATTCGACAATCAAGGTTTAAAGTTTGCGCAATACTGGACTCTCACACTGCCTTGGTATGTCCTGCATTCCGTTTTCGCTTGACCAGCAAGGTCCGCTGCGGCATAGCAATCGACATGGAGCTATGCTGACACAAATTGGTCTCATCAGCATCCCTCACATCGCGCGCTGACATTGACATTTCTGACATCGCGCGCTGACATCAGTGGCGCTGAAATCAGCGGCGGTACCCATCGCGATCTCGGCTGCTGTGCCTGTGCTTGTGCTCCCGGCCCCGGTCCCTGTCACCCTCCTCCCTGTGCCGCTTCCTGTCTCCTCCATCATCTCGCCGCTTCTCCCTCTCCCTGTCACGGTCCCTGTCCCCGATCCTGCACCACACAAGACTTGTTCAATATGAGATTAATATCTGTGTTAATCGCTTAAACCCCATTATAAAGTACATCCGAATCTCCCATTTGAATGACTTCTGACAGTACTCACCATTGCAGGAAGCCACATTTAAGCCCTTTTCAGCAATATACGTCTGAAAACATGGTTTTCAGGAGAAACTTCGGAGGGTGGGCTGTGACGTCGCCTTCCCAGCATACGGTAGAACAGCCCGAAAATTTCCTGCATGCCCTACTGAACAAGCGATCCAGCACTACTTTGTGCTGCACCTCCTGCCCATCTGTGGGTGAAATCATTGCGGCGTGATTGAGATATTCATCTGGGAAAGCCAGGCCCAGCTCAGGGACTACTGAGGGAGCTAGAGGCCATGGCAAGGCTCGAGAGCCTTCACGGGGCCAGATGCAATGCATGCGATAGTTGAGGCTGTCAGCCGCATTCAGCACTGTGTCACACCTGTCTCTGTCCCTATCCCGATCACTGCGCCCCCTGTCTCTCTCCCTGTCTCTGCTGCTGCCCCCATCTGGCCTCCTGTCCCTGTCCACGTCCCTGCTAGACACCAAAGCCACAAATGAGTCCCCCGAATGATCCACTTCGTCTCACTCATATACCTGCTGCTGAGCGGGGCAGAACTGATAACACATATTCGTCAGTGCATGCCATGCACAATTTGTGCAGGGGCTTGCCCAAGCAAGCACATAGGCATTGTGACCTGACTTGTCTAGCCTTGTTTGGCACAGTAGCTGGCACACGTGAGAAGAACACCAAAACTGTAGGGGGGCGTGTTGCGCTCAGGAGGACAAGAAACACCTGTCACGGGGCCGCGCAGGTGACCGAGGCGGCGGCAGTGCCGCACCGGAGCCGCCCTTCATGCCGGCACCCAGGCCACGGCCCTCCTCTCGCGCCGTTGCGCGGTTTGGAGCACGCTGCCCAAATGCAACAGACCTGCACAGGGTCAGGCACCTCAGAATATGGATTAGCAGGTATGAGTGCATGGTGGGAATCGGTACCAAGGATGCCCTGCACATGAAGACAGCAAGACCGCTGCCAAAATATGAGGCCTCGAAACACAGAACAGGGCTGGATGCTCTCCCTTATCTTGCTCAAGTCTCTGTCTGGCAGCAATGCGTTGGCCTGTTGCACTTTGCGCTGGTGAGACTTTGCACTGGTGGGACTCTGCACAAATGTCACGAGACTTCCCTCATCGGAAGCGGACAAGAAAGCAAACAATGAAGAATAAGGCCCAACAACCCAGACAGAGCAGCTGCATTGAGAGCAGTGACAAGAAGAATCCATATATCACAGGAGGCGAGGGGTGACTGACAGGGAGGCCTTGACGGAGGCGGGCCGCCGGTTGGCTTCCTCAATGCCACGGCGGTCGGTGCCGCCCTGGCCGGCGTTGCCCACTGCCCGGCTGGGCAGCCCGAGCGCGGTCAGCTTGGACACAAAGTCGTCGTGCACCGGCTTGGGGATGCGCGGGAAGATGGTCTCGAAATAGTACTGCGCAGCCACACAGGGACCCCAAACATGTGTCAGTCAGCGGCCTGGCACAATTAATTGAATCCGCTACCTTTTTCTATATTTGCTACCCAGATTTCCTGCGGGAAGAAGAATGCTGCACGCACAAACTGACCATCATGTGACCATGCTGCCTTGAGTGGCGGCGGAAAGCACACAGGAAACACTTTGAAATGCCATGCGCCGATCGAAGAAGGTATGCAATATGCATGCCAAGACCTGTTTCCTAAGACCTGGTTGTGGCTACGTAAAGATGTGATGATGGCGCACCCATCTACACCTCAACATGCTGCCACCTGTGTGGTCAGGGCAGGGGGAGGGGTCACCAAGGAATGGGGAACCACCTGCAGCAGCAAACACAAATGCCATCAAGAAATGCCAACAGGATGCTCTCCAACAGCTCTGCCATTCTATGCAGGGCAATCTCTGGATCAGCAATGCAAACATGTGAAAGGTTTTCAAAGTTTGGCTCAAGGAGTCGTGCCCCGCCAGCTTCACCTTGCTTGCTTGCAGTGCATGGACGTTCTCAAAATGGTCATAGTCAGGTATTGCCCACAAGCGCGACCACAGAAATCAGTGCAGCAACAAAGACTCGGCACAGGCAAATAATGCGCACCTGTTCAAGGAAAACATCACGCACAAACTCGCCCATTGTCACAGTCTTGCCGTGTCCCTCCGGGCTGGGGTCGATTTCCTGCGCCAGATCACAGCCTTTGGGTTCGCTGTCTTCATGCAATACAGGAAGGCTACTGTAATATCACATGCTGCAGCTCTCAAGGCTAATTGCTAAGCTTGCGCAAGCATTGAAGATTGACGTTGAGGCACAAAACCCAAAGTGAATGGAGCACACGAGCAGATGGCACACAGGCAGCAGAAGCAATACGAAAATGGTGAGTGGGGGTGCAAGACAGTGGGCATGCAAAGCGAACCTCGCTGTCCCTGACATAAGGCTGGATCCACTCCCATAGAGTCCGTGGATTGGCTGCATAGCGAAGGTACAGGAATCCGACCTGCATTGCTTTATTTCTCAGGTTCTGGAGGTCAATGCAGTGAATGATGCATAGTCACTATTGCATAAAATACAATTCGGTTTGATGAATATCGCACATTAAGAGTGATTGACTTAGTAGGAAGCACACCGCTCGGATGTATGGCGAATCAGTGTGATCTAAGAGGTTCTTTATCTGCGGCTTGGTTGGAACCAACGTGAAAAGCCTGCGAAACACCAAGAAATGTTATAGTCACATTTGTAGAGGGCTGGTCAAGGCTTGCCTATCACACTGTCAAGTATCACAAGACAGTCTATTGGGAAGTCAAGACAAAGTGAGGTGCGCCGTGAGCTTGCTCTGAAAGGCACAACGCACCGACCTGTAGAGCAGGCAAAATGCTGAGGACGCTCCACGAGCGTTGCCACTCATCCAGGGCTCAACATCCTGAACACTGTAATAGATCTCGTCCACAACCTCCTCCCAGGTGCCCAGCTTCATGCACGTGTCCCGATAATACTCCGAGTTCACGATATTTTTTTGCAAAACCGACTCTACGTTAAAAGTCGCTGTGTTGCCGTACTGTTCCATGTTTAGTGAGACCTTGCTTCCCAAATCAACACCTCCGCACAGAGGATCGTGCAATAAGTTTAGCACTGTTTGCCCACTTATTGAATAGGTAGAAAACTTCAATAAAATCTCCAATGGGTTGCGGCAAGAGATTGCTGCACTCTTTGACAGGAAATAGATGAAAGTGTATCAGGTTTCAAAAGACTACTCGCGGTGCAGTGAGTTTATGAAACTTCTTGTTACGTTTATCCTAGCATGAGTGGTTGCCACTCTCTATTATTGCGCCATTAACAGGATTTTGAGGCAGGAATGCTCGAAGACCTCCTCCTGTTATTGCCTGCCTTTCCCCTCTGCGGCAGCTGCATTCAATTTGAGCAACTGCATATTGAAACAAGTATTCATCTTCAACTTGCAACGCACTGCTCGAAATACCTATGTATCTTAATTGAATATCCGGGCAATAAAGCACCTGACGAGAAAGTCCTTACAAAAGTTCGCATCTTCGTGGCGATCCAGGAGTGATCTGGAACATCTAAAAGCCCATCTTGATATCAACAATCAGGTAGGAATAGTTCTGTAGCATTTTCATGTGTTTCTCTAACTTTGTGCAGTGGATTCCGGTTCCTGCTCTTCCGGCGTGTTCACACGGACACCATTAGTGTTGTCTGGGGACGATATTCTGGTGCTAACGTGCAGGGGTCAGCTTGCTTACCGCCTCAATCGCATGTTGTTGAGAAACGGGGCTCTCTCTGGGGGTTCCACCGGCCAGCTGCCACCAGAGGCCAGGCCCCTATTTGAGGAGGGGGCAACTCTGGTGTTCAGAAGGTGGACAGCCCTCAGCCTGGCTGTTGAGGGCCAGTGGGGCGGGGCCAGCTCGGTGGAGAAGGCTGAAAACATCTGGGCTGAGACCATGGAGTGGTTTTACAAGAACAAGGGTGCGCTTATTCATGCCCTGTAACGCACCCCCTCTCTTGCCTAAGTGCCACTGCAACCCGGCCAATCCGTTCCTGCATGCAAGGAAAGTCAATCTGCACGATCCATTGTAAAACTTGCATACAGGCAGCGGGTGGTTTGCGCATGCATATCCAGTCTCATTCCCGCTTTAGCCTGGCAAGAACTGTCGGTGGTGCCAGGCTGCAGACACTTGTAGGCTCCCCAGATGTATAAAAGACCTGCATTTCACGTATGGCCTCTGGTTTCCGAATTGTCGACCCGTAATGAGTAACACAAACCAAGCCATGCTGCTGCTCACGGTGTATTGGGTCTTTTCTGGACGCGGCGAGTTCAACAAGGGGTGGATTTTGGGTAGGAATCAGGCAGGCTTTGCTTGCAGCTTATGTGCATACTCGCCCTGTCTTTGGCAGGAAACGCTTTATACGACAATATTTTAAGCATAAAAAAAACGAGCATGATGATGTGCCTGGCTGCAGAGCACTATTCGGATGACCTGGGGATGGAGCTTGAGGACAGCATGGAGCAGGACTTCAACATGAAGCTGGAGGATGGGAGCCCCTACGAGGTGCGCTAGGACATGAGTGAAGGGGACTTGAAATTACCCTGACCTTTCCTGCATGCCTTTCGGTCAAAATCACAATTTCCTGTAGGCTTCAGATTCCCGGCAGCAGGGATGCAGATTGCCTGGCCTGGACAGTGTGATGCAGAGATCTGCTCCTGCAGCTGTCCCTGCGCTCTTACTTTGTTGCCCATACGTGGCAGTCACCTACTTTTACCACCTGAGGATCTGTAGCATCTGAGTCAACAGGGGATCTTGCAAGATCGATGTGGACTGGGCACCAGGGCAGCCTGGACGCAGGATTGATTACGGGGCATCTGATATCATTCTGATGTAGGAAGGATGTAGTACCGCCGAGGGCAGGGTCTTGGTGGAAGGAAATAGATTGGGCTTGGTTCGATGTGGTCCAGAATGCAAGCACCTGTCTGGGTGCATGCAGGTTGCAAAGGTGCTGGTGCTGCTGCACAGCGAGCTGCTGGCCAGAAATGAGGCGACGCTGAACAGGCTGCGGCAGAGCGCGCCGCTGCCCCCAACAGCCAGCAGACAAGAGCGGGTGAGACATCTCAGTGGCTGGCAAAGAGTTTGAGATGAAATTGAGCAAACTGTTAGTGTTTGTAGACACTGGGAGGCAACAGAAGATGCATTTGATCTGGTTGTTGGGAGGCTGTGTGAATCTTGATGAATGGTTGGTGTCGGTGGCGCAGCTGTGGCTCTTCGTGTCAACCAGCATAATGCAGGGGAGGGGTGAAGCATACCCTGACATGTGCTGGTTTGACATGGAGCAGTTATGCATGCATCTACAGTGATGAACTCTTGTTGGTCAATTGATGTCAAGTCGATCAGCTCCTGTGATCGCATGGCTTGGATTATCTCTTTGATAATCCTCTGGGACCCTAGGGTTGATGATGATAATCGCAAAACATCCAGCAGTTGCTGAAGCGAGCCGAAGGCGAGTTCTTGAAATATGCAAGGCACCTCACTAGATTGAATCGAATCGTTTGCCCACGCGGCCGCTGCGGGCTGCACTTGTTATTCCACAGGAATGAGGACAGCAGGATTTGAGTGTGACTGCAGATTTATCTCGCCTCGCTTGCTTCACTAGTAGTGCTTCTGTTAGTAAGTACTTCTGCTCCACAAATGACTAGCAAGTTGTGTGATCTTGCTCCAGCACTGATAAAGATTTGCCTCTGCTGCCAGGTGGACAGGGATGGCACTGTGCTAGCAGGAGATGGAGAGGCAAGCAGCAGTGACAGCGACTCAGACATGGACGAGGATGCGATGGAGGCAACGCCGTCTGACGCCGTGCAGCCAGCTAAGCAGCAGGGGCCCGTGATCGACGAGGAGGGATTTGAACTGGTGCAGAAGCGGCGCCCACGCGGCCGGGACAAGGGCTGATAAAATAAGATCTATTGCATTATGTGCTGTGTTCGTAGACTCTGACTTTGGTGTGACACATGAGCAGCTATTTGAGACTTATCCCTGTTGCAGTTTTGTTTGCTTTAGGCATATATTACAAAGTGCTGGTGTATTATGAGCTGCAAGCTTACTCATAGGAGGCACATTTAACGGCGGTTTGGATCAATTCCTTAGAAAGACAAGCGCACGCTTGGACTCTTGCGGCTCCATTATAGCCAGCAGATTCAGGCAGTAAGTTTTGTTGCACCATCATCCCTCCTGAACCCCTGGTGCCACCATTTGACCCTGCAACCTGATCGTAAGCAGCCGACACGGCAAAGTCTTTGGTACAGGCTTACAAATTTCTTGCCAAGACAACTGCAAAGCATACCAAACCACCAGTGTGATACTGCCAGATCATCCATACACTTCAGCACATGGCACATGCCATTGTGACCTGTGCAGGGCTCAGCACGAAATTTCAGTTCATTGTTTGAGTTTTCCACAATGTTCACTGCGTCCCCGACATCTCATGCGATTCAGGACATGTCATCAATGTCCGCTAGCACCCCTGTCAGCTTTGCTGTTTTTGCGCTCACAGCACTCTCCAGAGACGCCACCTGTGGGAACACACATCCGAGCACTCGACACAGGACAGCCGAGAATACATGGCAAAAGGCACTGCACATGAATCCGTGCACGTCCAATTGACCAGCTGGAAGACAGCAGCTACTCTTGACACACGCCAGGAAGGGTCCTACATCAATCCGCACACGTTTTCAGAGGTCAGCCAGCCACAAAGTGGCCAAAGTGATGTCTTCGTGATGACTGAAGCAGGCGAGAAAGAGAGGACAGCTTACTAACCTGTGCCATAAGCGCCCTGTAGACTGTCTCCACGCCTGCCACCTGGCGCTGCACATCTGCCACTGCGATCTGCTGCAGCTCCTTCTCAGAGAACACCTCAGGACCGCTGACACTGGTGCTGATTCCTGCGCAGCAGAAAGAACCGCTTTTAGCGTTCAAGCAGCTGCGTCACTTCCGACAATATCGGGTATCTTACACGCCTCACTTGTCACTTCATGAGCAGTAGTGGGCAGCAGTACATCTTGCAGTATCTGGGCAACGGCATAAAAGGGGAAATGTACTACCATGCATCACCAAGGCAATGTAAGCAATTGAACATCATGGACAGGATACTGGTAGCCGCACCGTTGGAAAGCTGCCTTTCATCCTTTGGAATTGGAACAGCTCTTTCCACAGGTGAGAGGCCAGCCACTGGCGCCAAGGGTTCATAATCCCGATCGGCGCGCCCCCCCCGGAGGGAGCCGAGGTTGATGATGCGCATGGGGACCGGCCACGGCCGGTGCCGCGGCGGGGGGAACCCGGAAGCTTCTGCGGAAGCTGCCACGGAGTCGCCCTCCTGCTGCGGAAGCTGCTGGAACATGCGGTGCTGGAAGCCTAATGTGGCGCCGTTGTGGTCCTCTCCCGCAGTGAACACTCCAAACAGCATCGGCCTGCGCAGAAGGAAATTTCCTGAGCGCGCCTAATCCTGCGGCAATTTGCACCATAAGGTTTGTGCATGATCTGCATACCTATTTCCAGGGGCACATGCAGATTGCTGCATGGCTCAGATCAGGATCAGCGAATAACACAGCACGAAGGGTGCAAAGATTCGAGCCACTAAGATGAGTTGCACCTTCTGTCTGAAATGGTTGCAGGAACCCTTGTGTGCAGCAACAAATAGGCCAGAGAGGCATGCCCTGCAGGGCACTGTACTGGGGTAAGAGGTCTCACCTTCCTGCTGTTCGTGGCTGCAGGCGAGCCAGGCAGACAGGCAGGTGCGCACACACAGCGCTGTCTCTGGCCGAGGGTTTTGCCCAGACCGCTCTCCTGCTCACAAACCAGCCCAGCACGGTCTCCTGCTGTTCCAGCACCATTTCTGCCAGCTTCTCACCTGCTTGGAGCAACAGCCCTCGCTCACACAACTTCAAGAGGGGGCTGTATCTAGTTGAAGGTCTCCCTTGCATTTGTGTTCTGATCAGGTGGTGTTCCTGCCTATATCCTGCCCATGTCCGGTCTCTGTGTACCTTGAAAAATAGTGCCCCTATGACCGCTTGCCAGGGTTGCCTTTGCATCCCTGCTTTGTCTTTCATGTGTTTCCGTGCCTGGCAGGCCATGCTGGCACCTTAGCGTCCAGTGGTTTGCAAGTATGAGGACATGAAGCCTGATCCTTGTGAGCCCTTGCGACAGGGCCGTGCACGTTTCAGCACGTGAGAGAAAAACATGCCAAGAAGGCTCTGCTTGCGTGGAAGGGTGCAAGGTAGACTCTTGAGCCATATCTGGGCTGCTGCAAGAATAGGCCTCCCCCATCCACCATGAAGGTGTTCCCATTTGTGCAGCTTACCGTCGATCTGGCCTGCGGGGTTGTAGAACGAGCAGACAGACGCAGAGCTCTGGAAGCTAGTGATGCGTGCCTCCAAGCTGGCACTTGTCTCTTCTGCGCGATCATCGTGCATTGTGGATGTTGTCCGGGTTTCATAGCTGCCTGCAAGCAGGGAGGATCTGGCTTGTGGTCACTGGCTTGACACAAGGGGCGTGCTTCAGCGCGTTGACACTTAGTAATGTCCATTATCGAATTCTAGAATAAAAGAGTCGTTTAATGAGCCCAAGTGACAATGACACGACCGTGATCGTGCAGGTCTTCACCTAGGATCAGACCATCAAAGTCCAGGTGGTTTCTGGCCATGCTTTGCAGGAGAGAGGCCAACGCCGGGCCGGTCGTCCGTACATCCTGGAGATCCATCTGCTTCGACCCCGCTGCGAGACCACTAGAACTCCAACACCAGCAAGAGAGACCCCGTGCTTGGCTTGTTGCGGTACGAAGAGCGGATCTGATTAGAGTGAATATCCATAAGTTGCTAGGTGCCCTTCTTTAACACATATCCCGCATTAAACAACATCCTAGGTGCTTTGCACATGAATTGAAAGACATTGCAGAGAAGAATTGAGCCGGGCTCGCGTCTGTGGCATCCCAACGATGCTTTCAAATGCATATAATGCATCAAGATATAGAATTCGTCGTTGATCGCGCAAGCACTGCTCGGTCAAGCCTGCAATGAGGCCAAAGAAAGCTAGAGAAGCTGCATCGGGCAAAACAAGCTATCGCCAGGATTTACCAGGATGTATCGCCAGGCAATCATTATCGCCTGCAGGCGAAACTAGTACTTACCTCATTCACCCATGCCAAACCCCAAGCTGTGCTGTGGATTCTGCCAAGAATGACTTTGCATGCGATGGTTCTAATTTGATCCGTGATCGGAATTTCTCGTATTGATCGCGAGTTTGGCACAGCTGTCTAGATTTAGAGGAGTTTGCAGCGCCCGTCGGAGGCAGTCGGAGTTTGGCACTATGTTTTGTGTTGGGCTGCTGACCTGCTGAGTAATCAATCACCTGCAGGTATTCTTACCAGGTATGGCCCAGCACGGCAACAATCGAAAGAGTGCATAATTATACAGTGTCTACCACTGATTTGCGGTGTACTGTGGACACCATTGACCAAGAAAGCCCACCAATCCCACTGATGTTTTTATCCTTACTCCAGACAGCATATTTATCGTTTCTGCTATTCTATTCGTCCAGACTTGTGATCAACTGTTATCAAGATGCTTTGTGATACTGACCATTGCACAAAGTCTGGCGTAATCTCTGATCCACATCTTGATGGTGGAGGTGCATGTGCAGGCAAGGATCATCGCACCTTATAAATTGAACGGAAGTGGATTCGCTCGGTTTATTGCAGCGTCTCAGCATGGATGCTGCCCTGAGCGGGTCAAGCATCTCCAACGATGATTCCAACAGCGATCTTGTGGAGGAGCTCGAGGATGATTTCGAGATGAGCAGTCCAACGGGGACGCCCGTCACTCTGTATCCCTTTGCCATGCAGCAGTTTCCGATAACGGAGTATAACAAGCTCTGCGAGGGTCTGTATCGGCTCCCCAGCTGGATGGTCTACCCTTCAGATCTTGCCAGCTGCCTGCAAGCTGCAGCTACCATCGTCCGTGAGGCACACAGGCAAGCCACGACTGTCTGCCTTAGAAAGCTTTGAGACGAGAATGCCAGTGCTTTCCAGGGATAATTTTGTTCACATGTTGTTCCATGATGCACATGCTGGACAACCATAATCGATGCTCCAGACCTTTCCTGCGCGTATATAGAGTACTCTGGCATCAGCGCATGCCGCTGAGCATCCATTGCAGGATAGAGCTCCACGTGTGTGCTCACACACGTGGAGGAATTGCACACAAAGGCGTACATGTCACTTGTTGCCTTTCCTGAGTGCAGGACTGGCAGCGGCAATGCAGAGACGCACAACATCAAGAAGCTGATGAGGGACACGGCGCCGTACGCCTTTGAGAAGTGCTTTGGCGAGAGGGCCGTGGCCAACTGGAGCGACACCGTGCAGCAGGACATCTTCAATGCTGCCATGCACATGGTCGACCTGACTGCCCTGAAGCTAAAGGTGCGCCTCCTGCACCTATATTGGATGAAACCCCCTTGCATCCACCCCTCCATTTCCTCCATCTGCTCTTCTTTCTTTCAAGTTCCCTGCTGTTTCTGAACGCCAACAGCATTCCTGGTGCCAATGTACTGCATACCTCGGGGTGTGCGGCCAATTCCCCTCTCAATGCCACGCCTCTCCTGCTCGTGCTGTGACAGGACCCTGTGAGCACTGCAGGGAGTTAAGCTAATTCAAAAAGCATGCATGCGGATAATATACCAGAGCGTGTGAACTCTCAGCATTGCAGGGAATTCTGCTGGGCACAAATGCATGCATGCTTGCAGGCACAGAAGCAACTTCAGGGCAGCAGACCTTGCACAGTTTTTCAAGGTACTGACGTATGTGGAATACACACCCTGGATCTGTATCTGACAGAACCTTTGCACGGCAAGGGTGTATTAACCATACACAGGGAAATGAGACAGGGTTTTGTGGGGTATGCGCAGGCGCTGGTAAGGTATGCCGGCCTGCCGGAGACATGTGCGGAGCTGGAGGAGGACCTGACTGGACTGCTGGAGGCGCTGTCGCGCATCTTCGACCCGGCCACACACTTCCACCAGCACAACAAGAACCAGGATCCCGGCGGGGTCAGGGTACGGTCCCCTGGAAAACTCCCTTTTCACATCATTCAACCCTTTGATGTTCCCGTGCCCGCCGTGAGAAATGCATATATCTCCGGCAGGCGAAAGGGGTGTCACACCCCTGGGTTTCTTCTAGTGGTCCCTGAAGCCTCTCTGCCTGTGAGCAACTTTCAAGCACGCATGTTGGACCTTTTCGGCCAGCCTGTTGAACACTGGGAGCAAAGTCCCGATCTCTGGGATTGCCCAGATGCGGTGCCGTCACCCCGGGACCTTTACATGACCCTCTCAAAGTCCGCGGTGCTTGCAGTGGGCAAACAGGGGCAATGTGCCCTATCTGAACGTTGGGCTGTGGTGCTACACTGTGGTGCTATAGAAATAATTCCTGGGAAATTTTATGCAGGGATTGCAGGAGGGATTTGCGCTGCCGCTGCGGTCGCCGGCCGTGAGTCTGGTGGATGCTGATCCCGACGCGCTGGAGGCAGCAGAGGATATGATGGGGGAGCAATTCTGCTGGCTCGCCGTGCTGCTCAACTGGTTTGCAGAGAAGCACGGCTTTGACGCCGTCTGCAAGGTGAGGCTGTTCCTGACTTTTGGCACAGCAAAAGGCCATGCGTTACTGTAGTAATCAATCTAAAACCCGCAAAAGATGAATTGTTTTCAACTAGAAGGGTGGAGAGTAGGACCCTGTCTCCCATAGTAAACACCCTATGATAGTTTTGAGACCAGATTCGGAAAGGTCTCGACAAGCCCAATCCAATGGACCATGCCCCTGGTTTTGGAGTCAACAGCACCCCTCAAACTTGAGTTGAAAGTTTCTCGCACCGCCAGGGGTGCAAGTTTTAGAATGAGTACTACATTACTATGGTCGCTGCTCTGTACAGTCAGCGCACCAAGCAGTGTGCACAGTTAAGCAGCTGTACAGACCTCCGTCAGAATTGTCACACATCTGAAGCTTGCAAGCCGCATGCTGGCCTTGCTGTGCCATGCTAAGACCCCCCTGTCTGCACCCATGCACTGATAGCACGTGATTGGCAGTGAGTTTGGAACGGTACCAAGTGGGATCCACTTGGAGACTAGCAATGTCGGGGATGCAAAAATGCCTGACATGTCATGCTGTGTGGTGCCTGCAGTTGTGCGAGCTCGCAACCTGCTCCTTCTCGCTGCTGAAGATGGTCTTGGATCCGCTCATAAAGGTATGCAAACGTGTGACATCGTATGACGATGTAAGTGGGCGTGATGCTGATTGTCCAGTTTGTTTGCACCGCAAATTACGGTTTGATCAGAAAGAGAGGGGGTAGTCGTTCATCTCGAGCGAGACAATGACGCCCACCACGTGCCTAGAGTATCTTGGCGGAGTCATGTGTTAAACTCATCACAGAGGTGACAGAGGAAACAGCAGGCTGACACAAAGCCTCATGTGGCGTTCAGGCGATACAGTTCCTGTCTCCGAGGGCGAGGACTGCGCTAGCGGAGCCGTGTGGCGCACTCCTGGACCGCCACATCAACGGCCGCCTCTCCGACGGCGTTGAGGCCCTGAGCGACTCTGGCCGCGACCGCATGTTCAACGGCGTTTCTGCGCTCTTCGGCCAGATTCACATCGTGCTCGCCTGCCCGCTGAGCCCCGTGCGCGCTGACGAGGTGGTGAGTCATCCTTCTCAGATTGCAGCTTACACAAGCTCACGGCAAGGCCTTGTCAAACTTGGTGCGCTGCCAAACTTGGTGCGCTGCCCAGCTCACATGCATGCATGCCTTCATTTGTCCACAGCTGGGCAGCGAACCCAGGATGACATGCCCAAGCATGCTGCAAGTGATGTGTTGAGTCGGGCTTCGTGCAGTGCTGAGAGCCTGTGCAGCTCTGGGGCTTTCCTGGGTAGCGAAGGGAGGCTTGCAGGTACGCACCCGGGTTGCACAGCAGGTTCGGAAGCAGTGTCCATTGCTACTCCCAGAGACTTTTGCACGCTGTTGACCTTGGGGTTTAAGGGCTGCGACCCGTACTGAGCTTGGATCTAGGGTGTGAACTTATCAACGCTGCCCACGCGGGTTCCCAGGTGTCGGCGGTGCAGCGGGCCTTTGTGGAGCGTCTGCTGGAGCACAGCGTGTTCAACAAGCACCTGACGGCCGTGCGCGAGATCAACAACATGCTGCAGAGAGCCAAGGACGTCCGCAGCGTCTGCCCGGGGCCCGAGGGCCAAAAGCCCATGAAGGTGAGGGTTTTGTATGATCTCCACCATCTGTAAACGTAGGGGTTGTACACATTGCCACGGACGTCCCTGGACACAATACGCCAGCAGGGACAAGAACTGGCCACGACCTACATTATCTCATGCAAGCATCCCCACCATCACTTGCGTGCATTCATCACTGAGTTAAAGTGAATGCTTGCGTTGTGCAGGACGCGGTGGGCTGGCTGGTGCAGAAGGGCATGGTGCAGGTTCTGCTGCGAGCGCACCTGCACCAGAGGCAGTACGTGGACCAGGTGCAAAAAGTGCTCAAGACGCTGGCCACCGAGGACGGCCTGCGCGCAGACCACCTCGAGCTGCTCTGGAACCTCACAGAGAAGGTGCACATCAAACATCTTGCTCCCGTGTGCAGGGTATAATTTTATGAGAGCCTTGCTGTTGGCCCCTTAGCTACCGATTGCGAACCTCAAAAAGGCAATTGTCGTGCCTACTGCCGCTAGGCTTTTTCGCTTTCCGCCTGGGTGGCATTTTTCAGTTTTGGGTATTCTCCTGCATTCCCTGTGGTGTTCTCGCATGCGATCTCGCAGACAGCACCCTGAGGCCAGAGTGTCTGTCACTGGATTTAGTTCCCCACACTCCTCTTGGCAGATCATTCCTGGGCTATTAGTGGCCAAGCAGGCTTTTGTATGTGATGCTGCGCCTACCATCATGCACACATGGCTCCAAAAAGCCGACACGCTTTAGCTAAGCGCATGCTGAAATCAATTAGGCATCATGAAGACATTAGTACTCGCTAAAGCCATTGCAATCGCCTGCTTGCACACAGGTGGACACATTTGAGGCGGTGAAGACAAACGTCTACAGCGTGCTGGGAGACCTGGCCAAGGACTTGCACGGCCCCGAGCTCGACCTGCTCTTCTCAAAATTCGAGGCGTGCACCGGCTGGCCTGCGCCAGATACCCTCAAGGCCATGGACCTTCTCAAGCAGCTCGCCAAGTCCGACGCCAAGGTGCGTTGTCACTGCCTCTTTATTGGCAGTTTTGAGCTGAGTTCCCCTCATGTATAACATTGATGATACAATCACCCTGAGTTTGTGTGACCTTGTGTCTTGCAAAAGTCTGATTTGAGCCATCTTTGGGGCCGATGGTCCATTCTTGTAAACAGCCAAAGCTGGTTATTTTGACTTTGCAGCTACAGCCTTGTCGTGCATCCTTTTGGGCTGCCCTTACTTTGCGACGCTGTATCATTTCGGCGTTTTGTCAAAAGGACTGAGTGGGTGTTGTAAGGGGATTTAGAATAGTCTCCTGATGATTATTTGTGGCTGCGTTGGCGAGTTGCCCGCCTGTGCGGAGAGCGTCAGGCATCTCAACTGTAGTGACTTACTGGTGCTGAGGCTAGACGCATGTCTCAACACTACTCAGGAATGGCTGTTGAGCTGCCTGTACACTATTCTTCCATTCATGTTTATTCCGCCCCCCGCCATTTGGAGCCAAGTAAACCTGCCTTTATTTTTACAAATATTACTTTTATTGAGATGTTCTCTGCCGCTACAGGGCACGATGGCGCAGCGGGTGCTGGGTCTGTTGTGGGGGCTCACATTCGCGCCGGGCGCACCGGCCGAGGTGGCCCAGAGCCGCGTGCTGTCAGACTCGCTGCACCACTATGCCAGCGTGGACGAGGTGGGAACGCCCCTGGTCTGGGACTACATGCGCCGCTGCATCAGCCAGGTGGGGATCAGGCGCCCACACCTATTCTCGGACCCCACTCATGTAGGATGCAAGATTTTGGGTTAGGATGTCAACCAAGCCCTATTTTTACCAGGTCGGGTGCTATCACTAGGAGCACCAGGCATGCATCCTGTCTGGTTTCAACACGGCTATTTTGGGTGCATGGAAGGAGTGTGCCACCCTCTTTACTGGTTGATGCATAGGATTGTCATCCCTCTCTTCTTGCCAAGCATCTGTAATAATGAACACAGCACCAAAGCAAGATTGCCCATTGGTTCCCAATGCCTCCATTTTGGGGAGACATGCTTCATTGCCTTTATGTTGAATGTGGTCGCAAGGACATGGGCATGAGAAACGCTGATGAAATAAAAGCACGCTGTGTTTGCAAGCTGCCACAGAAAACACTGTTCTCACAATCCACTGCTGCGCTGCAGATTAAACGGGATGACAACCCCATGGCGCTGACTGTGCTCAACAGCCTGATCGAGGCGTTCCCTTCCAGGGTCACAGGCGCCAAGCAGGTCAGCTCCTGTCTACACCTCTGCCTTCCTTGTGCTATACACAGCCTGCCCAACTGCAAATCTCGTGATATCTGACTTTCTTCTCCTGCTGCCCCAGTTTCACTGGCAAATTTCGCATTTCTGCAGGCAATTTGGCTGTCGTAGCATGCTTGTTATGCGCACCAGCGCACTGCTTCAGTTTGCACAGCTGTGTTCTTGCAGACCCACACATTCCTGCAAGCACTTTGGCCCTCATAGCATGCTTCTGGGGCGTGGAATGCAAGATGACGAGCCTTCTCGAATATGGAACAGTTTTTATAATTTAATTTTTATTTTTATTTTTGATTTTTATAATTTAATTTTGATTTTTTATTTTTTTGGTTTCTTTTTTTCTTATTTTTTTCCTGGTACTGCAGGACCTGCGGACGCAGGCGGTGCAGACCCTGGACAGCGAGTTCAACATCGTGGAGGTGGTTGTGTCCAGCCTGGAGGTGACTCACCCGCATGCTGACTTATCATGGCACATCAAGCTTAAACCACACTTTGCTCCGCTGTTCCTGCACCTGCACTGCGCGCATATGTTCACCCGCTGCTGTGCCGTGTTGAGTGTTACAGAAGTTTGTTCTTCTCGGGAGCCCAGGGCAGCAAGATGGTAGCTGTGCACGCATTGACCAGCACAGATTCCATGCCGATCTGCAAGTCAATGCATCATTGCAGGGGATATTATGAATAGCGGACACTGTGACACTGACATCATCAAGAAGTGGTAGGACTATGAAGGCACGCTTCCTCGATTGAGCTTGAGAAAAGAATGCAGAGATTCACGCATTACTGTAGGCGTTCAAGGACAAGGTCCGCGCTGCCGCAGCGGCCTCGTCGTCAAACGGCGCGCCGGCAGATCCCGCAGAGCAGGAGGCCGAGCTGTTGCAGGGCAACGCAACTCTGCAATATGTGACCTTCCTCGACACCATCAACCTTCTCACCGGCGAGCCTCTGCGGCTCAAATACCTGCAGCGGTGCGCGCCCCCACCGGATCTTCCCCCCCCCCCCCCCCTCCTCCTCTCCCCCACTCCCTTCTGTT
>JADEYI010000865.1_pt1 | contig 31142 bp, 25 predicted proteins | sample 8542331 | NCBI WGS metagenome assembly JADEYI01 (sample SAMN16510988, study PRJNA670497) | mine drainage metagenome | isolation source: biofilm near Copperflume 1 | place: Germany: Marsberg coppermine Kilianstollen | collected 2018-02 | reverse complement strand
CGACCCCAACCATCGTATCTATGTCGATACCAATGTCACTGTTACAGGCCACTAGTATCCGAGCCAACGGTTACGCTCAAGCTGAGTCGCCGGGGGGGCGCATGACAGAATCTGAAGGCGGGACCCAGTGGTATTTACTGCGCAGCAAGACGGGACAAGAGCGCCGGGCGCATGAACACGTTAAGCGTATAGCACGGGATACGCTACTTCCGTTTACCCAGGTCCGCGTGCGCCGGGGGGACCATATAGTCACATCAGTCACCCCTCTTTTCGCATGTTACTTATTCGCCCAACTGGATTTCGAGGGCGAGTATCACAACCTTCGATATACGCGAGGACTGTGCGGCGTTGTCAGCTTTGCGGGGGAGCCGGCAACGGTGCCGGAGCAGATCATCGGCGAACTTCAGAGCCGTTGTGCAGGCGGGCCGATTGAACTGCCCGAACGCCGATTCCTAAGCGGCGAACGAGTCCGCATCCTGGAAGGTCCATTTCGCGAATTCGAAGGTATTTTTGAACGTTATCTTTCCGGGCCGGAACGAGTTGCTGTTTTATTATCCGTAATGGGTGTTGGCGCGCGGGCGGTGTCGTCCTCGAGTATGATCGTCGCGGTGCACTGAAAGAGTTTGTGAGTCTAGCGCCGGCCTGCTGGTTTTTTTGCCGGTAAAATAGGCTGCTAAGTGGCAGTATGTTTGTCCGATTCTTCCCAGTGAATGGGACCGGCGGTAGCCCGCCTTGCCCTTTATCAGCGGGCCTGCCATCCGCGCTTTGAAGCTCAGCGGGAAAGGTCAACAGACAACTGTTATCGACGGATTGATCCTTAACGGTGTTTGGTCCTAAGCATGTCAGAGTGCGATGATTCCCAGCATTGGTACCTGATCCGCGTGCAGCGGGGCAAAGAAGCGTGGGCACAGAAGGAGCTGGAAGCCGTCACCACGGACGTGTATCTGCCTGTTCTGGTAGCGCGTAAACCTGGCGCCAAGCCCATCCCGCTGTTTCCAAGGTGGATCTTTGTTCGGATGACAGCCGAACAGCGAATCACAATCGGGTATACCCCGGGAGTGCGCAGAGTTGGTTTTGTCGGCCATGAACTGCAGGAAGTTCCCGATACGGTGGTGCGCAGTCTTAAGTATTTGGAGGCGGCGCGCGGAGGCGGAAAAGAGCGGACGGTAAGCCGCGGCGCACTCGACCAGGAGTTGGAGCAGGTGTTTGATCAGTGTTTGCCAAGCAGCGAACGCCTGGTGGTGCTGTTCCGGACGGTGGAATCCGAAACCAGCAAGCAAAGGCCTTGATTGTAGGAGATATTCGAGGGGGAGGGTTCACGACCGGAGCCCAGGGCTTTTAGCTGTACTTGTGGTGGTTTTAAGCCGCCTGCTTTTTGAGGGTCGGGTCCTCAGTAGAAGCGCAACCAAACAGTGGCTTGTTCGACGTGGTGCATCTCGCCCAGATCTCCGTCCATATGGGCGCTATATGAAATTGCTGGACAAGGAGAACGCGAAAGATGAAAACGTTTGCTGGGTTTGCCGCGGTCTTGGTTTCGTTACTGGTGTTTTTCGCGAGTGCGGGAAGGGCCGATAGTCACCACCGGAATTTCTCAAACGCGAGCCTTCGGGGCACCTACATCGTCAGCTTTCACGGCTGGGTCAGTGGCGGGGGTGGCACGGTGACGGGTCAATCGCTGGGACCGCAGAATGGGGTTGGCGTGCTGAAAGCCGATGGCCAGGGTAATTTCACCGGTACCGAGACAGCAAACATCCTATATAACACTAACGGCAACCCAACCGCGTCATCGGCTTGTGGTGGCAGCTCTACAATACCCGGGGACGCCATCTGCACAACCAGTCTAACTGGGACCTATTCAGTCAATCCGGATGGCACCGGCACGACCACCGCGACGGCAACTCCGGTTGCCGGCAGCGACTGCCGTTGTGGACCGGTGAGCGGTTTTACCACCAGCAATTCGTTTGTGATGAGCACGCCCGAACAGCTGACCATCGTCGGCACCGACTTAGACGCCACGGTTAGCGGCGAGGCCCACCGACAGGGAGACGGTGGCAGCTAATGCGCGGGGTCAGGGGAGGGTTCCTGCTTGTGCAATATCCTGAGCGAAGCACGAAATCAGTTGATGTTTCCGGTACGCACCACTTCTCATTTCTCGATCGCGATATAAGAAGTCGGTATCAGGGGAAGGTCAGAGCCTAGCTACCCAATTAGCAACTAAGTCAGGGTGAGTATGTTCCTTAAAACGATGCAACGGATATCAAAGTCAGGCTTGCTGGGGATCGGGAGTCTACTTCTGCTGATGATGATTTGGTCGGTTGCACGGGCAGGAGGGACGAGCGGAGCTACGGCGGACGCCAGTGGGTCGGCGAGCAGCGGCGTCAGCGATCCCGGCGGAGCGGCCGGCGCTGGAGCACCGGATCAAGCGCTTTCGGGGGTTGGAAGTTCGGCGGCGACGCAAGCAGCCGTGGGTAACTTAAGTCCGACGCAGATCGACCAGGTCAAGAGCATCATGGCCCAAGGCGGGCCATCACCCGGGCAGATGCAACAGCTTTGCGCCAGCATTGCCGCCAAGCATCTGAGCGCCACCGATTTGGAGTCGATTGGATCGTCCATGGGACTCTCGAGCACGCAGATTAGCCAGCTAAAAAGCTGTGTCCAAGGTGGGCCGCCGAACGTCGGGGTTTCGGCCGGCGTACAAACTGGGTCCCCTTCTGGACCCCCGCCCACCAGCGGGTTGTCGAGCGGGTTATCGCCGATCGAGGCTTCATTTCGGGGCGTGGCCAACCCTGCCCAGCGGTTTATGGAACCAACCCCGACCAAGCTGCGGCAATTCGGTTACATGCTGTTCTCATCCAAGGTTTCGACCTTTGCGCCGGTCGGCAGTGTTCCCGTCGGGCCGGATTACATTCTGGGTCCCGATGATGAACTCAACGTACTTTTCTGGGGCCGCATAAATCGGACGGTGCATCTTAAGGTCGAACGCGACGGTACGATTTTGACGCCTGAGACCGGTCCAATTCAGGTGGCAGGACTCACCTTCGAGCAGGCGAAGAAGCTCATTGAAAGTCGTGCCGGGCAGATAACCGGGGTCCAGGTCGACGTCACGATGGGCACGCTGCGGACCATTCAAGTCTTTGTAATTGGGAAGGCGAGTCAACCGGGACTCTACACGGTAAGCGCGCTAGCACATGTTTCCAACGCCCTAGTGGCGGCCGGCGGCATCAACAAGATTGGAAGCCTGCGCCGAATTGAACTTAAGCGTGATAACCGAGTGGTTCGCACGATCGATCTGTACGACATGCTGCTTCACGGAAGTACGGCTGCCGATGTCGAGTTGCGGCAGAATGACGTCATTTTTATCCCGATAATCGGACCGGTAGTCGGGGTGGAGGGCGATGTCAAAGACCCCGCGATCTACGAGCTCAAGGGCAACGAGAACCTCAAGGACGTATTGGCGATGGCGGGCGGCGTGGGGCCGTTCGGCTATACCCAGCGGGTTCAAGTCGAACGAGTAGCGAATCACGACCGCCGGCTGGCGCTCGACCTCGATTTTGCCAGACTCGGCAGGGTGCCTTTCAGGGTGCGCGATGGAGATCTCATAAAGGTTTTCACGGTGCTGCCGCGGCAACAGAACGTGGTCACGTTAAGCGGCAATGTTAATCGTCCGGGAGTTTACCAGTGGCGCCCGGGCCTGCGGGTGGCCGATCTCATCGGGTTGGGCGAGGGGGTTGCCGACGGCACGTTCTTCGATTACGCGCTGATTCGGCGCGTGGAGGGCCCCAACCGGCGCGTACGTTTTCTGCCGGTCGATCTCGGGCAGGCGCTGGCAAAGCCCGCATGGTCGGATGCCGATGTGCCGCTGGAGCCGCGCGATCAGTTGGTCATCTATAACGAACAGCAACTGGGTGATTCGCCGAAGGTCGCGGTCACCGGCGCGGTTCGCAAGCCGGGTTCCTATCCGCTTACCGAAGCGATGAGGATGAGCGATCTGATCTACGAAGCGGGCGGTCTCATGGACAACGCCTATTTACCACGCGCGGAACTTGCCCGGACAAAGATCATAAATGGAAAGGCCGTCTATATTTATCAAGATGTCAATCTTAAGCAGGCCTTGAGCGAGCTTGCGGACGCAGATCCGGCGCTCAGACGCGGCGACATGGTTTTCGTCCAACAGGCGTCGAACTGGCATACGCCGTGGACGGTTCAAGTGGGGGGCGAGGTGATGCGTCCCGGTCCCTATGTAATCCGAGAGGGCGAACGCCTAGATTCCGTCCTTGAGCGGTCCGGCGGCCTGCGGACGGATGCCTACCTGCCCGCGAGCGTCTTCATTCGCCAGTCGGTGCAGCAGATCGAACAACTACGGCTGAACGAGAGCCGGACGCGTCTCAAAGAGGAAGCCGCAAGGCTCGCTCTGATGCCGTCGCAGGCGGGCCAGGGGCAGCAGGGAAATAACACGCAAGGCCTGGCGATGATGCAGCAGGTGCTCGCCAGCACCGAGGGGCAGCAGGCGATAGGGCGAATTGTGATTCATTTGAGCACCCTGTCGGCATTGCCCGCTTCGCCCAATGATGTTGTGCTTGAAAATGGCGATCGCATCGCGGTGCCACGCCGTCCCGCATCGGTTAACGTGCTCGGGCTGGTTTACAATCCAACCTCGATCGTTTATCAGCCGCGCCTGACCGTGCGCAGCTACTTACAGAAAGCGGGCGGTCCGACTGAAGGTGCGGACATAGACCATATGTTCGTGATTGCCGCGGACGGATCGGTCCTGACCGACGAGGGAGTACGGAACAGCAACCGTAATGTGCTCTTTCCGCTGTTACCGGTTATCCACGGCGGTCTGATGGATACTCGGTTGGGGCCAGGAGACACAGTCTATGTGCCGGAGAAACTGGTCTACATCAGCGGTCTTCAGTATGCGACCGACATAACCACTGTGATCGCGAACAGCGCGATGTCATTGGCGGTAATGGGCATTCTAGGCGCGAGTCTCTAAGGGCGGTTTATTTCCGAGAGCAGGTTGTGATGCGGAAGGATGTGGTAGGGGTCTCGCTGGTGCTCTGCGCGAGTTTTTGGCTGCCGCTGTGCGCCGGAGCGCAGAGAGCTGACGACCCGGGCATCGATCGGCGGGCGCTGTTTGTGGCGGTAGGAGGAATGTACGACCTGGATCCCGCCCTGCTGGCGGCGATTGCGGCGGTAGAGTCAGACGATCGAAGTTCGGTGGTCTCCCCGGCTGGAGCAATCGGCCTGATGCAGCTGATGCCGGCGACGGCGGCGCGCTTTGGAGTGAGCAACCCTTTCGATCCAGTCCAGAGTGCGTTGGGCGCGGCGCGTTTTATCGCCTATCTGAAAAGCCGGGAAGGACTGGCCGAGGCTTCCGATCTTCCGTCGCTGCTGGCGGCTTACAACGCAGGCGAAAAGGTGGTCGAACGCAACCATGGGGTGCCGCCTTACCCGGAGACCGTCCGGTACGTTAGGCGGGTGTTGTGGCGCTACCTGCTTAGCAGACCACTGCCGCCAAGGAGCGAGCTCGCGATGCAGGCTTCGCCGGCCGGCAACCGTGACGCTGCGAGGCTGGAACAGCTTGCCGATTTGCGGCATGCGCGCCTGCGGGCGCAAGAGTCCTGGGCCGGGGAGCGGGAATTTGCCGGGGGGAAACGTTGACCGTGGTCCGCTTTGCTGCCGGGCTGGCCGGGGGCCTGCTGGCGGTGTTTTTTCTGTTTGCCGTCGTCGGGGTCGCGGTGGCTTCAACCTACGTGGCTTATATCCCGCTGGACAGTTCCATCTACGACGAAATGGAAACGCTCAACGGGTTGGGTTACCTGGATACCTATCTGGACGAGATCAAACCGATCAGCCGGGTCGAGGCCGCCCGTCTTACGCTGGAAGCCGATGATAAGCTTGCAAATTCAAAACAGAACGATCCTTTGGCGAGAAGTTTAGTTCACACCCTGAAAATACAGTTGCGGGAAGAGGTTGGCTGGCTTGAGCAAAACGCCGAAGACTCACAGCCGACGATGGTCCACCCGGTCGAGCGCGTGGAGCTGCAATACGTTTACTCCAGCGGGGCGCAACGCCGGTGGAGAACCAGTCCGGTTGGTACACCGGAAGATGGCGGCATTAATGCCCAAGAAGCGACCCCGCTCCTGCCTAATAACAATGGTCTACCGACCGCAACCGGCAGTAACGAGATCGCCCGCCTGTATGGCTGGGTCGGTTTCGGGGGCTTTCTCACCGGCTACGGCGAGGGAGCGCTGGCGGGACCGTTCACGCGTTCGATCCCGGGGGTCAGCCGCCTGCAGCCGCTGGGCAGCGCAGTGGTGGCGAGTCTGGGAAATTTCGCGATCTCGTTCGGCACCGAGGAGATGTGGTGGGGCACCGGTCATTTTGGGGCGCTGTCGCAAAGCGACAACGCGTCGCCTTTTCCGGCGCTAAGGTTTCAGAACATCCACCCGACTGTCCTGCCGTGGATTTTCCGCTACCTGGGACAGTTCCGTTTTCAGCTGTTCTTCGGCCAGCTCGACGGCGACCGTTACTGTGCCCACCCCTGGATTGACGGAGAGCTATTGAGCTTCAAGCCACTGCCAACATTTGAGATAGGGTTTACGCACACCATCGATTTTGGAGGAATGCACAACAACAGTTATAGTCCGCTCGGATTTTTCGGGCGCGCCACCGGACTACACACGGGAAGTCCAATCGGGGCGAACACCAACTCGCGGGGTGGAGTCTATCTGAAGTTCTACTTCCCCCACTGGCGCGGGCTGCAGGTTTACCAGGAAATTCTGGGCGAGGACAACCTCACGAAGGAGTTGCCCCCGGTGGGCCGATTCATGCCGTTTCTGGCGGTCTCGTACCAGGGTGGAGTTTATCTGCCGCGTTTGACCGAAGACGGGCTGACCGACTTGCGCTTCGAGTACGCTATTCTGGAACCGAATTATTCGGTCCACGGTGAATCACTCTATTGGACCTATGAAGGCCAGATGATGGGCGATCCAATGGGACCCAACGCCAGCGAAGTCGATATAGATCTGGGGCGCTGGCTTGACTTGCGGACCAAGGTCAGCGCTGACATCTTCTACACCGAGCAGGCTCCGGGGTTTGATACTAATGCCCCGTATCCTGCTCAATTCTACCCCTACCCGTTGGGCAAGGAGCATAGCGGGGGACTTGCGCTCGACCTGCTGCGTCTGCCCCGTCCGCTGCCCCGGCTGGACAATGGGCTGGCGACGATCCGCGCCCGTGCGGCGGTTGAGTACGTACAGGATCTTAACTATCACGCGACTACGAACTCCGTGCGCGTCCTGCTGATGCTATCGGGGGCGTTCACGCCGGGATGGTCAAGCTGGGCGTGGAAGTGAGCCCAACGGAATTTAGTTACAAGTCAGGCGGCATTGCCGTGATGCCGGTCATCGCTTTCGTGATTGCCCTCGCAGCGTGGCATTACAAAAAGGTTGAGAAGGCGTTCCTCGGATTGCGTGATTATGAATCGCTGCGCGCGCGATTGGATTATATGAATCCGGCGCACAACCGCTGGCCAAGCCGAGCGCGCAATTTCATAGGCGCGACGTTATGAAGCAGGAGAAGGGACTCTGGAAACCAATCGTCAACCGCGTCCGGGCGCTCCCACCCAGCGATTTTTCGCTAGCAATTACCTTGGCAGCCAGACCCAGGTGCCGTCCGATGACAGTCTTGAAATGGTAGCATACTGGACGCTGATCAAGCCGCGATGGTTGCCAATAATTGTGTTTGCGGTGGCCGCCGCGATGATCACCTATCTGCTGATGCGGTTTGCCGCCACTCCATGGTATCGCGCCGGCGCGGCGCTGCGGCCCAGTCAGCGGTTGGCGTCGGAGATGTCGGCCGCGACGGCGGCGCAAACCCTCTCGCCGCTGTCGCTGTCGCTGCCGCTCGGCGGGTCGTCGGCGATGGCCGACGCTGAGGAATACATCACCATACTCAAGAGCTTCAGTTTTACGATGGCGCTGGCGCAACGCCATCAACTGGTGGGGGAGATTCTTGGCGAACAGGCGGTGGCGGAGTTCCGGCATTCACCGCGGCTGCAATGGCAGCTTTTTAAGGTGATGAGCCAACGGTTCAGCGCCGCCTATTCTGTGACCAGCTTCAACCTGGAGCTTCACTACGAGGCGCGGGATCCATCCACTGCTCAACGCATTCTCGAGTTTTACATCCATGATCTGCGCGAGCAGCTTCGAAGCACTCGGATCACCGACTCCGCCGAGGCCATCTCCTCCTTGAAACAAGCGATCGCCGTCACCTCCGATCAGCTTCTGCAGGTCCAGCTCTACGAATCGCTGGCGCGGCAGATGCAGCGGGAAAAGCTCGCCCAAGTCAACGCGGATTTCGCCTTCAAGGTGCTAGATCCCCCCAACGCCCCAATCGCACAATACTCGCCGCGCCCAATGGTCGACAGCGTAGTGGCGGGTGCAGCTGCGCTATTCGCGGCCATGGCGTTCTTTCTATTCCGGGCTACCGAAGAGACGGCGCCTGCAGGGATACCGGAAGCCCAGCCAAATGTAATCACCGCGGAAAGACCGGCGGTGCGCGGTGGAGGAGCGCCGGAATAGGCGATCCATCTGCTGGGCCTCCATTTCCGAAGAAAACGGCGAAACGAAGAATGTCCACTATCCGATACAGGTGTGCGCAGTCTGACGCGATGCAGCAGCAAGCCGCACCGGTTCTGGTTTCCTCGCAGCGCGCCACGCCGATGACGCGCGTGGCGAGGAACATCGGCTGGCTGGTCTTTGCCGAAGGTTTTACCAAAGCGGCGACGCCAGTGGCTAATATCCTGACGGCGCGCTTTCTAACCAGCACCGGCTACGGCCTCCTCGCCCTAGCTCAGACCTGGGCGGTTTATGCCTCGATGGGCGCGGACCTAGGAGTCAATGGCTATGGTCAGGCGGAAGCGGCGCGCGCCTGCGCAGGCCCGGAACTGGTGAAGCTAGCTGAGGAGATAATCCCCTTCCGGCTGGTCGCCGGCCTGCTCACTTTCGGCCTGTTCGCCGCGGTGGTGTGCTACGCGAATCCATCCGGTTCGGGAATCGCCTTCCTAGCGACGGGGCTGTACATTCCCGCCTTCGCGCTCGGCACTGACTGGCTTATCCGGGGCCGGGAGCGATTCGATCTGGTGCTGGCCGCCAACGGGGTGGGCGCGGCGTTCCTGCTGATCGCTGTCGTTCTCGTGGGCAGGGGTCCGCATGCGTTGCCGCTCGACGCCCTGGCTTGGGCGCTCAGCTATGGTGTCACGGCCTGCATCTATCTCGGCTTTTTACACAAGGTCAGCGGAAGCTCACTGCGGCTCAGATTCGTCCCTGAGCGTTGGATCGCTCACTTGCGCCAATCGCTGTTCGTTTCTCTCTCCAGTCTCATTCTCAACACCTACCGATTTTTTCCGCTCATCCTGCTCGGCTGGCTGTGGTCGCCGCGGGAGGTCGGTATCTACGCCGCTCCTTATCGCCTGGTCATTAACCTCCAGAGCGTAGCCATGCTGCTCCCAGCGGCTTTTTATCCGGTCGGGGCGGCGCTGTTCCGCGACTCCGCGGCGCAATTCCTTCAGAGCAGGAGAAGCGTGGCGATGCTGATGCTGATGGCCGGTTTGCCGGTGGGAATAATCGGCTGTGCGATGGCAGGCCCCGCCATGAGGCTGATCTTCGGGCGAAACTTCGCCGCCAGCATTCCGGTGTTCGCGCTGATCGTCTGGCTGCTGCCGCTTTACCTGGTGCGCTCGATTCACGCGACTACGATCGTCTCCACCGGGTTCTACCGGATACAATTCCTCGCCCCCACTTGCGGATTGGTGTTGACGCTGATCGCGAGCCTGCTGCTGGTGCCCGGATGGGGAGCAATCGGCGCCGGCGTCAGCCAGTTGGCCGGGGAGATGGGGATGGTTGCCACCAATGTGTTCATTTCCAAGCTGGTCCATGGCGAGACCGCCCTGCCGCGGTGGCCCGAGCTTTCGCGGCTGCTGCTGCTCAACCTCGTCCTCGCTGCCGCCGCGGTCTATCTTCCCAGCCGGCTGGGATGTATGGGGTTGGCGGCGATTGCGCTGACCTGCTATCCGGCCGGCCTGCTGGCGCTGGGCCTGGTTAATCCTGCGACTGTGATGACGTGGGTATCGCCCGCGTCCGGGAGGTTGGCGAAGTGAACGGTGTCGATTATCGTCAACGGCTCTACGATAGCTACGTAACCGGCATGGCCGCCTTCGTCAGGGAGTTGTCGCCGGATGGAGTGCGCCGGGGTTTCCCAATTGTCGCCAAGACGATTGGACCATTTCTGCCCGCCGACAAGGGAGCCGATATCCTCGACCTGGGTTGCGGTTATGGCGCGCTGGTGGCCTACATGCAGTCCGCGGGTTACCGCAAGGCCCGCGGAATCGACCGCAGCCCGGAGATGGTCGGCGTGGCGCATAAGCTCGGCATCGAAGGAATCGAGCAGGGCGAGCTTTCGAGCTTCCTGCAGGGGTCGCGTTCGCGCTGGGCGCTCATCACCGCCACCGATGTCATCGAGCATCTGCGCAAGGATGAGGTGCTGCCGGTGCTGGACATGGTGTTCGCCGCGCTGGCGCCCGGCGGAAAGTTTTTGATGCAGGTGCCAAACGGTATGAGCAAGTACGGCCGTTGGGAGCGTTACAACGACTTCACTCATGAGTTTGGTTTTGATGCGCGCTCTGCCCGCCAGTGCTTGATGGCGGCGGGTTTCAGCTGCGTACGCGTCTGCCCGGTGGGGCCGGTGGTGCATGGCGCCGCGAGCGCGCTGCGGTGGCTGGCGTGGAAGCTGTGGGAGCCGTGGCTCAAGCTCTCCCTGGCGGTCGAGGCGGGCTGGGAGGGTGGCCATGTTTTCACGCCCAACCTGATCGCCGTTGGCTACAAACCGGAGTAGAGAAAGGATGCGGGTTCTTATTGTCGCAGCTATCCACTATCCGCCGATTATCGGGATGGCTTCCCGCCGGATGGCTTATCTCTCCAGGGCGCTGGTTGCCGCGGGCCATGAGGTGGAGGTGCTGACCATCGAGCCCCTTGCGGGCCATCCGGTGTGCAAGAACTGGCCGGAGATGATGGCGCTAGTGCCGCCCGAAGTAAAAATTCATCGCGTGCCGATGGGGTTGGTTAACCGGCTGATTGCGCGATTCGATATCGACCGGCAGGCGGACACGAATGGCCCGGGCGTAAATTGCGGGGTGCGCAACGGCTACGCGCGCCGCGCTCTGCGGCAACTGTATGCGGCTAAGAAACTGTGGCAGCCGCTGGCGATTCCCGACACCAGCGCCGATTGGATTCCTGGCGCGCTGCGCAAAGGGTTTGAGTTGATCGGAAGCCGCAGATTCGACTTGGTGATCTCGCATTCGTACCCGTATACGAGCCATGTGGTGGCCTATTTCCTTGCGCGGCGGGCGCAGATACCGCTGGCGGCCGACTATGGCGACGAATGGGGCTTCTCTCCCGACTTACAGACCCAGCCACGGTTTAAGCGCGTTCTGAGCCGCGCGATGGAACGGCGAATCGTACGCCGGGTCGGCCGCTTCACGGTTTCCGCCGAGGGCATTGCCACGCAACTTAACCGAGTTTACGGCATCGATTCGGATCGGGTTAAGCTGGCGCGCAGTTGTTTCATCGATCTCCAGCATTATCGCCGGGTCACGGAAGAGCCGGGCGGTAATTTCACCGTGGTGTACACCGGCCAGATTTATCAGGGGACCCAGGATCCCGGGCCGTTTTTCAGGGCTTTGCGGCGGATTCCCATCGGCGACGTGACGGTTACGATACTCGGTATGCTGCGGCCGGAACAGGAAGCCCTGATTCGGTCATTGGGCCTCTCCAACGTCGAGTTACGAGGCTGGTGCGACGATCAGAGCGAGGTGATAGGCCGGCAAAAGTCGGCTGGCTGCCTGCTGCTGCTGGGCCATTCCACGGGCAACCAGGTGCCGAGCAAGGTGTACGAGTATTTCGCCGCCCGGCGGCCGATACTTTGCGTGCGCATGGACGACAACGATCTGGCCGCGCCGCTGGTGGCGCGCCATAAACGGGGGTTGGTGATTTCCAACGATGAGGCGGCGATCATTGAGGGCCTGCGAAGCCTGGTGGCGCTCCACGGGCGGGGCGAGTTGGACGCAGCGTTCAATCTCGATGAATTGCCCGAGTACTCCGCCGAGCAGGCGGCGGTGACGCTGATGCATGGGTTGCTCGGCGGGGGTGGAGCGGAAATGCCACGGACGGCGAGTGGGCTGGCAACCCAGCGCGGGGCTGACGGGAGTTGCACGCTCTGAGCGCGACGGCGTCGGCGCGAGGCTCGAAAACGGCGGCGCTCAGGGCGCTTTTGCCGGCGGCCTTCGCCTGCATGCTATTGCCGGGCCTGTTGCCCGGTGCGCATCCAACCGGGTTGATGCGTCCGATGGGGTGGGCTTTCCTATGCGTGCTGGCCGCTCTGCTTCCTTTTCTGACCAGAGACCGAACCGCGCCGTTCGATTTCCTCGAACCGATCTATCCGCTCTGCCTCTACGCGATCCTGTTGTTCGGCTACCGGGGCATCTACCTGCTCGGCGCCGGCTGGCAATTCGATTTGCCCTTCGCCACCTCTGCCCTGATCGTCAAAGCCTTGATCCTGGCCAGCGTCGGAATTCTTGCCCTCCAGATTGGCTACTACAGCGGCGTGGGCGAGCGGCTCGCGCGTCAGGTTCCGTTAGCTGAACTGCTCGGTGCCGGCGAGCGCGGCTATCCTGCCATCGCAATCCTGGTGTGCGCTGCGGTGGGCGTGGCCGGTATCGCCTTGCAAGCCAAGCTTCGGGCCGGCAGCACCGAGGCGGACGTGGCGAGTATGGCCGGTACCTACTGGGCCGTTCCCGCGATTATGCCGCTTCCACTCGCGTTTATCATGATCGTCATCAATGGCGAGGGAAAGCGATGGACTGCCAGCAGGGCGATGGCGAGCGGTAGCCTGCTGGTGGCAATTCTTGGATCTTTCGCAATCTACCAATCCAAAGCCTGGTTGCTGCGTCCCTTCTTTTACCTGCTGGTGGCGTATCATTACCGTCAGAAAAAACTGACCGGCTGGAAAGCGCCGGCAATCTGCCTGCTTGGCACCCTGGCTTTTTGCGTCACTAACCTGTTCAAGCTTTACTACCACGGCTTTCGCGGCAACTTACTTTCCACCGTCAGTTTTCTGGAGTCCGTGGCTGGCCCATGGAGAATGGCCGATCTGTTGTTCTCAAGATTTTACGGAACCGACGACATCGCCGTGGTGCTCCAGCATGTTGCAAACACTCACCGGTTCTGGATGGGCTCTTCGCTTGCCGAGATGCTCTATTGGTTTGTGCCCCGCGCGGCCTGGCCCAACAAGCCCTACACATTTGGCATAGGCTTTGCTCATCTGTTCGCGCGCTACACCGGCCACGAAAATACCGCTTTCGTGTCGCTGTCGCTGTTCGGCGAATCATATCTGAACTTCGGGATCGTCGGCGTGGTTGTGGTTGGCGTCGGATTTGGAATCGTTTCGCGCGCGGTGTACGTCTACCTAGTCCACAGGGCCGGCACCAAGTCTGCAATTATTCTTTATGCCATCGCCCTGCTGCATCTCATGTATTTTCTTCAGGGATCGTTCGCCGGGCACGTGGGTATGATGGCTGTGGAGGTTACCCCAATGCTGGCCATGATGATCTTGACGCATGAATCCGAGTTTTTCAAAAGGGCTGCGGTGCGTCGCTACCGGATGGTGGGAGCTTGAAAGTCGTTTATGCCCTAGGCCCGGGCCGCTAAGCTCGAGGCGGGTGCGTTTACCACGAAGTTCCCAACGGCTTCGATGTCAGGAAAGATAGCAAGGCTTATGATCGTCGGCGCTCTGGGGATAGCCCTAATACTCTGCCGGCCAGGTATAGTCCGGGCGCAAAGCAGCCCGGCGGGACTGATGCTGCAGGCGCAGCGACTCGTAGCATCTTCCATTCCCGCAGGGCAAACGCAGCAGATCGTAGGCATGCAAGGCACCGCGCCAAGCGATTCCTCCAGCCTGTTCTGGGTCGACCTCCGGGGAATAGCCTACGTCCAGGCGGGCCCCACAGCGGCCACTCTCCAGCTCCTGATTCCCGGAATCCGGTTTCAATCGCCTCCGGTCACTGTGCCCGCCAACGCAACTGTTGCCGTGCCGCTCGAGGCTTATAGTCACGCGTGGGCCGGACAATGGGCAGCAGAGCTCTCGCCCAAGCGAATATCCAGCCAACGCGCTACGGCGGAGTTCCGCCGCGAACTCGGCGCCTGACCGAGGCTGGACTACCGTTGTACCGCCACGAGCACCCGCTGATGTGGTTCGGCGCGTGGCCGCAAATTGCCCGCACCCGGCGCGAGTGACCCGAGAAAGCTATTTGAACAGCACGAACGCGAACTGGCGCGGCAGATGGGCCGAACTTCAGGCTGGATGCGCAGCAATCGCCTGCCGGACGGTCAATTGCGTCCTGCGGGTGATGCGAAGGCGCCTGTGGCCCGGAAAACGGCCGCAACAGGCCGACCGCGTCGCTATTGTGCGCCATTTCACGATCGGCGATATCGCGGTTGCGATCCCGGCGATGGTTGCTGTTCGAAGGGCGTATCCACAGGCGCACCTCGCGCTGGTGACCTCGCCTACTGGCCGGCGAAATACGGGGACTGAGGGATGGCGGCTGCTCGAAGGCGCTCCATGGCTTGACGACGTGGTGGTGCTTGACAGGAGGCGGCTTCAGGGGTTTCGGGCGGTGCTCGAAACTGTGCGCGAATTGAGAAAGCGCAGATTCGATGTCTGGATCGAACTGCCGGACAACGATCTCGGCACGCTCAGGCTGCTGCGCAACATGCTGTTTGCGCGGGCTTGCGGCCCGCGCTGGGCGTACGGCTGGCAACTGGCGAGCGTTACCTGGGCCAAACAGGCACAGTCGCAATTTCTTAAGTTTCAGAATGAGGTGGAGCGGCTCCTGGGTTTGGTCGGCGCCTGTGGTATCGGGGCTGAGAGAAGGGAATTTCCACTTGGTCTGAATGACGCTCATCGCCGGAAAATCGACGGTGTTTTAAACCAGGCGGGCCTGGAGGGCCGTCGGCTCGTGGCCGTCGCGCCCGGAGCCAAGCATCCATCGCATCGGTGGCCGACGGAGCGATTCGCGGAGGTCGCACGGAGTCTGAGTGCTGACGGGTTGGGTGTGGCGGTCATCGGCAGCAGCAGCGAACGCGAGATGTGCATGCGGGTCGCGGCTGAAATCGGCCAGCCACACTGGTGTTTGGCAGGAGAGACCTCGTTGCTCGAATCCTGCGAGTTGCTCAGGCGCTGCGCCTTGGTGGTCTGCAACGATTCGGGCGTTCAGCACATGGCGGCGGCCGTAGGCACACCGTGCCTTTCCCTGTTCGCTTTCACCAATCTGCCCGGACAGTGGTGGCCCTATGGCTCACGCAACCGGGTCATCCACAAGTGGGTGCCCTGTCACACCTGCTTCAAGGAAACATGCCCCAACGACAATCTTTGTTTGGGGTTGATTAGCGCGGAAGAGGTGCGGCAGGCCGCGTGCGAAGTGATGCGGGGGTCGGAAGCTCGGCCGTGAACGGTCTCCCGCACGGACCGAATCCCGGTCTCGCGCCGCCCAGCGGCGATTTTCACGTTGGGTTCGGTGCGCGGCTGGCGCAGGTGGTGGCCGCCAGGAGAGGGTTCTCGAACTGGATTGCCTGTTCCAGGCTGGTTGCGCTGGAACGGCTGTCGAAACGGCGCCACGGTGAGTTGCTATGGAAATCGCGCCGCGGGACCTTGCTGACAACGTCACGAAGCGACTGGTACCCGGCGATCGAGTGCTTCGGCATGGACATCTATGGACTGGGTCTGCTTACGGAGGACGTACGGAGCTTTCTCGATCTCGGCGCCAACAGCGGCTGCTTCACACTCGCTATCAAGGAGCACTTTGCAAATGCCCGCGGCAGGGCTTACGAGCCGGCCCCGAAAATGTTCGAGCACCTGAGCGGCAATGTGTCGCGCAATAGCTGGAGCGATTCAGTTGAAGTGGTGCAAGCGGCGGTGACCGGCAGCGCGATCGGAGCGGTTGAGCTGCGCTACCAGCCTTCGGCGCCGAGCACCAGCACCGTCGCCGGACTGCTCCCGGGCGGAAACGATACGGGAGTTTTATTGACCGTGCCTGCCGTCTCACTCTCGACGGTTTTAAGCGAAATGGGGCCGGTGGATCTGGTCAAGATGGACATCGAAGGCTCGGAGTACGACGTGCTGCTTCGCACGCCACTGGAGCAGTTGAAGTCTATCAGGCGCCTTGTGATGGAAATCCACCCGTCGCCAACTCATAGGCCGAGCGAGATCGTGGATCATTTGGGCCGCGCTGGGCTGAGGTTGATCGCGCATGGTGCGCCGGCGGTCGCGTTGGGCCCCTTCAGGCTGGCTTGGTACGGGGAGCTTATGTGGTTCGGGTCTTGGGTATGAACCGCATCGAATTGACCATGCGGTCCACATGAGCGAAATGCCTGGCGTTCGAAAAAGCTGTGACGTTCGGTCGGTTTACCGATTGTGACAATGAGGAGGAAGTATAGTGCGAATTCTAATTCTAGGTGGCGACGGTTTCTGCGGATGGCCCACAGCGCTGCACCTGTCCAATGCCGGGCACGAGGTGGCGATAGTGGACAACTTCTATCGCCGGCAATGGGACTACGAGCTGGGCGCCGAGAGCCTGACCCCGATCGCTCCGCTCCAGAGCCGGGTCGAAGCGTGGCGTGAAGTGTCCGATCGCAGCATCCCGATCTTCATCGGTAACATCACCAGCTATGAATTTATCTCCAAGGTGATTCATAGCATGCAACCGCAGGCGCTGGTGCATTTTGCAGAGCAGCGCTCGGCACCCTACTCGATGATCGATCGCGAGCGGGCGGTGTTCACGCAGAGCAACAACGTACTGGGGACGCTGAACGTCCTGTACGCGATCAAACAGTTGGTCCCAGAGTGCCATCTAATCAAACTGGGGACGATGGGCGAGTACGGGCAACCGAACATCGATATCGAGGAAGGCTTCATCGAGGTCCATCACAACGGCCGCAAGGACCTCTTGCCCTATCCGATGCAGCCGGGCTCCTTCTACCATCTGTCCAAGGTCCACGACAGCCAGAACATCATGTTCGCGTGTAAGATCTGGGGGTTGCGGGCGACCGACCTTCATCAGGGCGTGGTGTATGGCACCATGACCGACCAGATTGCGCTCGATGAGAGGCTGATGAACCGGTTCGACTACGACGATGTCTTTGGAACGGCGCTGAACCGTTTCTGCGTGCAGGCCGCGCTGGGGCATCCGCTGACGGTATACGGCAAGGGCGGCCAGACGCGGGGATTTATCGACATCCGCGATACCGTGCGCTGCATCGAACTGGCGGCCACCAATCCATCCAAGGCCGGTGAGTACCGGGTGATGAACCAGTTCACCGAGCAGTTCAGCGTGTCAGAGTTGGCGCAGAAAGTTATGGAGGCGGGCGCCAAGTGCGGACTAAAGGTCGAGATACAGCACCTGTCCAACCCCCGCGTGGAGAAAGAGGAACACTACTACAACGCCAGAAACACCAAGCTATTGGATCTTGGACTCAAGCCCCATTATCTGTCCGATTCGCTGCTCGATTCGCTGCTCAATATCGTTGTTAAACACCGTGGCCGCGCCAATCTTTCCGCCATCTATCCGCGGGTCAACTGGCGCAGCGCTCAGAACGAGCGGATCTCTCCGAACACCGGTGAAGAGAATCCCACAGTGGTGCGGGCCGGCCAAAAACCGGTTTCCGCACGGTGAGCCCAGGGCATTTTCATAGAACGCTTTTGCATGAGTGTGAGGCCATTACAAAGAGGCTTGAGGGTTGCAGCCGTCATTGCGGTCCTGGCTGGGACCGCCGCTCGCTCATATGCATTGGCTAACGCGCCGGGTAAGCCAGCCGGGGACCCGCCGGGTGCCGTTCAATATTACGTGGCGCCTGCGGGAAGTGATTCCAACCCCGGAACCCGGCTCCTGCCGTGGAAAACCATCGGCCACGCCGCGGCGGTGGTAAAGCCGGGCGCCACGGTACAGGTGGCGCCGGAAGTCTATCGTGAAAATATAGTTATGCTGACCGGCGGCACCCCCAATGCCCGTATCGGATTCATTTCGACCGTTAAATGGGGAGCTAAAGTCGTTGGCGTGAAGCATTCCTTCCCCAGCGGTGCGGCGTACGCGGCGATTGCGATCTACGCCAACTATATCGACCTCGTTGGCTTCGACGTGAGCGCCCCGTATGGCACGGTTGGAATTGACGTGGAGGATCGCGGACTGGCAGCGGATGGATCCTACAATAGGATTCTGGGTAACTATGTTCACGACGTCGCGGGCGGATGCAAACTGGGTCTCTGCGATCATAGGTCTTACCCAGTACCGCATACTGGTGGAGCCGGAATCCTGATTGGCAGTAGCCGTCATCTGGGCCATAACAATGACGTTATTGGCAATCTGATTCACGATATCGGGGACCCGGACAATCCTTATAACGCAAATCTGACGCATGGCATCTACATCGGCAATGGCGGCGAGTTTGCCTACACCGCTCCGCAGTTCTACGCGACGAAGGCCCAGGACAACATTATCTACCGAATCGAGGGAACAGGAATTCAGGAATTTCACTGCACAAGTAATAATGTAGTGACCAACAACACGATTACCGACGCTGGAGTATCGGGAATCTGGGTGGCAGGCCAGCCGGTTGGTGGGCTCCCAAAGACGGGCTGCGTGAACCGAAGCAGCGTGGTGGCGAATAACATCGTCATGCATAACGGCTGGCATACCGGCTGTTCTGCGTCCATGCGCGGCCGCTGCGTGAGCGAGCGCGATGCGGGCGGCGGTTGCGCGGTCATGAGCTCGCCGAAGGTCAGCAGCGATGGCCGATTTCTGGACAACCTCTCGTTCGGAAACCGGTGCGGCTATGCGGCCAGGAATATCTTCTCGATTGCCGGGGCGAGGCAGACGGTGTCTGGCAATTTACTCGACGCCGATCCGAGGTTCGTCAAGTATCTGGCCGGAGGGGGTGGCGACTATCACCTGCGCCCCGGCAGTCCCGCGATCGACCGCGGCACCAGTCTGGATGCGCCGGGCACGGACTTCGATGGCAACCGCCGGCCGCAGGGTGGCGGCTACGATATTGGAGCCTATGAATTTGTGAAGTGAGGGCGGCCGGGTCCGCGGCAGGTCCGGCGCTCGCGTTGCGTGTAAAGCGGAAGGCGGTGTAGCGCAAGCTATGCGGAGTCCTCGCGCAAAGAAGCTTTTATGTGTGGCATCGCGGGAATTTTATCAACCGAGGCAGACGAAGGGCTGGCGGCTAAGATCGAGGCGATGACCAACGCCCAGCGCCATCGCGGGCCGGACGGCGAAGGCGTCTGGTTCGGCCGGGTTGGCGACTTCACACTTGGCCTTGGCCATGTGCGGCTCGCAATTCTTGATCTCAGCGCGGCGGGCCAGCAGCCGATGGCCATGCCCGATGGCAGCGGCGTTCTCGTCTTCAATGGCGAGATCTACAATTACCTCGAACTACGTGCCGAGCTCGAAGCCGAAGGAGTGGTGTTTCGTACCGGCACCGATACCGAGGTCCTAATGTGGGCACTGCGAAGGTGGGGTGATGCGGCGCTTCCCAGGCTTAACGGGATGTGGGCGTTTGCGTGGCTCGATTTCACGGCGCGGCGCCTGACGCTGTCGCGCGATCGGTTTGGGATAAAACCCCTGTACTACTTTCGCGATGGGCGAAACCTCTGCTTCGGATCCGAAATCAAGGCCGTTCTTGCCGCGACGCGGCGGCGGTTTCCGATCAACGCGATTGCGGCGGGCCGCTTCCTTGAACAAAGCCTGCTCGATGCCCAGGAGCAAACCTTCTTCGACGGCATCGACGCGCTCGCCCCGGGGTCCATTGCGTTCTTCGATCTGAGCGCGGCCAGCGACGGCAAGCCACGTGTCCGCGCCTATTGGCGGCCGCCGCGCCCCGAAAGACTCGACGGCGATGAGGCGGATCTGATCAAGGCCGTGCGCGATTCCTTCTTCGACGCGGTACGGGTGCGATTGCGCAGCGATGTGCCGGTTGGTGTCCTACTCTCAGGCGGTGTGGATTCCTCGTCGATCGCTGGGGCAATGCGAGAGCTACTGGGTCCCGGCGCAAACCTTCGGCTGCTTGCGGCCACCAACGACAATCCCACTTACGATGAACGACCGTTCATGGAAATCATGGCGCGCCATCTCGCCAGTCCGGTTAACTTCGTCAAGCTGGAACGAAGTCCGCAGGAGTGGTTTCGCCTGCTCGGGGAGGTAATTCACGCCAACGACGAGCCGGTCGGCGGTTTCTCGACGGTTGCGCACTTCCTGCTGATGGAGGAAGCCAAACGGCTCGGAGTGACCGTGATCCTGAGCGGCCAGGGCGCGGACGAACTCCTGTGCGGTTACCGCAAGTTCCTAGGCTTTCGAATTCAAGAACTCCTCGCCGGCGGCAAACCGTTGAAGGCGGCGCGGCTGGTCTCCGGCTTCCTGCGCAATCGCACGGTGCTTAACCAGTTTGATATCGGAGAAGCCAGGCGCTACATGGGCGGCTGGCGCATGCCACGCACCATCGATATTCGCGGGCCGCGCCTGATCGGGGAGGATTTCATGCTTGACAACGGCCTTGGCGGTCGTACCTTGGTGGAGCGCCAACTCGAGGATGTGGCGCGATTGTCGGTCCCGGCACTGGTTCATTACGAAGATCGATGCTCGATGGCGTGGGCGCGGGAGATCCGTCTCCCGTTCTTGGATTACCGGATGGTCAACCTTTTGTTACCCCTCGATCCGAACTTGAAGCTGCGCGACGGCTGGACCAAGTGGGTGTTCCGCAAAGCGATGGAACCGTTTTTGCCCAGCGCCATCGCGTGGCGCAAGGATAAACAAAGTTTCGTCAGCCCGCAGAGCGAGTGGCTGAAAAAGGAACTGCGGCCGGCTATCTCCGAGCTGCTCGCCGGAGACTTGTTGATCGCGGCCGCGGGGCTGGTCGACCGCGCCGCACTGCGGCGCCGCTACGAAGCCTATTGCCGCCAGCGCGGCCGCGGGGCGGTTTCGTTTAAGGACGTCTTCAATCCTATCGCGCTCGAAATCTGGGCGAGACACTTTGAAGGGAGTTTGGCGATTGGCTGAAAATCTCAACGATGCTCAAGCAGACCTTAGGGCTGCCGCAAAGACGCTCGAAACCGTCCGGACGACGCTGGTTCCAGGAGCAGAGGCGCAGCAAACGCCATTCCTGTCGATCATCATTCCGTGCCGCAACGAGATCCGGTTCATCGCAAACTGCCTAGATTCGATCTTATCCTGCGACTATGGAGCGGAATACCTTGAGATACTGGTCGCCGACGGGCGCAGCGACGATGGCACGCGCGACGTGATCCAAGGGTTCGCTCGCCGTTATTCGCAGATACACCTGGTGGACAACGTACGCCGGACTACCCCGGCTGGGCTAAATGCCGCTCTTAGGCAGGCGCGTGGCGCGATCATAATTCGAATGGACGTCCACGCCAGCTATCCGCCCAATTACATTTCGCAACTGGTGGCGTGGCTGGATGAAAGCTGCGCCGACAATGTCGGCGGTGTAGTCGAGACCCGGCCCGCCCTCCCGACCTCTAAATGCGCCGCGATCGCGTCTGTGCTCTCTAGTCCATTCGGCGTGGGCAATTCGCATTTTCGCATCGGCGCGGCCAAGCCGAAATGGGTCGATACGGTCCCTTTTGGCTGTTACCGGAAGGAAGTTTTTGAAAGGATCGGTAACTTCGACGAAGCTCTGATCCGTAACCAGGACGACGAGTTTAACCTGCGCTTGATACGTAGCGGCGGACGGATTCTGTTGGTACCGTCGATCGTTTCGCAGTACTATGCCCGCGAAACGCTAGGCAAGCTGTGGCGAATGTACTTTCAGTACGGGTGGTTTAAGCCCTTGCTGTACAAAAAGTTCGGCGCTGCCGGCACGTTGCGTCAACTGGTTCCGCCAGTCTTTGTTGCCAGTTTATTGCTCGGCGGTGCATTCGCGTTACCCTACCGTCAGCTGAGGCCAATTTTTTTGGCTTTAGCCGGGGCTTACGCGCTGTCGGATCTGTATTTTTCGCTACGTCTGGCTGCGGCGCGGGGAATCCGATGCATGCCGTGGCTGATGGTCGCTTTTCCGGTTCTGCATTTTTCTTACGGTCTGGGCTACTTAGCAGGAATCGCGCACGCGTTTCGGTCCGAGGCGCAGCGGAACTCAGGGGACCTGCCTATCTCCCGTTAGCCACGCAAGGCCTGAGTCACGTCCTGTATATAAGTTTGGGCGCCGCCGCCTGATCGCAGGATGCTGGCATACTCCGTTATTGATGCCATTCGGCGTGCCGCTTAAGGTCGCCAATCGACTCCGCAATGAGTCCCACAAAATGGCTTTTGCTTCAGGCCGACATCGTTTACCGAAACGGGGCATCGATGCCTCAAGCGAGTTTGATCTACTCTCCTGTCTTAACCGGCGTCTCTTTACGTTCAAATCTCTTAGATTAAACAGAAGTAGCTTTACCTCATATGTACGATACCGGTCGTGAAAAACAGGGGAAGCATGACCTTACCGGAAGAACTGACGGCCTATTCAACGGATAGCTCTCAGCGAGAGCAGCTAGTGGAAAAACTATATCGAACTGGCGGGGGGGAGAAGATGAACCTGCGGGACCGCGCTTTGGAAAAGTTTAAACGCCGTATGGCTCGGGTCGGAATCATCGGTCTTGGCTACGCCGGGCTACCACTGGCATGCAGTTTTGCCGAGGCCGGCTTCGCTACCTATGGGTTCGACATGGACCCGAGTAAGATCGCGGCTCTCAAGCGGGGAGAAAGCTACATAGGCCATCTTCCGGCCGAGCGAACGGCAAAGCTCGTGGCGGATAGACGTTTCTCCCCAGTTAATGGCTTCAAAGCTCTCGCCGATTGCGACGCCGCAATCATATGCGTTCCGACTCCGCTCGATCGCTTCCGCGCTCCTGATCTCACTCATGTGGTGAATACCGCCAGGGTAGTAGCGGAATATTTACATCCGGGCCAACTGGTCGTGCTCGAAAGCACCACCTATCCGGGAACATCCGATGAAGTCGTGGCCCCCATCCTCGAGCAAACTGGATTAAAGATCGGCCACGACGTGTTTTTGGCTTTCTCGCCCGAGCGCGAGGATCCCGCCAACCCGGAGTTCACCACCAAAACGATCCCCAAAGTGGTCGGCGGGGTCAGCGAAGCGTGCGGCGCGGTGGCGACGGCCTTGTACCAGGGGGTGGTTGCACAAGTGGTTACGGTTTCCTCGGCCCGTGTGGCGGAAGCTGCCAAGTTGCTCGAAAACATTTATCGCTGCGTTAATATTGCAATGGTAAATGAGATCAAGGTCCTGTTTCAGAAAATGGAGATAGACGTTTGGGAGGTGATCGAAGCGGCTGCAACCAAGCCGTTCGGGTTTACGCCATTCTATCCCGGCCCCGGCCTCGGAGGCCATTGCATCCCAATCGACCCGTTTTACCTTGCCTGGAAGGCTCGTGAGCATGGCATGTTCACGCACTTCATCGAGCTGGCCGGTCAGATCAACACTGGTATGCCAGGTTATGTCGTCGAGCAGCTTACGCGGGCGCTTAATCGCCGGGGCAAGCCTCTGCGGAATGCAAAAATCCTTCTGATCGGTGTAGCATACAAGCATAACGTGGACGATGTGCGTGAATCCCCTGCGTTCGCTATTATCGATCTGTTGCGTGCCAGTGAGGCCGATATCAGCTACCACGATCCTCATGTGCCGAAATTACAGTCACGTCATCTCAAAAATGAAATGTACTCGGTGGAACTGACTCCGGCGACGGTGGCAGACGCTGACGCAGTCGTCATCGTGACCGACCACCAACGAGTTGACTACGCGGAGCTGGTGAGACATGCGAAGCTGATCATCGACACCAGGAATGCGACGGCGGCCTACCGGAAGTCTAGCGCTAACGATAATATCGTGCTCGCCTGAGCGCTCCAATCAGAGCACTGACTGCTAACTAAGAAACGCCGCGCCTGGGCGGCACGGATTCGCGCGCATCTACTGGCTAGAATGGTCAAGAGACTATTCGACATTACAGCCGCGGCGCTGGCGTTGCTGCTGCTGCTGCCTTGTTTTCTGGTGGTGGCGGCGATTATCAAAATCGATTCTGAGGGCCCAACGCTCTTCAAGCAGGAGCGCATGGGCCGCGACTTCCGACCATTTCTTATCTACAAATTCCGCACAATGGTGAAGGACGCGCCCAGGCTCGGCCGGCCAATAACCGTGGGGGAAGACCGGCGTATCACCCGCATTGGCCGATATTTACGCCGCTTCAAGCTCGACGAACTACCGCAACTCATTAATGTGATCAAAGGTGACATGAGCCTGGTTGGGCCGCGCCCGGAGTTGCGCCGGTACGTTGAAGCATTCCGCGAGGATTACCGCCAAATACTCACCATACGGCCCGGGCTTACCGACTTCGCTTCGCTTAAATTCATCGATGAAGCGCGCGAGCTGGCGGCGGCGGCCGATCCTGAGACTGCGTACCACCAGCGTATTTTGCCCGTGAAGATCGCCCTGGCGAAGCAATACGTAAACGAACAATCGTTGCGGCTTGACTTCCTGCTGCTCGCTCGCACCTTCACCAAACTGCTCGGGGGTAAACATGATAGGGCCTGTCTTATTTAAGTGTCGGCGCGCGATCGTAGTTGTGCTGCATATCGTCATAGTTATGGCTGCTTATTATCTGGCGTTCCTGTTGCGCTTCAACGGCGCAATCGACCAGGCTAATTTCGAAATCTTCAAGGCCACGCTGCCGTTGGTGGCGGCATTACAGCTTTTCATGTTTATGCCGTTCAAGCTCTATCGAGGGCTGTGGCGTTACATAGGAGTCAGAGACCTTCAAAACATAATCCTCGCGGCATTCGTCGCCATGGCCGCTTCTTATTTTCTGATCGATCGGGTGTTGCAGGTACCTGGCTATCCGAGAGCCGCATACATACTCGACGGATTGCTGTTGATTGTTTTGCTGGGCGGGGCGCGCCTGACGCGGCGGCTTTACCATGAACTCGGCTCGCTCCAAAAGACTCGCACGGTGCTGATAATAGGTGCGGGCGATGCAGCCGAGATGATCGTCCGTGACATGCGCAACAACCCTTTTTATAACCTCGAGCCCATTGGCTTGGTCGACGACGACCCGGCGAAGATAGGGTGCACGATACACAACTTGCCGGTGCTGGGCGCACGCCATGACCTGGCGAAAATCGTGGCCCGCCATCAGCCCGATGAAATACTGCTTGCGATCTGCCGTGCCGAGCCGCAACTTCTTCGCTCCATTGTCAGCTCGCTGGAGCCCTACCGGCTGCCGATTCGTACGCTTCCCAACCTCCGGGATGTGATCAATGGGGCCGTGACCGTGAGTCAGATTCGCAACATCTTACTGGAAGATCTGCTTCAACGCGGCCCGGTGGGTCTCGATGCGGCGCCGCTGCGACGACTCATCGAAGGCCGTCGCGTACTGATTACCGGCGCGGGCGGTTCGATTGGCGCAGAGCTGAGCAGACAGATCAGCGCGCTCAATGCCGGGATGTTGCTGCTGTTCGAGCGGTACGAGAACGGCCTTTACGCGATCGATGACGATCTGCGTAATCGCGGAGCGAAGGGCGAAGTGGTGCCGCTGATCGGGGATGTGACGGATGCGGCGCGAGTCCAGGCGGTCTTCGAAAAATATCGTCCGGAGGTGGTGATCCACGCCGCTGCGCACAAGCATGTGCCATTGGTGGAACAAAACCCCTGTGAAGCGGTGAAGAACAATATAAGAGGTACGCGGATAGTGGCGGAGGCCGCGGCTCATTACGGCGCCCAACGCTTCATCCTGATCTCGAGCGACAAGGCAGTTCAACCTTCAAGCGTGATGGGCGCAACCAAGCGGGCGTCCGAGCTTATCGCCCGTCATTTAGGTCCGCGCAGCGATACCTGCTTCGCGATGGTCAGGTTCGGAAATGTGCTCGGCAGCAACGGCAGCGTTATTCCCAAATTTCTCGAACAAATCAGAACCGGCGGTCCGGTCACCGTCACCCATCCTGAAGTCGAACGCTTTTTTATGACCATACCGGAAGCGGTCAATCTCGTGCTGCACGCGGCAACCTTGAACGAGACCGGAGCGCTCTACGTGCTCGATATGGGCGTCTCGTTAAAGATCGTGGAGATGGCGCGGCACCTGATCCGGCTGTCGGGTCTGATACCCGATGAGGACATTAAAATCGAATTTACCGGTCTTCGACCCGGCGAGAAGCTTTACGAGCAACTGGTGGATGAAACGGAAGAGGCGTGCGCGTCAGAAATAAGGCAGATAGTCAGGGTCAACAGTCCAACCTTACACAACAGCGAACAGCAATATCGCGAACTGAAGCGGCTCGAAATACTGGCTGATAATGGAGCAGCCACTGAAGTGACTGCCGCCTTGGCCCGCATCGTGCCTGGCTTCCGCCGGGACCTCGATCGTCGGGGCGAAGGCAGTCCGCCAAGCTACGCCAACAACTTATTTAACCAGGGACTTTTGCCGAACAACGGCCTTTACGGAACATTCAGGCGCAAGGACGCAACGGACATTCATTATGATACGAAGCGAGCTACTACCATTTCATCTCCCCGCGATCGGCGAAGAGGAGATTAGCGCGGTGGTGGATGTACTTCGCTCCGGATGGCTCACGACCGGCCCGAAGGTACACGCTTTCGAGGACACTTTCGCCAAATATATCGGGGCCCCTCATGCGATCGCGGTCAACTCCTGTACCGCCGCACTTCATCTGGCGCTGGACGCCATCGGCCTGAGCGAGGGCGATGAGGTTGTGGTTCCAACCATGACCTTCGCCGCCACCGCGGAAGTGGTGCGGTACTTCAAGGCGCGTCCGGTGCTGGTCGATTGCGAACCCGACACGCTGAACATCGATCCCACAGGCATCGAGCGGGCCATCACCCCGCGCACGCGGGCGATTATTCCAGTTCATTATGCCGGACACCCCTGCGCTATGGATCGCATCCTGGCTCTCTCTCGCCATTATGGCCTCCGCGTGATTGAGGATGCCGCCCACGCGCTGCCCGCCCGCTACCACGGCCAAATGGTCGGCACCCTCGGCGATCTTGCCTGTTTTTCCTTCTATGCCACCAAGACCATTTGCACCGGCGAGGGGGGAATGGTCATCGCCGCGAGTGGCGAATATGCTGATCGCATTCGGATGATGAGCCTGCACGGCATAAGCAAGGATGCCTGGAAACGCTACAGCGCCGAGGGCTCGTGGTACTATGAGATCCTTAATCCCGGTTTCAAGTACAACATGACCGATATAGCCGCCGCGCTTGGCCTCGTTCAGCTTGGTAAGTGTGAACAGCTGCGCGAGGCGAGATATCGCATTGCGCAAATTTACGATGACGGCTTTCGCGAAGTTCCTGAAATTCTAACGCCAGCCGTGTGCGCTAACGTAGAATCGGCATGGCACCTATACCCAATCAGGCTCGCCGTCGATCGGCTTAAAATCGGCCGGGCCGAGTTTATAGCGATGATGCGCGAGCGGAACATCGGCACGAGCGTGCACTTCATCCCGCTCCACCTGCACCCCTATTACCGGAGCACCTATCACTATCGGGCCGAAGACTTTCCCAACGCCTCGGCTGCTTACGAGCGCCTCGTATCGTTACCGATCTATCCTGCGATGACTGCTGAGGACGCGCACGATGTCATATCAGCAGTAAGAGACATCATAAGTAGCAATTATCTTTGAGAGCGCGACCGCTCTGCTCGCTCCTTTGCCAAAGTCTCTTGATACACTTTTGCGGGCTGAGGGGATGATCGAACGGTAGGGTTGCCGGCCACGGAATTTCACTTTAAAAGGGAGGCATGAAGCAGCCCGATGAGCAACGAAGCATTTACGCCGGCATATCTTGGGGAACTTAACTTACGATTTGCCCGGACAACGCCGCTCGAATTGTTGCAGTGGGCGGCCAAGGCATTTGGCGACAAAGTCGCACTTTGTTCAGCCTTTGGTCCCGAAGGCATGGTGTTGCTGCACCTTGTGTCACAGCTTGAACATCGGATGCGAGTATTCACTCTCGATACCGGAAGGCTACCACCCGAGACCCACGAAGTGATGCAACGCTGCGAGGAGCGGTACGGGATTTCAATCGAAGTGTACGCTCCCGATTCGGCCGACGTTCACGAGATGGTGAGGGGGCATGGCATAAACCTTTTCTACAAAGGCGTTGAGCAGCGCGAGCTCTGCTGCAAGGTCAGAAAAGTTGCTCCGCTGATTCGCGCGCTTGAGGGTCTGTCGGCGTGGATCACGGGCCTTAGGCGCTCGCAGGCAGCCAGCCGTCAGGAAATCGAGCGGCTTCAGATTGACGCCGACCATCGTAATATTATGAAGCTCAATCCCCTCGCGGGCTGGTCCGAGCAGCAGGTATGGGAGTACATCATCAGTCATCAGCTACCATACAATGCGCTGCATGATCGGGGTTATCGTAGCATCGGCTGCGCTCCGTGCACCCGGCCAACTAATCCCGGCGGGGACCTCCGATCCGGTCGCTGGTGGTGGGAGAATACCAACTGGAAAGAATGCGGACTTCACGCGCGAACAGTGCGAAACGTCTCCGACTCTTTAGTCGCCTGGTCAGCCAAAGGGGGCGAAAATGGAGCTGGGTAAATTGCCCGGGGCGCTGTATTGGGATACCAGTGGCCTGTAATGGCTGATTGAGAAGTGGCTCGTCCGGAGGGATCGAGGTACTTCGACTTTACGGTTTGGGCACTGTGTTGCATCGGCGGTTGGCCCCATCAGTTTTCGTTTCAGATCCGGGAGTGAAGACCCTGGCAATGACATCACGCTCGATTTTGGAGAATCACAGCTACACTGGGTTGGGCCACGATGAGTAGGTCGGAGTGAAATGAGAAACACCACGAACTCGGACGACGTGGTGTGCCGTATTAGAAATTCCGTATTTGGAGCCAGTGGTTAAGCGCGAAGCAGTTGCGTCAGCAACTGCATAATTTCCGTCCGAGCCGGATAGACGGCCGCAGTCGAGGGCGGCGTGAACCGCAGCGAAGCGGATACTTGACGATGAACCGGCGCGGAGGCTATGCCTACCTTTTTCACCATCGCCATTTCAGTCTGCCACCACGAAGCGATCTTCGAACCGAATCGCAGCTAGGGTTTGGCAGCCTGCCACGCAATCGGCGGATTTTTCCACCGCGCCTGAACTGCGCAGCACCTGATAATGAATTTGGTCACCGCTTCCTGACTGGGAAAATGGCCGCGAATCAGACTTCTTTTCTGTGCCACCATAGGGTGGTTGCAATAATAGTTTGGGTACCATACCGGACGGGCTGATTGGATGACGGTCGAATCAAATGCGCGACAGACGATCGAACATTGTCCGGCCGGATCGGAAGCGGCCTGTCGTACGGCGGTTCTGCGAATCCGTCACGCCGCTGGCAATCTCGCGGTCGCTGCTTTGTACCTGGCGGTGCTGACGCCGGGTGCGAAATCAAACTGGGGCAGCAGCCTCGCCAACCGAATCTGGTTCGTGGGGTGCGTTCTAATCGGCCTGCTGACCCTGATTCGCCGTCCGGCCGCCCACTACGACGCGGGCTGGCGGTCGCTGAGCGCGAACGCCGGTGAGCTGCTTACGCCACTCCTGATGCGAACCGGTACGTCGGTCGCCGGGCCTTTGGCCGGCGTCGCCATCGCGCTTGAACTGGCTGGCGTGGTTCTGACCCAGGCCGGGCGACTTTTCATGGGGCGGGGTTTCGGCCTGCTGCCCGCCAACCGCGGCGTCATATCGGCCGGGCCATTTGGATTGGTCCGCCATCCAATCTATTTGGGATGGCTGATTTTGGGCTGCGGCTATGCGCTGTATTATCCTCGATGGTCTAATCTCGCCCTGATATCTGCCACGGCGGTACTCACCATCTGGAGGATTCATCTCGAGGAGCAGCTGCTCGGCGGCGATCCCGAATATCGCGCCTACCGTATCCAAGTCCCCGCCCGCCTCATTCCTGGCCTCTACTGACTCCACCTACCCGGAGACCACGGGTGAAGCAATCAAATTTCAGCTGTGGGAAAACCCGCCGCGAGCGGGGTACCGACGTTCGGCGGCCGCAGCGCCCCGAACGCTGCGGATCATTTTGAATAGCGATGGATCAGTTCGGCCCAGGGCGCGTTGGCTTTGCGACTCGAATCGGTACCGTCGTGCCGACGGTCGAAAGTAAAGCTGGGTAGATAAACCCGAGAGCGCCTGCGGGATAGCTCCAGCGTCGTCCATGATCTTGATACGCGTTGCCACATCTGCCTTTTCCTTGGTAACGTACTATATGCCGATTGGCCTCCGCGAAGTCTGCACCAAGCCGCTCGGTGCGTTTGAGGTGCGCCGTAGGATAATAATAAGCGTGAACTCTGATTCGTATGATATTTCTCAGCGCAAGGCACATGGACTTCGCGCTTACGGTTATCGCTGCATACCTGTCCAGCGCGGCGAGCATGGGGTGATGATTAATAAGCGTGAAGTTGGTTTGACGCTCCACATCTCGCCAGGCGGGCGACGCGTGGAGCGCTAAAGGACCGCCAGGATTTACGATCAGGCGGCGGTTGGTTACGGAAGGTTTCCAACAGGCCGTTGAGAACTATCAGCGGATTATCATTGCCGTCACTGGCGATTGAGCACGATCCTGCGGAAATTGCCGCTAATGACAGGCAAAGGCGCATTGTAGCGGACACTTGCAAGCCGCGTTCAACCGCCATATAAGCTGGGGGTAGCACAACTTTATGAGTCTCGCGCGCAAACCGGTGCGGATCGTGCCCAAAGGATGGGGCAGAGAGGTCTGGATCGCCAATAACGACCTCTATTGCGGGAAAATCCTGGAAATCAAAAAAGGCAAGCGCTGTTCCCTGCATTTTCATCAGCTCAAGACGGAATCCTTTTACCTCAGGTCGGGGAAGCTGCTGATTCGAGTCAAGCAATCGTCGGCGTCCGAGACGATTGAGGAATTTGAGCTGACAGCCGGCGACTGCATGGACGTGCCGCGCGGACTGGTGCATCAGATGGAAGCGATCGAAGATGCCG
>JADEYI010000864.1_pt1 | contig 31161 bp, 23 predicted proteins | sample 8542331 | NCBI WGS metagenome assembly JADEYI01 (sample SAMN16510988, study PRJNA670497) | mine drainage metagenome | isolation source: biofilm near Copperflume 1 | place: Germany: Marsberg coppermine Kilianstollen | collected 2018-02 | reverse complement strand
GCTGCTATGCTCCCTCTTTTCGCTTGCCCTTTACCTACCCGATATATTCTTGAAAATTCTCAGGCAGTGGCTTATTCATAGCCTTGAGGAAAACAGTAGCTTTGCCCAGAAAAATCAGCAGCGCCTGGAGATAGACATCGAGTTGGAGATCGACTGGCATCTCAAAGCCGTTGCGATTCACCGTCTTCTTCAAATCCTCGTCCGATAAAGCAGAAACTACCGCTTTCATTTCCTCGTCCAACGCTTGAAACCACGTCTTGAGTCGCGCAACACTGCTCTCCAGACCAGCTTCCTGGTTGCGGTATGACCAGTCCTGCTTGAAGGTTTTCAATGACTCAGTGTAAGAATGCTCGACTTCACCCATTTCACGGCATAAGGCTCCAAACGTCATATTCTGTCCTCCGGGGCTAAAAACGAGGTCGGCGTCGTTCAGAGTATCTAATAACGCTGTACGCATCCCATGCGTTCCTTCAATCCAGGGCCACTTCTCTTGCATGTAACGATTCATGATATCCTCTCCTTGTGTAGAACTTCTGGCTAACGCGGTTCAAAAGAAGGAGGAGTGTCTGCGGGCCGGTCGCCTGCGGCGACCGGCCCGCAGACACTCCTCCTTCAACTTGCCGCCTCCGGCGGCAAGGCGCTTTGTGCAAATCGTTAGCTATTATGGCACAACACCATACCAGTACGATGTATGATACCATGCGATGCTCGGAAATTATTGTAAAAACGCGACAAAGAGGTGGAAATAAAAAACAGGAGGCGAGCAATATATGCTCGCCTCCTGGGTTTATGGTCTAGCCTGGATGCTGTTCCGCGCTGAGTAAGAGCGGAATTTAGTAGCGTCCACCGCGGTTATAACCGCCGCCGCCTGAGCGACGATCACGGTCACGTCCGCCGCCGAAGCCGCCCCGGCTACCGCCGCCACCGGACTGGCGCTCGCGCGCCTCGTTGACGGTGATGGTGCGTTCGCCCATGACGGTCCCATTCAGACGGTCAATGGCAGAACGCGCCTCCTGGTCATTGTTCATTTCGACAAAGCCGAAGCCTTTGCTGCGCCCGGTATCACGATCAGTGATAACGACTGCAGAAGCGACTTCGCCGCCCTGCGAGAATAGGTCAATCAAATCTTGCTCGGTGGTTTGATAGGGGAGTCCCCCTACATACAATCTCATTCGAGTATGCTCCTGTTTCGACATCTCTCATACGCATTGACGCTCGAAGAAACCATTTCTCACCGAAGCGATACAATCCTTTTTTGATGTCATACACATATTCTAACACACTATGCAAGCATTTTATTCCCTTTATTTTCCAGGGCGGGGCAGAGCCTCTGCCCTGGTTCCCATCACCCACACGGGTTATATGCTTGTCCCTTTGGACGCTAATCGTTATAATGTGCAAGGTGATACAAATTTAGACACACAAGGACTGCCAAAGTTGTCAGAGAAACGAACTCGTCTGATCCGGGAACTGATCGAGACCATTGCCTTCACCCTGCTGATCTTCCTGGTGATCCGCCTGGCCGCTCAAAGTTTTCGCGTGGATGGGGCGAGTATGGAGCCTGGACTGCACACGAATGAATATGTGCTGGTGAATAAGGTAGTCTATCTCTTTCACGAGCCGCAGCGTGGGGATGTGATCGTCTTTCACTACCCACTGGATACAACAAAAGACTTTATCAAACGTATCATTGGCATACCTGGTGATACCATCAAGACCACCAGCGACGCAGTGGTCGTAAACGGGCATACACTGCGCGAGCCATATATCTCGACGCCCTTTAACTACACCAGTGATACGTGGAAGTTGGGACCTGGTGAGTTTTTTGTAATGGGAGACTATCGCGATAATAGTCTCGATTCACGAACGTGGGGTCCGCTCAACCGGAGTTATATTGTCGGGAAGGCCGTCGCAGTCTACTGGCCTTTACGCAACTGGGAATGGATCAACACCTTTTCCCCGGTATTCGCGAATATACGTAACCAGGGCGTGTCCCTGCCCTGGCAGTTAGTCAACGAGGTTTGATTTGAACAAATCATCACACCTGGCGCGCGAGATAGTTGAAACACTTGCGCTGACCCTGGTCATTTTCCTGGTAATCCGCTTCACCATTCAAAACTACCAGGTTGACGGCACCAGTATGGAGTCCAGCCTGCATAATAGCCAGTACGTGCTGGTCAATAAACAGGCGTATCTCTTCCAGCCCCCGGCGCGGGGAGACGTGATCGTTTTTAGCTGGCCGGTTGATACTACAAAAGACCTCATCAAGCGCGTAATTGGTTTGCCAGGGGATACTATTGTAACCACGAGTTCTACCGTACAGGTAGATGGGGTGGTGCTACAAGAGCCATATGTCAAAGTGCCGTTTAATATGGAGGGACGCCAGTGGGTCGTGCCGCCAAATAACTACTTTGTGATGGGTGACAATCGCCAGTTCAGTGACGATTCGCGGGACTGGGGGTTTGTGCCAAAAAGTTATATAATTGGCAAAGCGGTCATGATCTACTGGCCGGTAAGCAACTGGCAATTTATCAATACCTATTCATCTGTTTTTACCACTATCAAGCCCGGTCAGTAAAGGAAAAGATGCATGAGAGACGCGAATTCGGAATACCCGCTTCGACCACCACAAAAACGCGCGCACAGCCCATTTGACAATGGTGCCGATACTGTGTCCGAAACACCTCGTCCCAGATGGCCTATGCACCAGCGCTATCAACCGGCTCAGCCCTCGTTGCCGGCAGGAGGCGCGCGCAAAATGCTGAGTATTAGCCTGGTGGCGGGTATCCTTGTTGGCATTTTGAACATCGTGTTCACAGTGGTAAATGCGCCTCTCTACCAGCAGGCCGCGAGCTATGCCAACCGTCCCAGCCAGATGCCACTCAACGTGGCCTCAGCCGTGTTCGGGCTTTGGGTACTGACAGGCGTGATCGGGCTTATTATCTACTGTATAGCCGGGTTCATTACCGGCAAATTAGCGGTAGCTCGTAAATTCGGCTTCTTCAGCGGTTTTGTAGCCAGCGCCATCGCGCAGATTATCGGCTTCATCGTCCAGTATTTCCCGAACTATCCCGGCAGGATCAATTCGGGTTTCAGCAGCAATCCCCTGAAGATCGGCGGCGGTTTAATTACCGCGCTCATCATTCTCGTGCTGGTAGCCCTCATTGGTGGCCTATTTGGCTGGTTGGGCGCGAAACTTGCCACCCGCCGCCATCCCTTTTACGTCGGATTGGACGAGTAACAATCGTAATCAATGCGTCCGGCACGTTGTAGGGACGCGGGAGGTGCGGAGAGGATGTGGGGACCCTTGTGGGCGTCCGCGTCTTTTTGCGTCAAAGTATGCCACCTCCCCATCCCGGACGCCCACAAGGGTCCCCACTCATCCGCTCATCCACCCGCGTCCCTACAACGTAAATGTTACGCCCTACCAACAATACTCGCCATTGGCTCGGACCAGGCGAGCAGGCGTTCATCCTGCATAAAGCGTCCTATGCATTGAAAGCCCAGGGGCAGGCCGTTAGCGGCGCTTCCGGCGGGCAGCGAAATTGCGGGCATTCCGGCATGTGTCCAGGGCAGATTCATCAATGGGCTGCCGGTTGTGGCAAAACCCTCCGGCGCGGGGCCGGGCGCGGATGGACATACCCAGAGATCAATGCCGGCGCGCTCCATTGTTTCCTCCAACGTTTGGCGCAATGCGAGTCTGCCCGGGAGCATGTCCGCCAGCTCGTGATCGGAGATTTCCTGCCCTTCACGCAACGCGGCCAGTGTGCGCGGGCGATAGAGCGAGGCATACTGGTCGAACCAGAGCGCGTGTTCGCGAGCCATTTGCGCGCTAAAGATACGGGTATGGCGGCGGTTAATCACTTCGATATCCTGCAAAACTTGCACGCGCCGCGCGGTATATCCGGCTTGCTCTAAAAGCGCGAGCTGCCTTTCAAAAGCCGCCAGTCCCTCCGCCGATGCCTGGGCCAGAAAGGGACCCTGCGGCACGCCCAGTACCGGCAAATCGCTCGCTATGGCTCGTTCGGCTGGCTGCCAGTTTACGCACATGAGCGAGGCGGCAAGACTCGCTCCCCCTACGTCTTGCGTAAAGATGCCGATGTGTTCCAACGCTTCAGAAGATAAAATCCAGCCATTGATGGGGATGCGCGCGTAACTTGACTTGAAGCCGGCAATACCGCAAAACGCTGCCGGGCGCACAGTCGAGCCGATGACCTGCGTGCCAATCGCCAGTGGACAATAGCCAGCCGCGACCGCCGCCGCCGAACCGCTGCTCGACCCGCCGGGAGTATAGGCCAGGTTGTGCGGGTTGCGTGTGGGTCCCGGCTCAAAGTAGGCAAATTCAGTAGTGACGGTTTTCCCTAAAATAAGCGTACCGGCGCGACGCAATGCTTTCAGATAATCGCCTTCCTGCCCCCGAAATGTTTCGGGCGGAAGCCGCGAGCCGCAGCGTGTAGCAAAACCATCCACAAAGAACATATCTTTAACGCCGACCGGAATACCATAGAGCGGCGGACGAGCAGCCGGATCAGGATAACGCGCCTGCAACGCCCGCGCACCGGCCAGCAGACGCGCCCGGCGGTCGTCTTCAGGCAATAACGCCTGAATTTGCGGTTCTTCGGCGTCGATGCGATCACATATCTCATTGATATGAGCGAACAGGTCGAGATCGCCGCTACGCAGCGCGGCAGCCGTTTCTATCAGTGGAGCAGCATGAAGAAGCATGATGTAGGCTCCTCTCGGTTGGAGTGTTCTGGGTACTGAGCAATAGATGCTGTATTGTAACACCGGGAAGAGAGGATATGATAGGTGGCATTTTCCTTAGAGTATGATATTATACGAACACTCGCAGGAGTCTAATTGAGGAGAGTTGTAGACGCTATGAGTTATCCTGTCACTTTTGAAGAGTTCCAAACAGCATTCTTTGAAGAGTTATTTACCCAAAAAACATTTCGCCGTCTTGATTACCTGACCTATCTAAGCCAGCCGGAGAAACAGCGCGCAAGTGATGAAGCTTCGATAGTTGATACTGCCATTGTCGGTCCCTTGTTAGGGCTGTTGGGTTTTGCTCCTCCTGAGCGCGTTTACAATCAACAACGCCAGAATGGGCGTCCAGATTTTGCGCCAACAGACACAGTATATGGCACTTGCTTCATGGTCGAAGATAAGAACACAGCGCTGGATTTGACGTTGGATCTAGCTGATCCTGAGAGTCACCTGTCACAGCTTGCTGGTTATATACGCACTGCTGCACTGCGTCTCGGCTGGCTCACTAATGGTAGAAGCTTCATGGTATGGAGTTTTATCAACCCCCGGTCTCCTGAATGCATTATTAACCTGGACATCCCGGCTGCTATTCATAACTGGCAAAACCGCAATGAGCAGCAGTTTTCGCCTGCTATCGAAAAGCAACTTCATGATCTATTTGATCTCTGCCGTAAAGATGCTTTTGCTGATACAGAACGGCTTGAACGTGAGCTTGGAACAAGCCTGGAAGAATGGCAGGCACAGGCTCTTCCCCTGGGCATCGGAAGCGGCAATGAATCTGTGCTTGTGGAAGAGTTGCAAATGCTGGTCATGGAGTTACAGAGAGATGCCAGGCGTATACTAGACCGCCACTTAACGCGCTATGCGGACTACGCGGAGCGAATGTATCGCTTTGCTGATGATGCTCCTGAACCGGCAACCCAGAAATTGAAAGATTTGCGTAACAGGGTCATGACTGTACTGATTGAGAGTTGTCAGAAAATATGGGGGCTGGAATCGCCCGATATCGAAGCTATAGAGGATATACTGGTTAGACTTGAGCAGGATGTCAAGGCTTTCTTCGGGCCAAAAGAAGTACTCGCGGCTATACTACGGGTCATCAACGAGGCTCGCGGGCGTAAATATGCCGCCAATTCGCGGGCTGCGCATCCAATGTCAAATCTTGATGATGTGCCTCCACTGCGCAATGGCCTGCACACTTATTGCGAGACCGTATTTGATTGGCATAAGCGACAGGCAACTCTACATCATGATTATCAGACCGACAATAATATCAACAATGATTACAATATCTGGGCATTGCTCGTGAAAGAGACAATGCTTGGTAATTTGAACGAAGAGCAGCACCGGGATGAATTTGCGCTTCAGGCCGCCTATGTCGTCTTTATTCGCCTGCTCTTGATTCGCATCTGTGAGGATAAAGGTATCTTTCCTGGCCGTTTCCTTTCTGACGGGGGACTCAAACACTGGCAGGAGGATATTGAGCGGTACTGGGTTTTCGCGCAAGGCAACCCGTATGATCCATTGCTGGATATGGCCTATGCAAATGCGCAAAACATCTATGCCCATTTCTTTACTGGACGCGAACTCTTCAACTGGTATCGACTTGATCGCCAGCATTTTATTATGGCGCTGCACCGGCTTAGCCGTTTCAACTTCGCAGCGGTTGATTCTGACATTATCGGCACTATTTACAACACCTACGTGAATCGCAAAGAAAAACGTGAAAAAGGGCAATACTATACGCCCTCTGAAATCGTCAACTATATTCTGGATGAGGTAGGATATCGCGGCACCGCAGTCATAGGTTCCAACAAACGGTTGATTGACCCGGCATGTGGCAGTGGATCATTTCTAGTAACGGCAGCCAGGCGTTTTGTGACAGCGTATAAAGGAAATCGTGAACACATTGACGACCCCGTAGCTGTACTCAATCGTTTGCAACAAACCTTTTTTGGCTTTGACCTTAACCCTTTTGCCTGCTACCTCGCGGAAGTCAATCTGCTTATTCAAGTGCTCGACCTGATTAAACTGGCGCACAGCGCCGGGCAGCGACCAAAGCTTGAACGTTTTCATATTTACAATATCGATGCGCTTGCTCGTCCCACCGGTCGATACTATTATACCCATTTCAGCGCTTTGCTTGCGGAAGAAAATGATGTCGTCGAGCAAATCAAGAGTCGCGCGCCGAATAGCCCTTACGCTAATGGGTTTGCCTATGTCATCGCTAATCCGCCCTATGGAGCCACATTAAGTGACGAATACAAAAACACCCTGCGCTCCGAATGGGCTGATGTCTTCTATGGTCAACCCGATACCTACACCTTCTTCTTGAAACTCGGCCTTGAATTGCTGGCCGATAACGGGAAGCTTGGTTTTATCACTCCCAATACATATTTGATGGGTACCCATACGGCTGCCCTTCGCAATCGGCTTTTAGCGACAGGGTGTATTGAACAAATTGTTGATCTGCCGCAAGGTATTTGGCAGGATGTTAATGTTGATTGTGTGCTGCTCTTTCTGACTGCCGAGGCTGATATGGAAAAACGCAAAGCACAACAAGTTAAGATATTTATGCTCGGATTACGCGATACACTGGATAAACTCTCTCAACGTGCCTGGATGGAAACCCTCATTCAGCCGCAAGGACGCTGGATGGATGATCCTGAATACAAAGTGCCTATTCGCTACGATACTTTACTGCAAAAAATCGAAGATGCCTGTTTAGTTACTTTTAATGGAAATGCATCTATGAAAGTGCAACGGCTCAATGATGTGGCGGAAAGTACTCAGGGAATAATCCCTTATCATACAAAAACCGAAGGAAGAGCTAATCTCTATATTAGATTTCGGCGTGACGTTCCTGATAACGAACCAGGTTGGAAGCCAATGCTAGATGGAACTGCTTTTGTCGGACGTTATGAATTGCGATGGGGAAATAAGCAACCATATCTAAAATATGGAAGCTGGCTTTATTCAGTACCACAGGCAAAATTCTTCGAATCGCCAAAATTGCTTGTCCAGGACATGCGCAATCGCGCATTAAAGCGGCGGTTAGTTGCTACATTCGACGATCAGAAATTCTATAACCGCCATAATTTCAGCGATATCATCGCAAAAGATGCAAAATATGATCTCAAGTACATTCTTGCTCTATTCAATTCGTCATTGTTGAATTACTGGTTTGCGCGGCAATTCGACAATGTGCATATCAACCCTTCGTACTTCCGGCAATTGCCCATTTTCCCTGCCGATTCTGCAACGCAAGCGGTCTTTGTTTCTCTGGTAAATGATATTCTATCCAGGCACGCTGAACTCAATACGTTCAGAACACAGGGGTACACGATCAGACAACAGCGTGACGGCGCTATTTTTATTGAAGCTCCATTTGATTTGTTGTTGCGTGAACTCCAAACGGCGAATCGCAACTTCCCCCTCCTGACGTTTTATGATGCCAGGGCAGTCAATCTGTTCGACATTCCAGACAGGTGTGATTTACAGGCCGCTATCAGCAGCAACATCTATGTGCCAGAGAAGTATCCTACTGTTCTTGTGCTGCGTCACAATAAGTTGTGGTTTGAGGTGCCAGATGATGATATGCGACATTATCTCCAAACGTATCTCAATAGTTCACGTTGGCGAGGTAAAACCTGGGACGAGATAAAAAATAGCGCGCTCATCCCGGAAAATACTCAGGCTCTTCAAATGTTGTTTGCTCTCGAAGCAAAAAAGCAACAGCATATTTTGACTCTACTTGAAGAGATTAAGAGCATCGATGCAGAAATTGACGAACGGGTGCTTGACCTCTATGGTATTACCAGTCAAATGGATCGTCAACGTATTCTGGGCAGCGCGCCTCTAGAAACGGAAGAGACACAGGACAATGACGAGGAAACAGTCTCTTTGCCAGGGGTAGATGCGCTCTGAGGAATGAAAAGAGCATATCACGCAAAAAGCCCGGCATTCGTAAAAATGCCGGGCTTTTTGATTACCTGAAGCGGACGCGATCAATCGCGTCCCTATATACGCGCCCTACTCGATTGTCACAGACTGCATTACATCGCCCTGGCGGATGTTGCGCACGACATCCATGCCGGAGGTGGTGTCGCCGAAGATGGTGTAAAGACCCGGCAGGCCGGGCTGGTCTTCCAGGCAGATGAAGAACTGGCTGCCGTTGGTGTTGGGGCCGGAGTTCGCCATAGCCACTGTGCCTGCTTTGTACGGGCGTTTGACCGGCTCGTCCTTGAATTTGTAGCCGGGGCCACCACTGCCCGTGCCGGTGGGATCGCCGCCCTGGATCACGAATCCAGGCACCACGCGGTGAAAGACTACGCCGTCATAAAAACGGTCACGCGCCAGTGCGACAAAGTTATTGACGGTTTGGGGCGCTTCGGCGGGATTTAAGTGCAGGTGAATATCGCCTTTGTTGGTCTTGATGGTGGCGTGATAGGTTTTATTTGTCTCCACCTGCATAGGTGGCGGCGCGCTATATTGTTTGGATGCCATGAGTGTTCCTTTCTCTTTTACGGCGCTTGCAGCACGATGACATGCTTCATAACGTCGGGTACAATGTTCTTCGTGTTAGCGTTGCCTGGATCTGGCCCCTGAATCTTCAGGACAATATTCATGCCCTGCACAACACGGCCAAATAGATTATACGATTTGGCAAGCGTCTTGGTATCATTGGCAGTCGTAATGAAGAACTGGCTGCCATTGGTATTTGCGCCACTATTTGCCATAACGATAACGCCCGCGGTATAGGCGCCTAATACAGGCTCGTCCTTGAACTTATAGCCGGGACCGCCGCTACCAGTACCCAGGGGGTCGCCGCCTTGAATCACGAAACCAGGTACCACACGATGGAATTTCAGTCCATCATAGAAGCGGTTCTCGGCCAGGAAGACAAAGTTGTTGACCGTCACAGGCGCGTACTGCGGATCAAGCTCAACCACGATCAGACCGCGATTGGTATTGATGCCCACACAATAGAATGACTTCGTGTTGATGAACATGGTCGGCGGGTTGGGATAGCTACGCACAATCTTCGCCTGGGTAGCTGCGTCTGGCGCGGGCGAGGTATCCGTCAACTGCTTCGTCACTTTTAGACAGGGTGAAGGATTGGGCAGAGTCAGGTCGGGTTTAGGCGTTGGCACAACGCGCACCTTGACTATAGCCTTTTTGGGTGGCGCGAACGGCCCAGCCTTGAAATAATACAGGCTAAAGATACTGGCAGCGATCACGAGAAGACTCAGGCCAATAGCCCAGGGATAGCGGGCCAGCCCGCGAGCAGGGGGTTTATACCCCGGCATGTTGCGACTGCGCTCCTGCGACTCTTTGACCTCTAATTTTGGTAGCGCGGTGGCGTGTGCTTTAGCAACCCTCACCGCTCGCCTATGTTCAGTGCGTTTCGTTTTCGGCATGTTTCTTTCTCTGTTTGTTTGTTTTTTCAATCCTCATCCGCCCCGAAAGCCGGATGCCAATTTCCTGAATAAATACCATCGTTTCGTGCTATAATAACCCTCTTGCGCGTTTGGGTCAAGTACCAGTACGCAAAAGGGAACCATGCGAAGATAGCCTGCTGTTCAGCAAAACCTATCAGAGAAAGGATGAAGCGTGAGAAAAAAGATGAACCTGCGCCAGCCGTAAGAGCATGGTATGCGCGCTGACTTCGTAGCGTTGGGCGAGCGAGTGGATAAAGGTCTCATCCAGGTAGTCGAGGGATTTTTCTTTAAGGTCGGCGGCAAGCATAGCTGCCGGCATCAGGAATCCGGCAGCGACGATGCTGGCTTCAAACCCGGTGGGATCAATTTTCAATGACGATTGCTGCAAGTCCAGTGGAAAGGGAAAGTTGCGGTCGATATGGATGCCCGTATGGTGGCGCAGTTCAATATGAGCCAGTTCATGAGCGATGGCAAAACGCTGCTGGAACGTATTATGCAGCGCGTTGATACCAATAACCGGCTGGCTGCCTTCCCAGAGCAGCAAGCCTGACACAGTAATCTCGTAGGATACGCTGCGCACTGGTATACCCCTTAATTGCGCGACTTGCTCAACTGGAACCGGCGGCTCGCTGACCTGCGCGAGCGAAAGCAACCTCTCAATGGCCTTTTGCAGGCGGGCATGATTGATTTTCCAGTTCACTATGAAACCTCCAACGTTTTCAGGGCGGGGGGCAGCAAGAGCGACGAAGCCCCGCCCTGGTCATCGTTCGAGCAGTTCGCGCTTCTGGGGCTTGCCTCCACTCTAGAAACCTCACTCCTACACCCCGGCTAGCATTTGCACTTCTTCAGGCATCGGTTCATCGTCAGAAGTCTCATGCTTCTCAACGGGACACCAGGGACAGCTATGAACCGGGGCGGGCGGTTGCCGCATGGCTTTGGCGGTGCGGGTGAGATTCTTGACAGTAAGCTGCATAGCATCCTGTGTCAAATGGGCAAATTGCACCAGGTTTCGCTGGTTGCGACGAACCAGGAAGCCCCTGCCAGGTGGCATATCGGTCATGCGCACGCCCAGAACCTGCTGGTCATTGGGATCAGCGCCAAGCACAATGCCCAATCGTCCTGCTCGTACCTGTGTAAGCAGTGGGTCTGTACGCCCCAGGTCCGAAGGGGTACCAGCCACCAGGATATGCAGCCGCAGATCGCGCGATTGCAGCAAAAACTCCTTCAAATCGGTAATGGGGTTTTTACCCGGCGCATTTAGCTGCTCGTAATCGTCGATAACGAGCAGGATGGGGGTTAAATCCCTTCCAACAGGTTCATCATCATCATCCTCTTGCTGTTCTAACTCCGCCTGCAAACGCGCCATTCGCCCGCCCAACTCTTCTTTCAACTTGTTGATGGCAGCCACCAGTTTTTCTTCGCTATCTGCATACTGCCAGATGTTGGGCAGGCGACGCATAGGACGCGAGGTGCGCCGGAAATCCACCAGTATGACTTTTGTGTCAGCGTAACCGGGGGTGCTGGCAAGTATAATCAAGCAGGATTGCAGCACGCCTGTGCGTCCGCTGCCAGGACCACCCGCCACCAGCGCGTGGGGCGTATCGACGCTCAGCTCAAGCGCAATCGGCTGAAGCGAAAGGTCTTCGATACCCGCGCGCAGAAGCATACCGCGGGCTTGCTGCGATTGCGTATCACCAAAGGCCGCCTCAACCAGGAAATCGTCGATATGCACGTATTCGGGAAGCAGTTGGATAGGCGGTGCGCTATTACCATCACCCTCCACTTCTTTTGCTATCTCTGCAACCAGTTCACCCAGGAAACGATTCTGCTCATCATCATCATCGCCCGCGGCTGGCAGCGCGATTTGGGCTTCCTCCAACGTCTGCCCGCGCCGGTAGCCGCGTCCCGGTACGGCAGGGTCAAGATAGACAGCGTCGCTTTTGCCCAGGAAAATCAGCGAGTCCGTCAGTTCAACCAGGCGCAGGCCGATACGCAGATCGATCAAACTCAGCAGTTGTGAGGAAACGGTGACGGGCCGGTCAGCGCTCAAGACGAGATAGACGCCATACGTACGCCCGAATCGCGCAATCGCCAGCAACATATCCATTTCTTTATCAAAAGCCTGCTTAAATTCGATGAACTTATCAATCACCAGCACAACGCCGGGTAATTCGGGCAGGGATGGCTTTTCCTGGCGACGGCGTTGATAGCTCAGAAAATCATCGATCTGTTGATCGCGACAGATGTTTTTACGCTCCTCGATGATGCCGTGCAGTTTGCGTAATAAGCGGCGGATATATTCGCCATCTGGTTCGCCAAAGATGCCGCCAACATGGGGCAGTTTCTCAAAGATACGCAAAGCCTGGCCGCCGTAATCGACGAGGTACATATGTAGTTGCGCCGGCGTGTGTGTCTGCGCAAGCGAGGTAATCAGGGTGCGCAGGAAGACGCTTTTGCCAGAGCCAGAGGCGCCCGCTACCAGCACATGCCCGCCCTGGCGCGCCATATCGAGCATCAACGGCTCCTGTCTCTGCTCCACAGGGAGATCAACCAGCCCGACGGGACAGGTTAGCCAGCCGTAGCGCGGCTGCGGCGCGCCAGATTCAGCAGCACCGGTTGGCTCGACAGGCGGTGAAAGATCTTGCTGCGCGTTGATTTCTTGCAGGCTGATGCGATTCGGCAAGGGATCGGGCCAGGGCCGGAAAAGATCGGCTCCGATCGTGGCGGAGTATGGCTCAATCAAATCCATCAGCACCTTCTGGTCGGTGACTTCTTCCGCGCCTACCGGTGCCTGCTTTGCCAGCATGAGCGATTCGTTAGAAACACGCGCTTTTTGCGAAATACGCGCGCTCTGCAATAACTCGAAAACCTCCGTACCCACCTGGAAATAGGCACGACCGGGAACACTGAATGGCAGGAGTCCGGCCTCGGAACGCCCCAGCATATCGCGGCTATCCTGCACGGACGCCACGCGCAGGCAGATGCGGAATTTGAGGTTGGACCAGATGTTGGGATTGACCGCACCCGTGGGCTTCTGCGTCGCCAGGATCAGATGCACTCCCAGGCTGCGTCCTTTCTGCACTACGCTGACCAACCCTTCCATAAAAGTAGGATGCTCTTTCGCCAGTTCCGCGAATTCGTCAATGATAATAAAGAGATTCGGCAGGGGCTGGTAAGCCAGGGGATTCTGGGCGCGCAGAGCCTGGTATTGCACGATCTTCCTGGCGTTGGCCCCGGCCAGGATATGTTCGCGGCGTCTCAACTCACTTTTAAGGGCGTGCAGGGCGCGTTCGGTCAGCCTGCCACTCAGGTCGCTGACCATGCCGACGGTATGCGGTATCTTCTCAAACGGCTTGAAGGCCGCGCCGCCTTTGAAGTCCACCAGGACAAAGTTGACCAGGTGCGGGTGGTGTGTCAGAGCCAGACCAACGATCAGTGAACTGAGCAACTCGCTTTTGCCCGCGCCTGTCGTACCAGCGACGATGCCATGCGGGCCATGCGCGTTGTCATTGAAATCAATCCATACCGTCCCATTCAAGCCTGTGCCCATAGGGACACGCAGGCGTCCAAAGGGAGGCGAACTCCACCACTGCTCAATATTGAGATGATCGGCATAGTCTATACCAAGCAGATCGAGCAAGCGAACATTACCGGGCAGATCGGCAGTATCATCACCTTCAATGGCGATTTGCATTGGCGCGAGTTCTCGCGCGATGCTGCGCGCCATCGCCACTTCCATGATGTCCGGGCGCACATTTTGCAGCGTCTCGCCCGCGAAGCCGGCAGCCGCGTAATTCAAGTTGTTTTGATCGAGGATACGCACAACGCCGCGACATTCGCCCGGTACGGCCTGTTCCTGAGCCACCAGGTAAATAATCGATACGCCCAGTTGTTCGCCAAGCTTGAAAGCGCTGTTCAAAGCCGGGTGCTTGCGCGCTTCGATATAATCATGCACCATCACGACCAGGTGCGGCAGAGGAGTTTCCGAATTTCCAGTCGCAGTAGGAGGAGCAGGCGTTTCACCGTCACCCCGCGTAGCTCGCTGGCTCAACTCTTCCAGCAGCACATTCAACAGCAGGTCAGCTTCTTCCTGACCTGCGGCAAACAAACGCTCCAGTTTGCCCGGCTTGCTCTGTTTGAGAGGCAGCGTATGCGGCAATTCTTTCAGCCATACCCAGTCTTGCTGTTGCGATGCAGGGAAAAGCCCCAGAATACGCACGTCTTCCGGCGAATGTAACGCGGCGATCTGGCACAAAAAGCCGCGCGCGAAGTCGGCTACGACCTGGCGCGGCCCGGTAATACCCAGCGACTTGACCCTGGTAAGTGGGACACTACATGGAACATCTTTTACCAGCGCGAACTCTTGTTGAAAATTTTGCACTTCGGCCAGCATGGGATGAGTGACATCCAATTCGGGGGCCTGTATCTCAATGGTGAACGGATGGGTACCCAGTCCGACACGAACTTCCAGGAAATCCGGGTCATCCGGGCGTCGTTCCCATAGATGCGTGCGCTCGCTAATGAATGCTTGCAGGTCGGTATTATTGGGGTCTTTGAGCAACGACAGTGCGCGCTGCTCTTCAACCTTTTCTCTCATCTTCGCGCGTAATGTGTTTAGCAGCTCACGATACTTCTGGTCGCCTTGCTTCCATTGTCGTTTCACCTGCCTGGTTTTCTGAGAGCCGGCCGCCATGTTCATCAAGGGCGACATCAGAGAGAAGGCCAGCATAGGCAGCAGAAAGATCATTTGCTGTGGAGACCGCTGGCCCGCCAGATAATAGATGCCGACCATCAAGCCCATCATAATCAGAGGCATCACTAGAGTGATGGAGGATTGTTTAAGAGGAAGCGCTTCTCGTTCCGGCGGCATCGGAATGATGACTTTTCCCTGTGGAAACGATGACCAGATACGCGGCGGCCTGTTAAAGGTTTCTCGCGTCGTGGTTTGCGCTTTAGACTCTGTTACTGGCATATCTTTTCTCTCTTTACAAAATTCACCCTGGTAACCTCTCTAGAAACCAATTCGACACTTTCAACAGAGCTTCTTAGTGCTGAAAGTCCCGATACAATACATCCAACCAACCCAAATAGGCCATAGCAAAAAGCGCTTTTGGGCCAATTAACGAATTTTTCGACCAATCTGTGTGGATAAGCCTGTGGATAAAATTGGGGATAACTGGGGATAAGTACGTGATTCTGGTGGATAACTGGCGGATAAACTATGTTATGTCACGCGGCACGCTCACAGCATAGGTGCAATGAGACGAACATATCCACATATCCACAGAGCACACCTCTCGCCTGCATTTGCTTTACCGGCAGAGATTCGCTACACTAGTGAAACACCGGTGTTGAGTTTGAGAGATTTTTTTACCCGAAATTTGGCCGGAGCTGAGCACAGAAAATCGAACCTATGTGCTATAATCCGGCTAAGAAGAAATATCCATTACACAGCAGGGCACGAGGTACAGGCAAGCGTGGAGAAACTGTTACCGCAAAACATAGAGGCCGAGTGCGGCGTACTTGGCAGTATCATCATTGACCCGGAAGCCATCGTGCAGGTGTCGGATTTTTTACGCGCCGATGACTTCTATCGTGACGCGCACCGCACGATCTACGAGGTCATTCTCCAGCTTTTCGAGGAACGCGAACCGGCAGATTTCATCACCATCTGCGACGAACTGGAACGAAGCAACAAGCTGGAAGAGGTGGGCGGAGCGAGCTATATCACCTCGCTCATCAACCAGGTGCCAACCAGCGGCAACGTCGAATACTACGGCCGCATCGTAGAGCGCACCTCCATCCTGCGCCGCCTGATTCACGCCGCCGGGCAGATAGCAGCCGTGGCCTACGACTCCAACGACGCAGATGCCGCTCTGGAAAAAGCCGAGCAATTGATTTTCAAAATCAGCCAGCGCCACGCGCGGTCTGATTTCGCGCATATCAGCGAAATCCTGGCAGACTATATGAGCAAGCTCGACAAGCTACACGAGCATCGCGGCTCGATTGTGGGCGTGCCAACCGGCTTCACCGACCTGGACCGGCTGACCGGGGGATTGCAAAAATCGGATTTGTTGGTGCTGGCAGCGAGGCCTGGCATGGGAAAAACTTCGATGGCATTGAGCATAGCGCACAATAGCGCCGTCAAATTCCAGCGCTCAGTGGCAGTCTTCAGCCTGGAGATGAGCAAAGAGCAACTGGCGCAGCGCCTGCTCTCGATGGATGCCGGCATCGACCAACAACGCCTGCGCACCGGCTGGATTGAGGACGACGAATGGGACCGCATCGTGGTGGCGCGCGATACACTGGAAGAGGCCAGCATCTGGATCGACGACACGGCCAGCATCGCTACCACCGAGCTACGCAGCAAAGCGCGCCGCCTGCAAGCCCAGGAGGGCATTGACCTGATTATCATCGACTATTTGCAGTTGATGCAGGCCACCATCGGCGGCAAACGCAACGAGAACCGCGTGCAAGAAATTTCCGAGATCAGCCGCAGCCTGAAGGCCTTGGCGCGAGAATTGAATGTGCCAGTGCTGGCGCTGGCGCAGTTGTCGCGAGCAGTGGAGAGCCGGCAATCGAAGGTGCCACAATTGTCAGATCTGCGTGAAAGCGGCTGTCTCACAGGCGATACGCTTGTATACCTGCCAGACTCAGGCACCTACAAACCTGTTGAACAACTGGTCAGTTTATCTGGCTTTAATGCACTCGCTTTGAATACTGAGACGTGGAAACTGGAACCTCGCGAAGTCACGAAAGCTTTTGCCACTGGCTATAAGCCCGTGTACAAAATGACAACCCGCCTGGGTCGTGCTATTCGTGCAACGGCCAATCACCAGTTCTTGACAATACACGGGTGGCAGAGACTTGATATGTTGTCAGAGGGTATGCGAATCGCTTTACCACGCCACTTAGAAGGGCCTACAGAAGCTTCGATGAGTGACGCCGAACTGGCGCTTCTCGGCCATCTTATAGGCGATGGTTGCACACTGCCCAAACATGCAATTCAATATACTACGCATGAACTAGAGTTAGCTGAGTTAGTGGTGGGTCTGGCGAAAGAGGTCTTTGGTGATGCAGTTACGCCGCGAATCAACAAGGAGCGTGACTGGTATCAGGTATATCTTCCTCCGAGTTATCATCTGACCCACAAGACACATAATCCTATCGTTACCTGGTTGAACAAGATGGGTGTCTTCGGACTACGTTCTTATGAAAAACGGATACCCGATGTGGTGTTTGCTCAACCTGACTCTGGAATTGCTCGTTTCTTGAGGCACCTTTGGTCAACAGATGGTTGTATTAATCAGAAAAAAATCTTGCATCAAACAGCTATTATTGAATCGCTTGTTCTCGTACCGGCTAATACGAATCGAGATGTGCTTCCGCGTGAGATATGGAGGCTTATGGCTGTTCCAGCTATGCAGTTAGCAAGTATTACATCTCGTCAGATGCAAGCCAGCCTGGGGAACGCCTTTTGTGGCACAAGTCTGTATAAACAGAATTTGAGCCGAGAACGTGGCGCTCGGCTTGCACAAGTTGTTCGTTCAGATGAACAAACAAAGCTATCACAGAGTGATGTATATTGGGACGAGATCATATCAATTGAGCCAGATGGGGAAGCCGAAGTCTATGATCTTACAGTCGATGGCTTACACAATTTTGTAGCCGGAGATATCGTGGTCCATAACTCGATCGAACAAGATGCCGATATCGTCATGTTTATTTACAGGGACGACGTGTATAATCAGGATACCGAAAAGAAAAACATCGCGGATATCATCGTAGCGAAACACAGGAATGGCCCGCTGGACGAGGTAAGTCTGTATTTTCAAGCCAGCCAGACCCGCTTTCGCGACCTGGAAGTCAACCAGACTATTGAAGACTAACTGGACGTATGTGTATGACAGTATTTGCCGGATTCCCTTCGGGGAAAAATCCGTATGTGCCGGTGCCAGAAGTATTTTTTACGGTGCTTTTGCCGGAGATCGAGGATGTGGCGGAACTCAAAGTTACCCTGCACCTCTTCTGGCTGCTGGCTCAAAAAAAAGGCGACCCGCGCTGCGTGAGCGATCGCGAATTACTGGCCGATATGGTGCTGTTGCGCAGCCTCAAGCGCAAGGGCGATCCACGTCCGGTAGAGGAGAGACTGCGGCATGGATTGGAGCAGGCAGTAGCGCGGAGCAGTATTTTACGTATCTATTTGAAATTATTGAGCGAAGCAAGCGATGAGGAAGAACTGGTGGGATGGTATTTCTTCAATACGGCGCGGAGCCGTAAAATCGTCAACGAGTTGCAGGGAGGAGAGCTTGTTCCGGCCAGTTTGCTCGCCGCGCGCGATGATGAGCTGGATGAGCAGGCACAGGCGTATAATGATACAGGCTCTGTAGTACCAGCCGGGAGGGCAGGCACGTTACGAGGATACGAACGAGCCGCACAGGTGCAGGTGCAAATTGAACGGCCAAATATCTTTATTCTATACGAGCAGAATATCGGGTTGCTCTCTCCACTGATCGCGGACGAACTGAGAGACGCCGCCGATGCGTACCCCGCGGAATGGATTGAAACCGCGTTCCGCGAGGCAGTTCTGCACAACAAACGAAAATGGAGTTATATCCGCGCCATTTTACGGCGCTGGGAAACGGAAGGCAGGCAAGCATGGAACGCCTGAACGAAATCGTCCACCGCACGGCGCAGCGTCGCCAGGCGAGCGGACCCGCTACATCGAGTCCCTACACTACCCCGCCGCAAGGACCACGCCCTGGCGCGACTCAGGGCCATCGTCCCTTGCCTGAGCAGAATGCGCGTCTGGGGCAATATAGTAACGCGCCCCGCGCTCAACAGCAGCCAGGCGTGACAAATCGGGCCGCTACACCGCCGCCTCGCAGCCAGCAAAGCTTGACACGCGCATCCGGAAATGCAGGGAGTTCAACCCACTACACACCGGGCAATCGAAGCGCGGGAGAACGCTCCTCCAGGCAGCAGGAGCAGCGCGTACCCACCCGCCATGCCGAAAACTACCACCCTGTTTCTCAGCCACCAGCACAGGCTGATACACAGGCAGGTTGGTCTCGCGAGTGGGAGGAAGATACCGCTCCTATCCGCTATGGCGATTGGGAAAGCGATGGGTACGAGGAAGCCGCGCCCACGCGCGACGCTGGAGATAGTTATGTATTGAATCGCGCCAGCGCCAGGATCGCTCAGACCTATCCAAGAAACCAGCAATCGATGGTGACACGCGAACTGCGTTCCCACCTGGATGAAGAGGTCGAACCAACCGTAACGCCCCATACTCGCGAAACGCGCCTGCCCATACCTCTTGCGCAGCCACCTGCGACGCAGCGCGCCGGGCACATGCCCCGTCTCACGCAGCCGCTCAACCGGTCAACATCGACGGCACGTTTGCAACAAGATGCGTCTAACACGCCTCAGCCAGTAATACCTGCTCCCTATACTACCAGTATCGCTACCTGTCCGGTATGCAAAGGCGCGGGGTATTTGCGAGCTGATGTTCCCTATGGACATCCCAACTTTGGCAAACCTATCGCCTGCGAGTGTAAAGAAATCGAACGCACGGCGAAACGTCGCCGTCAATTACAGGAAGTGTCCAATCTGGGCGAGTTGCAAGATAAAAATTTCGAGAATTTCAACCCGAACTCCTCGCGATCGGTGTATAACGCCTATCATATCGCGCTGGAATATGCCGAAGACCCCTATGGCTGGCTGGTCTTGATCGGCAAGGTGGGCTGTGGCAAAACGCACCTGGCGGCGGCCATCGCTAACCGCCTGCTCGCTCGCGGTTCTCTGGTGCTTTTCAGCACAGTGAGCGATCTGCTCGACCACTTACGCGCAACTTTTATGCCCACTTCAACCGAAGTGTACGATCAGTTGTTTCAAAAGATGCGCGAAGCGGCATTACTGGTACTGGATGACCTGGGAGCGCAACAGAGTTCCCCCTGGGCCAATGAGAAACTTTTCCAGTTGCTTAACTACCGCTACAATTCGCGCATTCCAACCATCATCACAACCAATAACACGGGATTGCAGGGAGTCGAAGAACGTATACGCTCGCGCATGACCGATACTGGCCTCGTAATACGGGCTACATTCGATGACGCCATTGATTATCGCCTGCGTAATCCCAGGCGTGACTAAGGCAAATTAGCAAACGACGTACAAGAGTGCCAAATTGCTTTGCTTTTTGCTTGCGTTTACAACGTGCAGGTGCTATCATAACGGTACACGAACTATCGTGAGGGTTCGATATCCTTCAGATTGAAGGATGGAGAGTTCCTCTGCACACTCTGTTTTCGCCGATACCGTCTCTCATTTTCAATACGGGGTCGGTGGGCTCGACTTCTCGCGTCCACGCCCGATCCAGCTGAGAAAGAGACCAATCGCTACGGATATGAATAAGGAGCAAAGATGGGTAGCAAATTTAACCCGAATGATCCTCGCTGGATCAAAGACACCCGCGAAGTTATGGAGCCTAAGGGCATTATTGTCCCTAACGTGATCGAGTCAACGCCTCGTGGCGAGCGTGGCATGGACATCTTTTCCCGGCTGCTCAAAGAACGCATCATTTTTATTGGCACCCCCATTGACGATAACGTTGCCAATCTGACGGTTGCGCAATTGTTGTTTCTCCAGAGCGAAGATGCGACCAAAGACATCTGGCTGTACATTAACTCCCCCGGCGGCGTGATTTACGCCGGTCTCGCCATCTATGACACCATGCAATGGGTCAAGCCCGATGTAGCAACCGTCTGCGTCGGCATGGCTATGAGCATGGGCGCAGTGCTGCTGGCGGCTGGAGAAAAAGGCAAACGCTATTGCCTGCCCAATTCCACCGTGCTGATTCACCAGCCGCTGGGAGGCGCGGAAGGCCAGGCTGCGGATATCGAGATCACCGCTCGCGAAATCCTGCGCCTGCGCGGCAGCATCTACGACATCCTGTCCCGCCATACTGGTCAGCCCCGCGACCGCATCCAGTTGGACGCCGACCGCAACTACTTCCTGACCGCTCCGCAGTCGGTGGAGTACGGCCTGGTCGATGAAATCCTCTCCAGCGAGGAAGCCCTGAACCGCTAAATTGTGGGCTATTGGGGGATGAATTACCGGACAAACCAGGGTGGGGGAGCCGCGAGAGCGGCGAAGTCCCCGCCCTGGTTTAGTCAGGCAGGTGTATCATGATGCCCACCTTGCGCAAAACGCTATTTGAAACGCTTTACAAAAACAAATATCTTTACCGGTTCGCCAGCACGGTGCCTTTCGCGGGGCAGTGGCGGGTCTGGCAGCGCCTGGTTTTGCCGCGTTTGCGCGGTAAGGATGTACTGGAACTCGGCTGCGGACTGGGCGATCTGCTGGCTGACATGCTCGCCGCCGGGTATACCTGTCGCGCGGTCGAATACTCTCCACAAATGGTTGCCGCGGCGCGCGAAACGCTGCAACGCCGCAAAGTGGGAATGAGCGCAACGGTTATTCTGGGGTCGGCACAGGGATTACCTTTTAGCGACGCCTCGTTCGATACCGTGGTAAGTGCCTTTCCTTCCGAGTATATTTATGAGAGCGATACCATTGCCGAAGCTGCTCGTGTGCTGCGTCCCGGTGGGCAACTTATAGTAATCGAGGGCGCGAACCTGCTTCCGGTCGGCTTCTTGCAGCCCCTGCTGGTACTCATGCAGATGTTTGTTTATGGCTCCTCCGCCGTATTTGGCCCGCGCAAAGAGCGCAATTTAGATGATGAGGTTGCGCGTAGTCGAAGCAAAGCACCGTTTGAACCTGGCGTGCTACACATCGACCACGATACTGGCACGGGTACCACAACCGACGAAGTAGCGGATGCCTGGTTCGGTCAACACATTCCCCTGGAACAAAATGGACTGCGCCGCCGCTCCGAAAGAGTGCGTAGCTGGCGTTGGGAGGTCTACATCACAATTGGGGAAAAATTCTGATTTACTCTGCTTCCTTGTTGACGTAAGGGTGAACTTTGATTAACATGAGTAGAGAAGGGTTCAAGGGCTATGTTGAAGGGAGGGCGCACAGTGACAGGAAAACAGGAAATACAGGGTACAACGCGATTACAGAATACGCTGGTGGGGCGATCCTTACAGGAGGGAACCTACCATGTAGAAGCCGTAATCGGACATGGTGGCATGGGAGAAGTGTTTCTCGCATCTCACCGCGCGCTTGATGTGCCGGTCGCATTGAAACAGGGACGCGCCGACCAACCCCTGCCGGAAAGCGTCATGACCGAACTCGACAATCTCCTGCACCAGAAACAGATAACCCCGCGCACACCCACCCATTCGATGTTTATCGACGATTTTCCACTGAGCGGCGGCATCAATACCGACCGTTTTTTGCGCGAGGCCCTGTTGCTGGCGCGCCTGAATCACCCGGCCATACCCACCCTCTACGACTATTTCCTGGAGGATAGCTACTGGTACCTGGTAATGGAATACCTGCCGGGATCAACCCTGGCAAACTACATTCACCAGTACGCGCCGTTGCCTCCACTTGAGGCGCTGAATTACACCATGCAATTGTGCGATGTGCTGGACTATTTACATCAGCAGGCCCTGCCCGTGGTCTTTCGCGATCTGAAACCATCCAATGTGATCCTTTCGCCCGAAGGTCGCTTAATGCTGGTAGACTTCGGCATTGCCCGCTATTTCAAAGAGGGCCAGATCAATGATACCACCGATTTTGGTTCGCCTGGCTACGCCTCGCCCGAACAATTTGAGGGGAGTGGGCAAACCGATGGGCGGTCCGATCTCTACAGCCTGGGCGTGATGCTGCACGAGATGATTAGCGGTCAGCGTCCTGGGCGAGTAGGGACACGCACAGGCAAGATTGAATCGCCGCGCCAGATCAATCCCGCACTTTCACCCGCCCTGAGCGGCCTTGTCACTGTTGCTACGCGCACTGAAGCCATGTATCGCTTTCAGACCGCGCATACCTTTTATATGGCGCTCGAACGCACTCGCGTCATCGAGGAACGCCGGGCTTTCAATCGCTTTGCGCTCCTGACCGGAGAAGGCGAACGCACCGGGCAAACACGCACACCCGCCGAACCGGCAAAAGCGCTAGCTCTTGCCACTGTTCCCGCATCAGACACTAAAAGCAAGTTGACCGCTTCCAGAATGCGGCTTGCCCATACGCGAGAAAATCTTTACAAGGCGCGTCGTGAAGGATTGGAGCAAGAGGCACTGGCGATACAACTGGCTTCGATTGATGAAAGTCTAAAACAACGCGCGGCATCTCATAGTATGCCAACGCCCCTGGTCAGCGAGCGAGAATTTGCTTCGCCTCGTTCAAATCGGCCCCGCAAGCTGCTCACGGTTGTACTTATTCTTGCGCTCCTGGGTGCCGGCATCCTGGCATCGTATTTTGCCTACTATTACTATACGGCGGGACATCCCTCCAGGGTCACATCCAGCGTGAAACGCACCGTAACTGTAACGCTCACTCCTCCACCAGAAGTGACAACGCAAATGACCTGGCAATCCTTGCCTTCACTACCATCGCCGGAAGCCGATAATACTGCCAGTTTTGTGGTTATACAGGGGAAAGGCTATATCTACATCAGCGGCGGTTTTCGGGGCGCGGGCGCAAATCCACCCTACAGTCGCGGACTGTATCGCTACGACATCGCTGCAGCTCGCTGGGAGAGCGTTGCCAGTGCTGGCTTTCCCATTATGGGAAACAATGCCGCCGCCGTGGACGAAAACCAATCTCTCTTTTTCACCGGCGGCTTTTCAGCCGATACCGGAAAAGTGGCGCAAGCGCTCTATATGTATTCGCTCGCCACAGGCACCCTTCAGAAGATTCTCCCCCCGGTTCAGGCCTTCATCGGATTTGGCAGCACTCTGTTCGCTGATCAAATGGGGCATCTCTACCTGACCGGGGGATTTGCCACTCCAGGCGATCGCCAGGCGCCTGCTGGCACCGGCTGGTATCGCTACAATATTCACACAGCCAAATGGGAGATATTGACTCCAATGCTTACTGGATTGGGCTACGTAACGCTTGCCCCAGACGGACAGGGCGGCATTCTGCTCATTGGCGGCTCAAAAGACGCAGGTCAACGCCAGGCATCATCTCGCATTTACCGCTACGACATCACCCGGAACACCTGGGTACTTGAGCCAACCAACGCGCCGCAGGCCATCAGCGGTGCAGCAAGCTGCCTGGATGGACACAACCACCTGGTAATCCTCGGAGGATATAATACGGCTCAGACCAACGCCCTTGCTACCGCCTGGCTCGTCACTCTCAACCCGCTAAACTGGACCGCGCTACCCGCCTTGCCCGGCGGTGGTTCGCTGCTGGGCGCGGCAGCCTGCGACGGCGCGGGCCACGTTTTCCTCGAACGCGGCGCGAACAGTAGCGGCCGCCCTACGGCTGATTTCCTGGAGTTGATGTTACAGGCATAATTTCAAAGAAATATATCTACTCTTCTCTTTTTGCTCGATCTTACCCCGATAATCCTCTCGACAAGCCGTCTCCCTTATGGTACACTTGTTTCATACCAAACGATGTGGGGGTACAGGGCATGGCAAAACACTGGGATTCTCTTATAAAATTACTGGTGGAGGCGAATAAACAAGATATCGTATCATTGCTACTTCCTGGCGCGAAGTTTGAAAGAGAACTTAACACCGAAATGCAGAGTCGCGTCCTGGAAGCCGATCTGTTGTACGTTGTCAACTGGAATGGCTCAGAAGTTATCATGCATGTAGAATTTCAGAAACGGCGCGATGGTAACATGGGCAGGCGGCTCTGGGAATACAACGCGCAGGCCACAATCATTTCAGGGCTGCCTGTGTGTTCGTTTGTGATTTACCTGCAACAAGACGGCAATGTGGTACAATCGCCATATAATATAATACGCCCAAATGGAAGGGCTATACACCTGTTTTTTTTCGATACCGTCAAGCTCTGGGAAATTCCTGGAGATTTCATAAAACAAGGCGGCATCGAGGGATTACTTCCTTTGCTCCCTTTAACACAAGATGGTGTACACCATGAAGTTGTAAATGATATGATCGTCAGTCTTAATAATGCAGGGAAAAGCGACTTACTTCCGTTGGCCTATGCGTTTGCGTCACTTGTGTTCAAGAGCGCGGAAGACCGTGACTGGCTCAGAAAGAGGTTTACCATGTTATCCGAAGACATCTTTGAAGATGCCTGGGCTTACCAGGAGATGCTAGCCAGGGGGATGGAGAAAGGGATGGAGAAAGGGATGGAGAAAGGGCTTAGAGAAGGAAGGATCGAGGCTCTACGAGAAGCTATAATGGATATTGTTCAGATACGATTCCCGGAAATCGCTGTACGCGCGCACCAACGTGTCTACTCCATCGACGATCTGGATAGTCTACGTCGTTTGAATGTAAAATTGAGTATAGCGAAGGATGCGCAGGAAGTAGAACAGGCCCTTTTATCAAATACATCAAATGGGCAGCAGCATTAAGTTCCCCAGTTTCTATGCGGGTCGAATCGTATCAAGCAGCAAGGGCGGAACTGACACTGGTGCATCACTCCAGGTGTAGCAGGCGAGTAGCGACTCGCGCACGGAATCGGCTTCGGACTGGCTGCGCGCGTGAATTTCGACCAGTGGATCACCGGCAGTGCGATAATCGCCGACTTTTGCCTGCAAGACGAAACCGGTGCGGTGATCGATTTGCTCTCCTTTTTTGAAGCGGCCCGCTCCCAGTCGCATACTGGTACGACCCACCTGTTCCGCCTCAATAGCGCTAATGTAGCCAGAGCGCGGCGTGGATAGCATCACACGCACCGGCGCGGCTGGCAGCAATTCGGGATGCTCGATTTGACGCGCATCCCCACTCTGAGCAGCAATGACTTCAGCCAGTTTGGCAACCGCTGCGCCAGACCGTATGGCCTGCTCAACCCTCGTTTCCGCTTCGGACAGACTGCGCGCGCTCCCGGTCATGACCAACAATTCTGACGCTTCATGATAACAGAGTTCGGACACATCCTGCGGCCCTTCACCGCGTAAGATCGCGATTGCTTCAACCATTTCCAGCGCGTTGCCGACGGCGCATCCCAGCGGCTGTTCCATCGAGGTAATGGCCGCCACAGTGTGCAGACCTGCCAGGCGTCCGATAGTAACCATTGTCCCTGCCAGCGCGCGAGCCTGCTCTAGCGTTTTCATAAATGCGCCTGAGCCGACTTTGACATCCAGGAGCAAATGGGATGCGCCTACAGCAAGCTTCTTACTCATGATGCTAGCAGCAATCAGGGGAATACTCTCGATGGTTCCGGTGACATCGCGCAGGGCGTACATTTTGCCATCTGCCGGCGCGAGATCGTGAGATTGACCCGCCAGCACAATATGGTGGCTGGAGAGAATGCCGGTAAACTCCTCACGGGTGAGGCTAGAGCGAAAACCCCGCACAGATTCGAGTTTATCAACGGTGCCGCCGGTATGTCCCAGGCCGCGCCCGGTCATCTTGCCCACCGCTACGCCACAGGCTGCCACGAGGGGCGCGACCGCCAGCGTCACCTTGTCGCCCACGCCGCCTGTGCTATGCTTATCAACCACAGGCGAGATGATGTCGCGCGCGTGGAGTTCCTCTCCCGAACGCGCCATCGCCAGCGTCAGATCGCTCGTTTCGCGCGCATCCATGCCGCGCCAGAAGACCGCCATAGCCCACGCCGACGTCTGGTAATCAGGAATTTCATCTCGCGTATACTGCTGAATCAACCAGTCAATTTCGGGTGTGCTGAGGGTATATCCATCCCGTTTCTTGCGAATAAGCTCAACAATCTCCATGAGTGCTTCCTCTTTGGACGCGATTGAGAGGATAGTGACGCGATGTATCCAGGTATATGATACATCTCCGCTGATATGAGCAATCGCGTCTTTACGAGTCATTCAAAACGATGCGTACCGAGTCGGTTTCAAAACCGTTGCCGGTCTCAATTTGATAGCGATTGGTGGTCAAACCGCCCAGGCGCACATTACGGTCAAAACGCAACTGTCCATTGGTGAAGTTGTAGACAGTGGTATCGTGCTCCAATACGCCCTGAATAAGAACCGTCTCAAGCTGCGCTTCTTGCTGCTCCTTACATGCTTTCAGCAGAGTTGCGACCTGCTGCCAGGCAACGCCTTTCGCATACACAATGCGTACAGTTTTTTTGTGTCCATCCCCAACACTGCTTTCTATCACCGAATACGGCAACGCGCCCTGTTCAAGCGCCTGCAACTCCGCGATAGCGCCCGGTGGGAAAGGCGCGGGCGGCTCTGGCGCGGGCGGCGGAGGTGGTTGGAATGGCAGAGGAGCAGGAACCTGGTGGCGTGACTGCTGCGGTACCGGCGGCGCGGGCGCAGCGCCGGCCCGCCCCTGTTGGCCGGGCATGGGAGCCGGGCGTCCCTGCTGACCCGGCGCCGGGTACGGCTGTTGATACGGTGGTTGCTGGCCTGCGGCAGGCCGTGGCGGGGTTTTCAAATCGCGACCGCAACTCGAGCAATAAACCGTGCGGTCAGCGTTAAATCCTCCACAATATGGGCATCGCATACTTCCTTAGCCCTCCCGATGCGCTTATTCAACTCATTAATTAGTGCTGCTGTAGTATATCATACGGTGCAGACACTATGATTTTCGTCCTACACAGAAAACATGTCTTTATGTACTACCTATTTACCCGCGCCTGATTTACACTATACATAGTAATCCGGTTCTTGAGGGAATCGGGAGCAACGCTCGTGGTTCACATCTAGAAAATCAAACGATATCATGTAGGAGGAGTACAGGCATATGCAAGATTCAATGGCGTTCAGTACGAAGACTGATTCCATTCACCTGCCGAAGGATGGTCGCCCGGTGCATGTCCAGGTGTCCAACCTCGTCAAAACGTTCGGCAAGCATGAAGCAGTGAAAGGTGTCTCTTTCACCATTGGCAAAGGGGAAATCTTTGGACTACTTGGGCCAAATGGAGCGGGCAAAAGCACTACCATCAATATGATGTGCGGTTACCTCGCGCCTACTTCGGGCGATACCACTATTGATGGCGTCTCAATAACCAGTGAGCCGCTCAAAGTGAAACGCACCATCGGCGTTGTGCCGCAGGAGATCGCGCTCTACAAAGACCTGAACTCGTGGGAAAATCTGGACTTTTTCGGGCAAATTTACGGTATGGCTGCTAAAGAACGCCGCTCTCGCTCGGAGGAAGTACTGCATTTCGTTGGGCTATACGACCGCCGCAAAGAACCCATTACGAACTTTTCAGGCGGGATGCAGAGGCGCATCAATATGGCGGTGGCAATGATCCACCAGCCTGCGTTTCTGATGATGGATGAGCCAACCGTCGGCGTTGATCCACAATCACGTGAGAACATCTTCGACACCATCGAAAAGCTGCGCGACCAGGGCGTCACGATCCTCTATACCACACACTACATGGAAGAGGCCGAACGGCTGTGCAACCACATCGCCATTATGGATGAAGGCCACATCATCGCTATAGGAACGCTCGAACAATTGCTGGCCCTGCGCGACCAGAATCGCGAAGTGCAGCGACCGCACGGGCTACAGGAACTCTTTATCCAGTTGACAGGCAAAACGTTGCGCGACTAGCAGGATAAATCGACGCGTTTGAAAGTTGCGCACTCAATAAGAGAGAAGGACCGATATGAAAAATCTCTGGTACATCGCTCGCAAGGACCTTTTAGAAACAATTAAAGACAAAGGCTCGCTCTTTTTCATGCTGGTTATGCCGTTGGTACTGATTACCGTCATCGGCCTTGCCTTCGGCAGTTTCTTCGGGGCCGGCTCATCTCAGATCACAATTACTGTAGCTATGAGCAACGCGGATACTGGCCCTACCGGCAAAGCCATCACGCAGGCGTTGAACATTGCTACTACTTCTCTCAAAATTACAGTCAACCAGTACAATACCAGCACCCAGGTAAAAGATCAGGTAGCCAATAACAGCAATGTCAACGCCGGTGTGGTCATTCCCGCCAATGCATCTAACAAGCTGATCGCCGCATCCAGCGCTGGCGCTCTCCCTAAAAATCTCGTGCAGGTGTACTCGTTGCCCGGCTCAAGCGACACGCGCCCAACCATCATACAGAACATCGTGACCAATGTGCTGACTTCGGAAGTCGCCGGCTCGACGGCTATAGGACAGGTCTACAGCGTTTGCAATCAACCCGGCAATCACTGTGCGCAAAGCAGCATCAACACGCAAGCCATAGCCAGCACAGTCGGACAGGCCAGCGCGACGGGTGGCAGCCTGGCCGTCCAGACCTTGACGGCTGGCAAGGCAGTTAAGTTTAACAATTTCGACCAGCTAGTTCCCGGCTATGCCATCTTCTTCGCTCTCTTCGGCATCAACGCGGTAGCCGGCACCATTTTACAGGAGAAAGAGGATGGCACCTTCCGCCGCCTGCTGATCGCTCCTGTGCAAAGATATGCCCTGCTAGGCGGTAAGTTGCTGGCGCAATTCCTCCTGACACTGGCACAATTGACCGTACTCTTCGCGGTGGGCTACTTCGCATTCCATTTGACGATTGGCTCGTGGCCTGGAGTGATCTCCCTGCTCATCGGCGCGAGCTTCGCTACCACGGGATTGGGTATCCTGCTCGTCTCGGTTGTCAAAACGCGCCGCCAGCTTAACCCCATTGTGACACTGGTCGTGCTGGTAACCTCGGCCATTGGCGGTGCATGGTGGCCGCTTTTCATAGAGCCAACATGGATGCAGCAAGTCGCCAAAATTGGCGTAACGGCCTGGGCTATGGAAGGGTTAAACGGGGTAATGATCCTGGGCAAGGATTTCGCGCAAATCGCGCCTGACCTGCTGGGATTGCTGGTCTACGGTCTGATCTGCTTCTTTATCGCCACCCGCCTGTTCCACTTCCAGGAGAAAGCGGCGTAAAACAAAAAGCAGAAGAAAGCAGGGCATCGCGCTGCTTTCTTCTGCTTCATTTACCATTGTTTGATGACTGCCTCGACCAGTTGGGCGTTGGATGGAGTCTTTTCGATCAGGCGCAGCACCTGCTCGGTGATTTCGCGTTTGGGCAGGTCGGCTACTTTGCGTCGCATCAAGGACATCGCCTTTTGTTCTTGTTCCGAGAGCAAGCGTTCCTCGTGGCGCGTGCTGGAGGCGGCGAGGTCGATGGCGGGGAAGATTCGGCGATCGGCCAGTTCGCGCGAGAGGCGAATTTCCAGGTTGCCCGTTCCCTTAAACTCTTCATACACGACTTCATCGAGGCGGCTGCCCGTCTCAACCAGGCAACTGGCAACGATGGTCAGGCTGCCGCCCTCCTCAATGGCGCGAGCCGCGCCGAAGACGCGCCTGCCAACTTCGAGGGCGCGCGCGTCGATGCCGCCTGAGAGGGTGCGACTGCCACCACGTTGGCTGCGCGGCCCGTCCCACATCTCGCTGCTCAGGTTGTGGGCGCGCGCCAGGCGGGTGAGCGAATCGAGCAGGATAACCACATCCCGACCCTGCTCCACATGCACTTTGGCGTCGTGCATGGCCTGTTCAACCATGCGCCCATGCTTTGCCAATTGCTGATCAAAACTCGAAGCATAGAGCTTGACATGCGGCCCCTGCACTTCCGTGCGCCACTCGGTCACTTCCTCCGGGCGTTCGTCCACCAGGCACAGGAACAATTGCGCCTCGGGATAGTTCTTGAGGACGGCTGCCGCCGTTTGCCGCAAAATAGTGGTTTTGCCCGCCTGCGGGGGCGCAACAATCAATGCGCGCTGCCCGAAGCCCAGCGGCACGAACAGGTCAATGAGACGCATGGCAAGAGGAATTGCGCCTGTCTCCAATGTTATACGACGATTCGGGTGTATAGCAGTCAATTTTTCAAATGGAATACGTGCTGTTGCCAATCTTGCAGATCCTTTAGCTGAGCGATTCGATGATTTGGTAAGGAGAATGTGTTTGATGGTAGTGTATCACATGGCGTCTAGAG
>JADEYI010000863.1_pt1 | contig 31189 bp, 25 predicted proteins | sample 8542331 | NCBI WGS metagenome assembly JADEYI01 (sample SAMN16510988, study PRJNA670497) | mine drainage metagenome | isolation source: biofilm near Copperflume 1 | place: Germany: Marsberg coppermine Kilianstollen | collected 2018-02 | reverse complement strand
GGATGACCCTTCGGTGCAGGCCATGCTCGAGGCCGCTACTCCGGTTGTCACCGTGGTTGCCAAATCCTGGGATTTCCACGTGACGAATGCCCTTGAGGTTAGCCTGGAAGAAAACCTGCGGATGATCGAGGAGACCTATCAGTATCTGGTTTCCGAGGGAAGGCGGGTCATCCACGACGCGGAGCACTTTTTCGACGGCTACAAAGCCAACCGGGAATATGCGCTCCAGACCCTCGAGGCCGCCGTCAGGGGTGGGGCCGACACCCTCGCGCTGTGCGACACCAACGGCGGAAGCCTGCCCGAAGAGGTCTACGAAATCTCCAAGGTGGTGGGAGAGCGCTTCCCCTCCGCCCAGCTCGGAATCCACCCCCACAACGACAGCGAACTTGCTGTTGCCAACGCACTGGCTGCCATTCGAGCGGGTGCGACCCACGTTCAGGGCACCACTAACGGCTATGGCGAGCGCTGCGGCAACCTCAACCTGATCAGCCTCATCCCTAACCTGATTTTGAAGCTTGGGCTCGAGGTTCAGGGCCTCCCCCGCGAAAAACTCAGCACGCTGCGGGAGGTCTCGCTTTTCGTGGACTCTCGAGCCAACCTCACCCCCAATTTGCGTGCGCCTTACGTGGGGGACGCGGCATTCGCTCACAAGGGGGGCATCCATGTCTCGGCGGTGCTCAAGGACTCGCGTACCTACGAGCACGTCCCGCCCGAGGCTGTGGGCAACATCCGCCGGGTGCTGGTTTCCGACCTCTCGGGGCGAAGCAACCTGCTGGCCAAGCTGGCCGAATCCGGCGTAAACGTGCCCAAAGAGACCGCCGGGGCACTTTTGGAAGAGGTCAAGCAGCTCGAGCACAGCGGCTACTCCTTCGAGGGAGCCGAGGCCAGTTTTTACCTGCTGGCCCACAAGCTGAGGGGGGGCAAAGTACCGTTTCAGCTCGAGGGTTTCACAGTGTTTGTCCATGTCAACGAGGCCAATCCCGGCAGCACTACCTGGGCCGAGGGAACCGTGCGGGTGCGGGTGGGTGAGGTTTTACAGCACACCGCCGGGGAGAGCCAACACGGGCCGGTATCCGCCCTTGACAAGGCTTTCCGCAAGGCCATCGAACCCTTCTATCCCGAAATCGCCGAAATTTCCCTGACCGATTACAAAGTGCGCATCCTGAGCGGGCAGGAAGCGGGTACGGCTTCGGGGGTACGGGTGATGATTGATATGATCAGGGGGGCCGAACGCTGGAGCACGGTAGGGGCCAGCCAGAACAACCTCGAGGCTTCCCTCAAAGCCCTTACCGATGGCTACGCTTATGCCTTGGTCAAAGAACAACCTATTCCTCAGGATTGAAGAGAGTCTGAAGTGGATACTGGCCTAGAGCGGTTTGCCCGAACATTGCGGGTTGTGATACCGACTTCAGATAGATAAAAGCTATCCGGGCATCCACCCACCAGAGCTTCAATCCCCTACCCCCTTTAGTTGCGTTTCCCACACTCACGCCGTACCAGTGCCCGCGTTGCACTAGCCCTGGGCTTAGCTTGGGCAGTGCCTAGCCGGGTTGCCCGTGCGAGCACTAGCCGCACAGCGACAGGCTACCCGCTATAGCGCTAAGCTAGCGTGCGAGCGGGGGGCCTATGGACAGTTCTATTTGCCCTTTCGCCAAACTTTCACGGTTCTTTCCCCCAATTTGCATTGCCTGCGGCCTAATCTGTAGCCGACCCTAGAAGAAGTAAGGGCCAAAGGAGGCAGCAATGAAAAGCAAGATTCTCCTGATCGTCGGCATTTTGGTTTTGGGCGCAGCCCTAGCCTATGGCCCTCGTTGGGCCGGAGGGATGGGGCAAGGAGGCCAGCCTGCGGTAGCGGCAGGGTTGCAAGGTACGTTGCACGATGAAGCTGCGGCAATTCTGGGCATCACTCCAGAGGAGCTGATTGCTTTACACCGTGAGGGGAAAACCCTGATCGACATCGCCAAAGAGCTAGGTGTGGATACCACCAAGTTCGAGGCTCGGCTCGTCGAGGTGCGCAATGAAGCCATAGACCAGGCGGTAACGGCTGGAACCCTCTCCTCTCAGCAAGCCACTTTGATGAAAACCCGTACCCAGGCTATTGTCAAGGCGACTCTGACCCGTGAAGTTGGCCCCGACCCGGCTTCTGGTGCGCAGAATTGGGGGAAGCGTACCAACACTCCCGTAGGCCCCGGTATGGGCTATGGCCCAGGTTCTGGCGCAGGTGGTCGTTCGATGTCGCCGCAGTTTTTAGGCCCTCGCTGGAATCGTTAGGTTCCCCCTCGGCTCCCCGGTGCTAAGCCGGGGAGCATCCTCGAGGCCCACAAGATCAGGTTGAAGCGAACTGAATCCCGCTGGAATCAGGACTCAGACAGGGAAAACTCAGAAACGTTGGAGATCAAAGCAGTCGTCGGGCATTCCCCAGACCACCCTCTTCACAGGGAGATCAAGCCTTCGACCTCGAGGAAGGAGTGCCAAGTTACCTGGAGCGGTTTTTGGAAAAACCTTGGAACATCAGACTTCTTGCAGAAGTCGCGGATAGCCAGTAGATACGTCCAGAACGACAGCTCGAGCCAGCTTTAGATGGACTTGCAAAAGGTATATTCACTGGGCCAGTCTAGGCAGAGAACCGCGATAAAGTCACGGACTGGAGGAGGTATGCACTTACCAGAACCGTCATTCCCGAACAGTTTGCTTTATGGCATGGGGTTGCTGGCGAATCTGTACTGGTTATATATGTTGCTGATCAGTCTGTTTGGCCTACACCCTGCTCGGCCCCTTCCTCCAGCGCATAGCTATCGCCGCTTTGCCATCTTGATTCCTGCCCACAACGAGGCTCGGGTACTGGGGCCACTCCTGGACAGTTTGAACCAACAAACTTATCCCAGAGCTTGGTTTGACATTTATGTCTCGGCGGATAACTGCGCCGATTCCACGGCTAGAGTTGCTCGCTCGAGGGGAGCCATTGTACTGGAGCGATTTGACACGACTCAGCAGGGGAAAACCTGGAACGTACCCTGGGCCTTGGAGCGCATCCCACTTGAGCAATATACCGGCTTGGTGCTCTTCGATGCAGATAACCTGGCTCACCCCAGGTTTCTCGGGCGCATGAACGACTACCTGGAAGCTCATCCCCAGGCCGAGGCAATCCAGGGTTATCTGGATACCAAAAATCCCAATGACAGTTGGATCAGTTCCTCCTTTGCCCTATCGTTCTGGTTTGTCAACCGTTTCTGGCAACTGGCTCGGCAGCGCTTGGGACTTTCGGGTGCGCTGGGAGGCACCGGGCTCTTGATTCAGAGCGAGACCCTGCGGCGTATGGGCTGGAATCCCCAGAGCCTGACCGAAGATTTGGAGTTCACGGTCAGCTTAGTGCTAACCGGAGGCAAGGTGCACTGGAACGATTTCGCCATCGTCTATGACGAAAAGCCCCTTACCCTGCGAGCTTCCTACCGCCAGCGCACCCGTTGGCTTCAGGGTCATTACTGGGTGCTCGCACATTATGCTTCGCGTGCTTTTGGCTTACTTTTACGCACGGGCCGGGTTCAGTACCTGGATACCCTGATTCTGCTCTTTGGCCCTGCCCTTTTTGCTTTAGGATTTGTTAGCTCGAGCCTGAGTGGCCTGCTTTGGCCCATTCTGCAAGCTCTCAATGAACCGGCCCGGTTGATGGAGGAACCTCTGGGGCTACTGTGGCCTTTGAACATGATTATCCAAGGTTTAACCGTGGTCGTAGCAGGCCCCTCCCTGCACCGGCGGCGCTTGACACTAAAATACCTGCCCATGCTTTTCCCTTATTTATTTTTTCTGATTACCTGGTTTCCCATTACCCTTCATGCTGCCTGGCAGGCCCAGCATCAGAACCATTGGGACAAGACCGCCCATACCCGTGCGGTTCGCCTAGAGGAGTTGCGTTCTGATTCATCTCTCGAAAAAAGCCCGGCTCGTTGGGGCTAGTGCTGTGGGCTACCCGGAGGTCAGCGTCAGGGAAGGCCGGGACGATATGGTGGGACGGCGAAGAGGGCCACCGCACCGGGGCCAGCATGAACTGTAACAGCCGCTCCAGCCGGGCGGTTATCCTCCAGCAAAACTCCTTCAGCGCGAATTAAGGACTCGAGTTGATTCAACGCAGCCGGATTTTCCGCATGGGCTAGTGTTACTCGGGCTCCAGCCGGAAAGGCTTGGCGGAAACGTTGGGCCAATTGCTCGAGTCCCTGATGAAAGCTGCGCACCCGTGCTACGGGTTTGACTAACCCGTCCTGAAACTCCAGAATTGGCAGTAGCTTCAAGAAACTCCCGATAAAAAACTGAAGCCCTGAAATGCGCCCACCGCGCCAGAGATATTCCAGCGTTTGAGGCAGCACCAGGCTTTGCACTCGAGCCCGCAAAGGCGCAATAGCCTCCTCCAAGTGCTCCCAACTCACTCCTTCAGCTAGCTTTCGCTGGGCTTCCTCGAGCACATAGCCCAGCCCAGCATTAACTGAGAGCGAATCCAGCACCTGTACCCGTTGGCCGAACTGCTGCGCCACCATCCGGGCGGTGGACACGAAGCCCGAGAGCTTTGAGGAGGCATGTACTGAAACTACGCGGTCATACTTTTGCAGCAGCATCTCATAGGTACGCTGAAACTCAGCAGGGCTGGTGTGGCTGGTGGTGAGTTTCCCCCCTCTCCGCAAGGCTTGAATGATTTGTTCGGGGGTAATTTCCAGGTAGTCGTGGTAATCCCATCCATCTAGAATTATTTGAGCCAGTACCAGATGGATACCTCGTGCCTGAGCTTCGGATGGGGAAAGACCCAGAGTAGAGTCGGCCACAAAAGCAGTGTTCATAGGTGTCCCTTGATTTCATCATAGGCATCTGCTGTAGGCGAGATGTCCTTGACCCAAGTAACCCTCTGGTAATGCCTCGAGGCTAGCCTCTAGATGCAAGAGGCGCTTTCATGCAAGGTATCACCGCGACCCTGGCCCCAGCAGTGGGCTCCTCCGGCCCCAGCAGTGGATGCCTCCTCGAGGAGGGGTCGGATTATAGCCAACCGGAAGGTGATGCCTGCCCCCTTGCTAAGCAAGCCGAGAGGGCTCGCCAGCCCTCGAGGAGGTAGAGAATGTCACCTATGGCCTTTCGCTTACCCTTCCGGCTGCTGGGAATTCCCATCGAGATTGATCTCTCTTTGTTGATCGTATTGCCATTGATGGCCTGGCTGATTGGCAGTGATGTAATGGTATTTGCCAAGTTTCTGGGTCTTCCGGCTAACTCTCCTTTATGGCAGGGGAGCACCCCTTTTCTCCTGGGCTTCTTATGTGCTTTGGGGCTGTTTGTCAGCGTGCTAGTTCATGAACTAGGCCATTCTTTAGTAGCTCAGCGCTATGGAGCCAAGACCCAGAAGATCACCCTTTGGTTGCTGGGAGGGGTGGCCTATTCGGAGGAAATCCCCCGTACCCCCGGAGCTGAGGCAGTGATTGCCATCGCCGGGCCAATCACCAGCATTCTGTTGACAGGCTTACTATGGCTGCTTCATCAGGCCACTCCAACTTGGTGGGTTGGAACCCAGTTCGTGCTGGGGTATTTGGGGCTGGTCAACCTGATGTTGGCCCTTTTCAACCTGCTCCCAGCACTTCCGCTTGATGGTGGGCGGGTGCTGCGTTCACTGCTGGCTTTGACGATGCCCTACGCCAGGGCTACCCAGATTGCCGCTCAGGTTAGTACCATTCTGGCCTTGTTGATGGGCCTGTGGGGTTTCATGGTGCTCAATGTCTGGCTGATGCTGATTGCCTTCTTCGTATATACCGCTGGAACCAGTGAGGCCCGTTATGCCACCCTCAGCGAGGGCCTGAAAGGCTTTAGCGTGCGCAATTTGATGACCCCCAATGTAGAGGTGGTTCCACCGCAGATGACGGCTCGAGAGCTGCTGAAAAAAATGGCTGCGGAGCGCCACACCTGTTATCCGGTGATTGATCTGTACGGCAAGCCGCTGGGTTTGGTGCATTTGCAGCATTTGCACAACGTCGAACCCGAGCAGCCGGTCAGGGATTTCCTGCAAAGCCCAGCACCCACCATCGGCCCCGAAGCTAGCGCTCTGGAAGCGCTCAAGCAAGTCTCGCAGTCGCCCCTGGGACGGCTGGTGGTGGTAGATGCCGAGCATATTGTGGGCATTCTCAGCCGCAGTGACTTGTTGCGCGCTATCGAATTGCAGACGGTGGAGCAGGATCTGCGTCGCAACTCGCAGCCACAACGCTAAATATCTTGGAAGGGGGTGATTTGGATGTTATCGTCAAGCCCTCGCTCAGATCAGCCGGTTTCGATATGGGCCGTGGTTCTGGTGATTGTTCTGATCGTGCTTAACCTGGTCTTTAGCGTGCTCAGCAATATCGGCTTCAAGCTCTCCATCACCAATTGGGCCTGGCGCAATTTCTTGGTCTGGCAAATCATCGGCAACCTAGCAGGTTTTATTACGGCCATCACCCTAACGGCTCTCCTATGGTATATCCCGCTAAAAGTGGCGTTTCCACTGACGACCGGGCTATCGATAATTGGGGTACAAATTGTAGCAGCCGACTGGCTCTTCCATGAAGCCATCACCCCCGCACAGTGGTTAGGTACTTTGCTCATCGTAATTGGCATCTGGCTGATTGGCTGGCGGTGAACCTTGCGCGGCCTGATTCGCCAATTCGATGCCCTGCTGCGACGAATAGAGGGAGTTTTTGAGTTTTGCGACGATCCCAACTGTTTGCTGCGCTTGCAACTTGCAAAAGCAAGACACCCCCTGCATTTGGAAGACCTCGAGGTTCCCAAGGGCACACCGGTGTTGGAACTCCACTTGTGGAACGAGCATCTTCCACCCTTGACGGATGAAGGCCCCAATTTGTTGTGGGCCAGCCGAACAGGGCATTTATTTGTTCGGTCTTTACAGGCTGTAGCCCAAACTCTACAACAGGATTCTCGCCTGGCTGGAGTCCGCGCCGTCGGTGGTTACACTGCTTTATTGGCAAAAGAGCGTTTGGGTGGAGTCAATCTGATGCGGCGCTTAGGTTTCCAGGTAATGCCCTACGGCAGTTCTCTAGGACGCTTTGGGGAGTTTTGGGAGAACCTTTATTCGTGGTGGCTAATATGGGCCTTCAACCAGCCAAGTTTGCGCCAGCGCAAGCTGTTGGACTTACAGCGGGCAGAAATATGGATGTCGGTGGAGGAGTTTTTGAGGCGCTATAGTGTATCTCCAGACGATACCCCGCATTGATGAAGTTTTGCGCCTTGACTTCATTACCGGCAAGGCCAGGGCGTGGGGCGCACAACCTGGGCTTTGCCAGAACTCATGGGCTTGCGACGAGAATCAAAGGGAAGTTCGCGTAGGCGGGGTTTGGCGGGAGAGGCTCTCGGGGTCAAGGCCAGCTTTGTGTGTCAATACCAGCAAATTACCAGTCAGGATGGACGGATCTACCTGGAGTTCAGTGCTCTCGAGCAGCCGCCCATCCGCAGAGATATGCTCACCCTCGGCCAGAAGCATCACCTTGCCAGGGATCAGTTCCTCGGCGAGGAGGCACTATTCTTCTCCCTCGTGCAACACTCTGACGTATGATCATCGCGGTTTTCATAATGACTTTGCTCGGGTACTAGCTCTGTGGCTATGGTGCTGTGCGCCATTCCGCCCCTCCGACAGAGTTATTTTGAAAACCGCGATAGGGAACAAGAGCCTCACAGGTCGCCTCTGGGTTAACATTCCTCAAAATATCTGCTCCAGCATCTTTCTTACAACCTCCTTAAACCACTGTAGAAAAAGAGGGGAAATGATCCAAACCGAAGTAGCACCGTCCCCAGTCGGATTGACGACCTTATTTGCATTTATCGTTGGTCACCAACTTGAGGGCTACCGGGATGAATTGGGTCTGAGCCGGGATTGCCGCTCCTTTAATAATGGCAGCGGCTTTTTCTACGCTCAGGCGACCCATCTCCGAAGGTTGTTGGGCTACGGTAGCCATCATTTCGCAGGCATTCACGGCCTTGACTGCGTCGTCGGTAGCATCAAAACCCACGATCTTGATGGGACGCTTGCTGGCCTTGATAGCTTGCAGCGCTCCGAGGGCCATCTCGTCGTTGTGGGCGAATACCGCATCCACTTCGGGCTGGGCTTGCAGGATGTTCTCCATCACGGTCAGACCCTGAGCGCGGTCGAAGTTGGCGGTCTGCCGGGCTACCACCGTAATGCCGGTACAGCTTGATTTTAGGTAGTCGTTAAAGCCTTGACCCCGGTCACGGGCGGCTGAGGTACCGGGGGTGCCCTGGAGTTCTACTACTTTGCCCTTACCGCTAAGCATCTTGCAGACGAATTCCCCAGCTAACCGCCCCCCCGCCACATTATCCGAGGCGATGTGGAAGGCCACTTTGCCCCCACTGGCCGCACGGTCTACGGTGATCACGGGTATGTTAGCGGCATTGGCTTCCTGAATCGCGGGAACTACCGCAGCCGCGTCGGTGGGGTTGATCAAAATCACCTTGACCTTGCGTTGAATCAAGTCTTCGATGTCGGCGACTTGTTTATCTACCTTGTCTTGTGCGTCCAGCACCACCAGTTGTATCCCAGCCTTCTGCGCTGCCACCTGCGCTCCATCCCGCAGGGTCACGAAGTAGGGGTTATTCAGGGTAGAAAGTGAAAGCCCCACCACGTTCTGTGCTAGACCCAGCGAACCCAGGCCCAACAAACCCAGTAAAAGCATCCATTTACGCACAGCTCACCTCCTCTTTAGTCGCGTCTAGTTGCAAACAATCGGTCAATCAAGAGTGCCCCCAAGATCACACCTCCTTTCACGATCTGCTGATAGAAAGCCGAGACATTCAGCAGATTCATGCCATTGTTGAGCACCCCAATAATCAGAGCACCCAGAAAGGTTCCCATCACCGTCCCGCGCCCACCGAACAGCGAGGTGCCACCTACCACCACCGCTGCAATCGCATCCAGTTCGAAGCCCACGCCCGCTGTGGGTTGGGCCGAGTTGAGCCGCCCGTTGAGCACCAGCGCTCCTAACGCACAGGCCAGACCGGAGTAGGCGTACTGGAAAAGCTTGATCCTGGTCACCGAAATTCCCGAGAGCCTGGCGGCTTCCTCGTTACCTCCCACTGCGTAAATGGCTCGGCCTAAAGCCGTGTAGCGCAGCAAAAAATGGGTTAAGGCTAGGAAGGCTAGCGTGATCCAGACCGGTAGGGGGATGCCCAGCCAGACCGCGTTACCAATCACATTGAAGGTATCTGGCAAGCCGGTGATGGGCATTCCATTGGTATAGACCAGGGTAGCCCCGCGAAAGATAGTCAGCCCGGCCAGGGTGACGATGAAAGGGGCGATGCGGGCGTAGGCCACGAAGACCCCGTTAAATAGGCCGATCAAGGCTCCTAAAACCAGTGCCACCAATATAGCCAGTGCCGGAGGCCAGCCTGCTACGGAGAGCCCGGCAGCAACAGCTCCGGTAAAGGCCAAGATGGAGCCTACTGAAAGGTCAATTCCCGCTCCCAGGATCACCACGGTCATCCCGAAGGCCAACAGGGCATTGACGGCGATCTGGCGCAGGACGTTGAGCCAGTTGGAAGGGGTGAGAAAACTCGGCGATAACAGGGCCAGCACCAGCACCAAGGCCCCCAAGGCCAGTACGATGCCATAACGAGAGAGCAATTCACGCCACCCGCCGCGCCCCGGTGACATGGGCCACCACCTCCTCTCGGTCGAGTGGGGCCTCGAGCTGAACCACCACCCGGCCTCCCCGAAACACCAGTACCCGATCACAGAGCCCGCTAAGTTCCTCGGTGTCGCTGGAAGAGACCAGCAGGCTCAGGCCACCTCGAGCCAGTTCGTCCAGCAGGGCATATAGCTCGTAGCGGGTGACTACATCCACTCCCCGACTGGGTTCTTCCATCAAGAGCACCTGTGGCGTGGTAGCCAGTCCCTTGGCAAGCACCAGCTTTTGCTGGTTGCCCCCCGAGAAAGTACGGGCCGGGCGCTCGGGGTCGGATGGTCGCACCGAAAGCCGTCGGAACCATCCCTTCACCAACTGCTGCTCCTGAGCAGCTTTCATCACCCCAAGCCATTGCAGGCGTGACAGCACCGAGAGGGTGACATTTTCCCTGGCGGAAAGCTCGAGCACCAACCCTTGGGTTTTACGGTCTGCGGGGATATAGAAAATTCCCTGCCGCAAGGCGGTCAACGGCCCGCTGAGGCGGGTTCCTCGCCAAGAGGCCGATCCCACCAACCCGAACATGGCCCGTAGCACCTCACTGCGCCCGGAGCCAATCACACCAGCCAGCCCGACGATTTCCCCTTTGTTGAGGGTAAGCCCGAGCGGAGCTAAACCCGCTGCCTCCACCTGGAAGCGCCCCAGTTCCCCTTCGGAACCGTGCGGCTGACGCTGATAGGCCCGCACCTCGCGGCCCACCATCAAGTTCACCACCCGCTCGGGGGTCAGTTCGCTCAAAGGAGCCATAGATACTCGCTCCCCATCCCGCAGAACCGTAACCCGGTCAGCCAGCAGGAAGATTTCCTCGAGGCGGTGGCTGATATAAGCTACCCCCACCCCTTCCGAACGCAGACGGCGAATCAGCCGGAACAGTTGTTCTACCTCGTTAGCCGATAGGGTAGCGGTAGGTTCATCAAAAACCATCACTTTGGCTCGCTGCACAAAGGCTCGAGCCACCGCCACCAATTGTTGTTCCCCCGTGCTGAGTTGACGCACCGATGCTTCTGGGGGAAACTCCAGACCCATTTGCCCCAGCAGGGCCTGGGCCTCCTGGTTCAAACGGGTATAACCCATCAAGGGGGGGAGCCGCCCCAGAAAGAGGTTTTCCGCCACCGAGAGGTCGGATACCAGATTGAGTTCTTGGTACACCATCACAATTCCTGCTTGTTGAGCTTCCGCCACGCTGCGGGGTCGCAGGGGGTTTCCAGCCAAAAGCATCTGACCGCCATCGGGTTGGAATACTCCTGAGAGCACCTTCATCAAGGTGGACTTGCCTGCCCCGTTCTCTCCGACCAAGGCCTGAATTTCCCCTGCCTCGAGTACGAAATCCACACCCTTCAAGGCTTCCACCCCGCCAAAATGTTTTTTGATGCCCCGCATCTCTAACAAAGCCATCTGCGCCTCCCAGGGCTAAAACACCACGCCACTCAGCAGAATTACATTGGCAAATGGGGTAAACTCCCCGGTTCGTACCACGGCCTTGACCTGGTTTAAGCGGGCTTTGAACTCCTGGTGGGGAATGTACTCGAGGTTTTGACCCACCTTGGGCAACTTGCTTAGACGTTCGGTTAGAGCCTGGTAGAACGCAATCGGGGTGTGGCTGTGAATCTCTTGGGCTAGAATGACCGCCTCAACCTCCAACTCGCCCAGGACAGCCTCGAGCACTTCCATAAAGGGGGGTTTTCCGGGGGCGAAGGCTAAATCTACCCGCTCGACCTCGAGTGGGATAGGCAAGCCCGCGTCGGCAATGACCAACCCATCCCGGTGGCCCAAGCCAGTGATAATGCGCGACAATTGGGGATGCAATATCCCACCGCGCTTCACTGTAGTCCCATCCTCTCGACCTCTTCACGGCCGGGTAAGGAGGGCTGCGCACCAGGCTTAGTTGTGGCCAGTGCCCCCGCAGCACAACCCCACCGCACAGCTTCGGGCAGCCCTCTGTCCTCGCACAGCGATACCGCCAAGGCACCGACAAAAGCATCTCCTGCTCCGGTGGTATCCACCACTCTAACCGGGAAGGAGCGTTGATGACCTTGCCCTTTTGCGTCCGCCCAAACCGCACCTTGTTGGCTCAAGGTGATGACCACAGCAGGGCAAAGCTGGCATAAGCGCTGGGCTATGGCCAGCGCGGTCTGCGGAGTGTTGGGCTGGGTTTGGCTAATGGCTGCGGCCTCGAGTTCGTTGACTACTAATACGTCCACGTGGCTCAAATCCTCCCGACTCAGGGCCAGGGTCGCTGCGGCGTTGAGGATCAATTTGGGCCCCACCTGCTGAGCCAACTCCGCGCTAGAGCGTACGGTTGGGAGGGGAGCCTCGAGCTGCATCAGCAGCACTGTTGCCCCAGCAAAGACCTGGGTCTGGAGGTCTTGAGGTTGGAAACGGACATTGGCACGCGAGGAGACGATAATCGCGTTTTGACCCTTCTTATCTATGCTGATAAAAGCCACTCCGGTAGGAGCCTCGAGGGATTGAACTCCGGCTATATCAATGCCTTCGATTCTCAGACCTTCACGGAGTTGATCGCCAAATCCATCCCCACCCACCCGACCTATCATTCGTACAGAACCCGGTTTTTTAGAAACCCCCGGCTCAAGCAGCCGAGCCGCAGCTACGGCTTGGTTGGCCCCTTTGCCTCCGGCGTACATGGCGTAATCAGAGCCCAGTACGGTTTCGCCAGGGGTGGGATGTCGCTCCACCTGCACGACCAAATCCATGTTCAGGCTGCCGACAACCACCACCATGACCCTACCTCCTGGGAGACATTAGTGTATACCCGGTAAAGTGTTAGCCCGCTTTGCTTCAGGTTATAAGATACCCTTTCCACGGCAAAAGTTAAGACTCGACCGTTACCACACCATTACAGCTTTCACCTCGAGGTTAGGGACAAAAGGCAATGTTTACTAAGTAGATGCCCTTTATCGCCGCTCAAAAGGACAGCTCTGGATTACAAACGGTGGTTTAGAGATTCCTTGTTTGTCCCGTCCAACGCGGGCTAGGATGGTCTGATGAACGGGGAGCGGATTCTCATCGTAGAAGACGAGGCCCGAATTGCAGATACCCTCGAGCGCTACCTTCGGGCCGAGGGTTTTCGTACCGAGCGGGCCTCGGACGGCAAACAGGCTCTGGAGATCTGGCGGGCTACCCAACCCGACCTGATTCTGCTCGACCTGATGATTCCCCAGATTGATGGCTTGGAAGTGCTTCGGATTATCCGTAACAGCACCCAAACCCCGGTGATTGTGGTGACTGCGCGGGTAGAGGAGTTTGACCGTTTGCTGGGTCTGGAACTTGGGGCCGATGACTATGTCAGCAAACCCTTCAGCCCACGCGAAGTAGCTGCCCGCGTGAAAGCCGTGTTGCGCCGAGCACAGGGCCACCTGCGCCCGCCAGAGCACTACCAAGTAGGGGAACTCGAGATAGACCTTTCGGCTTTTCTGGCCCGCTGCCGGGGCCAGGAACTGTCCGTTACCCCGACCCACCTGCACCTGCTGGCAGCACTGGCTGTTCAACCTGGTCGGGCTGTCAGCCGCCACGAACTTCTGGATGCTATTGGGGAGGGTTTTTTAGATGAGCGTACGGTAGATGCCCACATCAAAAATCTGCGTACCCGCCTGGGGGCCTGTGCCAATCAACTTGAAACGGTACGTGGAGTCGGTTATCGCCTGGTGGCTTCGCTGAATGCCCCAGCTTGAAATATGAAGCTTACCCTACGCCTGGTTCTGGCTTTTGCGCTGGTAGCATTGTTTGCTGCTGGGTTGAGTGGCTGGTTGGCGTATCAAGAGGCCAGCGATCATTTTCGCCAGGTGCTGGAAAATCCGCCCTTTATTAATGGGTCAGCGCCAACTCGAGGGATTCAGCGGGGGGCAAGGCAGGCTCAGGTACTGACGGAGTTGCAGCGTTCGAGTCTTCGGGCCTCGCTATTGGCCCTTTCGGCTGCGATGGTGATTGGAGGGTATCTAGCCTATCAGTTGTTGCGGCCTATAAGGGCGCTGACCGATGCTACCCGGCTCTATGGACAGGGCAAGCGGGATGCACGAGTGTCTTTGTTGGGTAACGATGAGCTGACCGAAATGGGCCGCACCTTCAATCAAGTGGCTGACCAACTGGCTGTCGAGCAGGAACGGCAAAAACAGTTGGTGGCTGATATTGCCCACGAACTGCGCACGCCGCTGACCGTGCTCCAGGGCGAACTCGAGTCGATGCAGGACGGCCTATTAGAAGGCACCCCAGAAACCTATGGACGATTGGTGGATGAAGTTGGACTGCTCACCCGCTTGGTGCAGGATTTGCGGCTACTCAGCTTGGCGGACAGCGGGGGGCTCGAGTTACACCGCGACTGGATAGACGTGGCAAACTTGGCTGAAGAAGCTCTGGCAGCTTTCCGGCCCAAGGCGGAGCGTTTGGGAGTAGGGCTGATTAATCAGGCCCAATCTCTAACCCTTGGGGCCGATCAAGACCGCTTGATGCAAGTGCTGTACAACTTGTTGGAAAATGCTTTGCGCCATACCCCGACCGGAGGCCAAATCACCCTCCGAGTGAGAGAAGAAAGTGGGTGGGGGGTGTTAGAAGTAAGAAATACCGGTTTAAGTATTCCTGCCAACGATCTCAACCGGATATTTGATCGCTTTTATCGCCTAGATCAGGCTCGAGGTCGAGAGACCGGCGGTTCCGGGTTGGGCTTGGCAATTGTACGGGCCATAGTTCAGGCCCACGGTGGAACTGTGGGAGCCAAAAATGACCCACAGGGCGGAGTCTGTTTCTGGATTCACTTGCCTATTCAAACCGCGATAGATTTCCCACGCAGGGACAGCCTCCTCGGTTAAAACAACCAGAACTCCATAGCATTGGCCGAGAAATTGAAGACCACGATAAGTATGTGGGTCAAACAAGCCGGGTTAGGCTGCGGTTGAGATGCCCATGCTAAGCCGATTTTCGGGTAGGGTTGGGACGAAGGAGCAAAAGTGGAACCGAGGCGTGATGAGCCACACCTTCTGCAACACTGCCCAGCAGCAGGCGTTCGATTCCTGTGCGCCCATGGGTACCCATGACGATAAGGTCGGAGTGGTGCTGTTGGGCATACTCCACAATTACTTGAGACTCGAGATCGGCTTGGGCCTTAACCACCTCAGTATGAACTTTGGAGGTTTTGGTCTTAGATTTAGCGGCTTCGACAATGGCCTGACCTTCTTCCAGAAGAGCCCGCTCGGTGGCTTCGTGGTTGTATACCGCCATTGGGCCTGTGTTCGGTGCTCCCGGCATAAAAATCAGTGGGGGTAGATAGGGAATGACGTGTAAGATTTGCAATTTAGCGCCAAGTTTCTGGGCCAATTGGTCGGCTACTTGAAGGGCTGGTGCGCCTGCCATACTTCCATCCACAGGTGCCAGAATGCGTTCAAATGCCCCGGAGATCGGCCTAACTTCGCTATCTTCACGTACCAGCAGTACAGCCACAGGCGAAAGCCTCGAGACCCGCTCAGCCACACTTCCTAAGAACACTCGGCTTAGGCGCTCCCGCCCATGAGTGCCCATCACAATTAGGTCACAGGCCAGTTCGGTTGCAGTATGCACAATCCCCTCGGCTGCATCTTGGGCATGGGTGTAGCGGATTTTTACCTCGAGTCCCAGGTCTTTCCCCAGTTCCTTCCAGGAAGAAAGTAGCTCCTGGGCATAGCGCTCGAGGGTTTGTGAGTATGTGCCAATGCCAAAAGGGGCTGGGGCTGGAGTAATGACATGCAGCACCGTGGCCTTGGCACTCAGCCGTTTGGCAAGCGCCAAACCTAGCCGTCCTGCATGTTCACTGCAGCTTGATTCGTCAAGGGCAATCAACAATTTGCGGAACATGCCATCCTCCTTTGTTACAAACTAAAACAGCTTCATTACCGGGGCGTTACGGATTATCGCGCTTCTCGGATCGGAAAACCGCTCTATATGAGCCCGACACCCTGCTTTTTATATGCGCCAATCGCACTTATCTGCTAAACCACCGCTCTCTTCACAAGGACAAATGGCTTTGATGGGATGGTTACACTTTAGCTAAGAGTCTCCGGTCGGGCCGGAGGGAGCAGGAGGACTCCACGACGACCTGGTTAGGCTGATTGTTTGACAAACTTGTCGTGGAGCGACTTAGAGTTTCCTTCCAAGGTTTTTGACTCGCCAAGCATGAGGAAGCCATGTTCTACGAAGCAAGCGGTGGCCATAAGAACGGCCTCAGTGATAAAGAGGCCGCTCGGCGGATGCAGCAATACGGCTCTAATACCGTCCCCGAACCACTGCCTAAGCCTGGCTGGTGGCGGTTTTTTCAGCAATTCAAGAGCCCCTTGATTTACATTTTGTTATTTGCTCTGGTTCTAGACCTGTTTTTCTGGGGACGAGAAGGAGCCAAGGGTATTCCGATTGAATCCATAGCCATCGCCTTGATTTTGCTGCTGAATGCAGGATTGGGAGTATGGCAGGAAGGAAAGGCTGAGGCCGCCCTAGACAAACTAAAACAGCTTTCCTCCCCACAAGTCTGGGTGCTGCGAGAGGGCAAATGGCAGCAACTTGCGGCATTACAACTGGTGCCTGGGGATTTGGTGCGCCTAGAGGCTGGAGACCGTATCCCTGCCGATGGGGTGGCTCTACAGCTCTGGAGTCCCTTGGTTGACGAATCTATGCTCACTGGTGAAAGCTTGCCGGTGCAGAAAGCGAAGAATGAGGAATTCTTCTCTGGGACACTGTTGGTGCGGGGCCGGATTTACCTGGAGATTACCCGCACCGGTAGAGAAAGCGCTCTAGGCAAGTTGGCTACCCTGCTCGAGGGGATTAAGGCTGAGTCAACCCCGCTCGAACGTCGTCTGGAGTCTTTCGGCAGTGGCATTGCTCGCTGGGTGCTGCTTCTGGCAGGAGTCTTGATGCTGGCGGGGGTGCTTGTCGAAGGTACAGCCCGCATTGCTGAGGTGTTCGTGTTTGCTGTTGCCCTAGCGGTAGCTGCAGTACCCGAGGGTTTGCCAGCCATACTGACCTTCACCTTGGCCCTTGGTGTAGAACGAATGGCTAAGCGCAAGACCGTGGTTCGCAAACTTTCGGCAGTGGAAGCACTTGGCTCCGTTACGGTAATCGCCACCGATAAAACCGGAACTCTCACGGAAAACCAAATGTCTGTGCGCCACCTGGATTCTCCTGCAGTAGAGCGGGCTTTGCGGACTATGGTTCTAGCTAACGATGCCGAAGAAGGGGTGGGAGATCCACTCGAGGTGGCTCTTTTGGACTACGCCCGTCGTCAGGGACAAGACCCCACCACCTTGATCACAGCTTCGCCCAGGCTTTCCAGCCTGCCCTTTGATAGTGCTTGGAAATACATGCGGGTCACGGTGAAAGAAAATGGTGTGCCCTATAGCTACTTTAAAGGGGCACCGGAGGTTTTGTTGCCCAAAACCAATCTGCCACAAGAAGAGCAGGCTGCCTGGGGCGAAAAGGCCCTGGCCTATGCTACCGAGGGCTTCCGAGTGTTAGGGCTGGCCTCGAGACCTGGGGAGGAGGAAGAGGGTTTAGATTTTTTGGGTCTAGTACTCTTTTGGGATCCCCCACGAGCCGAAATTCCTCAAGCTATCCGCAGTGCCCAAGCTGCTGGTATCCGGGTGCTGATGGTCACAGGAGACCATCCTGCTACAGCTTTGGCCGTGGCGCGACAAATCGGTATCCCTGGTCAGCGGGTGCTCACCGGGGAAGACCTGCAAACCTATGAAGCCAGAACTCTGGCTCGAGCCCTCGAGGAGGTGAACGTCTTCGCTCGGGTGCGCCCTGAACAAAAATTATTGCTAGTCGAAGCTCTACAGGCCCAAGGCGAGATAGTGGCGATGACTGGAGACGGGGTCAATGATGCCCCTGCGCTCAAGCGCTCCGATGTGGGCATAGCCATGGGGCAACGCGGTTCTGCGGTGAGCCGCGAAGTGGCCGATTTGGTGCTACTGGATGACAATTTCGCCACTATTGTGGCTGCTATCGAGGAAGGTCGGAGCATCTACGAAAACATCCAAAAATTCATTCGCTTCTTGTTTGCAACAAACCTGGCTGAGGTATTGGTGGTCGCTCTGGGAGCCTTCATGGCTTATATTCTGGGATTGCGCAATGAGGCGGGAGCGTTACTCTTGCCTTTGGTTGCGGTGCAAATTTTATGGATCAACCTTGTCACCGACGGCTTGCCTGCGCTAGCCCTGGCCCTCGATAGGAATCCTGGCCGGATGCAGTTGCCTCCGCGTCTGCCCCAAGCCCCATTGCTTGATAATATAGCCCTGCGCTTTGTAGTCACTACAGGAGTGCTCAGTGCCTTGATAGCGTTGGGACTGTTGGCGATCGTGCCCTTAATCGGATTTAGTTTAAGCGAAGCCCGGACAGGGGTATTTCACTTCCTGGCAATTGTGCAGTTCTTGCTGGTTTATCCGGCCCGCCATACCCAGGTATATCCTTTGCCCAACCCTGCTCTGCACATAATGGTGTTGCTTGGGATTGGCCTTCAGTTCTTGGTGGGAATGGTTCCTGCTATTGCCCAGGCACTTGGTTCGGTTCCGCTTCCACTAGTGCTATGGGGGCTGATTCTTGTGGCAGCCTTTTTAGCCCTGTTTCTCACCCAGGTAGCTACCCAGGTTTTCTGGGGCCAACGAGCAAGGGCTTGATCCCCAAAGCACAGACTTCTTGCTGCTCATCGCCGCCCCCAGACTCTTTGCGAAAACCGCTCTATACACCAGCTTTTCTGAAGGCTGCTCCAACTACTTCTCGAGCTTCGCTCATTACTTGCTCGAGGTGCTGCTGACCTCTAAAGCTCTCGGCGTAAATCTTGTATACGTCTTCGGTTCCGCTGGGGCGAGCGGCAAACCAGGCATTTTCAGTCACGACCTTGAGTCCGCCAATCGGTTCGTTATTGCCGGGGGCACGGGTCAGCTTGGCGATAATTGGCTCGCCTGCCAGTTCGGTTGCGCTGACCATTTCCGGCGAGAGGTTGGAGAGCACTTTTTTCTGGGCGGGGTTGGCTTGGGCATCCATGCGGTTATAGGCGCTCGAGCCGAAACGGGCCTCGAGGGTGCGGTAGTGTTCACTCGGAGACTTGCCGGTCTTGGCCAGAATCTCTGCCGCCAAAAGCCCCAAAATAATCCCGTCCTTGTCGGTGCTCCAGGCCGAGCCATCGAAGCGCAAAAAGCTGGCTCCGGCGCTTTCTTCTCCACCAAAGCCAATGGTTCCGCTCTGCAAACCCTCCACGAAGTATTTGAAGCCCACCGGCACCTCGATTAGCGGTTTGCCCAAACTCGCCGCCACCCGGTCAATTATGCTGCTGCTGACCAGGGTTTTGCCCACGCCCATGCTGGAGTTCCACCGGGGGCGGTGCTGGTACAAATACCAAACGCATACCGCTAAATAGTGGTTGGGGTTCATCAGGCCATCGGGCGTGACGATGCCGTGGCGGTCTGCGTCGGGGTCGTTGCCAATAGCCACATCGAAGCGATCCTTGAGCCCGATCAGCGAGGCCATAGCATAGGGGCTGCTACAGTCCATGCGAATCTTGCCGTCCCTATCCACGCTCATGAAGGCAAAGCTAGGGTCTATGCGCTCGTTGACCACGCTCAGCTCGAGGCCGTAGTGGCTTTGCAGCTTTTGCCATACCGGCAGAGAAGAACCCCCCAGAGGGTCTACGCCGATTTTCACCTTGGCGGACTTGATGGCCTCCATGTCCACGATGGACTCGAGTTGGCCCACGTAGGGGCCGACAAAATCCCAGGCTTCAGCTTTCTGCAAAGCCTGGCTTAGGGTCAGCCGCTTTAGGCCGCCCAGTCCGTCCGCGAGTAGCTGGTTGGCCCTGTCCTGTACGGCCTTAGTCACGTTGGTATCGGCAGGGCCACCGCTAGGGGGGTTGTATTTGAAGCCACCGTCTTGGGGGGGATTGTGGCTGGGGGTAATCACGATGCCATCGGCCAGGCCACTGGTCTGGCCCCGGTTATAGCTCAGGATGGCGTGCGAGACCAGCGGGGTAGGGGTGTAGCCGCGCCCGCGTTCGTAGCGCACCTCCACCCCATTCGCGCAAAGCACCTCTAAAGCACTGACCCAGGCCACCTCAGACAGGGCGTGGGTATCCATGCCGATATATAGCGGCCCGGTGATGCCCTGCTGGGTGCGATATTCGGCCACGGCCTGGGAAATCGCCAGGATATGGGCTTCATTGAAGCTGCCGTTGGTCGGGGTTCCCCGGTGTCCGCTGGTGCCGAAAGCGACCTGCTGGGCGGGGTTGTTGGGGTCGGGTTGGAGGGCGTAATAGCTGGCTAAAAGCCGGGGGATATTCGCAAGAATACTCGAGGGGGCTGGTTTTCCAGCGAGTGGGCTGAGGGACATAAGGACTCCTTTGCTCCCGAGTCTAGAGCAAGATAGCCAAAGGGTTCAAGCCAAGGCTTTTTCTGACGGGAAATTTCGGGCCGAGTGCGCTCATACCGGCTTCACAAAGATAGTATTCAAAGCTTTTTAGAGGTTCATCTTTGTGAAGCCTAGTTAACTCCTGCTAATCAGGTTATACAGTCACCGTTCGGTGACTGTATAACCAAGCTTAGTATCAACCCTTCGGTTTGAAGGGGGTACGCTGCCCGGCCAGGGCGGTTTCCCTGGCTTCTTTGGGAGCCCAGGAGAGGGCTAGCACGGCTTGATAGGCTCTAAGGGCCTGGTCGCGCTGGCCCAGCCAATCGGCGAGTTGACCATATCTCGAGAGGGTATAACCCGGCAGGTATTCGGGGAACTGAAAATCGCTGTGAACCAGGCTTTCCAGCAGTTCCAAAGCTGCTTGGGGTTGGCCTGCAGCCAGATAAATTTGGGCGGCACAATATTGCGCCTCGGGGCCTTCGACCTCCTGAAGCTGCTCCAGTAGCGCAGCCCAGTCGTCGGACTCCTCCAGCCGCCAAGCCCGGTCGAGCACGCTGCGTTGGCGCTCGGCTTCGGAAGAGGGGGTGGGTGCGGGGCTCTGAGTGTCGGGTAAAAGGTCACGCAGCATGGCGTAGTCGAGTAAATCTGCCAGCACTAGGGTTGGTTCTTGGCCCACAGCCTTCGGTCTGAGGCTTTCGGCGACCCTCTCCATTCGCTCCTGCCGGAACCCGGTGGCTGGGCCTTCGCCGAAGAGCCGGGCATAGCCCCGGTGATACTCCCGCAGGACACCCAAGGTGTCCTGGCTGAAGAAATCTTGCGCGGTTTTTGGCGTGGTGAGGAGGGTTTGCAGGCTCTGCTCGAGGGCGGTTGCCCCCTGGAGGACTTCCTGCCCCTGAGGGAAAAGGGACAGGGCCTTGCGGAAACGCTCGGATTCGATTTTTAAGTTGGCAGATGGGTCAAGGGCTTGTATTTCCACCTTGGCCTCACCCGCCCAGGGTAAAACGTGGAACAAGGCCAGTTCGGCCTCATCGCGCCAGGAGCCGCTTTGCAAATCCTGAGGGCCGTAGGAGGCCAGTACAATTCGCTTTGGGCGAGCAGCTTTGAGCAACTCGAGCACGCTCACGGCGTTGTAGCGTGGGTGCAGAATGTGGAAGGGGCCAAGCGTGGGGATGAGCAGCACAGATACCTCGAGGAAGATTATTGGCGGTGGCGTGAGCTTGCAATTGGAGTTGTCCCGCATTATAGAGCGGTTTGCAGAAAGAATATGGCCCTCCACTCGGTTAGAAAGACCGTACCAAACTCCTTTTTGCTGCCAGGAGACGCGGCAAAAATAACCCAAACCGCGATAGGTGAGCTATGATCGAAACTCAACCCGAAAGCAGATCGCCACATCCAACCCGGAGCATACTCGACCTTTCAGACCGCAACTACCGCGTAGCCATGATGAATGGCTGGTTTGCGGCTTTGGGGGATGCGTTTTTCAATGGCTCTATTGTGCTGGCCTCCTTTGCCGCTAAACTGGGCGCACCCAACACCGTGGTGGGCCTCCTTCCGGCCCTTCTCACGGCGGGTTCGATGGTTCCCCAGGTCTTTGTAGCGCCTTACGTAGCCCGGCTACCCCGCAAGGTCGAACTGTATCGCCGGGTGGCCTGGTTACGGGTGGGAAGCCTGGCTCTGGTGGCTCTGGCCTCTTTCGTGCTGGGGCAACAACACCAGTTGCTGCTGCCAGTATTTGTCCTGGGGTTGGCATTTAATGGCTTGTTTACCGGGGTTTCCTCCCTGCCTTTTTGGGAAGTGATTGCCAAGACCGTGCCCATGGGTCGCCGGGCCGGGCTGTTCTCGGCGCGTAGCCTGGTGGGCGGTTTTCTGGCCTTTGTGGCAGGCTTTCTGGTGCGTGGGGTGCTGGGCTCCTCGCTGCCTTTCCCGTATACCTACGCCATTATCTTTACCCTGGGAACCGTCGCCTACGGCTCGGCCTGGCGCATCTTCGGTGAGGCCGACGAACCTGCCGAGGAGAGCAAAGCCGAGCCAATTTCCCTGAGCCTACCCTTCCGCGACTTCTATTTTCGCCGATTTCTGCGGGTTCGTATTCTACTGGCCCTTGCCAGCATGGTCGAGCCTTTCTATGCCGCTTTTGCGGTGCGCCAACTCAAGCAGAGTGGCGAGATTGGTTTGTACCTGACGCTATATGCCCTCTCCTCGGTGCTGGCTAATTTGCTATGGGTGCAGATTTCCCGGCGCTTTGGTTCCAAGACCCTGATCTTGATTGGGGCCACCTTGGGTACGCTAACCCCGCTGCTCGCGCTGTCGCTGCCAGCCAAAGATTATTGGTGCATATTCATACTGCAAGGAGCCTATCTGGCCGCGATTGGTGTGAGCACCTCGACCTATTTGATCAACCTGGCCCCCGATCACAACCGCAGCTCGTATATTGGACTATCTAACACCATCGTTGGACTGCTGTCCTTTTCGCCCGTGCTGGGGGGCTTTCTGGCCGACCATGTGGGCTATATTGGCCCCATGCTGGTGGCCTCGACTTGCTATGGCTGGGCAGTATATGCCGGACGTAGGCTGCGGCAGCTCGAGAGCATCGCTGCCCGCTAGATCGATTTACAAAAAACTCCATCACAGCCCCAGGCTGTTTGTATAGCTATGCAAATAAAAAAGGAAGGCAGAAGCCCTCCTTTTGTTATTTAGCTTAGATCTAGCCAGCCCAGATTTCTTGACGACCAGCCCAGATTTCTTGACGACCAGCCCAGATTTCGCCTTTGTTATTCATGTTGATCCTCCCTTTCCTGGGTGTAACGATACCCCGTGAAGTTACGGTTGTAAAGACTTGACAGGCTTTCCCAAAAATGGTAGCTCAGACCTCGCTCATTTGACGGGTCTCGAGCCCTTGGAGTACACTGCCAGACAAGATGTTTGGCCTTCTCACTACCACCAGCCGGGAGGACTTCTAGCCGCAAGGCACAGAAGTTCTCCCGGCTCGCGTAGGTTGCGGGCCGGATTTTTTTGCAGGTGAGTTCTGAGAGCAGTACAGTTCATCTGTTGAGAAAGGAAATACCAAAGCCATGAAAATCTCTCTGCCCGATGGAAAACAACTGGACTTACCCGCGAATGCTACCGCCAAAGATGCCGCCCAGGCCATCGGCCCTGGCCTGGCCAAGGCTGCTATCGGAGCCATTGCCGATGGGGATTTATACGACCTGATGAAGCCCCTGCCCGACGGGGTCAAGCTGCGCATCCTGACCGAGAAAGACCCCGAGTACCAGCAGCTTTTCCGTCACACCCTGGCCCACGTCATGGCCCAGGCGGTGCGCGAGCTGTACCGGGAGCGGGGTTTCAACCTCGAGAGTGTCAAGCTGGCTATCGGGCCGGTGATTGAGAACGGCTTTTATTACGACATTGATGCCCCAGAGCCGATCCGCGAGGAGGATTTGCCGGTCATCGAGGAGAAGATGCGCAAAATTGTAGCGGATAACCTGCCCCTGCACCGCTTCGTGCTGCCTCGAGATGCCGCTTTGGAGCGCTTCAAAGGCATTGACCCCTATAAGACCGAACTCATTGAAAGCCTGCCCCCTGGCGAGGAAATCAGCTTTTATCAGCAAGGTGATGACGCATACGGTTTCACCGACCTCTGCCGGGGGCCGCACCTCCCCAGCACGGGCTGCATCCCACCTTTCTTCAAGCTGACCAGCATCGCTGGAGCCTACTGGCGCGGGGATGCCTCCAGGCCCATGCTCCAGCGCATCTATGGCATTGCCTTTCGTACCAAGGAGGAGCTCGAGAACTACCTCTGGCAGCAGGAGGAGGCCAAGCGCCGCGACCACCGCAAGCTAGGTCAGGAACTGGATTTGTTCACTATCTCCGAAGAGGTGGGTAAGGGGCTTCCGTTGTGGCTACCCAGAGGGGCTTTCATCCGGCGGCAGCTCGAGCAGTATATGTACCAAAAAGAAGCAGGCGAATACGGCTACGACTACGTGTACACCCCACATATTGCAGCCGCCAAGCTTTACTACACCTCCGGCCACCTGCCCTATTACGCCGAGGATATGTACGCGCCCATCATCATCGAGGACGAGGAATACTACCTCAAGCCCATGAACTGCCCGCACCACCACATGATTTACGCGGCCCGCCCCAAGAGCTACCGCGACCTGCCCTTGCGCCTGGCCGAGGGCGGTACGGTCTACCGTTTCGAGCTTTCTGGTGCCCTCTCCGGCTTGCAACGGGTGCGCGGCATCACCATCAATGATGCCCATATCTACTGCACCAAGGAGCAGGTCGAGGCCGAGTTTATTCGGGTAATCCAGCTCTTCAACGAGGTCTACGCCGATTTTGGTATCAGCGACTACTGGTTCCGCCTTTCGCTCCCCGACTTCGAGAACAACCCCGAGAAGTTCGGTGACCCCGGCCCGCACTGGGACGAGAGCATCGCGGCCATACGCGGGGCCTTAGAGAAGAGCGGGGTGAAGTACGTCGAGGGCATCGGTGAGGCCAGCTTCTACGGGCCTAAGCTGGACGTGCAGGTGCGTACCATCATCGGCAAGGAAGAGACCATCGCTACCAACCAGCTCGACTTTATCGTGCCGGGGCGCTTTGGCCTCGAGTTCACCAACGAAAAAGGCGAGAAGGAAACCCCGGTGGTGATTCACCGGGCCATCATGGGCAGCTTCGACCGCTTCTTCGCGTTTTACTTGGAGCACACCGCCGGGGACTTCCCGCTGTGGCTCTCGCCCGTCCAGGCCGTGATAGTACCCATATCAGACCGGCACTTAGACTACGCCCAGAAGGTCGCTGCCGAGATGCGCAAGAACAAGCTGCGGGTGGAGATTGACGACCGGCCCGAGCGGATGAACGCCAAGATTCGGGATGCCGAGCTACAGAAGATCCCGCTGGTGCTGGTGGTGGGCGACAAAGAGGCCGAGGCCGAGGCCGTGAACCTGCGCGAGCGGCATGTGAAGGAGCAGCGCACGCTGCCGGTGGCGGAGTTGATAGGGGAGATGGGCTCGAGGGTGGCAGCGAGGAAATGAAGTTTCGGCATCAAACATCATCGCCGTAGGTTTTAAGTACCCCCGAATCTGACTAGCGCTATATCCGCAGTTCAATGACTTTGTAAAGATCCGTTCCTGAAGGCGCGAGCGTCAGATTCGGGGAACCCCCTAAAGCCCAAATCTATTGTGGAGAAACTTAGTTGTAAATCGCTCGAAGTAGTTTGCTCTCAGCGCTCAGTCCTACGAAGCCAGCGGTTGGTGGCACAGCCAGACCCCGCTTTTGGCCTGCCAACCCGCGGAAGCCTCGAGGTTAGGGATGCTGAGGATTTTATGTCCCACAATCTCGAACTCCAGCGCGGTAAAGAGCTTGTCCAGGGCCTGCCCCAGACGGCGGGTCTCGAGAGGACTAAAGCGTAGGCGGGGAAGCTGGGCCTCGAGGCTTTTGAGACCGGCATAGGGGATCAGCTCGGCGGGGTCACGCCAGCGTCGAGGCGGGCCAATCATCAGCTCGGCCAGCACCAGCGAAAGCCCCGAATGGCTTTGGGCCAGGGCCTCAGGGTCGAACTCCAAGGAAAGCTCGAGATGGACTTCCACGTCTTGCCAGACTTCACGCAGAGGGTGCGACATATCTCAGCTTGCAACAACTCCCCAGCCCAGTCAAGGGTAAATAACCCGTTCCTCACAGGGAAACCTCGAGGCCGAATTTGACAATCTGCAACGCTAAGTGTCAAGGCCAGAGAGCAGAGAGCTAAAGACCGTCGTACGGCCTAAGTCTAACGTCAAAGGTCAAAAGCTAAAGGCAAAATACAAGGGGCCAAAAAGCTACACCAAGACGGTATAATTGCCGTATCAAAAAACACCGCTCAGAACGTAATATCAGGCGTAAATAGATTGTCTCCCACAGCTTTTCTCCCTAGACAATAGGTTCCCTCGCTCTCTGGGAGAGGGCGAGCACTAGCCCCAACGGGGCGGGCCAGCGTTCGCGCTATGGCGCTAAGTCTGGTTGCCCATACGAGGGTGAGGGAAGTGGATAAGACCATGAATACAAACTATGTCCGGTTGGTATGAGATATTCTTGGGCATGGATTCTCTCTCGACGCTCGCTGTCCACGCTGCCCAAGCTGACAAACCCCTCAACGAGCCGGTGTCCCAGCCCATCTACCAATCGGCTTCCTGGACTTTCCGCGACCTGGACGAGGTGGATGCGGTTTATAGTGGTGAGCAAGCTGGAGCTATCTACGGGCGAAACGGCACCCCCAACCACCGGGCTTTGGAAGCCCTGTTCGCCGCGCTGCACGGGGCAGAGGCGGCAGTAGCCTGTGCCAGTGGGATGAGTGCCCTGAGTGCCGTGTTCCTGGCCCGGCTAAAGACCGGGGACAAAGTGGTGGCTTCTCGAGACCTCTACGGCAGTACCCTGAATGTTCTGCGCGACCTGGGGCGCTTTGGGATAGCGACGACAACGGTAGAAATAGACGATTTCGCGGCCATGGAACGGGAATTGAGCGGGGCCAGGTTGCTGATGCTCGAGACCTCTTCCAATCCCCGGCTGCGCGTCCCCGACCTGCCCAGGCTGTGCAGGGTGGCTCACCATCAGGGCACGCTGGTGGTGGTGGACAACACCTTTGCCTCACCCTACCACTGCCGCCCTTTGGAGTTTGGCGCGGATATCGTGATGGAAAGCCTGACCAAGTTCATCAACGGGCACTCCGACGTAATGATGGGTGGGGTGGCGGGGCGGGAGGAACTGCTCGAGCCCGTTCGCGCGGTGGCAGCCCGCATGGGCCTGGTTTCTAACCCCCAGGAGTGCTGGTTGGCGGTGCGCGGGGCCGAGACGCTCGAGCTGCGGATGGCGCGAGCTTCGGCGAACGCTTTGGAGCTGGCCCAGTTTCTCGAGGCCCAGCCTAAAGTGCGCAAAGTTCACTATCCTGGCCTGTCCTCACATCCTGATTACGAAACAGCGAAAAAAGTCCTGAGGAACGGCTCGGCAGCGATGTTGTCTTTTGAGCTTGGGGCCTCGAGGGCGGCGGTCAATGGTTTGTTGCACGGCCTGAAGCACGTCCGAATGGCCCTCAGCCTGGGTGGAACCTGCACCACCCTCTCGCACCCGGCTACTTCTTCGCACCGCTTCTTGAGCCAGGCTGAGCGCGATGCTTTGGGTTTGCACGATGGGTTTTTGCGGATGTCGGTGGGCATTGAAAACCTACCGGACTTGCAGGCCGATCTGGAGAAGGCTCTGTCCCAGGTATGACCGGTGAGGGCTAAAGAAAGCCTCGAGTGGTTTCCGTCTGCCCTAGCTGATATACCGCGTGGGGTATAGATGTATGAGGGACGTTCGTCAATAGCCAAAGCCGGTATTCACCAGCCCTGGCTCCGGGATAAGGTCAATGCGGGGTTCTTGTCATGCTCATGTTTTACGGGATATAGTACGGTCAACAAGCTTATTTTTACCTGGGTGTGTTCCTTGAAGCTGCTCTACAGGTTTCACATCCCGATGTAGAGGAAAGGATTCGGCCCTGTCAAGTTCTTTTAATCCCAACAAAACCACAATTTTTCTATTGGTCAGAAACCTTTCCCATGCACTGTGTGGTTGTGCTCAAGGGCCACCCCTTTTTGGTTTCACCGCAAGTTGCGAACAAATGGTTCTACCCTGAGGAGGTTGTATGGCAGAGAAGGTAACAGTAAATATCAGTGTCAACGGGGAGCAGCATACCAGCGAGGTCGAACCGCGCCTGCTGCTCGTCCACTACCTGCGCGAAACCCTGGGTCTGACCGGAACCCACGTGGGCTGCGACACCAGTCAGTGCGGAGCCTGCACAGTGCATATGGATGGACAAGCCGTCAAGTCCTGCACGATATTCGCCGTGCAAGCCGAGGGCTCTAAGATCACTACCATCGAAGGCATTGGTGGCATAGGTAACCTCAACCCGGTACAGGAAGGTTTTTGGGAGATGCACGGTCTGCAATGCGGTTTCTGTACGCCGGGCATGATCATGGCGGCCACCGACCTCTTGAGCCGCAACCCCAACCCCTCCGAAGCCGAGATCCGGCATAGCCTCGAGGGCAACTACTGTCGCTGCACCGGCTACCACAACATCGTGCGGGCTGTGCAGTACGCAGCTGACAAGATGGCAGGCAAGAACCCCGTAGGGGCGGCAGCGGACGATTAGAGATGTCGAAGGCTAAAGGTCGAAGGCCAAGATAAAAGATAGACCTTAGTCCTTCGACCTGAGACGTGACCGGAGGGAGCATATATGGCCGATAAACTGATGGGAAAGGCGATGAAGCGGGTAGAAGACCCTCGTTTTATCACCGGAACCGGCAACTATACCGACGACATGAGCGTGCATGGCATGCTTCACGCAGCGATGGTACGCTCGCCCTATGCCCACGCCAAAATCAACTCGATTGACACCTCCAAGGCCAAGGCCATGCCCGGTGTGTTGGCAGTGATTACAGGCCAGGAGATGCTGGACGCGGGCATCAAGGGAATTCCTACGGGATGGCTGCACGCTGGCATCAAAACCCCGCCACACTACGCCATCACCCCCGACAAAGCCCGTCACGTAGGCGACATCGTGGCTGCCATAATTGCTGAGACGCGCCAGATTGCCGAGGATGCCGCCGAACAGGTCGTGGTGGACTACGAACCGCTCCCGGCGGTAGTGCTGGGGAGCAAGGCCCTCGAGCGCGGAGCCCCAGCGGTTCACGCTGAGGCTGAAGACAACGTTTGCTTTACCTGGAGTATCGGGGACAAGGCCGAGACCGACGCGCTATTCAATCAGGCTTATAAAACCGTCAAGCTCAATATCCGCAACAACCGCCTGGTTCCCAATGCCATGGAGCCCAGGGCTTCGCTGGCCCAATACGCCAAAGCCGCCGATGAGTACACCCTGCACACCACCTCCCAAAACCCCCACATCCACCGCCTGCTGATTGCGGCTTTTATCATGGGCATCCCCGAGCACAAGCTGCGAGTGATTGCCCCAGATGTGGGCGGTGGCTTCGGCAGCAAGATTTATCAGTATCCCGAGGAAGTTATCGTTCTCTACGCCGCCAAGAAGCTGAACCGACCGGTCAAGTGGGCCGCGCGGCGTTCGGAGAGCTTCGTCACCGACAGCCACGGGCGCGACCACGAGACCGTCGCTGAGATGGCGGTGGATGCCAACCACAAAATTACTGCCTTGCGGGTAGACACCATCGCCAACATGGGGGCCTACCTGACCACCTTCGCCCCTGCCGTGCCGACCTACCTTTACGGCACCTTGCTGACGGGAACCTACAAGACCCAGAAAATCTACTGTCACGTCACCGCACCCTTTACCAACACCGTGCCGGTAGATGCCTACCGGGGGGCGGGCCGCCCGGAGGCCACGTACCTCTTGGAGCGCCTGGTGGATGTGATGGCGGCTGAGCTGGGGGAAGACCCCACCGAATTCCGCCGCAAAAACTTTATCCAGCCTTCGGAATTTCCTTACCAGACCCCCGTCGCCCTGCAATACGACTCCGGTAACTACGAACCGGCGATGGACAAGGCCCTCGAGATGGTCGGCTACAAGGAACTGCGCCGCCAGCAGGAGGAAGGCCGCCAACAGGGTAAATACATGGGCATCGGGGTAATTACCTTCCTCGAGGCATGCGGCTTGGCCCCCTCAGCGTTGGTGGGCAGCCTTGGAGCCCAGGCCGGGCAGTGGGAGAGCGCTCTGGTGCGGGTCATGCCCACCGGTGCAGTCGAGGTGTTTACCGGCTCACACAGCCACGGACAGGGTCACGAAACGGCCTTCGCTCAGGTGGTTGCCGATGAGCTGCAAGTACCGATGGAGAGCGTGACCCTGGTGCACGGGGATACCGGGCGGATGCCTTATGGCTGGGGTTCGTATGGCTCGCGCTCGGCTCCGGTGGGCCTTTCGGCCATCGTGATGGCGAGCCGCAAGATCGTAGACAAGTCCAAGAAGATTGCCGCTCATTTGCTCGAGGCGGCCCCCGAGGACATCGTTCACGAGGACGGCAAATACATGGTCAAGGGGGTGCCCGACAAGGCCAAGAGCTTTTTCGACGTAGCCCTGATGGCCCACCTGGCCCACAACTACCCCGCCGACCTCGAGCCGGGCCTGGAAGCCACCCACTTCTACGACCCCAAGAACTTTGTCTTTCCCTTCGGAACCCACATCGCGGTAGTGGACGTAGACCCCGATACCGGAAAGGTCGCCCTCCGGCGGTATTTGTCGGTGGACGACTGCGGCCCCATCGTCAACCCTCTGATTGCCGACGGGCAGATTCACGGCGGTATTGCTCAGGGTTATGGTCAGGCGGTGCTCGAGGATGCCGTCTACGACGACGAAGGACAGTTGCTCACGGGGAACTTCCTGGAATACACCCTGCCCCGCGCCGACGACATGGTGCAAATCGAGCACGACCACACCGTCACCCCTAGCCCGCACAACCCGCTGGGGGTCAAAGGCATCGGCGAGGCTGGAACCATTGCCTCCACTGCTGCTGTCGCCAACGCCGTGCTGGACGCGCTGCGCCCCTTCGGTATCCAACACCTGGACATGCCCTACACGCCCGAGAAAGTCTGGCGGGCCATCCAGGGTGCTAAGAAAGTCCCGCAAGCCGCTGACTAGCCTTTCCCCTCTCCCAGAGGGAGAGGACACCAAAAACAGGAGGTTTATCTCGATGTATACCGCTGAGTTTGCTTACAAGAAAGCCTCGAGCGTGCAAGAGGCGCTCTCGCTGCTAAAACAGCATCCCGATGCCAAGCTGCTGGCCGGTGGGCATAGCCTGATTCCCACCATGAAGTTGCGCCTGGCTTCGCCTTCGGCCCTGATTGACATCTCTAAAGTCCCCGAGCTGAAAAGCATCCGTATGGACGGCGATACGCTGGTCATCGGAGCGGCAGCGACCTATCACGAGATTGAGACCAGCGCTCTGGTGAAGAAGGCCGCGCCTTTGTTGGCCGATGCCATTCACCATATCGGCGACCCCATGGTGCGGGCCAAGGGAACCATTGGTGGCTCGCTGGTCCACGCCGATCCCGCCGCCGACTTGCCCGCCTCGATGCTGGCCCTGGGGGCCAAGATGAAAATTCAGGGGCAGAGTGGGGGCAAAGTGGTCGAG
>JADEYI010000862.1_pt1 | contig 31226 bp, 23 predicted proteins | sample 8542331 | NCBI WGS metagenome assembly JADEYI01 (sample SAMN16510988, study PRJNA670497) | mine drainage metagenome | isolation source: biofilm near Copperflume 1 | place: Germany: Marsberg coppermine Kilianstollen | collected 2018-02 | reverse complement strand
GAGCGTCAGGTTGCGGACCTGAAGGTCGTGGGTTCGAGTCCCGCCGGGCGCGCCAGTCACACCGCCGCGATCACGGGACATGGTTCGGCCCCCGGTGGAACCGGGGGCCGAACAACTGACGGGGCACGACGAATGGGGCGCTAGTTGAGCAGCCCCTCCTGGGTGAGCCAGTTCTTCGCGACGGTCGCGATGTCCTGGTTGTTGACGGCGACGTCGACGCCGAGCTGGAGGAGCATCGCGGTCGTCATCTTCGCGGAGGCGTTGTCGAGGAGCGCCTGGAAGGCGGCCTTGTCCGGCACCTTGGCGAGGAAGTCGTCCCGCACGAGCGGCGCGATGTTGTCGGCCGGCTGCGTCTTGAGGTCATCGGTCAGCTGGACGAACCCAAACTGCAGGATCGCCGGCTGGGTCGAGCAGAGCCAGGCGAAATCGATCGTCTTCGCCTGCAGGGCCTGGGCGATCGGTGCGTCGCACGCCGCGAGCGCGACGCGTTGCGCCGGCGGATAGGTGATGCCGTACTGCTTGAGCGCTCCCGAGCAGAGGGGGTTCGTGTCGCAGTCCGGCGGGAGGCCCCACTTGAGCTTGGTCTGGATCGCGGCGAGGTCGCTCATCTTCGTGAGGCTGTACTGGGTCGCGGTGTCCTTGCGGACGACGGCGGCGTTCTGGTCCTGGGCAGGGGTGAAGCCGAAGACCTCGATCCCGCCACCCTTCGTCTTGAGGATCGCCGCGAGCTTGTCGTGGTTCGACTGCGCGTCGCCGGTCGGCGCCGTCTTGTCGTAGTAGCCGAGGCCGGAGCCGATGTACTCCGGGACCATGTCCACCTGACCCTGTTCGAGGAGCGGCTCCCGGGCCTGGCGCGAGCCGAGCCCGAAGTGGCGCTCGACGGTGTACCCGGCGTGCTCGAGGATCTGGGCGTAGATCTCGGCCATGAGCTTGGACTCGTAGAAGTTGTCCGATCCGATGCGCACGGTCGGCAGCGCGACCGAGGCGGCGGGCGTCGCGGCGGCCGCCGACGGTGCCGCCTGCGAGGGCGCCGCCGCCTGCGAGGGCGCCGCCGCCTGCGAGGGCGCCGCCGATGCCGCGGCCGACGGCGCGGGCGTGCTGCCACTCGTGCAGGCAGCGAGGATCATGATGAGCGTCGCCCCGATGGCGAACACGCGGCTGTTCCGCATTCGTACCTCCTCCTTGTGGCCACGCACCGATACGCTCGGCGCGGCGGGCCGGTTTCTCGCTGGGTCAGCCGCCGATGGCGCGAACGAGCGCGCGCGCGCCGGTGGGCGGTGGTTCCCCGGGCACGTCCGGCGGCTCGGGCGTGCGAGCCGGGCTCCGGAGCGGGCTGGGTGTGAGGACACGCTGGACGCCGGCCAGCAGGATGTCGACGCCGATCGCCAGCGCCGCGATGAGGACCGCTCCGGCCTCCACCCGGGGGATGTCGGGCAGGAGCAGTCCGTCGAAGATGTAGCGGCCGAGACCGCCGCCACTGATGATCGCCCCGATCGTCGCCGTGGCGATGACCTGGAGCACGGCCGTGCGGATCCCGCCGACGATGACCGGCGCGGCGAGCGGGATCTCGATCCCCCTGAGGATCTGTCCCTCGCGGAGCCCCATCCCGCGAGCGGCCTCGATGAGATCCCGATCCACCTCCCGGAGCCCGGCGTAGGCGCCGACGAGGATCGGCGGGACGGCGAGCGCGGTCATGGCCACGAAGACCGGGACGACGGACAGCCAGTAGAGCTCGGAGCCGATGCTGAGCGAGATCGGCAGGATCATCCCCATGAGTGCGTACGAGGGGATCGCTCGACCGATGTTGGCGATGTTGATGGCCGCGGTCGCGCCGCGCCCGGTATGGCCGATCCACAGCCCCACGGGCAGGCCGATGAGGAGGGCCACGAGCACCGCAGACCCCGAGATCTCGATGTGCTCGAGGACTCGGGTCGGGACGCCGTCGGCCCCGCTCCAGTGAGCCGGGTCAGCGAGCCACGAGATGAAGCTCGGCATCAGCGCGCCCCCGCCCGCGCCCGGGCCCACGGGGTCGCCCACCGCTCGACCCGGACGAGGACGAGGTCGGCGACGACGGCGAACAGGACGGACAGCCCGGCCCCGAGGTAGATCTTCGTCGGGAAGAACGTCTGGAGACCCTCGGTGAGGAACTGGCCGAAGCCGCCGTACGTGTCGCCGAGGATCGCGGCGACGGTCGCGAGGCCGATGGTTGTCACGGTCGCCAGCCGGATGGCGGCGACCATGAGCGGCACGGCGAGCGGCAGCTCCACGCCGAGCAGGCGCTGGCGCCCGGTGTACCCCATCCCCGTGGCTGCCTCGATGACGTCGGGCGGGACGGCCTGGAAGCCGGCCACGATGCCGCGGACCAGGATGAGGAGGGTGTAGGTCGTGAGGGGGATGATGGCCGTCAGGATCGACAGCCCGGTGAAGCGCGAGACGAGGAGGAATGCGGCGAGGCTCGGGATCGTGTAGAGGATCCCGGTGACACTGATGATGATCGCGTAGGCCCGAGGACGGTGGAGGACCGCGACCGCGATGACGAGCGCGACGACGAATCCGAGGGCGACCGGGATGACGGTCAGCTCGAGGTGCTGGGTGAAGCGTTCCCAGATGAGCCCGAGGTGGTCGCCGATCCAGCCGAAGTCGAGGAACGGCTTGCCGTTCACGGTTCCCCGACCTCGGTCGCCCGCTCGGGTCCCGGCGGATCGTCGTCGGAGGTGTCGCCGGGCAGCGCGTCGCCGGAGCGGCGCACCCAATCGCTGATCTGGGTCACGGTCACGAGCCCGCGGACGGCGCCATGACGGTCCACGACGATCCCGGCCTGGACGTCGCTGCCGAGGAGCATGGACATGGCGTCCTTGAGCGTCGTCCGCCGGTCGAGGAGCGGCGACAGCGCGACGGTGTGCTCGGCGCCGACGGGACCGCTCGCCGGCATCTCCGCCGCGAGGAGCCAGCCGACGGGACGGCGCTCCCGATCGACGAGGAGCGCGCTGCCGAGCGGATCGGCGGCCGCCCGGCGCCGTACGTCGGCGGCGTCGTCGCCGAGCTGGACGATCGTCGGCGTGAGCAGGTCGAGGCTGGCGACCCGGAAGAGCGACAGGCGCTTGAGCCCGCGATCCGTCCCGACGAACCGAGCGACGAAATCGGATGCCGGGTGGGCGAGGATCTCGGCCGGTGGCGCGAACTGGGCGACCTTGCCGCCGGCCTGCATGACCGCGACGAGATCGCCGATCTTGATCGCCTCGTCGATGTCGTGGGTGACGAACAGGATCGTCTTGGCGAGCGTCTCCTGGAGACGGAGGAACTCGTTCTGCAGTCGCTCGCGAACGATCGGGTCGACCGCGCCGAACGGCTCGTCCATGAGCATGACCGGCGGATCCGCCGCGAGGGCGCGGGCGACCCCGACGCGCTGACGCTCGCCGCCCGAAAGCTGGGCCGGGAATCGTCGGGCGTAGGTCGCGGGATCGAGGCCGACGGTCGTGAGCAGCTCTTCGGCACGTGCCTTCTGACGCGCGACCGGCCAGCCGAGCAGGCGTGGCACCGTGGCCACGTTGTCCTCGATCGTCTGGTGCGGGAAGAGGCCGGTCTGCTGGATGACGTAGCCGATCCCGCGCCGGAGCTCGGTCGGGTCGCGGCCGGCCACGTCCTGGCCGTCGAGGAGGATCCGACCGCTCGTGGGTTCGATGAGGCGGTTGACCATCTTGAGCGAGGTCGTCTTGCCGCAGCCGGATGGGCCGACGAAGACGCAGATCTTGCCGGCCGGGATCGCCAGCGAGAGATCGTTGACCGCGCCCGCGCCCTTCCGCAGCGCCGCAGCGTCGTAGGACTTGCTGACGTGGTCGTATTCGACGGTCGCGGCATGGCCGGCGGTCGCAGTCATCCCGAGCGCCCCTCCCCAGCTGGTCCGGGAACAGTAGCCGAACGCATCGCGGCGGGCCCTCAGCTCGGACCGGCGACGATCGGCCCGAAGGAGATCGCTCCCGCCCAGCCGAGCTGACGGCTCACGCCGTCGGCGGCTGCCCTCGTCCGTTCGCCCGCCGCGACGAGGTGGGGACGGAGGCGCTCGCTGGGTGCGCTCACGTTGAGCGCGGCGACGATCGCCCCCCGGAAGTCGCGGATTGGCGCGGAGACACCCGCGACCCCGGCGTCGAACTCCTCGTCGACCGTGGCGTAGCCGGTCGCGCGCGCGGCCGCCACGGCCTCGATCAGGCTGGCGACATCGCGGACGCGCGGTCGTGGTCCGCTCGGGGCGAACGTGACGGCCGCGAACCGGCGCTGGAGCTCCGGGGTCGTCGCATCGATGAGGAGGGCGCGGCCGGCGGACGTGCCATGGGCCGGGACGCGGCTGCCGACCCAGCCGGTCGCGCGATAGCGATGGCCGGGCGCCTCCGTCCGCAGGGTCACGAGCTCCGTCCCGTCGAGGACGCACAGGTGGACCGTCTCTCCGAGCTCAGCCGACAGTGCACGCATCGGCCCGACCGCCGTGGCGAGGAGGCGACCGCCTGCGGCACGGGCAGCGAGCGAGAAGACCGACCACCCGATGCGGTACTGGAGCGTCCCCGGGTCGCGATCGACGAAGCCCGCGTCGGCGAGCCGACCGAGCGCCCGCGAGACCTGGCTCTTGTCGCGGCCGCTGAGCTCGGCCAGCGCGGAGACCCCGAGCCCGGTCTCGCCGGCGGCCTCGGCGTCCGCGAGGCGGTCGAGGAGGGCGAAGTCGCGGGTGAGCCAGCTCGCGCTCGCGCTTGCGGGTTCGTCGGGTGACGCGACAACCATGGTTGCGACAATAGCAACATCGGATGCATGATGTAAAGACGCTCATGAGGATCACCCGGATCCGGCTCGACCGGCTCGTCCTGCCACTCGATCCCGCCTTCGATGCGGCCTGGGATCCGGTTCCCCGCCGATCGTTCCCGGCGACGATCGTTCGGGTCGAGACGGACGAGGGCATCGTGGGCCTCGGCTCGGGCGACACGATGGACGGCTTCGACGCCTATGCCCACCTGTTCGTCGGCGAGGACCCCCTCGCGGTGGCTCGTCACGTCCGGACCCTCGAGACCATCGACTTCCACGCCGGCCGCTACTGGCCGCTCGAGGTGGCGCTCTGGGACATCGTCGGCCAGGTCGCCGGGCTCCCGATCGCGACGCTCTTCGGCGGTGCGACGGATGGCCTCGCGGTCTACGCGTCGTGCGGCGAGCTGAGGAGCCCCGAGGCGCGGGCCGAGTCGGCGCTGCGGTTCTGCGCCGAGGGATTCCGGGCCCTCAAGATCAGGATCGACCGCGATCGACTCCGTGAAGGGATGGACGCGGTCCGGGCCACCCGGCGAGCCGTCGGCGACTCGATGGCCATCATGGTCGACCTCAACCAGGGCTGGCGGATGGCCGGCGACATCGATCGCGGTCTCGACCCGGCGGCGGCGCGGTCCGTCGCGGCCGAGCTTCGCGAGCTCGATGTCCTGTGGCTCGAGGAGCCCCTCCCGGAGACGGATCTCCGCGGCCTCGCCGATCTCCGGCGGGCGGTCGGCATCCGGGTGGCGGGCGGCGAGATGACGCGGACGATGGCAGCCCTCCTCGCCGCGCTCGATGCCGATGCGTTCGACGTCTATCAGCCCGATGTCGTCCTGGCCGTCGGGATGCTGCGGGCCCGGACGATCGCGGAGCTCGCCCTCGCGCGGAACCGCTGGTTCTCGCCGCACACGTGGACGAACGGGATCGGCCTCGCCGCGAACCTCCACGTCGCGGCGGGCGTCGGCGGGGGACCGTTCCTCGAGTTCCCCTACGATCCGCCCGGCTGGACGCCCGAGCGCCGGGATTTCATGCTCGCCGAACCCCTTCGGCCAGGGCCAGACGGCATCCTCCGGGTCCCTGCACGTCCGGGCCTCGGGGTCGCCCTCGACGAGCGCGCCCTCGGACGGTACGCGGCGTGATCGCCGGCCCGCGGGATCCACATGCGCTCGGTCTTGCCGACTGGGTCAGCCGGGCGCGGGACCTCCGGCCGCACACGCTCGCGGTCATCGACGGGGCGTCCGTCGCCGCCACCTCGGGCCGCACGTATCGCGATATGACGGCACGGGACGGCACGGCGATCGCCGAGGTCGCCGAGTGCGACGAGGAGGACGTCGAGCGGGCGGTGCAGGCCGCGCGGAGGGCCTTCGACGACGGCCGCTGGACGGACCTCGCGCCGGCAGATCGGAAGCGACTCCTCCTCCGCTTCGCCGAGCTCGTCGGACGCGATCTCGAGTACCTCGCGCTCGTCGAGGCGCTCGACTGCGGCAAGCCGATCCACGACACGCTGAATGTCGACGCGGCGAAGCCGCCGGCCGTCCTTGCCTGGTACGCGGAGGCGATCGACAAGCGGTACGGCGAGGTGGGCCCGACCGGACCGGATGCGCTGTCGCTCGTCACCCGCGAACCACTCGGCGTCGTGGCGACGATCGTGCCCTGGAACTACCCCCTCATCATCAGCGCCTGGAAGATCGGCGCCGCCCTCGCCGCCGGGAACACGGTCATCCTCAAGCCCGCCTCCCAGTCGCCGCTGTCCGCGATCCGGCTCGGCGAACTCGCCCTGGAGGCCGACCTGCCACCGGGAGTCCTCAACGTCCTCCCGGGTCCCGGTGCGCGGATCGGCCGGGCGCTCGCCCGGCACCCGGGCGTCGACAGGATCGCGTTCACCGGCTCGACGGAGGTCGGGAAGTCGCTCCTCCGGGACATCGGCGAGACGGACGTCAAGAGCATCGGGCTCGAGCTCGGCGGCAAGAGCCCGCAGGTCGTCCTCGCTGACGTCGCAAGCGTCGATGCCGCCGCGTCGGCGATCGGCTGGGGCATCTTCTACAACGCCGGCCAGACGTGCAATGCCGGCTCGCGGCTCATCGTCCATCGGTCCGTCCGCGACGCGGTGGTCTCGAAGGTCGCCGCCCTCGGGCTGGCGCTCGCGCCGGGCGATCCACTCGACCCGGCCACTCGCCTCGGGGCGATGGTCGATCGGGATCAGCTCGAGCGCGTCCTCGGCTACGTCGCCCTCGGCGAGCGGGAGGGCGCGCGCGTCGAGCTCGGCGGAACCCAGGTCCGCGAGGCGACCGGCGGCTTCTACCTCCCCCCGACGATCCTCGGCGGCGTCCGCAACGAGATGCGGGTCGCCCGCGAGGAGATCTTCGGCCCGGTCCTCACGGTCATCGAGTTCGATGACGAGGCCGAGGCGCTCGCGCTCGCGAACGACTCCCCGTACGGGCTCGCCGCAGCCGTCTGGACCCGCGACATCGCGAAGGCGCACCGGATGGCTCGTCGCCTCCGCGCCGGCACGGTCTGGGTGAACACCTTCGACAGCGCCGATCACACGGTCCCCTTCGGTGGCTACGGGCAGTCCGGGTTCGGGCGTGACAAGTCGCTCCACGCACTCGACGACTACAGCCAGCTGAAGACGACGTGGATCGACCTGACGGAGCAGTGAACGTGGAGCATCCGGACGGGGACGCCGTCCGCGCGGCGACGTCCGGGGACGGCGCAGCGCTCGCGAGCAGTGAGACCGGTGCCGCGGTGACGCGCCGCCGGCGGGCCGGAGGCCACGCCGGCGGCGAACGGAGCCGGCTCCCGCCGCAACGGCCGTGGGGCCAGCCTCGCCTCCGCTATCCGCCGACGGAGGTCGTCTCCGCGGACGAGCTCGAGGCCATCCACAACACGTCGCTGCGGATCCTCGAGGAGATCGGGATGGATTTCCTCGACGCCGAGGCGCGCGACCTCCTCGCTGCCGCCGGCGCCCGCCTGGAGCCCGGTTCGCAGCGCGTCCGATTCGACCGCGCGATGGTCCTCGAACGTATCCGCAGCGCCCCGTCCGCGTTCACCTTCCACGCCCGGAATCCCGACCACGACCTGCGCATCGGCGAGGACTTCGTCGCCTTCGGGTCCGTCGCGAGCGCCCCGAACGCGTTCGACCTCGACGGGGGGCGGCGGGTCGGCAATCGGACCGACTACCGGAACCTCATCCGCCTCGCCCAGATGCTCAATGTCGTGCACTTCATCGCCGGCTACCCCGTCGAGCCGATTGACCTCCATCCGTCGATCCGCCACCTCGAGGCGACGTTCGACGCCCTCACCCTCTCGGACAAGCCGATCCACGCCTACAGCCTGGGACGCCGCCGCAACGAGGACTGCCTCGAGATGGTCCGGATCGCCCGCGGCGTGGACGACGCCGCGCTCGACCGTGAGCCGTCCATCTTCACCGTCATCAACTCCAGCTCGCCGCTCCGGCTCGACGCCCCGATGCTGCAGGGAATCCTCGAGTTCTCGGCCCGCAACCAGGTCATCGTCATGACCCCGTTCACCCTGGCCGGGGCGATGGCACCCGTGACGCTCGCGGGGGCGCTCGCCCAGCAGAACGCGGAGGCGCTCGCCGGCGTGGTCATGACCCAGGTCGTCCGGCCCGGGTCACCGGTCGTCTACGGCGGGTTCACCTCGAACGTCGACATGCAGTCGGGGGCCCCCGCCTTCGGCACGCCGGAGTACATGCGGACGGCCATGATCGGCGGCCAGCTCGCCCGCCGCTACGGCCTGCCCTACCGCTCGTCGAACGTCTCGGCCGCGAACTCGCTCGACGCCCAGGCGGCATACGAGTCCGTCTTCTCCCTGTGGGGCGCGACCATGGGCGGGGTCAACTTCCTCATGCACGGGGCGGGCTGGATGGAGGGCGGCCTCCACGCCGGCTTCGAGAAGATGATCATCGACGCCGAGCTCCTCCAGATGGTCGCCGCCTTCCTCGATCCGGTCGTCGTCGACGACGACACCCTCGGACTCGACGCCGTGCGCGAGGTCGGGCCGGGCGGCCACTTCTTCGGGGCGGCTCACACCCAGGCGCGGTTCAGGACGGCCTTCCACCGGCCCATGCTCTCGGACTGGCGGAACTACGAGTCGTGGCAGGAGGCCGGCAGTCCGGAGGCCGCCGGCAAGGCGAACCGGATCGTCAAGGAGCTCCTCGCGGCCTATGAACCGCCGCCGATGGACCCGGCCGTCGAGGCGGAGCTCGCGGCGTTCGTCGCCCGCCGGACGGCCGAGGGCGGCGTGCCCACCGACTATTAGCCGTCGAGCGGACCCGTCGCGGTCCGTCGTCCACCCTGATCGAGCGCGAAAGGAACCGGCGTGAAGTCCTCGGCCCAGGTCGTCGTCATCGGTGGAGGGGTCGTCGGCTGCAGCGTCCTCTACCACCTCACGAAGGCGGGCTGGACGGACGTGATGCTGCTCGAACGGATGGAGCTCACCTCCGGCTCGACGTGGCATTCGGCGGGCGGCATGCACACCCTCAACGGCGACCCCAACGTCTCGAAGCTCCAGCAGTACACCATCAGGCTGTACGAAGAGATCGAGCGGATCTCCGGCCAGGATTGCAGCATCCACCTGCCCGGCGGCCTCATGCTCGCCGACACGGAGGTCCGGATGGACTTCCTGCGGATGGCGCAGGCCCGCGGCCGCTACCTGGGAATGGACCTCGAGCTCATCACGCCGGCCGAGGCGAAGGGCCTCTTTCCGCTCCTCGACGAGCGGCATTTCGTCGGCGCCCTGTACGACCCGGTGGAGGGCCACGTCGACCCGTCCGGCGTGACTCGCGCCTACGCGATCGCCGCCCGGCAGGCGGGCGCCGAGATCCACCGCCACACATGGGTCGACGCGCTCGGCCAGCGGCCGGACGGGACGTGGGACGTCCACACCGGCGGCGGCACGACGATCCACGCCGAACACGTCGTCAACGCCGGCGGGCTCTGGGCTCGCGAGGTCGGCCGGATGGTGGGACTCGAGCTGCCGGTCCTCGCGATGGAGCACATGTACGTCGTGACGGAGGACATGCCGGAGGTGGCGGCGCACATGGCCGCGACCGGCCGGGAGATGCCGATGGCGCTCGACTTCGGCGGCGAGATCTACATCCGCCAGGAGGGCGGGGCGATGCTGCTCGGGACGTATGAGCAGGCGTGCGTCCCGTGGTCTCCGGTCGAGACGCCATGGGACTTCGGACCGCGTCTCCTCGGCCCGGACCTCGAGCGGATCGCGCCGGAGCTCCAGGTCGCCTTCGAGCACTACCCGGCGCTGGCGACGACCGGGATTCGACGCGTCGTCAACGGCCCGTTCACGTTCTCGCCGGACGGCAACCCGCTCGTGGGGCCGGTCCGCGGCCTGCGGAACTACTGGGTCGCCTGCGCCGTGATGGCCGGGCTCTCGCAGGGCGGTGGCGTCGGGCTGGCCCTCGCCACGTGGATGGTGGAAGACGATCCGGGCATGGACATCTGGGGCATGGATGTGGCCCGCTATGGCGACTACGCGACGCTCGGCTACACGAACGCGCGGGTCCGCGAGAACTACGCTCGCCGCTTCCGGATCACGTTCCCGAATGAGGAGCTCCCGGCCGCGCGGCCTCTCCTCACGACGCCGATCCACGACCGGCTGTCTGCGGCGAACGCGGTCTGGGGTGCGTCCTTCGGCCTCGAGCACGCCCTCTGGTTCCAGGAGGCGGGCCGATCCCCGGTCGAGGACGTGACGTTCCGCCGCTCGAACGCGTGGGCGCAGGTCGCCGGCGAGTGCGAGGCCGTCAGGGAGCGGGTCGGTCTCATCGAGATCTCGAACTTCGCCAAGTACCGCGTCGCCGGGCCCGGGGCGCCGGCGTGGCTGTCAAGCCTGCTGACGAACCGGCTGCCGACGGTCGGGCGGATCGGTCTCACCGCGATGCTCGAACCACACGGTCGCATCATCGGCGAGTTCACGGTCGCTCGGACGGGTGACGAGGAGTTCCTCCTGTTCGGCTCGCAGGTCGCCGAGGTGCACCACAGCCGCTGGTTCCTTGCCCATCTCCCGTCCGACGGGAGCGTCGACTTCGCGGTCCTCGGGCTCGGGCTCGTCGGCCTCTCGGTCGCCGGTCCGCGGTCGCGGGAGGTGCTGCAGTCCGTGACCCGGACGGACCTGTCGACCCCGGCGTTCCGGTTCATGGACTTCCGGCGGGTGGATGTCGGGATGATCCCCGCCCGGGTCGGGCGCCTCTCCTACAGCGGGGAGCTCGGCTACGAGATCTGGGTCGCGCCCGAATGCCAGCGTGCGCTGTACGACCTGCTCATGGACGCCGGCGCTGCACACGGCGTCCGCCTCTTCGGCCTGCGGGCGCTCATGTCCCTCCGGCTCGAGAAGGGCTTCGGAACCTGGTTCCGCGAGTACCGGCCGATCTACACGCCGGCCGAAGCCGGGATCGGCCACTACGTGCGGCTCGACCATGCGTTCGTCGGCCGCGGCGCGTACGAGAGCGAGGCGGCGACGGGGCCGGTTCGCCGGCTCGTGACGCTCGTGGTGGAACCCGATCCTGACGATCCGGCGGACGTGATCGGCGACGAGCCGATCTGGCACGACGGTGCCGTCGTCGGCTGGGTGACGTCGGGCGGCTACGCCCACCACAGCCGAGCCTCGGTCGCCCTCGGGTATGTGCCCGCCTCGCTCGCGGCGCTCGGCGAGGGCACCGCGTTCGAGGTCGAGATCATCGGTCGTCGGCGGCCGGCGCGACTCCACGTCGGCCCGATCTACGATCCGAGCGGCACGCGCATGCGCCAGTAAGGAGAAACCCACCGTTGCTCGCCGATCGCGCCATCGATCTCGTCCTCCGCGACACCGTCCGCTTCGGCGTGGGAGCCGTCGAGCGGCTGCCCGCGCTCGTCGCTGCGAACGGCGCGAGTCGCGCGTTCATCGTCACCGACGCGGGCGTCGTCGCGGCCGGCGTCGCCGACCGGGTGCGGGCGGCCCTCGCGAACGGCGGCATCGAGACCGGACTGTTCGACGGGGTGGAGCCGGATCCGGGCACGCGCACCGTGGAGCGCGGCGCGGCCGCGTTCCGGCGCTTCGGCACGGACGGGGCCGTCGTCGTCCCCGTCGGCGGCGGGTCGGCGATGGACACCGCGAAGGCGGTGTCCCTGCTCGCCGTCAACGATGGCGGGATCTGGGATCTCGGCTACGACGATCCGGCGCTCGAGCCCGGCCGCCCGCTCGTCGCGGTGCCGACCACGGCGGGGACCGGGGCGGAGACCAACAGCTTCGGGGTCATCACGGACGACGCGGTCGGACGGAAGGGCTACATCGGACATCCGAGCCTGCTCCCGGTCGCCTGCGTCCTCGACCCCGCCCTCACGCTCGGCCTGCCGCCGGCACCGACCGCGGCGACCGGGATCGACGCGATGACGCACGCCCTCGAATCGCTCCTCTCGCGGAACCCCAACCCGTTCGCCGAGGCGATCGCCCTCGCCGTCATCCGGACCGTCGTGGAGTGGTTGCCACGCGCGGTCGCCGATGGCTCGGATCTCGAGGCCCGGAGCAGGCTCCTGTTCGCCGCGCACCTCGCCGGCGTCGGCCAGGCGAGTGGCACGGGCGTCGGCCTCGTCCACGCGCTCGGTCATTCGATCGGCGCGCGGGGTCACCTGCCCCATGGGACCGCACTGGCGGCAGTCCTTCCGGCGGTCCTCGCCTTCGATCTCCCCGTCCGGGCGCGCGAGCTGGCGCTCGTCGGGGTCGCCCTCGGCGCCGTCGCCCCGAACGTATCGGCAGAGGACGGCGCCGTCGCGGCCGTCGACGCCGTCCGTCGCCTCATCGACGCCGTCGGCCAGCGGCGAACGCTCCGCGATCTCGGGATCAGGGACGAGGTGCACCCGACGATCGTCCGCGACGCCCTCGACGACGCGGCGATCGCCAACACGCCACGGATGCCGACGGCGGACGAGGTCGCAGTGATCCTCGGTCTCGTCGCCGGCTGACCCCGGTCAGCGCTGGGCCGATCCCCCGACCGTCCAGGTCGACCCCGCAGGCGCATCGTGGACCTCCACCCCCGCCTCGAGCAGGCTCGAACGGATGAGATCCGCGGTCGCCCAGTCGCCGGCCGCGCGGGCCCGCGATCGGAGCTCGACGAGCGTCCGCACGAGCGGAAGGATGACGTCGGGCGCCGGGTCGGCGTGCCCGGCCAGATCGCCGAGACGGACGAGCAGCGCGCGGAAGGTCGTCCGGGAGATGTCGATCTCCGGATTGTCCTCGCCGGCACGCACGCGCCGCTCGATGAGCTCGTCGAGATCGAGGAGTCCTGCCACGACGCCGCCGACCTCGCCGCCGGCGAGCGCCTCGGCGGTCGCCGCCTCGTGCTGCGCGACCGCATCGCTGAGCGAAGCGGGCCCTGACGGGATCGTGGGCCCGTCGGTCGATCCTGCCGCGTCGGCGTCGTCGTTCGACGGGTCCGGCCGCCCGGACCAGCCGGCGACCCCGCTGACGCCGGACCCTTTTCGCAGCTCCATCGCCGCCGCCTCGAAGGACGCGATCCGCGTCTCCGTCCCGTGCGGGAAGACCGTGCTCTGGCCCGCCACCCGGACCGTGACCCCGCCGAGTCCGGCGACACGGGCGGAGCCCCGTGCGAGATCGAGGATGAGTGCCGTGTGGCTGTCCACGCCGAGGATGAATGCCCCCTCGGGCAGGTCCCGCTCGAGCACCCGGAGACGGCGCTCGCCCATGTAGCAGAACCGCGTGTCGTGGGTGCCGCCCTCGGCATTGTCGTAGTGGGGGACGACGGCTGCCCGCAGCCCGGTCGCGCGGCCGAGCAGATCGAGGCCGTCGAGCCACGAAGGCGCCGCGCCGACCTTGTAGATCTCGTAGACGGGGATCGTCACGATCCCGAGCGTGAGCGCCGCAGCACTCGCCATGGTGAGGATGCCGCCGCCGAGGGCTTTCGCGGCCAGCGCCTCCGGGATCGGCCCGCCGGCCCATTGACGGAGCGCGTAGCTCGGACTGCCGGGCCCGGCCAGCACGAGCGACGCCGCGGCGATCCGGGCGACGGCAGTCGCGGTGACGATCGTCGGCAGGTCGGCGGCTCGGTACGTCGCGACGCCGACGGCCCGTCCGACGCTCGTCCTGAAGTATTCGACCGTCCGCCGACTGATCTCGTCGGCGTTCTCCTGGAAGCCGTACGGCGTGTCGAGGATGGTTGCCGGCGCGTCCCGCTCGAGGAGGTCGAACAGCGCCCGGTGGACCTTCGCCATCGTCGGCCCGGTCTCCCCTGAGCCCATGATCGCGAGGATCCGCGGCCCGCTCATTGGGGCGCTCCCGCGGACGTCATGGAGGCCAGCACATCAGCCAGTTCGTCCGGGAACTGGGCGTGGATGTCGTGATCGCCGATGAACCACCTGGTCCTCGACCGATGGAGCGCAGCGGACGCGGCATCGACCGTCCGGTGCTTCGCCGGCTCGGCGCCGGCCGTCGACTCGGCCGCGAGGAGGAGGACCGGGACGTCGATGGCCGGGTAGAGCCCCGCGGGACGATGGTCCCAGAGGCCGCGGAGGACGAGGAGGTGGCGCTCGAACGTCAGCCACGGACGCACGGTCCCGTCGGCCAGCACCTCGAGGTTGGCGAGCGACCCGCGGATCCCCGACTCGGGCCAGGCGGGGTGCGCGGCCCGGATCCAGCCGTCGACCTCGGCGAGTCGTCGACCGGCGAGGCGGGGCGGGGCGAGCGCCGCCCGGCAGGCGTCCCAGTCCGGGAACGCCGACTGGAGGTCGATCCATCCGCCGTCGATGCAGGCGATCCCGCGCACGATGGCGGGATGCCGGGCGGCGAGCTCGACGGCGACGTTGCCGCCCCATGACTGGCCGCCGACGATCGGACGCTCCAGGCCGGCCACCTCGATGAGCCGGGCGAGGTCGCCGGCGACCGTCGGCACGTCATATCCGGCGTCGGGCTTGCTCGACCGACCATGACCGCGGAGATCCACGGCTGTGACCGCATGACCCGCGGCGGCCAACCGCTCGGCGACACCGTCCCACAGACGTGCGTTGGAGGCGAGCCCGTGGACGAGCAGGAACATCGGGCCGGGGACGGTCGCCCTCGCGGGCACGTCGGCGGGCTCCCATCGATCGAGCGCCAGCGTGACGTCCTTCGCCACCGCGATGCGGTCCGTGCGCACCCGGCCATGGTACCGGCCATCTCGGATACGCTCTCCGGGCAGGGCCGTCGACGGAGGAGGGCACATGGAACGCCTGGGGTTCATCGGTCTCGGGACGATGGGCGCCGCGATGGCCGGCCATCTCGTGCGCGCCGGCCACCCAGTCGCCGTCTGGAACCGGACTCCCGGCCGGGCGGCGGAGCTCGCCGCCGCGGGTGCCACCGAAGCATCCACCCCGGGCGACCTCGCCCGTTCGAGCGCCATCGTCCTCATCTGCGTCTCGGACACGCCGGACGTCGAGGAGGTGCTCTTCGGACCGGATGGCGTCGCGGGCGGCATCGCCCCGGGTACCCTCGTCATCGATCACTCGACGATCAGTCCGCTCGCCACCCGGTCGTTCGCCGCTCGGTTGGCAGTGCTCGGCGCCGGGTTCGTCGATGCGCCCGTCTCCGGAGGAAGCGAGGGCGCCCGGAAGGCGAGCCTCACGATCTTCTGCGGTGGCGAGGCGGCCGACGTCGCCCGCGCCCGCCCCATCCTCGAACGACTCGGAACGACGATCACCCACTTCGGTCCGGCGGGCTCCGGCCAGGCCGTGAAGGCGGTCAACCAGGTCGTGATCGCCGGCGTATACCTCGCGGTGGCCGAGGGCCTCGTGCTCGCCATCAAGGCCGGCCTCGACACCGAGCAGGTGGTCGCGGCGCTTGGCGGCGGCGTCGCGTCGAGCTGGATCCTCGCCAATCGCAGCTCCCGGATGCTCGCCAACGACTACCCGCTCGGGTTCAAGACCCGTCTTCACCTCAAGGACCTCGGTATCGCCCTCGCGATGGCACGAGAGGTGGGTGCCGTCCTTCCCCTCGCGGGCCTCGCGGCGCAGCTCGAGAACGGACTCGTCGCTCGTGGCTACGGCGACGAGGACATGTCGAACCTGGCGCGGACCATCCGCACGCTCTCCGGTCTCGACTGATGCGCCCCGCGTATGTCCATCAGTCCGCTCCGTCGGGCGCCGGCCGGTCACCGCGACGGTCAGACACCCAGTGGCGTCGAGAGGAGGATCGGTTCGCCGAGGCGGGCCGCGTACTGGGGACGGAACCGCTCGACGTTGTACTGCGTGGCGACGTCCACGCGACGGGCGCCGAGTGCCGGGTCGGGGAGCGGCGCGTGGTCGTACTTCCCATCGCGGATGGCGACCATCCGGCCGCTGACTCCGTCGGCCAGGAGATCCATCGCGATGTTGGCGAAGGTCGTCGCGACGAGCTGGTCGAGCATGTCCGGCTGTCCGCTGCGGAGGTCGTAGGTGAGCTCCGATGCCACGGTCTCGATGCCCGTCCGCGACCTGAGCTCGGCCGCCAGCGCCTCACCGACGTTGGCCTTGTGGCGGTGGCCGAAGGCGTCCGCCTCACCGATGTCGACCATCCGCGCTCCCTGCCAGATCGCGCCCTCGGCGGTGATGACGAACGCGTAGCGCGACGGATTCGCCTCCTGATCGGCGGCGAGGAGGGTGGCGAGGGCGTCGAGGTCGTACGGCGCCTCGGGGATCACGCAGCGGCCCGACGAGACGTAGGCGGTGAAGAGGGCGGAGAAGCCGGCGTCGCGGCCGAAGATCCGGAACACGCCGATCCGTTCGTGGGAGCCGAGCGTGGTCCGTTGACGATCGATGAGCTCCTTCGCCCGGGTGATCGCCGAGGAGAAGCCGATGCAGTACTCGGTCCCCTGGACGTCGTTGTCCATCGTCTTCGGGATCGCGATGAGCGGCACGCCGTGGTCGACGAGGACGTGCGAGAACGAAAGCGTGTCGTCGCCGCCGATCGTGACGAGCTGGTCCAGTCCGAGCTCGCGGATGTGGTCGAGGACGAGCGGGGTGAGGTCGTAGCGATCCTCGTCGACCCGGAGGGCCATGCGCTGCTCGGCTGACAACCAGCGCGGCAGTGCCGCCTCGCGCATCGTGCGCGGATTCGTCCGCGAGGTGTGGAGGACGGTACCGCCCGTCCGGTCGATGGCGCGCGTGTTCGTCCGGTCGAGGGGGCGTGCGTACAGTGGATCGGCCGAACCGTCCGCCAGGCGTCGCCCATGGGTGAGGCCCTCCCACCCACGCCGGATGCCGAGGACCTCGTATCCCTGCTCGGTCGCCCGGTAGGTCACGCTCTTGATGACCGAGTTGAGCCCCGGGACGTCGCCACCCCCGGTGAGGATGCCGATCCGCCGTCGTGCCATCGTCTCCACTCCAGTCCGCCCCGCCACCCAGCGCCGCTGTCCGCTGCCTCGATGTTCGGCCCGAATCCTAGCGCCTCGACGCCCCTCGTCCGCGACCGCGGGACGGACCTGTATGATCGGCCGGATGAACTACGAGTTGTTCATGGGCGAGGCGCTCGCCGAGGCTCATCTCGCGCTCGGGCTCGGCGATCGTCCGATCGCCGCGGTGGTCGTCGTGCATGACGCGATGGTCGCCCGGGCCCATGACCGTGTCCGCGAGACCAACGACCCGACCGCGCATGCCACGATCGTGGCGCTCCGCGAGGCGAGCCGCCGGCTCGGGACCGCCGAACTCAGCGATGCCACGGTCTTCACGACGATGGAACCCTGCGCGATGTGCGTCGGGGCCCTGCTTCAGAGCGATGTCGAGGCACTCGTCTTCGCCCTGCCGGATCCGCTCGAGGGAGCGGCGGGCAGCGTCCTCCAGCTCGCCCAGCACGCCGGCCTGCCGCGCCGTCTCAAGGTCGTGAGCGGCATCCGTCGCGACGAGGTGGAGGAGCTCTTCGCCGGCCCGCTGCCCGCGCGAGCCTAGGCGCTCGCGAGCGGGGCTCCGCGGCCGCTTTGGTATCCTCTGCGGCGGAGAGGTGTCCGAGTGGTTGATGGTGCCGCTCTCGAAAAGCGGTGTGCGAAAGCACCGCGGGTTCGAATCCCGCCCTCTCCGCCAGCAACCGGACGCACCGGATCCCGCGTCGTCGCGCGTCCGCGGAGAGGTCGCCTAGTGGCCTAGGGCGCCGCACTGGAAATGCGGTATGGGGCAACCCATCGCGGGTTCAAATCCCGCCCTCTCCGCCACCACCTCGGGGCTCCGAGCCGCCGGTCCTGTATGCTTCGCGGGCCGTGCTAGGCGGGGAACTAGCGGTGCCCTGTACCTGCAATCCGCTCCAGCAGGGCTGAATCCCCTCCCGAGGTCCCCGTTCTCGACAGCCGCCATCCGAACGACGTCGAGGACCGGGTCCCGCGCAGCGGCGACTCGTGAATCGTGTCAGGTCCGGAAGGAAGCAGCACTAAGCGATGAGCGTCGGGTGCCGCGGAACGGCCTGGTCCGAGTCGCCCGGAAGGGTGGGCATCGAGAAGACCGGATCGACGGAGGGTGCACGGCGCATCGCGACTCGGTCGTCGTCGGGCGGGCCCGCGCCGATCGCCCCCGGACTCCGGTCCGGAGGAGCCCACCGGGCCGGCCGAGCCCGGACCTCAGGAGTGCCGTGATCCCGTCCGTTCCCCATCGGGCGCTCTATCGGATCTGGCGAGCCCAGACCTTCGCCGGCATCGTCGGTCAGGACGCCGCGGTCGGCGCGATCCGCAATGCGGTCCGCACGGGTCGGCTCGCTCACGGCCTGCTGTTCGTGGGCCCGCGCGGGACCGGCAAGACGTCGATGGCGCGGATCGTGGCCAAGGCCCTCAACTGCACGGACCTTCGCGACGGCGAGCCGTGCGACCGCTGCGTCGCCTGCGTCGCCATCAGGGACGGGACCGCCCTCGATGTGGCGGAGCTCGATGCTGCCTCCAACAACCGCGTCGATGACATGCGCGAGCTCCTGTCGCGGACGGCGACCGCCCCGTCCGACCTTCGCCGCAAGGTCTTCATCATCGATGAGGTCCAGCGGATCAGGGAGGGCTGGGACGTCCTGCTCAAGACCCTCGAGGAGCCACCCGACCACGTCGCCTTCATCTTCTGCACGACGGACGCCAGTGGGATCAGACCGGCGGTTCTGTCGCGCGTCCAGCGCTTCGACTTCCGGCGCCTGACGGTCCCGCAGATCGCCGGCAAGCTCCGCCGGATCCTCGAGTCGAGCGACCGGGAGAGCGACGAGGATGCCGTGGATCTCATCGCCCGACTCGCCGCGGGCGGGATGCGGGACGCGGAGTCGATGCTCGATCAGCTCCTCACCGGCGGCGACGATCGGCTGACGGCGGACCGGGTCCGCGACCTGCTCGGGCTCGCGGCGGAAGACACGGTACGGCACTTCGTCGACGCGTTGCTCACGCCGGACCCGCTGGCCGGGATGACCGTCCTCGACGAGCTCGAGGAACACGGACGCGATCCCCGGGTCTTCCTCGACCAGGTCCTCGAGTCGATCCGGGCGCTCCTCGTCGCCGGTCTCGATGCGGGCGCGACGTCGGGGGACAGGTCCCCGCGGCGGCTCGCCTCGATCGGTCGCCGACTCGCCGCGATCGACCCGGCGAGGGTCGGCCCCGGTGGTCTTCGATTCCAGCTCGACCTCGCTCTGCTGGAGCGGATCGATCGCGACCCGCCCTCGGCGCCCGGCGTACCGCCACCCGCCGTCGAGGTCCCTTCCGTGCCGGCCGAGGTGCTCGCCGCTCCCCGACCGCCACGTCCCTCTGGACCGCGACCGAGCGGGTCGCCCGGCGTTCGATCCGCGACCGCCGTCCCCCCCGTCCCTTCCGCGACGCCGACACCGACGCCGACGCCGACGCCCAACGCCCTCGCTGTCCCGGCCGACACGACGACCCTGGCGGATCCCTCGCTCGCCATGCTCCTGGCTCGCTGGCCCGAGATCGTCGCCGACCTCAGCGCCCAGCCGGCGGTGAAGCCACTGATCACGGCATGTCGCCCGATCGCCGTCGAGGGCCGCATCGTGACACTCGGGTTCCCGGAGCACCAGGCGTTCCTTCGCAGCGCCCTCGAGCGCCGCCGTGCCACCGTCGAGGAGGGGATCGCCGCCCGGACCGGGGGTCCCGTGAGCGTCCGATTCGTGGCGACGAACGTCGAGATCGCACCCGCGGTGTCCGTCGACGCGGACGCCGACCGCTTGATCGCCGAGGCGCGTCGGATCTTCGCCGATGACCTCGCCGACGTCGGCGAGGTGAACTGACGCCGACCGTCGCTCCGCCGAGGCCTGCAGGACCGCCCGGCTTCGCGCAGACTTGGCGCGGTCGACCGATGCTGAAAGGAGGACGAGCCCGATGGGGATGGCGAACCTGCAGCGCATGGCGCAACAGATGCAGCAGCAGATGCTCCGCGTCCAGGAGGAGCTCGCCGCGGCGACCGTCGACGGTTCGGCGGGCGGAGGCGTCGTCCGGGCCACGGTGACCGGCAAGCAGGAGCTCCGATCGCTCACGATCGACCCGACCGCCGTCGACCCCGCCGACGTCGAGATGCTGCAGGACCTCGTCGTCGCCGCCGTGAACGACGCGCTGCGCGCGTCGCGCGACCTCGAGCAGGCGAAGATGGCGGCCGTGACGGGCGGCCTCCGGATCCCGGGCCTGTAGTCGTCTCCACGGTGGCTGCCCCCCTCATCGAGCCTGTCGCCCGCCTCATCGAGGCGTTCGCGCGGCTGCCCGGCATCGGGCCGAAGACCGCGCAACGGCTCACCTACCAGCTCCTCCGCGGCCCCGACTCGGAGGCGCGCACGCTCGCGGCCGCGCTCATCGCGGTCCGCGACCGCGTCGTCTTCTGCGAGCGGTGCTTCAACATCAGCGAGACGCCGCTCTGCTCGATCTGCACCGACCCGGGCCGCGACCAACGGCGGCTCTGCGTCGTGGAGGAACCCCTCGACGTGCTCGCGCTCGACCGGACCGGCGAATTCCGGGGCCTGTATCACGTTCTCCACGGCGCGATCTCACCGATCGACGGGATCGGTCCCGACCGACTTCGGATCCGTGAGCTCCTCGCCCGGGCCGACGTCGCCAGGGCGGAAGGACTGCCGTTCGAAGAGGTGATCATCGCCACCAATCCGACGCTCGAGGGGGAGGCGACGGCGATGTACCTCGCCGAACGACTTGCGGGTGTCGTCGGTGCGGTGACGCGCATCGCCCGCGGGATCCCCGTCGGGGGCGATCTCGAATACGCCGACGAGGTGACGCTCATCCGGGCCCTCCAGGGCCGTCGCGCCGTCTGACGGTGAGCAACCTCGCATCCGAGATCCTGCTCCGCGCGGCCAAGGCGGTCGTGGCCGTCGTGCTCGGCGGGCTCCTCTACGTCGTGCTCACCGGACCGCTCGGCGCCGCCGAGTCGCTGGAACTCGCGCTCCTCTGCTGGATCGCCGCCGCGGCGTTCGTGCTCCTCGTGGAGACGAGCCCGATCTGATCCGTCCGGGCGTCGCAGGTACTCACGCCGACGGTCGTTTGACGCCCGCGTGGCCGATCCGTATCATCCGCTTCCGTTGTGCTCCGACCCGGACCGCGATCGTCGATCGAGGTCTGGCCCGCGCGACTCGCCCGGGCAGCGGTTCGGTTTGACACTCCGGTTCCGAAGCCTCATCCTTGGGGCTCTGCGCCGGTGGCGGTCACGCCATCGGGGCGCTGCACCTTAACAACTGAAGAGTGGTAGGAAATCCGGAAGGATGTGCGAACGGACAGACCCTTCGAGACTCGTCACGGCCGCAAGGTCGTGCACTTTTTGGAGAGTTTGATCCTGGCTCAGGATAAACGCTGGCGGCGTGCATGAGACATGCAAGTCAAACGGACGATCGGGGTTCGCTCTGGTCGTTAGTGGCGGACGGCTGAGTAACGCGTGGGTGACCTGCCCCGAAGTGGGGAATAACTGCCCGAAAGGGTGGCTAATACCGCATGTGGTGGTGTGTTCGATCACACCAGTAAAGCCGCAAGGCGCTTCGGGAGGGGCCTGCGTCCGATTAGCTCGTTGGTGGGGTAACGGCTCACCAAGGCGACGATCGGTAGGTGGTCTGAGAGGACGATCACCCAGACTGGGACTGAGACACGGCCCAGACTCCTACGGGAGGCAGCAGTCGGGAATTTTGCGCAATGGACGAAAGTCTGACGCAGCAACGCCGCGTGAGGGATGAAGGCCTTCGGGTTGTAAACCTCTTTTTTCAGGGACGATAATGACGGTACCTGACGAATAAGTCACGGCTAACTACGTGCCAGCAGCCGCGGTAATACGTAGGTGACAAGCGTTGTCCGGATTTACTGGGCGTAAAGCGCGCGCAGGCGGTCGTTCAAGTCGAGTGTGAAAGCCCCCGGCTCAACTGGGGAGGGTCACTCGATACTGATCGACTGGAAGGCAGGAGAGGGAAGTGGAATTCCCGGTGTAGTGGTGAAATGCGTAGATATCGGGAGGAACACCAGTGGCGAAGGCGACTTCCTGGCCTGTTCTTGACGCTGAGGCGCGAAAGCTAGGGGAGCAAACGGGATTAGATACCCCGGTAGTCCTAGCCGTAAACGATGGACACTAGGTGTTGGTGGTATCAACCCCGCCAGTGCCGAAGCTAACGCATTAAGTGTCCCGCCTGGGGAGTACGGCCGCAAGGCTAAAACTCAAAGGAATTGACGGGGGCCCGCACAAGCAGCGGAGCGTGGGGTTTAATTCGACGCAACGCGAAGAACCTTACCAGGGCTTGACATGACCAGGACAACGGCGGAAACGTCGTCTCCCCGCAAGGGGCCTGGCCACAGGTGTTGCATGGCTGTCGTCAGCTCGTGTCGTGAGATGTTGGGTTAAGTCCCGCAACGAGCGCAACCCCTACTGTGTGTTGTATCACTCACACGGGACTGCCGAGAGAAACTCGGAGGAAGGTGGGGATGACGTCAAGTCAGCATGGCCCTTACGTCCTGGGCTACACCCACGCTACAATGGCCGGTACAACGGGCTGCGAAACCGCGAGGTGGAGCGAATCCCTTAAAGCCGGTCTCAGTTCGGATCGTAGGCTGCAACTCGCCTGCGTGAAGCCGGAGTTGCTAGTAACCGCCGGTCAGCACACGGCGGTGAATATGTTCCCGGGCCTTGTACACACCGCCCGTCACGTCATGAAAGCTGGTAACACCCGAAGCCGGTGGGCCAACCGCAAGGAGGCAGCCGTCGAAGGTGGGATCGGTGATTGGGACGAAGTCGTAACAAGGTAGCCGTACCGGAAGGTGCGGCTGGATCACCTCCTTTCTAGGGAGTCGTCAGTCGGAACCCTCGGTGGGGTGCCGGCGCTCAAGACTTCCAGGTTGATCGCACGGTCATTCGTGTCCCCCGCCATGGGTGGGGCGCGGTGGAGCGGTCCTTCGGGACCGGTTCACAGACCGATCGCGACCTTGGCGAAACACACCGAACCGTACGGACATCGAGACGGGTTTCCTGCCACTCTTCAAGGGTTGATGGTGCAGCCGCCGGCGGCGACACATGTGTCGGCCATCGCGGTCGGCACCGCCACGGCGGGCGTTTAGCTCAGCTGGTTAGAGCACTGCCCTGATAAGGCAGAGGTCTCTGGTTCGAGTCCAGAAACGCCCACCACGTCCGTCCACGGTCAAGGCAACGGGGACGTAGCTCAGCCGGCAGAGCATCTCCTTTGCAAGGAGAGGGTCAGGAGTTCGAGTCTCCTCGTCTCCACCATTCGCCCGGCCGCTGGGATCGTCTGGAGGATCCTCGCACTGAACGAGACAGCACAAACGATGAATTGAAGAGCTCGGGTCGAACCCCGAGACGACCCTCGGGTCCCCAGGCGCTGTCCACGTCGACGGCTTGAGAACTGGCTCTCGAGCCGTCGTCCCGCGTCCGGCCCCCGAGCGAGCCCCTGATCCGTGTCCTTGCCGTCCGCGACGTGAAGGCCACCGACCAGCGGATCGCTGGGACATCTCGACGCAGCGCCGGGATGGAGACCGATGACTCGGTCGCACCTTACCAACTGGATATGTTTCGGCAATCGAAGAACTTCGATTTCGCCGAGTCGTTAGAAGGATCATCCCGATCCCCGCTCATCGCGCTGGCCGTCCTGGCCAGGTGCTGAGGGGGGTCAAGCTACAAAGGGCACGGGGTGGATGCCTTGGCGCCAAGAGCCGATGAAGGACGTGGCAGGCTGCGAAAAGCTTCGGGGAGTCGCGAGCAGACGTTGATCCGGAGATGTCCGAATGGGGAAACCCGTCTGGGGTCATGCCCAGTCACCCCTGGCTGAACCAAATAGGCCAGGAGGAGGTAAGCCAGCGAACTGAAACATCTCAGTAGCTGGAGGAAAAGAGATACATTCCCTGAGTAGTGGCGAGCGAAACGGGAACATGCCCAAACCCACTCAGCGCGATAGGCGGCAGCCGTTTCTGAGTGGGGGTTGTAGGAGTCGATCTTCGAGGCCCTGCCGGGTCTCGGCGGAGTCACAAAACCATTCGCTAGTCGAACCGGTCAGGAAAGGCCGGCCAGAGAGGGTGACAGCCCCGTAGGCGAAAGCGAGATGGTCTCCGTGATCGGCCACCTGAGTACCACGTGGAAGGTCTCTCATGTGGGAATCTGGGCGGACCACCGTCCAAGGCTAAATACTCTTGGCGACCGATAGTGAACAAGTACCGTGAGGGAAAGGTGAAAAGCACCCCGGAAGGGGAGTGAAATAGTACCTGAAACCTCGTGCCTACAAGCAGTCAGAGGGTGTTGCCGAGTGATCGGTAGCCTGATGGCGTGCCTTTTGAAGAATGAGCCGACGAGTTACGTGCACGTGGCGAGGTTAAGTCCGCGAAGGACGGAGCCGGAGCGAAAGCGAGTCTGAACAGGGCGTCGAGTCGCGTGCAGTAGACCCGAAACCGAGTGACCTATCCATGGCCAGGGTGAAGCGGGAGTAATGTCCCGTGGAGGCCCGAACTCACTAGCGTTGAAAAGCTAGGGGATGAGCTGTGGATAGCGGTGAAATGCCAATCGAACTCGGAGATAGCTGGTTCTCCCCGAAATAGCTTTAGGGCTAGCCTCGGGCGTTCAATCACGGGGGTAGAGCACTGGATGGGCTAGGGGGCTTCCCGCTTACCAAACCCAACCAAACTCCGAATCCCGCGATTCAAGAGCCCGGGAGTCAGACTGCGAGGGCTAAGCTTCGTGGTCAAGAGGAAAACAGTCCGGACCGTCAGCTAAGGTCCCTAAATCCAAGCTAAGTGGTAAAGGATGTGGATCTGCATCGACAACCAGGATGTTGGCTCAGAAGCAGCCATCATTGAAAGAGTGCGTAACAGCTCACTGGTCAAGTGGATCTGCGCCGAAAATTCAGCGGGGCTCAAGCTTGGTACCGAAGCTACGGACTTCTCGATCGGCTTGCCGGTCGGGGAGTGGTAGGGGAGCGTTCCGTCAGCAGTGAAGGTCGACCGTGAGGACGGCTGGAGTGGACGGAAGTGCGAATGTCGGCATGAGTAGCGCAATGTGAGTGAGAATCTCACACGCCGTAAGCCTAAGGTTTCCTGAGGAAGGCTTGTCCGCTCAGGGTTAGTCGGGCCTAAGCCGAGGACGAACGTCGTAGGCGATGGACATCCGGTTGATATTCCGGAACCACCAAGGATCGTGTGCACCGCAAGGTGTCGCCTGGGGGTAGGTGAACGGAGGTTGGCCGACGAAAGTCGGTCGAGTCCGGGAGCCGAGCCCAGGTGAGAGCAAGGGCATGACACGGCACGGTAGCTCGAGCGCGTTTTTGGCTATACGCGTCTAAGCCGGTAGGGGGAGGGGACAGGTAAATCCGTCCCCTCAGTTTCAACCCCGAGCAGCGAATGAGAGGGGCGCATGCCCCGATTCGAGTGAGCCGAGCTGGCAAGAAAAGTGTCTAGCGAGATCCAAGGTGTCCGTACCGCAATCCGACACAGGTAGGCGGGTAGAGAATACCAAGGCGATCGGGAGAACCCTCGTTAAGGAACTCGGCAACATGGCCCCGTAACTTCGGGATAAGGGGCGCTTCGAGGCCGCTGCTTGCAGTGGTCGATCGAAGCCGCAGTGAAAAGGCCCAGGCGACTGTTTAGCAAAAACACAGGTCTCTGCGAAAGCGAAAGCTGACGTATAGGGGCTGACGCCTGCCCAGTGCCGGAAGGTTAAGAGGAGGGGTGCAAGCTCTGAATCGAAGCCCCGGTAAACGGCGGCCGTAACTATAACGGTCCTAAGGTAGCGAAATTCCTTGTCGGGTAAGTTCCGACCCGCACGAATGGCGTAACGATCTGGGCGCTGTCTCAACGAGGGACCCGGCGAAATTGAAGTACCTGTGAAGATGCAGGTTACCCGCGATAGGGCAAAAAGACCCCGTGGAGCTTTACTGCACCCTGACATTGGATCGAGATTTAGCTTGTGTAGGATAGGTGGGAGGCTGAGAAGCTGGGGCGCTAGCCTCGGTGGAGCCGACGTTGAAATACCACCCTTGTTGGATCTTGTTTCTAACCGCGACCCGTTATCCGGGCGCAGGACAGTGTCAGGCGGGCAGTTTGACTGGGGCGGTCGCCTCCTAAAGAGTAACGGAGGCGCCCAAAGGTTCCCTCAGGCTGAATGGAAACCAGCCGAAGAGTGCAAAGGCATAAGGGAGCTTGACTGCGAGACCTACAAGTCGAGCAGAGACGAAAGTCGGGCTTAGTGATCTGGTACCTCCGAGTGGAAGGGGTATCACTCAACGGATAAAAGCTACCCCGGGGATAACAGGCTGATGGTGCCCAAGAGTTCACATCGACGGCACCGTTTGGCACCTCGATGTCGGCTCGTCGCATCCTGGGGCGGAAGTACGTCCCAAGGGTTTGGCTGTTCGCCAATTAAAGCGGCACGCGAGCTGGGTTCAGAACGTCGTGAGACAGTTCGGTCTCTATCCATCGTGGGCGAAGGGAACTTGAGAGGAGCTGCTCCTAGTACGAGAGGACCGGAGTGGACGAACCGCTGGTGTGCCAGTTGTCCTGCCAAGGGCACTGCTGGGTAGCTACGTTCGGTCGGGATAAGCGCTGAAAGCATCTAAGTGCGAAGCTCGCCTCAAGATGAGGTTCCCCACCGGGTCAACCGGGTAAGACCGCAGGGAGACCACCTGTTCGATAGGCAGCATGTGGAAGTCCGGTGACGGATGAAGCTGAGCTGTACTAATGGTCGAGGGCTTGACCTCTTCAGCAACTGACCAGGCGTCAGTGCTGCATCGAGATGATCCGTGCGCCTCGGCGCACAACGACGAGGGATCGAAGTTCTCCGAGATGGCCGGCCGCGCCTTCAGCGCGACCGCCGCGACCGCCGAAACATCCAGACGCACAGAATCCTGGTGACCCTAGCGGAGAGGCCACACCCGTTCCCATCCCGAACACGGAAGTTAAGCTCTCCAGCGCCGAAGATACTGAGAGGGCAGCCTTTCGGGAAAATAGGTCGTCGCCAGGATTTTGGCGTTTTCAAGGTGCCGACACGACCAAGCCCGGGTGCCGCGAGCGTGACATGAGGCTCTGGCCTGCGCGCCGTTAGACTCCTGTCGATGACGACGGACGCCGGACTCGAGACGGTCGCGGGCCCTGAAGCGCGTGGCGTGGATGCCGGGATCGAGCGAGGATCAACCGTCGAGTCGGATCCCCGCGACGCGACGGTCGGACAACCTGGACCATCCGGCGCGCCGACCCGTCTCTGCCCGTTCCTCGCCACGGAGAATCGCGCGTGGCGCGCTGCCATGCCGATGCGTGAGCATCGCTGCACGGCGGTGGCGCCGCCCGTCCGCCTCTCCCTGGACAAGCAGCGACGCCTCTGCCTGACCGCCACCCACCCCGAGTGCGCCACGTACCTCGCCGCGGTGGCGCGCGGGCGTGCGGATGTGCGGACGGATCCGCCGAGCGTCGCGGGACGGCGGTACCCATCCACCACGCCGGTGCTCCTCGAACGTGTGCGCCCCTCGCTGCCGGCCGTCGCGACGACCAGCTCGCGAGGGATCGGGCAGCTCGCGCTCGTCGCTCTGCTGGCCGTCGCGGTGGTGGCGATCGCGCTCGCACGCCTCGGATCCTCCACGTCGTCGGGGGCGATCGCGGCGCCGAGCGCGACCGCCACGCTTTCGGTCGGCGTGGCCGCATCGCCGAGCGTCGCGCCCGCGGTCGTCGGAAGTGTCGGACCGTCGCCCGCTCCGACTCCGTCGCCAGCGGCATCGTCGCCCGCTCCGACTCCGTCGCCCCGACCGGTCGCGACCCCCCGGCCGACGCCGAGCACGACCCCCGCGCCGACGGGTGCGGCGACCCAAGGTCCGAGTCCCTCCGCCGCCGTGACGTACGTCGTGCGCCCGGGCGACACGCTCAGTTCGATCGCCGCGAGGTTCGGTACGACCGCCGCGGCGATCCAGGCGCTGAACGGACTCGCGGATCCGAGCCTCATCCACCCGGGTCAGGTCCTGAAGATCCGGTGACGGAGGCGGCCGGTGAAGGATCGATCAGCGCTGGCAGCCGCGACAGTACGAGGTGATCGATCCGCCGGGACGGATCTCGGTGATCCTGGTCCCGCACCGCGGGCACGGCTCGCCACCCTTGTCGTGGACGGCGAGGAAGTCGCGCACCTGGCGTTCGAATGTCGGCGGGACGCGCACGCGCAGGACGTCGAGAGCTCGGGCCAGGGTCGCGCGGGTCGCCTCGTAGAGCGCGTCGACCTCCTCGGCCGCAAGGCTGGACCGCTTTCGGAACGGGAGCAGCCGGGCGGCGTGGAGGATCTCATCGCTGTACGCGTTGCCGATCCCGGCGACGAACGCCTGGTTGCGCAGGAGGTTCTTCAGTTCGCCCGGGTGACGCCGGATCCGGCTCCGCCACTCGACGAGCGTGAGTGCAGAGTCATCCGCGTCCGGACCCTGTTCGCCCACCCCCTGGCCGGGAACCGGGCGATCGATCCCGGCGGGCAGCAGATACACCTTTCCCATCTGGGTCGGATCGCGATAGCGGACCTCGACCTCGGCCGTGTCGGCCGGCATCCAGGCTGCGCCCGCGGTCCAGGGCGCCGGAGCGGTGGGGCCGCCCTGCCGACGGGCGAACCGCAGGATGACCGCGGTCTTGGGTGGAAGGCGTTCCTCTGGTCCCGCGAGCTGGAACCGACCGGTGAGCATCGGGTTGACCACGACCCGGTCGCGGCCGAGGTGGATGACGAGGAACTTGCCGCGCCGTGTGATCCCGGTAACCGTCTGGTCCACGAGCCCTGCGAGCTCGGCGGGCGTACCGCGGAGTGCGAGGGGGGCGAGGGCTCGGGCGCCGACAACGAGGCGACCGCTGAGCGCTGCGTCGAACGCCTCCGCGACGATGGTCAGGTCGGGGAGTTCGGGCATCGGATCCGAATTGTAGCGGCGGTGACCCCGTGCTAGACTCTCCCGGCCTCAGCGCCGGACAGAAGAAGACGCCTTCCCGACCTTGATCAAGGAGGAGCGGACCGCGGCCCAGCAAGCACGGACCAGCTGATCATCCTGACAGCTCGGGCGGCGCCCGAGCTGTTCGCCTGTCCGGGGCCATCCATAGACAGGAGTGACCGTCAGTTGACCGAAGAGCAGTTGGGCGGGACCGCGCCGGAACCGGAGGCTCTCGCCCCGGTCGCCGAGCCGGCGTCTGAGGAAGCCGTCGCGACGGTCGCCGTCGTCGACGAGCCCGCCACCACGATCGCGGCGAATGATCCCGAGACGGAGTTGGAGACGACCGCGTCATCCCTCTCCGCCGAACCCGACGCCGAGGAGCCGGCAGCAACCGGGGAGCCGGCAACGGCCGAGGAGGCGGCAACGGCCGAGCTGGTCGCCGTCGCTGAGTCAGCAGCGGCCGACGAGCCGGCCACTGCTGAGGGCGCGGTCCCGGGCGAGGTGAGTCCGTCCGAGATGGCGGAGGCGCCGGCTGCGGACCCCGAGCCCCGGTCTGCGGCGAGGTCGGGCCCCGAGCCGTCGACGATGGAGGAGCTCCTCGCCGAGCAGGACTCGGATATCAAGAGCTTCAAGCACGGCGATGTCGTCGAGGGCACCGTCGTACGCATCGACAAGGACGAGATCCTCGTCGACATCGGTGCGAAGAGCGAGGGAGTCGTCTCGAATCGCGAGCTCTACGGCCGCAATGCGGAGTCGTCGCCTGCCCTCAACGTCGGTGACACCGTGCTCGTCTATGTCCTCCAACCCGAGTCGCAGGAAGGTCACGTCGTCCTTTCCCTGCGTCGCGCCGGGCTCGAGCGCAAGTGGCGGGCCATGCAGGAGCAGTTCGAGGCCGGGGTGATCATCGAGGCGCCGGTCATCGACCATAACAAGGGCGGCCTCATCGTCGACTGCGGCATCCGCGGCTTCGTGCCGATCAGCCAGATCGTCGACTTCCCGCGGCGCCCGCAGAACGATCAGCCGCGCGATGCGGCACAGGAGATCGCGGAAAAGCTCATGCCCTTCGTGGGGCGGAAGCTTCGCCTCAAGATCCTCGAGGTCAACCGCAAGGCGAACCGGCTCATCCTGTCCGAGAAGGTGGCCCTGTACGAGGAGCGTCGCGAGAAGCGCGACGAGCTGTTCAGCAGTCTCCAGGTGAACCAGAAGGTCACGGGGACCGTCCGCTCGATCGCGCCGTTCGGCGTGTTCATCGACCTCGGCGGGATCGATGGGCTCGTCCACAAGAGCGAGCTCTCGTGGAACAAGGTCAACAACCCCGAGGCCGGCTACAAGGTCGGCGAGGAGGTCGAGGCCGAGGTCATCGACATCAACCACGAGCGAGGTCGGATCAGCCTTTCGATCCGGCGCCTCCAGCCGGACCCGTGGCACTCGACGGTAGCCGACTACAACGTCGGCGACATCATCGACGGCACGGTGACGAAGCTCGTGAACTTCGGTGCCTTCGTGCGGGTGCGCGACGGGCTCGAGGGTCTCATCCATATCAGCGAGCTGTCCCACCAGCGCGTGGCGCATCCGGGCGACGTCGTGCACGAAGGTCAGACGCTCAAGCTCAAGATCATCTCCCTCGACTCCGAGCGGCATCGCCTCGGGCTCAGCCTGAAGCAGGCGGAGGAGCCGCCGGCGCGGCCCGAGCCGGTCGCTCCGGCACCGAGGACGGAGCGGGCGGAACGGACCGAGCGGCGACCGCGTACCGAGCGGAGCTACTCGATGTCGGACGCCGTGCAGGAGCCGGAGGGCGGCATCGACAACACGCTCGCCGCCGCCTTCGCCCAGGTCCGGGATCAGCTCGCCGCGTCCGAGAAGGCCGCCGGGGCGCCGGCGTCCGCCACGGATGAGCCGGGTGGACCGGTGCCCGTCGATGAGCCCGAGCCGAAGCCCGAGCCCGAGCCGAAGCCCGAGCCCGAGCCCGAGCCCGAGCCCGAGCCCGAGCCCGAGCCGAAGCCCGAGCCCGAGCCCGAGCCCGAGCCCGAGCCCGAGCCCGAGCCGAAGCCCGAGCCCGAGCCGAAGCCCGAGCCCGAGCCCGAGCCGAAGCCCGAGCCCGAGCC
>JADEYI010000861.1_pt1 | contig 31233 bp, 25 predicted proteins | sample 8542331 | NCBI WGS metagenome assembly JADEYI01 (sample SAMN16510988, study PRJNA670497) | mine drainage metagenome | isolation source: biofilm near Copperflume 1 | place: Germany: Marsberg coppermine Kilianstollen | collected 2018-02 | reverse complement strand
ACTGGGACTTGCTAGGATTTAATTGTATACTTTTTGAGACTTTGGACTTTGAGACGATTGTGCTCTCATAACGAAGGAGCAGTGTGACCAACCTTGTGACAAATTTGGAAGTGCGTGAGGCCAAAGCCAGCGAGCCCAGCAAGACACCAAAGCGATTATACATTCTGGACGATGAGGAAATTGAGGCACTCTACGCCAGACCGCGCTTTACCGAAGACGACCGCACTCACGCTTTCGTGCTCACCCAGTCCGAAAAGGACCTTACTGCCTCCTTTTCGCCGATTCACAGCCAGCTGTACTTCATCCTCCAACTAGGCTACTTCAAAGCCAAACAGCTTTTCTTCAGCTTTACCTTTCATGATGTTGCCGACGATGTGACGCACCTTCTCCAACGCTATTTCCCCGATGTGCCTCAGCCAAAACTGCGTCTCCTGAATAAACGAACCATCCTCAAGCAGCGGCAGCGTATCTTGGAACTGTTCCAGTATCGGCTTTGCACGCCAGCAGATCGCCAGCGCTTGTTCCTTCGCGCCCAACAGGCCGCACGGATCAGCAGTAAACCTGTTTATGTCTTCCGCGAGCTCCTTCACTACCTGGCCGAGCAGCGCATTGTCAGTCCTGGCTATACTGTGCTCCAGGAGGAGATTGTCGGCAAGGCGCTGACGGCAGAGACGATGCGCTTGACGAGCAGCCTTCAGACACAGTTGTCCCCAACCACATGTATGGCGCTCGACAAACTCGTCGCTGAAACCGACGGGCTGTATATTATCACGCTGCTGAAACGTCAGCCCAAAGACTTCAGCCTGGGAGAAATGCGCCGAGAAATCAGCTGCGGCGAGCACCTCGCTCCGCTCTACCGGATAGCCATGCAGGTCGTGGCGCCGTTGGGCATCTCCAATGAAGGCATCACCTACTATGCCTCTTTGGTCTCGTACTATTCAGTCTTTCGGCTCAAGCAACTGGATACCTGGGTGGTGTACCTTTACCTGCTATGTTTTATCGTCCATCGGTACCAGCGCTTTAACGACAATCTACTCACCTGCTTCATTCATCTGGTAAAACAGTATAGCGATGAAGCGAAAACTACCGCCAAGGAAGAAGTCTATCAGCAAAGGGTGACAAGCAACCAGGATTTGCCTAAGGCCGGCCAAGTGCTCAAGCTCTTCACGACTGATTACGCACCAGAAACCACATTCACCGCTGTCCAAGCCACAGCTTTTGCCATGCTAGACCGAAAGCGATTAGCTGCGGTCGCAGACTATATTGCAAAAGAAGTGAACTTTGACGAAACAGCCCTTCAATGGGCGCGTCTTGACCTGATGGCTCGACGCTTCAAGCAGCATCTGCGCCCAATCTTACGAGCAGTCGATCTTGCGGCTACTCGTATCAACGCACCCATTCTGGAGGCAGTAGAGTTTCTCAAGATGGCCCTTCAAAAAGACCGTCCACTCCGGCAGATCGATCCGGCGGACTTTCCCACCTATTTCATTCCTATCCGAGACAAACGCTACCTTTATCACCGTGACCGCGATCGTGACACCACCGGTCACAAAGAAATCATCCCTGATCGCTATGAATTCCTGGTGTATCGGCTGCTACGCAATGGATTGGAAGCGGGCGATCTCTTTTGCCGGGACAGCGTGCGCTTCCGCAGTTTCGAGGATGACCTCATTGATGAACAGGAGTGGCAGCAAAATAAAGCCGCCTTGCTCACCGAAACAGGCTTGTCCAATCTGTTGCAGCCCGTCCCAGGACACCTGGCTGATCTTGAATATCAATTGGAGGAGCGCATTGTCGCTGTTAATCAGCGCATCTCTGCTGGCGAGAACAGTCACTTCCATCTCAAAGGTAAGGGCAAGGGAAAGGGCCGCCGCACACGCTGGACCCTCCAGTATCCTAAGAGTAGCGAACCCATCAACCACCCCGTGTTTGATACGCTGAACCAGGTCAATATCAGCAGCCTGCTCCATTTCGTTGACGACCACAGCCACTTTATGGATTGCTTTGAGCATATCTTGGGTCGTTACAGCAAACAGGCAGTTGATGATCGCCTTATTAGTGTTATCAGTGCCTGCCTCGTAGCATGGGGAACCAACATGGGACTGGGGCGTATGGGAGAAATCTCCGACATCGGCTTCGACCCGCTCACACGCACCTCGGAGAACTTTCTGCGCATCGAAACTCTGAAAGCCGCCAACGATTGTGTCTCAAACGCCAGCGCGGCCCTCTCAATCTTTCGGCACTATGATCTCGGGGGCGTGGTCCATTCCAGCAGCGATGGTCAGAAGTTTGAGACAGCGTTGCCCACGTTCAATGCTCGTTATTCGCCTAAATATTTCGGCCTCAAAAAGGGTGTGGTCGCCTACACCCTGCTAGCCAACCATGTGCCGGTAAACGCCCACATGATAGGCGCTCACGACCATGAGAGCCGTTTTGTCTTCGATCTACTCTTCAACAATACAACGGACATTCAGCCGGAAGTACATTCCACAGATACTCACGGGACCAACCAGGTGAATTTTGCGCTGCTCTCCATTTTTGGCTACCAGTTTGCTCCTCGCTATGCAGAGATCGAGCAAAAGGTGCGCACCGCATTGTATGGCTTTCAGCATCCTAGCCAATATGGCGACGTCATTCTCAAACCGATTCGCAAACTGAACACGGACTTGATCGTGGCAGAATGGGACAACCTAATGAGGATATTCGTCTCATTGGCGCTGAAAACGACGACGCAGAGCATCATTGTCGGCAAACTAAACGCGTACACACGGAAAAACAAAACTCGCCAGGCTCTATGGGAGTACGATAATATCATCAGCAGCCTGTACCTGCTCGACTTCGTGGACTCACCACTCATACGCAAAAACGTACAGAGGGCGCTGAACCGGGGTGAAAATTATCATCAGTTGCGCAGGGCGGTCTCCTACGCCAACTTTGGGAAGTTGCGCTTCAGGACCACAGAAGATCAAGAGTTGTGGCACGAGTGTAGCCGGCTGATCACCAACTGCATCATCTTCTACAACAGCAGCATCTTATCGCGGCTGTGGTCACACAAAGAAGCTACAGGGAACATGGCGGGGGCTGCGCTGATAGCCCAAGTCTCACCGGTGGCGTGGCAGCACATAAATTTCTATGGGCGCTATGAGTTCACCACCAACCCGCCTTCCATTGATCTCGACGCAGTGGTACAAGAACTTGTTGATCGCCCGATCGTTGCAGTCGAGGACGAGGAAGATGAATAGCTGAAGCCAGAGGAATAGCCGAAGGCAAATGCACCGTTTTGGGGGGATATGCAAAAACCCCCAAACTGGGAGCTCTCACTCACGCGAAGCGCAACCACATTGCCCATCCCGACGTGCACTCCGAGTCAGAGTGTGCGATGTGAGGTCACCCTGCGTTGCGGCGACGCCCATGTCATTTTGACCGAAGGCGCACCGGTAGCTCCCCGAATCCATTGCTCGGATAGATATGCCTCCTGGGCAGATCGGCAGTACCGAGCTCGATCATGGTCGTACGCGCCAGAAGCTCTTCCATGGCGACCCGCATCTCGAGGCGAGCCAGGGGAGCACCCAGGCAATAGTGAATACCCGCCCCGAACAAAAGGTTGTCTGCGGGGTTACGGTCGAGGCGCACTGCATCGGGATCGTCAAACGTACGTGCATCACGGTTCGCGGAGATCCAGTTGAGCGAAAGATTCTCGCCGGCATCGATCTTGCGGCCCTTGATCTCCACCGCTCGCGTCGTGCTCCGGCGATTGGCCACCAGCGGGCCGTCGGCGCGAAGAATCTCGTCAATGGCGGCAGGCAGAAGTGCAGGTTCGCCGCGCAGTTTCTCCTGCATGTCCGCGTGCCTCGCGAGGTAGTACACGAGGATCCCGATCGACGCCGCCACGGTGCCCTGGCCCGCGGTCCAGTTGCGCAAGACGCTGACGATATCCTCGTCGCTTAGGACCCCGCCACCAACTGTAATTCGCATGATGCTAGTGGTGACGTCCGTAATATGCGTGGTATGCGTGGTATGCGTAGTATGTGTGGTGTCCGTCATGTCACCGCTCGCATGCCCAGTGTCTTCTCGCCGCGCCCGGAGCGCCTCCATGACATATCCGGTGAACTCGCGAGCCAGGGCCGCGCCCGCCTCCCTGTTCTGTGAAAAAGCCACCTCCTGATTGCCGTGCGTCCAGCCGCGCAGATTCTCCCAGGTCTCCTGGGGCCAGCCGAGAAACAAACAGAGGGTTCTAATGGGGAACGGTTGGGCGAATTCGGGGATAAAGTCCACTTCATCGCCACCACGCGCAAGGATCGCTTCCAGCAGGTCAACCGCAATGCGCCGGCAGCCCGGCTCAAGCGCACTCATCTGCTCAGGTCGAAAATAGGGCGCCAGCGCCCTGTTGTAGTGAGTGTGCTCAGGGGGATCCATGCCATTGGGAACTGCACGACGCTTGGAGGCGCTGCTGTAGGTCTCAGGGTCTGCCAGGACGTTGACTATGTCCTGGTGCCGGAAGAGCGACCAGTCCAGGAAGTTGCTGTAGGCAACGGGGCAGCGCTCGCGCATCTCATCGTACACACGGCGCTGATCGCCGAGGACAGAAATATCTCGTGGATCCCAGTCGGGGGTCGGATGGTTAGTCATGTCCGCTCCTTTTTGCAAGGGGCACGCGCAAGAGAAAAGTGATGCGTGATTCCCTTCAGTTTCTGACTCTTGAGTGCGCAAGTCCACACAAGGCACATTTCCTCGTTCCTCTATAGCTCCCACCCCACCTTCGCTAGGCCCTTTAAGGCCCAGCGAACGGAGCTGCACGCGTACACTTGGTGTTACTGCGAGCACGCTGGCTATATCCGGGACCAGACCATGCCGCATAGCAGCCGGAAGCCCAAGTTGGTGTGCCGGCATCGGGGATTGCGCAACGAACTCACGTGCAGGCGTGGCTTCTGGAAGGACTTCTCCCGACACAAGCTGGTATGTCAGCTCGGCCCGGCCGGGTAATGGCGTAACAAAAGGTAAGGTCACGTCGGTCGCGGATTGATCAACAGGCTTGGTTTTCTCGATTAGCACTGCATCTCCCTGCTTTGCTTGCTCTGTTCCGTCTGTGTCCCGCGTTTCGCACGTAGCCGTACATGGGCCCTACGCTCTACAACTCCTCGCGCCCGCACTCCGGGCATCGAGACTCGATGAAGTCCAGCGACCCCAGGATACCGCTCACTGTAGGGAGAGGAGGTCCGTCGCTGGCTCGGCTGGATAGATAGATCTTGCCGTAGCGCCCGGCGACGAAGACAGCCTCAGATGCTGTTCTCCGATCACGAGTCGTCGCACCGTAATCCCGGTGAACCTGCCCATCTTCATCGGCCAGCACAGGGAAGGGGAGGTTGTCATGTTGCTTTAGTTGCACTGCCTCCTCCGGCGTTCCTCGCACGACCACGAGCACCTCCGCACTTCCACTGACGATTTCGGTGTAGCGCCTGGCGAGGTTCAGCAGAAGGCTGGATGAGGACGTGCGGCTGTGAGGTCTCGTCTGAGCGCCCGTAGGGTCGCCCGCGTAATCGCCAACGAAGACCAGCATCAGGCTCCGGCGGCTGTGCTCGTGGTTGCAGTCATGGTAATCAGAGGTTTGAATCGGCCGTCCCTCGCTCGAGGGAAGTCTGAAATCCGGCATAAAATTCTCGGCTACCGGCCAGCTTCGGGTTGGGTTCGGAGTCTGCACCGAATTCATAGTGTTCAGTTTATCCAATGATGGCTTTCTCCTTCCGGTGGAGGGGCGACGCACTCACAATCAAGGCTCACCGCCCAGGATGGCCGCCCGCCGGCTCACAGTCGAGAAGGGGTCCTATTTTCGTTTTGACCGCTTCGCGATTCTGGAGGCTTCATCCACAGGATACCGCAGTGAATCTGCAAGTAGTGTGTCCTGGCGCACATATGCCCGATACTGCCCAGGATAATTACCAGGCCAACACTTTCCTCCACCTCTACCTCTACAACCACAAAGTCGAGAAGGCCATAGAAGCCATAAAGCCGTAAAGATAAGTTTGGACATGGAGGCGCTTTCGTTTGCCACTGGTCAATGGTATAGCATAAGGTCGGCCAGTGATAGGGCGCACGCACAAACAAGGTGGGCGCAAGTTCCCTTTCATTACAATTATGGGCGAGGAGCTTAAGGGTAGTGCTAGGAAAGTACTAAGGTTGTATTAAGATCGAGTTGTTGTCACTGCGTAGCGGACGTGACTGTAACGAGGAGCAGCAGGGCAAACAGGAAGCTCTGGGCGAATTCAATCAGACCAACCGTCTTGATGGAGAGGTGTACCGGGGTGCGCCAGAGTGTCCAACTCGCTCGGAGCAATGAGGGCACAAACGCCGCAAGAGCCGCCCAAGGCAGAGCCTCCATGAGCGCACATGCCCATATTATCAGCGCGCCGGTGGCCAAATAGGTCAGTATCGAGGCTACCAGCCAGGCAGGAAGGCGCGGAGTAGCAATGCCGGCTTTCTTTTGCTTGTTGGCCTCGAACCAGGCGCGCACATTGAAGAGTGTGCCCGCAAAGTAGATTGCGCAGGCAGCCCACACTCCCCAGGCTGTCTCGTCAAGAGTGCCGGTAGCGATATAGTAGGCGGCGGGCGCGCTCAGCGTCAGGCCCACTATGCCTGGCAGCCTCATGCCCAGGCTGCGCTGCTTGCGCAACTTCACGGCTATAAGCAAGAGGAGCAGCAACGCTGCTGCGGGCGCGAGGAACCAACCGAGCGCCCACAAGTTCCAGATGAGGAGCAGTGGAGCGCCCGCAAGACTTGCCGCGAACAGGTATATACCCAGCCACAACAGGGCTCTCCGGCGGGCGGGCGTGCTCACCCGCGGCTTAAAGGCGATACTCAAGGGTTCGCTTGCAAAGAAGAGTGAGATGAGCGACAAAGCAAAAAGAGTGAAGGTAACGGGCGGGTTCGAGTTCGGAGCAACGCCGTGCACAGCCCCCACTATAAGGCCCAGCAGCATAGGTACGAGCAGCATGGCATATGCGCCGTGGTCGTTGGGCACGCATGCCGCTCCAAGCCGTAACCTGGGTGTGCGTCTCGCTGTTTGCGGTCCTGTATCTATCTTTAGCATCTCTCTTTCCCTACTTCCCTACCCGAACCCGGATATGCTGTACAATTTCAGTATGCCTCTTACCGGCCCGGAACTGCAAGACATCAGCCATCTGGAGAAAAATGACCTGCTCCGCGGGCTTGAGCCAGGCGAACTGGCAAGCATAGCCCAGGCCGGGCGTGTGCGCCGCCTGAAAACGGGCGCTTACCTCTTCCGCCAGGGAGCACCCGCTACCAACCTATATATCCTGGTCGCCGGGAGCGTCAAGATGACCCAGCTTACTCCCGAAGGCCACCAGGTGCTATTGCGCGTGGCGAGCCCCGGTGAAACTATCGGCGCGATCGCAGCTGTCGGAAGTGCGCGCTACCCGGCAACCGCACAGGCAGCGGAGGAATGCAAGCTCCTGGCCTGGGACAGCGACTCGCTCCTCTCTCTCATGGAGCGCTTCCCACACCTTGCGATCAACGCTTTGCGCTTCATGTCCCGTCACGTGCAGGAGTTCCAGGACCGCTACCGGGAGCTGGCAACCGAGCGAGTCGAGCGGCGGGTAGCACGGGCTCTACTGCGACTGGCGGGACAGGCGGGGCGAAAAGTGGAAGGTGGCATCCTGATAGACCTGGCACTCACCAGGCAAGATCTGGCCGAGATGACGGGCACCACACGCTACACAATTAGCCGAATGCTGAGCGAATGGGAAGCGCAAGGCGTGATAAAGGCGAGCCGGGAACGGGTGGTGATCAAGCGGCCCCACAGCCTGGTGGTCATTGCCGAGGATCTGCCACCGGCGATTTCTCCTGAAGCCCACTGACCGCTCCTGACGCCCCGATTTCCTACTACCCCCTTGATACAGGCAGATGAATAAGGCACGATTTGCCCGCCATAAACCGGGTGATGCAAATCGTGCCTTGTGTGCGCCAGCGCACGTTCTCCGTCGAGCCATTCCGGTATCCTCTATGTGAAAGGGGAGCTAGCGTGGAGCAACCAAGACAACCGAAACACTCGAGACGCCTGAAGCAACACGCAGAGCGCACCTCCAGGAGCGTTGCTATCGCCGGCCAAACGGTGGCCGACATACTTGATTGCTGGCCCCAGACAGTGCCGGTTTTCATGCATTACCGGCTGGCGTGTATTGGTTGCGCCCTTGCCCGCTTCGAGCTCATCACCGATGTGGCCGCGATATATGGCATCAATCCAGCCGGGTTCTTACACGAGCTTGAGCAGGCAATTGAAGATGGCAAGAGCGGTGAGAGCGGTTGCAGCCTAGGAGAAAGGGAGGAAGAGCCTCATGAATATCTGGCGAGCGGGGTCGAGTCGGCCATCCTGGACAGTATGACGGACGTGCGGTCGGTGAACGTGCACCTCACATTCGATCCACCCTGGGACCCGGCGATGATGTCGGGCGCGGCCAAACATGCGGTGGGCTGGTAGGTGCGAGTAGCGAGTGCTCGGTCTTTGGCACATAGATTATCACTACGGAGGAACCCCAAATGGCAGATACAACAATCCAAACAACAAGTGTTGGCGAGGCGATCCACGCCCATCACCAGGAGATATTGGACACGCTTAGAGAGCACGTGGCGGCGATCGTGGCTGGAGAGGGGCATGCCAATCCGTCAGCGCTGTTGGCTTTTCTCAAGGGCGACCTGCTGCCGCACGCGCAAGGGGAGGAAGCCCATCTATACCCGGCGGTCGATCCGCTGGTGAAGGCACACGGCACAGCTACGGCCACCATGATGATAGATCACGAGTACATCACAAGCTACATCGACCGGATAGCGAACGTTATGGACGTTACCAGGGCACTTCGCTCGGCGGATAGCGCCGGAGGACATGCCAGGCAAGCCAACCTGAGCACATTGCAGCGTCTTTGTTTGCAGCTGGAGGCTGTGCTGGTTGCCCACCTGGACAAGGAAGAGCGCGTTTACATCCCCTTGTTGGAGATGTATCTGTCCAAAGAAGAGCAGCAGCGGATTCTGAGCGGCATGCACGAGGCGTCCAGAACCGCACCCAGTGACAGCACGTTCCCGCCCCAGGAAACATGGCTGGACGTGCGGGCGATCGCGCCCCGCCAGCGCCACGAGACTATCTTCGATACATTCAACGCCCTCAGGTCTGGGCATGCCTTCGTATTGGTCAACGACCACGATCCCAAACCTCTTTACTATCAGTTTAAGGCTGAGTTCGAGGGTCTGTTCACATGGACTTACCTGGAGCAAGGCCCCGAGACCTGGCAGTTACGCATTGTCCGCGTTTAGTGAACGCCGCCAAGAGCAGAATCGATCGGAATGACCGCGACAGAAGACATACAGATCAGAGAACGAGAGCCTCGAAAGGTCGCCTCTGACCGGATACCGCGCCCCCCACGCGCGGTATCGGCTGTGCTCTGGCTTCTGCGGCAGAAGGGCGTCACTCGCTTTATCGCTGCGAGCCTGCTCGCGGGCTATGCGTGGCTCATGTTAGCAGGGGCGCTCGGGCTGCTCTTTGGAGGCGTGGCGGCAGGACCGCGCTACGATGCCCTTTTGCATTCGATATTCCTGGGCTTCGCCTTCTCTATGATCTTCCCCCATGCTCCCGTAATATTGCCCGCGGTGACCGGGCTTGCCCTGCCGTTCAGAAGCGCTTTCTATCCGCACGTGGCGCTGCCGCAGCGATAGCTGGTGCTGCGGGTTGGCAGCGACCTAGCGGCCTGGCCGGATGGCCGCCAGTGGGTTGGGCTGCTGAACGTGATCGCACTGCTCGTGTTCATGGGCAACACGGCACTGGCCATGCTCGCCGGAAAGCGCGCAATGGTCAGGACTCGAGCGTCGAACACTCAACGGGTAGCGAGTAGCGAGTAGCGAGTAGCGAAGGATGAACTGGATAGAAGTAGGACAAGGAACAGGATAGCTTCGATGGAAACCAGGGAAACCAGGCAAACATGGGGCGGGGAGTTCCGCCAGAATCATTTGTACAAGCCCTTCCTGCGGGGCGCGCTGATAACCGTGCTCACCGTAGGGTGCACGCTGGGAGCTATCAATCTGGCGGTGATGGCATTCAAGGCCGATCTATCGGCGGCGTGGGGCTCGCTCATCCAATCGCACGCCTACGCCCAGATATTCGGTTGGATAGGACTCTTTATCATGGGCATGGCGTACCATATGGTGCCGCGCTTCTTCCTTCGGCCCCTCAAGCAGCCACGACTTGTGGCCCCTTCGCTCTTGCTGGTGGCTTCAGGCCTGGTGCTTCGCTTCTTCAGCCAACCCCTGGCGCATTACCCGTTCGCCTCGTGGGCGTTGGTGTTGTCAGCGCTGCTTGGCCTGTGCGGCATAACCCTTTTTGTGTGGGCCATGTACGATACCATGCTGCGCGGCAGCGATAAGTACGGCCCACGCGCCTATACCCTGTATATCGGGGCGGGCTTCGGGTGGTTCTGGCTGGCTTCGGCCGCAACTGTGGGGATCACAGTCTATCTGGCTCTGAACGGGCTCGACACCATCCCACCATCCTGGGATGCGCCGTACCTGCGGGGCACGCTCAACGGGGCGATCGTGACCATGATCCTTGGCTTCACGCTGCGCACCGTGCCCCAGATTATGGGCACGCGGCCACCCTCGTTGTGGCCCACGCGGGCCGTCTTCGCCGCTTACACGCTGGCCGTGCTCTTGCAGGTTACAGGCGAGAGCTCCGCGCTCGGGCTTGTGCCCACGGGTGCGGAGAGGTGGCTTGGCCTTACCGGTGCGGCGCTCGAAGTGGTATCGCTCGTGTCGTTCGTTGCGCTACTGAAGCTATACAAGCTCGAGAGTATCTTCGCGCACCGGCACAGGAAGAACGCCTGGCCTGAGCGCTTCGTGCGCACCGCCTATTTCTGGCTGCTATTCGCCTCGGTGCTCAACTTCGCGTACGCGCTCAGCAGGTTCGTGGGTGGCGATCCTGTGCCGCACGCTTTCGTTGCCAGCTACCACCATGCGCTCACGGTCGGTTTCTTCTCGCTGATGATCGTTGGAATGAGCATGAAACTGGTGCCCGCTTTCATAGGCGTGATGAACAAGCAGCCGCGGATAGCGAAGGTGCTCTTCATTTTGCTGCTAACAGGGAATACACTGCGCATCATCTGCGAGAGCATGGCGCAGGTATACGGCGGCGCCTTCTACGCCCTGATGGGGCTGAGCGGCTTCATAGAGGTGAGCGCGCTCACCCTGTACGCCGTAACGCTATGGAGGGCAATGGGCCTGCCCAGCTACGGGGCCAATTCCATAAACGGCAAGAGATTCGAGCGTTTCGTCCATCTGCGGCCCGCTCAAGCGGCACCCGTTCAAGACGCCGACTCGGTGTTATCAGGGCCAACCCAGTTGCCATAGCCGCGCAGGAGTCTATATTCGCTTTATTCCGCAGATCCGGGAACTTGAGCTAACCGGCAAGGTGAGCATTCAGGTATTCCTTCAGGGCCGCGGCATTATTGTGCTCGGTGTCGCGGGCACTGTAAAGCAAAGTGACGTTGCCTTTGCGGGCAGCCTCGATGAGAGGTTGCCAGGCTGGAGCGTGGGCGTCGAGCTCGGCAAAGTAGCGCTTGCGGAACTCCTCCCACTTGGCTGGGTCGTGCCCGAACCAACGCCGCAGGTCGGTACTGGGCGCTACATCTTTGATCCAGCCATCGAGTGTCAGCTCCTCTTTCCGCATGCCTCTGGGCCATAATCTCTCCACCAGGATTCGGCTACCGTCCGCGCGGTCAGAGCCTTCATACACGCGCTTTGTCTTTATCATTTTCTCGCTTCGCTCCTTTTATGAATGTGGTTACGGAGCATCATCAAAGACGGCGTTCGCGAGCTGCCACCATATATCAAAGCGATCCTCTCTCCAGGGGTCGAACACTATAGCTTGCATATGGTACACGAGCGTGGGCGTGATGTGGTGACCGCCTGTCACGAACTCGACCCCACGCGCTGCGGACTCGTCTTGCTCGATATCGATCTCTTTGTATTCTATCTTCTGTTGTTTGAAGTACGCTACAGCCGCATCGCTGTCCTCGCACCAGGAGCGTCTATAGACAATTATCGGCTCGCGCTGCATTTTCGCCCTCCTGTTTGATATTTCCGTCGCGTTCCATGCGTCATGGCGTCATACTACGCAGTTCCCACTCTTCTCACAGCCGGTCCGTATTCTCTTACCTCTGGCCAGATACCATGCTTGGGACTCCAGCCTAAAGCTCTCCTCGCGGCTGCATTGCTGCAGCGAAGCGATGCCGGGCAAGGCGCAGCGAGGTCTCGCGGCGGCAGGGGAGCGCCCGCCAGTGCGGCAAGGCGATCCATGTAGTCGCCTTGCCGCACTGGTTCGTCAACGATGTTGAATATGGAGCCGCCAGGTGCGCGCTGGAGAGAAGCAACGATAGCTGCCGCCATATCTGCAACGTTGACCGGCGAGATATAGTTGCTGCCATCGCATGGAACGCGTTCCACTCCCTCGTGGAGTCGTTGTATGACGTTTTCCTGGGCGGTGCCGTGGCCAACGAAAGAGCCGCCGCGAAGGATACACCACGCCAGCCTGTCGAGCGGGACCGCTCGGACTATCCCCTCCATCTCTATGACAGGGCCGCTCGTCCTGGCCCTGGCAGGTGAAGTATCGAACGGCGTGCTCTCGTCCAACCAACGGTCACCACCGTCTTCGTAGGCCAGTGTTATGCTCTGCTGTACATATCGCTCGACCCCTGCCGCGAGGGAGGCATCCAGCAAGGAGCGCGTGCCGTCGATACGGAGGCGGGTATTGGCGTCCCACGCCCCCGGCGCGTCGAAGTCTTTTGGGATGGCGGTCGCGATATGCAGTACAGCCTGGCAACCTGACATGAGGGCCGGCAGATGCTCTTTTGTCTCCTCGGAAAGGAGGTCGCCCTGCGACAGCTCGACGCCGGCCTCTACAGGTGTCCTCTCAGGCGAGCGCACAAGGGCACGCACCGTGTGGCCCTGTTGTACCAGGAGGGGCACTAATGACCGACCCAGCACGCCGGTTGCTCCGGCTATGAATATTTTCATGACGTATGACGCTCCTTTACCCGTTCCCTAACCCTTGTATGTGAGGACGCGGCCCCACAGGCTCTTGTTGCCCCAGATGCCCGAACGCAGACATTCAAGCTGCACGATCTGGCTGTGGTCCACAAACACGTTCACTTCGGGGCCGTAGTTCTTGATGTACCAGGCGAACACCTCCGGGTCTGCTGCCTCAAACATCACTTTCTCAAGGCCCAGAGCGCCGATTATTTTCGCTGCCGCGTCGGTGCGCCAGGTGTTCACGTTCTCGGTGATCCCCTCAGACTCGATCATTATCATGTATGCCCCGGCCTCAAGGAAGCGCCTCGCCTGGCCGATTGCCCACTCCACGTCGCGAGTGCCCTCGGCCTCAAGCTCGCCTATGGTGGTCGCCCCTCCCGCCCCGAACTGTATGCCCACCTCCGGCTTGGCCTTGAGCCCTGAGGCGCGCACTTTCTCCACCAGCCGCAGCCAGTCGTCCGTCGGTATAGTGATGAAGCCGCTTGATATCTCTATTATGTCGAAGCCAAGCGCCGCGCACTCTTTGATGTACGCGTCTACTGCATCTTTACCCTGCACCAGCACCCGCTCGATAAAACCCCCGGTCGACACAAGCACGTCGTGGCTGTGGGCGACCTCGATTAGCTCCTTGACGGCCTGCCTGGGCATTAGGGCGAACGATCCCCCCGCGAACTTCAGGCTGTCTACGTACTCTCCCATCGTTTCCAGGACGTCCTGCAGGTAGCGCTTGCCCATAGGCGTGTAATATGGGCCGCGTATCTCGGTGATGCCGCGGCTGCGCGGCTTGCCTTCGCGCTCGTTGAGACGGATGAATGGGAATGCTCGCTCGCTCATGATTTGCTTCCTCCTGTGTAATTGTGTCGCTCCCCTGGGCCAACATGGGCGAGGAGCCGTGCCAGGTCGCTAACCTGTATCGTGTCAAGCTCGGAGACCATCTGAACTATCTCTCGCCGCATAGCCGCATCGGTGTAAGGGGTAGCAACATTGTCGAGCTTGATAGCCAGCTGCTCCCACGACATTGGCCGCGTCAGGAATCCCTCGTAATCGCGCTTCTCTACGGTGAGCGTCCGGCCCCCTGACAACTGAATAGTGATGCGGCAGCACATTTCAGCCGGAAAACGCTTGCTGAACCCCGGGTCGGGACGAACTACCACCTGGCGCAGCAACGTCTGCACGTCCTCCCGCCCGATACGCTCCGGCAGGTACTGTGCCGGCGTGACCTCCCCATCGAGCAGGGCTACCGCCACCATGTAGGGCAGGCTGTGGTCGGCTTCCTCTTTTGTATGCACCAACCGCTTGTCCCCTTCCTCGCCTCCCCCGATGATGTTGTATCCCACATCGAAGACTTCCACTCGGACGCACTCGATCTCGTTCGGGCTGAACTCATGCCCTGACCGCAGGTCGAGCACACCTTCCAGCACTGATTGGGAGTGAATTTCGGCGTTGTATTTCTTGAGGATGGTGCGCCTCACAGCTTCGAGGTCTTCCTTGCTCCAATCAAGCTCGAAGCACCCCGCAACGCTCTCCATGAAACCCTTGTTGCCCTCGAAGACCTCCGTAGGTCCGGTGATGCCGTGTTTGGCGAGGAAAGTAGCGTGAACGGCATCGAAGGCAGTGTTGGGGTATGCCAGGCCCTTCCAGTTGGAAAGTCTGCCCGTGCGGGTCACGCGCAAGGCGTTATATGCGGTGCCGCTGATGGCGATGGCGTTGGCGGTCTTCGCCGCGTCAAGACCCAGGGCTTTGGACACCCCAGCGGCCACGGCGTACGCGCCCTGCGTGGTGTGGTCGAATCCTTTGGCCCTCACCGGCGCTTCCTCCGAGAGTCGGCACTGCACCTGGTAGGCCACTGCCAAAGCTGTGAGGAACTCCTTGCCGCTCGCTCCCGCATATTCACTCGCGGCCAGCACAGCGCCGATGTTGTCGCTGGGGTGGCAGGTTTCTCCTTTAGCGAGAAAGCTGTCGTTGAAGTCCAGGTATCGGACGAGGGCGCTGTTGTACAGGGCCGCCCCCTCGGGAGATGTCTTGACTCCTCCCGACCCGATCAGGCTCGATAGAGGATTACCGCCAATCTCCTGCAGATAGGCCCGCAGCATGTGTATGGGTGGGCCGTCCAGTGCGCCGACAGCGCAGGCGATAGAGTCGAGCACCCGGACCTTGAGTGCCTGGCGAGCCCCCTCAGAAATATCGTCGTATGATGCCCGCTGTACGAACGCTGCCAACCGCTCGACTTGCGCCGGTCCCACATCCGTCATATCGACCGTACGGGCCTCATCGTCCGCACCGGAGATCCCAGCAGGCGTAAGTTCTTGAATTTGCATTGTCTTGCCTCTCAGTACTCTCGATTCTGATTACCAACGCTGCATCCCTAGCTGCAGTCAGCCACAAGACGGCGACCGGCACACCCCAGGCGGGCTACACTCTCGTATCGAGCGTATTTACGGCCTGAGCAGGCTCGCTTGAGAGAGAGCTCGGCGCGTTCAGGCCGGCCCCGGCGTCCACGCCAACACCAAGCCTGTACACCAGCTCGCCACCCAGCCAGGCGGTCACCAGCGCAATGAGTACGGCCACGATTCCCAGCACAAACGCGAGCGTGCTCGGTATATAGTTGGGCTCACCAAGCCGCAGCAGCCAACTGACAGCAAAGAGCGCTACAACTACCACGTTTCCTCCCCCGTGCAGGAGGCCCACCTGTTTAGCTCTTGTGCCTGCCGGGACGTTGAGCCAATCTATAAAGCCGAAGAGAGCCGCCAGGAGGCCGCCAACCACCCCCGCGGCAATGTTCCAGAAGGCTACTGCGGCAAGAACGTCGTTGCCTGTGAACATGCGTATGATGTCGAAGAGCACACCGATTGCGAGCAGCCCGAGGGGAAATACTATCAGCATCGGGTGAATAGGGTGTCCAAGTAGCTTAACTTTGCTTTCCATCTGGTTTAGTCTCCTTTTATGTGTGACGAATTCTGAATAAATTCACGTCGGATTACCGGGTCCGCAAGTATGGAGCGGACATCTATTGTATTCGGTGTTCAGCCAGCGCCCGCTGCTTTTTGTTCTTTTTCAGCGCTTACTGTCTCTACCGTCTCTACCGTCTCTACCGTCTCTACCGTCTGTTTCTGCCTGATAGCTCCGTAGAGGCTTTCCAGTGCCTTTGCGAAAGCTGCTATACCATCCACTTGTAGCTTGTCTGTCACCTCCTTCATGTTGATACCCACAGCACTTAGTGCCTGCATAGTGGCTCGCGTCTCCTCAAAATACTGCTCTCCATCTATGGTGCGCGACACATGCCCGTGATCCTCGAAGGCATCCAGGGTGGCCTGGGGCATGGTATTGATGGTGTCAGAGCCTATCAACTGCTCCACATACATCACGTCGCTGTAAGAGGGGTTTTTGGTTCCGGTGCTGGCCCACAGAGGCCGCTGCACGGCGGCCCCCGCCGCTCGCAAATCGAGGAACGGCTCGCCGTAGAACTTTCGCTTGAAGTGCTGGTACGCCATGCGGGCATTGGCTATCGCTGCCTTGCCTTTCAGCTCCCGCAGTTGTTGACTCTTCCCGTCGTTTTGCTCGGCCTCGATGAGCGCGTCCAGGCGCTTATCTACCTCCGTGTCCACGCGGCTCACGAAGAAGCTGGCAACCGATCTCACGTTGTCGATAGGCTCTCCTCTCGACCTGCGGTCACCCAGACCCCCTATATAGGCGTCCATTACCTGCTCGTAGTAGTCTATGCCGAATATCAGCGTGATATTGACGTTGATGCCCTCGCCTGTGAGCGCTCGTATCGAGGGCACCCCTTCGTCCGTGGCCGGCACCTTGATCATCACATTGGGCCGGCCTACTTCTCGGAAAAAGCGCCTCGCCTCCTCGATGGTGCCCTGTGTATTATGGGCAAGGTAAGGAGATACCTCGATGCTTACGTAGCCGTCCAGGCCGCCCGTCTCGTCGTAAACGGGGCGAAAGAGGTCCGCTGCTGAACGGACGTCCTCGACCAGCAGCCGCTCATATATCTGAGACGGTTGGAGTCCTTGCCCGAGCAGCTCTTTTATCTCGTCGTCATAATCGGCGCTGCCCGACACTGCCTTCTCGAATATAGATGGGTTTACGGTGGCCCCGCGTATACCCATACCGATGAGAGCCTGCAGCTTGCCTGATTTCACAAGGCCGCGATGGATGTCATCGTACCAGGGGCTTTGCCCCATCTCTGCCAATCGTTGAAGTTGAGTAACCATTGCTTCATTACCCCTTTCAGTTTTGCTCTATTGCTCTACTAACACTTCGTAGTCACGGCCCTCCCAGCGCTCTCTCCCCAGCCAGTAGAAGGTAAAACGGATGGGTGAGCGCTGTCCGGGCTGAACACAGATATCCGCAAACTCGAACTCCAGGCCCGTGCCGGTGGAGCGAATATCCTCCACCTCTCGCCAGTCGTTGCATGACCAGCGGAGCGCAAAAGGCTCTGATGCCGTGACTCGCAAGGTCCACCCAGGCCGTACGGATCTTACCTGCCGGTTTGGCTTCCAAATCTCGATCAGAGAGTGCTCGTGGAGCTTCCGCAACTGAGGAGCGGCGCCCAGATAACGATCTGCCACTTCCGGTACGGAGTCAAAGACCCGGCCGTCCTGCACCGAGCGGAGCAGCTTGATATATTCCGCGTGAGCCCACATGAGTGGTACGGCAGAGCCGGTAGGGCGCCCGCGACGCAGGTGCAATTGAGGTAGGTCCTTCTCGTCCCACACCTGCTCGGGCAGCAAGCCGATACCGTGCGCGAAACCCTCCATGGTTCGGACGAAGGGCTCGGCGGGTCGGCCTGCCGCGAACTCGTAGTGCCCTCGTTCCCCGGTGAGGAGCGGCCAGGCGCGACCCTGTCCCCAACCATCGTAGGGACCGCCATCGGGGCGCTGCCCGTAGCCATCGTGGTTGTAGCGCCGCCAGGAGGGCCCGAAGGGCGTATCGACCTTGAGCAACGCGTCCACCACCCGGAGTGAGTCCTCCACGAGCGGGTCTGCCGCGCGGCGGATCCCATAGCGCACCAACTCAAGGAAGCCCTCGTCTACGATTTCTTTTGCCGGGAAGTCGGCTCGATCCCATGCCGCTCGGTTGGCAATTCGCAGCGTCCCGCTGTTCGGGTCTTCGTTGGGCTGAACGTTTCCTATCTCAACTGGGTGGATGCGGATGTAATGCCGCGTTATGCCGGGCACGAGACTCCCCTGGTCGGTCACCGTCCAACTCTCCAGATGGCATTCCAGGAAATCGGCGTACTCTTCTACGAAGCGCGTCGTTGCTTCGTCTTCTCGCTTGCGCGCAAGCGACGCGGCGCATATGAGCGCTGCGATGGTGGAGGCGAGGGTCGAGGGCGAGTAGCCGCCCGCCTCTTCCCACCTATCCTGTGGAGTAGCCGGTCCCTGGCGGATAAGATAGGCTGCAGCGCGCATCGCCATAGGGTAGGGATCAAAATCCTGGAGAGCACCCGCCTCTTGAAGCCGCCAGGCGAGCAAGATCGGGAACGCCACTTCGTCGAGTTGGACACCCTGAAAATAGGGCTCCCCATCTACCCAGAAGTTCTGGTGGAAGCCGCCATCCTCTTGCTGTGAAGCGGCTAGATAGATTAGTGCGCGCAGCGCGGTAGCGGTATTGCCTGCGGCGAGCAAGCCGGTGGCGCTCTGGACAAGGTCGCGCGTCCACACCAGGTGGTACCCGCCCAGGCCCGTATCATCCCCCTTGGCGTTGCCCCACGGGATGCTCAGCGAGGCGATGATTGCGCCCGGGTAGAGTTTGTCTTCGTGCGCCAGGAGCAGGCTCCGGCTACTGCGGAGCAGCTTACCACCGTCGTGGGCAGCCTTCTCCAGAGGCCGCATTTCTTCAGAGGCGGTGCGTCCCCACTGCTCCACGAACCGCTTCCGGTGAGTAGCGAAGGGGATACCGAGCGACTGGAAGAGCGTGCTGACGGCGTTATGGAAGACTTCGCCGAAACCGAGCGCCAGGGTGAACTCGGCTCCCTGGCTGAGATCGATCTCCGCTGTAAGGGCGATGTTTCCGTCAAGGGCACAGTCGAACTCCCAATCCATGCGGTAATTGTCCGCGAGGTCCGTCCAGCCGTCGTTCACCCCGACGTATCCGCAGGACAACCTGAGAAATGGTACGGAAGCGCCAAGGGCCATCCAAGTCTCTTCGTTACCTTTCTTCCTGTAGGCGCAAAAAAGCCTGCGTCCCGATAGCTCAACGACCCTGGCGTTGTTTCCCCAACCGCCGGTCTCCAGGTGGGGCGCGCACAACACGAAGAGCTTGAGCCTGGAGAGCATGTCAGGCTCCGCCTCCAGTCGCGAATGCACCAGCACAACGGGCAGGTGCGGGTCGGCGATGACTTCCGTAAGGATGCGATAGCGACCTTCCGGGTCTGCGCTGGTTATTCGCACACCCAGTCCCTGCTCTGAAAGCACCTCTACGTGGGACTCCATGTCGTGCCGCTCATCGTGGAAGAAGGTCTCGCCGTCTGTAACCATGTACTGCAGGTCGCGAATCTGGGGCTTGTCTATAGTCGGGTAGTAGATTTCGTTCAGCACGCCACGAGCCAGGGTGTACCAGACGCGGCTTGAGCTCGAATAGGCGGTGCCCATCGCGTCCTTGACGCTCCTCGTCCAGTGAGGCTCGATCCCCGGCCCACCCGGAGCGGGGCGTTCGCACTCTCCTCCGCTAACTCTATCGATCATGACCACGTCGGCGCTCCAAACTTGTAACGGAGGAATAGATGGCTTCCCGCCCGCCTTACCCCTACCAGCTTTCCCCATGCCGGGCGCTCCGGGGCCAAACTCCGTCCCGCAACCAGCCCTGGGCGCTCCGGATTGGCGGGGTGCCCACCGGGCCGCCAACTGCTGTCCCGACCCACAACCTGAGGAGAGAGGGTCAGAAACATCTCGTCCAGGCAGCCTTCGGCAAAGAAGCTTGCCATCAAGTGGGGGCCGCCCTCCACCAGCACCAGACCGTCGTAGCCTGCGCGGGTAATCGCGTCCAGAATGGCTCTAGCGGTAAGAGGGCCGCTGCTCTCCACCGCGTCTACTGTGACCTCTTCAGTCATAGCCTGCTTGCTAAGCTTGCCCGGCTGCGTGATTCGGCGCAAGCCTTCCTCGGTCGTGACAACCAGCGCGGGCACCTCACCGCCGAGAATAGACAGATCGGGGGCGAGGTCGCCGCTGCCGCTGACTACAACGTTCAGAGGTACCCTGGCCTTTCCCAGAGTAGCCCGGAGCTGCCGGTAAGCCCCCTCCATCGAGGGAAAAGCGTGCTCGGGGGTCAGGACGTGGTCGGGCGATGCTCGCAGCGTCCCGGCCCCCGAAACCACGGCATCGGCAGCAGCCCGCAAGATGCCCATGAGCAACCGGTCGTGCATGTTAAAGCCGCTGATCTCCTTCCCACTTGCCTGGCCTGGTATGCCCAGTGATACGACTCCATCCAACGATGTGACCAGGTTGCCGATGACGTATGGCCGCCCGTGCGGAGCCGGGAAACGCAGGGATCCGTAGATGTCTTCCAACTCAGCAGGCAGCGGAAGCGCCAACCCTTCGCTGACGTCAAATAGCGTCTCAAACGGGGGGACGAAGTCCTCAGGCAATGGTTTACTGACTGCCAACCTTCCCGATATTGATGCGGTTACCACATGGCCTCCTATCGCTGCAGGCCGCAGGCGGTGAAGAACTCCGACCTGAGCGCCGGGTTATCGTCATAAGCGCCCCGCCAGAACGTGGTTCTCGTGAGCGGTGACGTCTCGTGCACCCCTCGCATCTGCATGCACATGTGGTGGGCTTCCAGGTAGACGGCCACCCCGTGCGGCTCAAGCATTGTGTTGAGGGTGTCCGCGATCTGCTGGCCCATGCGCTCCTGCACGGTGAAGCGGCGGGCGAAGAGGCGCACCAGGCGCGTTAGCTTCGATATGCCGATTATGCCTTCGTGTGCGATGTAGCCAACGTATGCCTTGCCGTAGAAGGGGAGGGCGTGGTGCTCGCAGAGGGCGTAGAACTCTATCGGCCCTTCGATCACCTGACTGAGGCGGCAGTCTGGGCCTCCACGGCACTCGGTGTGGAACACCTTGAGTAGCTTGGGGTCGCCGTCGTACCCGTTGGTCGCCTCGAACAGCCCGTTGATGAAGCGGGCAGGCGTATCCTCGGTGGAGGGGGTGTTTATGTCCATGCCGAAAGCGGTGAAGATTTCGGCCGCATAGCCCTCGAACTTGCGCAGCTGCTCGTCCGAGAGGCAGCGCTTGTGCAGGTCCATGCTGGTTACGAAGTCTTCTGTGATCTCTTCTTCGTAGTCTAGGTCGAGTATCATTTGGCACCTACTTCGGCAACTACTCCGGCTGCGGCAGTTACGCTGGCGACGGCGGGCAGTCTGCCATATAGAGCTTCTGCCGTGAACGGACCCTGCTCCGAGATAAGGCGGCGCGCTGCTTCTAGCTGTCCCCACACGTTCCAAAGGAGCACGCCTCGCACCCTGCCGTCGCGCAGATAGTAGATGACGCCTTCCTTGTATGGCTCTTTCCAGTCGGCCACCATTTCGAGGCGCGAATCAAGCTCTCCAACCGCTTCGTAGCCCAGGTCGAACATATCGGAGTAGAAGAAGGGGGTGTGTCGGTAGGGCTCCGGAGTGGACTGCATTGCGGAGGCCGCCATGGAGCGCCCGGCTGCTTTACCCATGCTATTAGCGTTGTCCTCGTGCTCGACCCGTCGTCGTACTCCCAGGATATAGTCGGGGTAAGAGGCTACATCGCCCGCGGCGTAGATATTCGGGTCACTCGTTCGGAGGTGCTCGCCCACCACTATTCCGTTGTCAAGGCGCAGCCCTGCGGCCTCGGCAAGACCTGTATTCACTATGATGCCGATGCCTGCTACTACGCTGTCAACAGTTATCACCTGGCCGCTCCCCAGTTTCAATTCGAACGCGACCCCCGTTCCGTGCGCGCCGTCCGTCTCATCTAGTGGGTTTAGGGAGACGGCCCGCTCGCCGGTAAGCACCTTTACACCTTTTTGTTCGTAATAACTGTTCAAGTGCTGCACGAGATCGGGCGGATAGATGCGCTCCCCGATGCCTTGCTCGGGCACGATCATTGTCACGTCTTTGCCGTTCATTGCCAGGGCAGCGGCGATCTCTGAGCCGATAAACCCGCCGCCGATCACGGCGAAGCGCTGCTGTGACTCTGTGAGCGCCTTCAGATGCCTGTAGTCGTCGAGCGAGCGAAAGTAGATTATCCTGTCGCCGCCGAAAGGCAGTCGCCTCGGAGTACCCCCTGTAGCAAGCAGGAGTTTTTCATATGTATAGTGGGTGCCCTCTTCATCGACTGCGTACCTTTCTGTGGGATAGATCGATTGAATCGTATGCCCCAGGTGCATATCAAGGCCGTCCACTCCATCCGTGCTCATGCCCTTCCACACGGTTTCTATGGGCTTTCCCTGCCAGAGCTTCTTGGAGAGGGGTGGGCGCTTGTAGGGTGGGTCCGCTTCATTGCCGACCAGACCTATCGAGCCGCTGGCGTCTACCTCGCGTATTCCTTTTATGGCAGCGGCGGCGGTCATTCCACCGCCTATGATCAGATATTTGTAACCGGGCATCTTTATCTCCTTTAACTATGTTTATGCTTGTGTTTGCCAAATCCCATACTTTACTTTTTGCCGGTCTCCTGCGGTACGACAGTACCTTCAGTACGAAAGGGGTCGAGGTGGGGACGGTGCAGCGCGGAGCGCATCTGCTCCAGCCAGCCTCCCGCTAACCCGCCACTACTCAGTGTGGAAAGCACACTGGCTGCCTGTGTACTTAGCATGGCGGGAAGCCGCTCTCCCAGGTCTGATACCAACGTAGCAAGGGCTATGCTGTTGCGCACATACCACCCTCCAAGCTCTACAAGCATTCGGTGTGTGGTACGGATTGCGTATGCCTCCTGGTCATTCTCGTCGATAGTGGTGGAGTGGTTCTCGTGGTTATCTATCTCTCCGGCGAGCATCGCTTTACCGTCGATACCAACAATGAGCCAACGGCTCTCTTCCTCGGGCGAGAGACGGTAGCGGTGTATATTCCCCTGGCAGTTCCCGCACTCCTGCACGCACCCGGCAAGGCAAAGCGTGGTTACGGACACCTCCCGCTCTTTTGCCTTTGCGAGGTTGTCGGATAGCGCTCTCGACTCTTGCGGCCACACAGCCATCACTATTTCACGTTCAGCCTCGTCAACCAGTGTGCGAGCATGGTCTATCACCGAGCGATAGCCCTCCACGTTCCACGAGTAATCCTCTTTGGTGACTTCTCCCCGGTCAAGCAGAGCATTTTCAGCAGCGGTAAGGTCGTCGTTGAACCTGTCAGCGAGCCTGGGCATGAGCTGGGAAGTGGGCACTCCCGAGTAATGAGCGCCTGAGGGAGAATCTACTCTCACCACAGCCCCTCGCTCCTCAAGCCTGGGCAGAACATCATACACATTGGCCCTGGGAATGCCTGAGACTTTGGCAAGCTCGTAACCGGTCATTTCCCCACCCCGCAGGAGGCCGATATAAGCTCTCGCTTCGTAATCACCGAACCCCAACCTTTGAAGCAGTTGCACAGTATCTTTGTCTTTCATGCGGACCATCCTTAGTAGTAGCTATTACTACTACTATATACTCCACCCCGTTACATTTGTCAATTCCCCACCCCGGTTTCACCACATCCACGTTCAGTCATCGTGCCAGTCGTTGCTGTCGGCGCCGATCTCGGTACTTTGGGCGCCTTTTGCTCTCCGTGCGGCTATCAGCGATGCAAGTTCCTTTACCTCGCTCTTCCCTATGCCCTCGGGGAAACATCTGCTTCGGCGAGGCTGCAACTGCGATAAGTCTCCGACTTCCTCTACAGGGCAGTACGCTTATGCGCAGAGTTGGCAGATGCGCAACAACACTCGGACAGGAATTATGCTGCATGAATTGAGCCGGTGGAGCCTGGCTCCAGCGTGTGGCCCTGATGCCCAAGCGTAGGAGGTCACGCTGGCGTTTGCAACCTACGATCTAATTCGTCTGATCTGTGCACTTTTTCGGCTTCGTCAGCCTCCCTTTTGGTCCTGTGAAGCGTGGCAGGTTCGTGTTCGGGAGGAGAGTAGATAGTGTAGAGCTTCAGCGGCTCAGTGGGAGACACGTTGGTCACGTTATGCCTGGTTCCAGCAGGAATAACAGCGACGTAGTCGCCACTGACACGGTGAGCTTCATCGCCCAGGATTATCTCGGCCTGGCCCGTCTCGATGCGGATGAACTGGTCCAGGTCGTGTACCTCCTCTCCAATTTCCTCTCCAGGGTTGAGGCTCATCACCACTAACTGGCTGTGGGGTGCCGTAAACAGGACCTTTCTGAAGTGTTTATTGTTTATGGTTTCTTCCTCAATATTCGTGACGTAACCGGGCATGGCTGGTCTCTCCTTGTGCGTTAGTTCAATTGTAGGTAGCGCGTGGTGAGCGCGTCGGCGACTGTTGCGTAACATGGGACGTGAACTCGAGCACTATCCCGAGCCGTCCTTATGCTTTCATTATGAGTGCGAACTTTAACGATAGTGTGGGGGGATTACTAAGATATCGTTAAGATAAAACGTTCCAGGGCACAGCCCGGCACAGCAGGGCGCGGCAGGCTACAGCTTTCCGGCCTGTGCCCGCAAGACTGCGGGATTGGAGGCACGTGGCAGCAAGGGGCAGTGGGGACGAGTCGTTGCCCCGCATATCTCGTGTGCCCGACGCCCGATTCTTAATAGAACCTTAGTATTTCCCTGTCTGTATCTTAGAGCTTCCCAACTACAATAAAAATGAAGGGGCACCCCTGAGTAGTGAGTAGGCTGATACGCCTGTAGTTGTGCATTGGCTCCCCAGCCGATGCGACCGGGGCGCGCCGCTATGAAGCCGCCTTCAAGAGTGTAGGCGAGATCGGGTGGCATATGCGGACAAGGGCGGCTTCGGCGAGTATGAGCCTTGAGGGTTCACGCAATGAAAGGAGTAGGTTCAGATGCTAAGACAAATAATCGTGCCGTTGGATGGCTCAACACTGGCAGAGCACGTTTTACCTGACGCCTCAGCCATGGCCCGCGCCACCTCCAGTTCACTGGTCCTGCTGCAGGTCGTTCCTCCACTGGTGCATACCCGCTCCGCGACGTGGAGCACATCTCGCTCAGCACTGTCGCAGGGTCATAAGGAGGACTTTGCGCGGGCTCACACCTATCTGTCGAGCGTGGAAGAAGGATTGAGGGTGGAAGGGGTCGAAGTAGAGAGCCGAGTGCGAGAGGGCGATGCAGCGAAGGTAATAGCGTCAGAGGTCTCTCAGGACCCAAGCATCTTTCTCATCGCGATGTCCACGCACGGACGCAGCGGGCTGGGACGCTGGTTCTTCGGTAGCGTTGCGGAGAAGGTGCTGCAGACGTCTCCCGTACCTCTCTTACTTATTCGCCCCGATGAAGACCAACAATTGGCGCGGCACGCTTACCCTGCGACTTACCGCACGCTCATGGTCGCCCTGGACGGGTCCACGCCGGCGGAGCAGGCGCTCGAACAGGCGCGGCTACTGGCAGTGGCCTCAGGAGCCGCTTTGGTACTCGTTGCGGCCGTACCAGCGCTTGCGGGCATGGCCGTTTACCTGGGAGCCGCCAGTCTCCAGTTGTACGCTGATGCCTGGCAGGTGGAGAACGAGCGCACAGCCTGCTATCTTGCGGAGACAGCGGATGCTTTGCGGGTCGCGGGACTGAAGGTAGAGGCGCGGATAGCGCAGGGTAACCCCGCTGAGGCGATAGTAGTCGAAGCCGACCGGCTAGGGCCGGACATAATCATCATGCCAACCCAGAGCGCCTCACGAAGTATCAGGGGAGGGCACGGGCTACAGGACCTGCTGCTCGGGAGTGTGGCGCTCAAGGTAGTGCAGGAGGCGAGATTGCCCGTGCTGCTAGTCCCGGTAAAGGAAGCGGCCTCGCCCGGGCAGCGCTCAAACAAACGTGTGGCAGGTAACCCGGAGGAGCTCCAGGGCACCCAGACCCCTCCGGAGACGGTGGCCGAGGTGGGCAGACGAAGCGCTAAGGTGCCGGTGTTACGCCTCCCGTGAGCCGGACGCGAGTCCGGTGGCCTCGAGCGGCTATAGAACATCATAGAGTAAAGATATCACATAGAAACGCATAACAGAGGCAAGCTGATAACAGCAGACGGTTCCAGAAAGGAAAAACAATGCAACGACAAATACTCGTCCCACTGGATGGATCAAAACTGGCAGAGCAAGCTTTGCCGCACGCCGCGGCTATGGCCCGCGCCATCGGCAGTGGGCTGACCCTGATTTGGGTGGTTACACCGCCGCCGGGGGTCAATCCACTCGTTTGGGCTGTTCCGATCGAATCGACCACCTGGACGTATCATAAGAAGATGCTAGGTATAGCCCAAGAATATCTGGCGAGCATCGCCGGACGCCTCGAGGCCGATGGCACCACTGTGCAGACCAGGATGGTGGAAGGCGAGGCCGCAGAGCAGATCATCTTGCACGCCCAACAGAGCACCCAAACATCAATGATCGTTATGGCGACGCATGGCAGGAGCGGGCTAAGCCGTTGGCTGTTGGGTAGCGTTGCCGAGAAGATACTGCACGCAGCCCCCACACCGCTCGTGCTTATACGCCCCGCGGCGGACGACGCTGAGATGGAGGTTTCTCTGTCCGTTGCCGACCTGCCCGCCTACCGTACTATCCTGGTCCCTCTGGATGGGTCTCTGCTGGCTGAACAAGCGCTCGAACAGGCGCAACCGCTGGCGGCTGCCACAGGAGCGTCTCTGCTCCTGCTCTCGGTGGCTAATGCCGTCGGAGACCTTATCGTGGCAAGACGCGCTGAGACCATGCGCCGGATAGAAGTTCTGAACGAGCGTGAGAGGAAGCGGTTGGCCGCCTACCTGGCCGACGTTGCCCTCGATATTGAAGATGCAGGAATAACCGTGCGAACCCGGCTTTCCGAGGGGGATCCGGCGGAGGAGATCCTTCGAGCCGGCCGCGAAGCGGGCGCAGACCTCATTGTAATGGCCACGCACGGTCGGAGCGGTCTGAAGCGCCTGTGGCTGGGCAGTGTGGCAATGAAGGTCACGCATACCGCAGAGCTGCCAGTGCTCCTGGTAGGCGTACGGGTACCGGCAGCAGAGGCAGCAGAGAAAAAGGTAGAAGCAAGCTCGGAGGTACAGCGACAACAGCTGGCGGACCAGACTAACGAGGGGACGATCTGGCCAGGCGCGCAGAATAACCGGTCCCAGCCGGAGCCGGTGGCCGAGCGTCGCGGCAAGGCCATTGGATCAAGGACGTACTAGTTCCCGGCATGCGCCGGAAGATAACGGGCCGATTCCTGGTTGTAACGGTAGTCTGCACCGCTTGCGACCGACAACCGTAAAAGGAGCAAACAATGAAAAAGCAGATTCTGGTGCCGCTCGACGGCACGATGGTCGCGCACATGGCTCTGCCGCACGCAGTGGCTTTGGCCAGAGCTACATCCAGCAGACTAATACTTCTGCATGTCACCCCACCGGCCGCCGATTCCTATGCCTTAAGCTTATCGCGAGCAGCACGGGCGCCTGCAATGCATGGGCGCCATCGAGACAACGGAGACCACAGAGATGGACGCTCCCTCCAGCATCGTTACCTGGAGGCAACTGCCGAAGATATACAGGACGAGGGTTTGCCGGTGCAAACAGAGATACTCGAGGGAGATCCCGCCACCGTAATCTCCTCGAGGGCAGAGAACGATCCCTCGATCTGGACGATTGTCATGGCGACCCGCGGCATGGGCGCGGATCGATCCTTCAATCGTAGCGTCACCGAAAAGGTGCTCGGGACCTCAGTGCCAATCCTGCTCGTCCACCCTGATGAGAATATAGGCTCGTTAGGGCGCTTTTACAGGCGAGCCTATGAAACTATATTAGTACCCCTTGACGGCTCCGCACTTGCCGAACAGGCGCTTGCGCAAGCGCAGATGCTGGCCCGGGCTATGGGGGCGTCATTGCTGCTCCTTTCTGTGATGCCGGTTCCGCACGTGGGCGACGTGGAGCATGCCGTGCATATAGTACATACAATGGACACAGTCCGTGTCGCCGAGAAGACTGGAGATCCATCCAAAAAAGGCTCTGAGGCTGACGACGGCTATCGCCCCGGCCAGGGAGAGCGGAGGCGAGATTATCTATCCAAAACTGCCGAAGCTCTCAGGTCCAGCGGACTCGCCGTGCGAGCCGAGGCGGCACATGGCGCCCCGGCCGAGGAAATCTTGCGATTCGCTGCTGATGCCAGGGCAGGTCTGATAGTGATGTCCACATGTTGCCGCAGCGATCTTCGGTGCCTTTTGGGTGGAAGTGTAGTCCAAAAGGTAACGCAAGACGCAAGGCTCCCGGTGCTGCTCGTGCGGGCACAGATGGCGGCCTGCCAGGAGCAGCGGGAGCAGCGGAGGCAGCGGAACGAGGAGCTAGCCGTCATGATCAGTGCAAAGGGAGTTGTGGCCGAACAAATGCCCGCTAGCCTCTGACCTATGCCGTGCCGAATTTCTAAACCAACAGCACTGCCCAGGAGCGACGCACTATTAGGCCGGGCAGCTGAGACATGCTTCGAAAAGTGCTACCCTGACGCAGTGCCCACAGGGGCGCTGCACTCCCTGATGCAGCCACGCACCGGAGAAGTACTTATCACGGAGTGCTAGAACGGATTGTAATCGGGAGGAAAGTTATGCAGCGACGTATTTTAGCAGTACTTGATGGCTCCCCTCTGGGGGAAGCGGTCCTACCTGACACGGTGGCCCTAGCCCGAGCTACTTGCAACTCGGTGACCTTGCTGCAAGTGCTCCTTCCCGTTGAGGTGGTCTCAACAGGGGCGTGGGGCATATCTGCTCCTGCCCTGGCTAGGCGCCGACGGAAACGGTTGTGTGCAGCGCGAAGCTATCTGGAGGGCGTTGCGGCTGTTCTCAGGTCGCAAGGACTTGTCGTCTACTTCAAAGCAGTGGAAGGAAACCCGGCTGCAACGGTGGTCAGTCAGGTAAGGCAAGATGCGAGTATCTCTGCGATTGCGATTGCGACGCATTACGGAAAGGGGATCAGCCACCCACTCTTTGGGAGCGTCAGCGTGGTGCAGGAGCTGTTGCGGAGTGCGCCGGTGCCTCTGCTGCTGGTCAGTCCGGACAGTGAAACTGTTTTACAGGTATCGGGCTCGACCACACCGCACCCGCCTCACCCGCCCTACCGTACGATTCTGGTGCCTCTTGACGGCTCCCCTCTTGCCGAACAGGCTCTTCGACGTTGCCAGGTTCTCGCATATACCTTCAGTGGGGTCCGAAACAACCCGAACAATCCGGACAACCCGATCGAGGGGTCAGGAGTTACGCTAGTGCTACTTTCTGTGGTGCCCAACGCTGATCCTTCGAAAACGACTGGCGATGTCGCTACCTTACTTCGGACCCAGGGGACACGAGAGACTGAGCGGCACGAGCGGGGCATAGAGGAGGAGCAGGCGGCGTGGGGCGAGGCCAACAGCCTGAATCTCTACCTCTATCTGCAAGAGACGGCGCAGCAACTCAGACGCCAGGGGCACGTGGTACAGACGAGGATAGCTCACGGTGATCCCGCAGGGGAAATCGTACGAAGTAGCGAGGAGACGCATGCAGACCTTATCGTCATGACGAGCCACGGCCTGAATGCGAAGCAGAACCGAGGTCTCCATCGCCTGTGGGTGAGCAGCGTAGCGACGGAGGTGGTGCGGCGGGCGACCGTGCCGGTCCTGCTTGTAAATACCGGGGAGTACGACGAAAGGGAAGAAGACGGAGAGGGATACGGGGTCGGGGAGTCAGAGGCGTGTTGCGCCCAAGACGAGCTTGCGGCCCACGCGGCTCCAGTACCCCTGCGGATCTTATAGCTCAAGTTCCCGATTGATTCGTGACCGGTGGCCCACCCTGGCGTGCGGCATTTGCCGAGGATTTGTTGTGACCCATGTCGAACCCCACCTGAGTTCCCTCCTTCCAGGATAATCAGCGCATCTCCTCTGCTGTAAGAGCTGTCAGTTCATCCCAAAACTCGGTTATCTCTGTGGTGAATGTTTGCACTCCAGTTCTGTGTCCCATCGATCTTAATGAAAGCTTAGTACAAAATTAGCACCATCTATAACTTCATCCCTTACGCTTGAATTGTAAGATATGCGCTTTTGTCTTCATTACCGGAATACCGAGTTCAAGGTTCTATTCAATACAATCTCTTGATCATCACTTTCCGGCAAGGAGCGAGCGCGGTACGCACAGTGTGAGAAGTCGCCATATGCCGCGATAAGAATTGCCTTGAATAAGGGTCCAACAAGGAGGGTACTCAGGTGGAAATAGATGCAATATCGGACAGATCTATCGGAAGTTTCATGGCGCTTGGTAGCGCGGGCGGGGTCGGTAAAGGTAACAGGCTCCTGGTTCCCCTTGACGGCTCGGGGCTCGCCGAAATGGCTCTGCCCCATGCAATCAGGCTGGCGCAAGCAACATCGAGCGAGCTTACGCTGCTCCAGGTGGTTCCATCCTTTGTCCTTTATGATCCAATGGGTGTAGGCGTAGTGCCTTCACCAGCGACCTGGGACGCCTGGGAGGAGGAGCCTGCCCGTGCGCGGGAGTACCTGCGCGGCCTCGCGGACGCTGTGAGCAGGCAAGGGGTAAGCGCAGATACAATCGTACTGGAGGGCGATCCCGCCGGTAATATTGTCGAATACACGAAGCAGCATCCCGAGGTGCACATGATTGCCATGGTTACACATGGACGCACTGGCATTCGCCGTTGGATCATGGGAAGTGTAGCCGAAAGGGTGCTTCATTCTTCGCCGGTGCCGCTCTTACTGGTCAGGGCATTCGAGAAAGACATCTCCGTTGCCGAAGGCCCCGTGAGTACGGCTGCCTCGGCAGGCCCCCAGGCCCGCGTGGCCTCTGTGCGCGAGAAGCAGTGGTACAAGAGCATCATGGTGCCTCTGGATGGCTCTCGCTTCGCCGAGCAAGCTCTGGAGGGGGCGCAGGTGCTGGCTGCTCGGTTCGGTGCTACTTTGCTGCTCGTATCGGTGGTTCCGCCCTTTGACCATGTGGAGAATACCAGCGAAACGGCGGCTTTCCCACTCTGGATCGATAACGCCGAAGACGTGCAAGCGGCAAACATGGTCCGCTACTTATCAGGTGTCA
>JADEYI010000860.1_pt1 | contig 31236 bp, 33 predicted proteins | sample 8542331 | NCBI WGS metagenome assembly JADEYI01 (sample SAMN16510988, study PRJNA670497) | mine drainage metagenome | isolation source: biofilm near Copperflume 1 | place: Germany: Marsberg coppermine Kilianstollen | collected 2018-02 | reverse complement strand
GTGGAAGCTCAGCCTATTTGGCCAAGCATGGTCTCGGCGCCCGAAACCTCGTACTTGCCCGGGGCCTCGACGTTAAGCTGCTTCACCACGCCGTTGTCCACCAGCATCGAGAAGCGCTGCATCCGCAGGCCCATGCCGCGCGCCGACAGGTCGAGCTCGAGCCCGAGCTTCTTGGTGAAGTCCGCGCTGCCGTCGCCCAGCATGCGGATCTTGCCGCTCGCCTTTTCGTCGCGGCCCCAGGCGTTCATGACAAAGCCGTCGTTCACCGCGACGCACCAGATCTCGTCCACGCCCTTGCTCTTGAGCTTGTCGATGTGCGCCACGTAGCTCGGCACGTGCTTGGCCGAGCAGGTCGGGGTGTAGGCCCCGGGCAGGCCGAAGATCACGATCTTCTTGCCTTTGGCCGCCTCGGCGACGCTGACTTCCTTGGGCGGCATCGGGCAGCCGGTGGCGTCGAAGTCGAAGGATTCGTTCAGCTTGGCGTCCGGCAGCCGGTCGCCGATCTTGATCGTCATGGCCATTCTCCCGCGCTGGTTATCGACTATGGGCGCAAATGATAACGCATGCTATTTGATGCGGTACACCCGTCCACGCCGCTTGCCGCGCGTGGGCGCGCCCTTGCGCAGCCGGGAGCCGTAGTTGAAGCTGTTGTCGCCTTTTTCCTTGGCCGCCTCGCGCATGCGCGTTTCGGCGATCGTTTCGCGCGCAATGGCGGCGCCGTGCTTTCGTTTCATGGCCGTCGTGTCCTTTTCGTGAGGGGGCGATTCTACCCGAGCAGCGCCGCCTTGCGGCCGCGCTCGACGTCGATGCCGGCCAGAAGCACGAGCCCGATCACGAAGTAGCTGCCGACGGCGAAGATGCCCAGGCGGTGGTTGCCGGCGAAGATCCAGGTCACCAGGCCGTAGGTCAGCGGGCCGAAGATCGACGCGGTCTTGACCGCCAGACCCCACAGGCCGAAGAACTCGGCCAGGCGCGCCGGCGGCGAGAGCACGCCGACCACCGCGCGCCCGGCGGCCTGCGACGACCCCATGCACAGGCCGGCGATGTTGGCCGCGAGCCAGAACGCCGGCGCGCCGGTGGCGGTCCCGGCGATGGCGATCATCACGATCCAGCCGACCAGGGTGAGCGCCACCGCGCGCACGTGGCCGATCGCATCCTGCAGGTAGCCGAAGGCGAAGGCACCGGCGGCGGCGGTGAAGTTGACCACCAGGATAAGGGTGATGGTCTGCTGCGTGGTGAATTTCATCTCTTCCTGGGCGTAGATCGCCGCCAGCGCGATCACCGCCGCGATGCCGGCCTGGTAGAACACGGTGCACAGCAGGAAGCGCCGCAGGTCGCGGTACTGGTGTGCGTGGCGCAGCGTCTCGTTCACCCGCGCCCAGGCGGCGCGCGCGGCCCCCGCCACCGGTAGCGGCTGCGGCAGGGCGCGCTCGCGCAGGTAGAGGAAAGTGGGCACCGAGGCGAGCGCGAACAGCGCCGCGGTGATCAGCATGCTCGCCGGCACATAGTCCGACGCCGGCCGGCCGAGCTTCTGCGCCCAGGTAATGTAGGCCAGGCTCGCTCCGAGCGAGACGATGCCGCCGAGGTAGCCGAAGCTCCAGCCCCAGCCCGAGACGCGCCCCATCGCGCGCGAATCGGCCAGCTCGGGCAGGAACGCGGCGATCAGGTTCTCGCCTGTGCCGTAGAAAAAGTTGGAGGCGATGAGCAGCGCGAGCGCAAGCGCGACCGCGCCGGGGGCGGCGAACCACAACAGCGCAGTGAACGCGACGCAGCCGACGGTGCTCGCCAGCAGCAGGCGCTTCTTGGCCGCGTGCGCGTCGGCCCATGCGCCGACCAGCGGCCCGCTCACCACGATCGCGGCGTACGACAGCGACAGCGCCGCGGTCCATGCGAAGGTGGCCCATTCCGCCTTGCCGGCGACACCGGCGACGAAATAGGCGCTGAACACCGCCGTGATCACCACGGTCGTGTAGCCCGAGTTGGCGAAGTCGTACATGCTCCAGGCCCAGACCTCGCGCAGCGAGACGTCGGGCGCCAGGGTGCGGTGCTCTGTGGAGGAAGCCATGGCGAATTCTAGCTTTGCGGTATAGTCTTCAGGGGAAGGATTGATGGCATGCAGCAAGCGGTGAAAACCCCGGCAGGCGAGCACCGCCTGACCTTGACCGAGGTCCTCGACTGGCTGATCGAGGACGGCATGGTCGACCCCGACGCTGCGGCGCAGCTGAAGAAGGAGCGGCGCTACTACCGCGGCGTCCAGCATCCCCTGGTCAGCGTCGCGGAGCAGAAGTGGAAGAGCCTGGCGGCGCCGCAGCGCGCGCTGACGCTCGAGCCGCTCGCCGAGTGGCTGGCGAAGCGGGTCGGCATGCCCTATCTGCACATCGATCCGCTCAAGATCGATTTCTCGGCCGTGACCGACGTCATGTCGAGCGCGTACGCGACGCGCTTCCGCATCCTGCCGGTCGGCATCCGCGCCAAGGAAGCCGTGATCGCCACCGCCGAGCCGTTCGTGCGCGAATGGGAGCACGAGCTTGCCGTCATCCTCAAGCTCGAGGTGCGACGGGTGATCGCCAACCCGGCGGACATCGAGCGCTACCAAGTCGAGTTCTACAACCTGGCCAAGTCGGTCAAGGGCGCCAACAAGTCCGCCACCGGCGCGAGCGGCCTGTCGAGCTTCGAGCAGCTGGTCGAGCTCGGCAGCGGCAACAAGCAGCTCGACGCCAACGACGCGCACGTGGTGCGCGTGGTCGACTGGCTGTGGCAGTACGCGTTCGAGCAGCGCGCGAGCGACATCCACATCGAGCCGCGGCGCGACGTCGGCATCGTGCGCTTCCGCATCGACGGCGTGCTGCACCAGGTCTACCAGATACCGACCGCGGTGCTGAACGCGATGACCAGCCGGATCAAGATCCTCGGCCGCATGGACGTGGTCGACAAGCGCCGCCCGCAGGACGGGCGGGTCAAGACCCGCACGCTCGACGGCCAGGAGGTCGAGCTGCGCCTGTCGACCCTGCCGACCGCCTTCGGCGAGAAGCTGGTGATGCGCATTTTCGATCCCGACGTGCTGATCCGCGACTTCACCGAGCTCGGCTTCACGCGCGAGGACCACGAGCGCTGGCGCGAGATGACCGAGCGCCCGAACGGCGTGGTGCTGGTCACCGGGCCGACCGGCTCGGGCAAGACCACCACGCTCTACTCGACCCTCAAGCAGCTCGCGACCGCCGAGGTCAACGTCTGCACCATCGAGGACCCGATCGAGATGGTCGAGCCGCAGTTCAACCAGATGCAGGTGCAGCCGGCGATCGAGATCGGCTTCGCCGACGGGCTGCGCGCGCTGATGCGCCAGGACCCGGACATCATCATGGTGGGCGAGATTCGCGACCTGGAGACCGCCGAGATGGCGGTGCAGGCGGCGCTCACCGGGCACCTGGTGCTCTCGACCCTGCATACCAACGACGCGCCGAGCGCGGTCACAAGGCTGCTCGAGCTCGGCATCGCGCCCTACCTTCTGAACGCGACCCTAAACGGCGTGATGGCGCAGCGCCTGCTGCGCACACTGTGCCCGCACTGCAAGCGCAAGGTCGAGCTGAACCGCGCCGACGACGAGGCGGCGTGGGACACGCTGGTTGCGCCGTGGAAGTCCAAGCGTCCGGCGACCATGTACGCTCCGGTCGGTTGCCTCGAGTGCCGCATGACCGGCTTCCAGGGGCGCATCGGGGTGTACGAGACGCTCATCTGCACCAGCGAGGTCAAGGAGCTGGTCGCCGCCGGCGCCGACCTGGCGCGGATACGCGAGCGGGGCTACAAGCAGGGCATGAAGCCGCTGCGCATCAGCGGCGCGATGAAGGTGGCGGCCGGGCTGACGACCATCGAAGAGGTCCTCAAGGTCGCGCCGCCGGCGCGGGATCTCTCGGCGGCCTGAGCGCGTGCGCCGCAGCCTGCGCCGGTTCCTCGCCCACGTGAAGCGCGACGCGCTGCTGCGCGGCGTGCTGCTGTACGTCGCGATCACCGGGCCGCTCGCGCTCGGGCTCAAGTTCGCGCTCTCGCCCTACCTTTCGCCCGAGGGGCTCGCGGCGCTCGACGCGGCGCTGCTCGCGCTGCTCGCCGGCGGGTTCATCTTCGTGCTGGTGCAGGGGTCGCTGCGCCGCGGCGAGGACGAGATCATGGCGCTGCGCTCCGACAGCGAACGCTTCCGCAGCCTGACCGCGCTGTCGGCGGACTGGTTCTGGGAGACCGACGCCGAGCATCACCTCACCTGGCTTAGCGGCGGTGCGCCGGTGATGATGATCTTCGGCCAGGGCGCCGCCTACGGCAGGCGCTTCTGGGAGGCGCCCGGGGTCGAGGTCGAGCCAGAGGCGCTGGCGCGGCACCTGGAGCAGATCGGCTCGCAGCAGCAGTTCTTCGACCTCGAGATCGCGCGCCGCGACGAGCGCGGCGCGCGCGTGTTCCACATCGTCTCGGGGCAGCTGCGGCGCGACGCGGGCGGTAACTTCGTCGGCTATCGCGGCGTCGGCCGCGACGTGACCGAGCAGCGCAGCGTCGAGCGCGCGCTGGCGGCGGCCAAGGAGCGCCTCGAGCTCGCGCTCGAGGGCGGCAAGCTCGCGACCTGGGACTGCGATCTCGAGAACGAGGCGGTTCACCTCGGCACCGGCTGGGCGCAGGTGCTCGGGCGCAAACCCGACATCAGCGAGCCGAACGCGGACCAGGTGCGCGAGCTGATGCATCCCGACGATCGCGCTGCGGCGCACGACGCGTTTGTCGCCGTGCTTAGGGCAGAGCACGAGGATTTCAGCATCGACGTGCGGGTGCGCACCGCGCACGAGCAGTGGAAATGGCTGCACGCGGCGGGCCGGGTCACGCTGCGCGGCGCCGACGGGCGCGCCCGGCGGGTGTCGGGGATCGCGGCGGACATCGGCGTGCGCAAGCACGCCGAGCAGGCGCTGCGCGAGGCGGAGGAGCGCTACCGCGCGCTGATCGAGCTCGCCCCCGACGGGCTGCTGGTGCACAGCGGCGGCATAATCGAGTACGCCAACCCGGCCGCGGCGCGCATGCTCAAGGCCGCGAGTCCGGCGCGCCTGATCGGGATGCGGCTCGAGGAGCTGGTGCATCCGGACGAAGCGGCGCGCCTGCGCGAGCGCATGCAGTATCTCGCCGCCGGGCCCGGCAGCACCGCGTTCGAAGAGCGCCGGCTGCGCTGCGTCGACGGCAGCGAGGCGGTGATCGAGGCCGCCGGTGTATCGTATCTCGAGCGCGGCCGGCTGGTGGTGCAGTCGGTGCTGCGCGACGTGAGCGAGCAGCGCCGCGTGCGCGAGGAGCTGGCCGAGCGCGAGCAGCGCTTCCGCGACGTGGTCGAAGCGGCAGGCGAGTACGTATGGGAAACCGACACCGCCTGGCGCTACACCTACCTGTCGGCGCGGGTCGAGGCGGTGCTCGGCTACATGCGCGCGGAGATGCTGGGGCGGCCGCCGCAGGATTTCATGCCGCTCGGCGAGGCGCGCGGCAACGACGACTGGTTCGCCCGCCGGTCGGCGCAAGGCGCGCCCTTCCGCGATCTAGTGTTCCGTACCATCACCAAGTCCGGCCGCGTCATCTGGCAGTCGGTAAGCGGCGTGCCGGTGTACGACGCCGCGGGTCGCCTGACCGGCTACCGCGGCACCGGCGCCGACATCACCGCGCGCAAGCAGGCCGAGGAGAGGATCGAGTACCTCGCCACGCGCGACGCGCTGACCGGGTTGCCGAACCGCGTGCTGCTCAACGACCGCGCCAACCAGGCGATTCTCGCCGCGGCGCGCAGCCACGGCCAGCTCGCGCTGCTGTTGATCGACCTCGACCGCTTCCAGCTGGTGAACGACTCCCTCGGCCACCAGGCCGGCGACGCGCTGCTGCGCGCGGTCGGCGAGCGACTGGGCAGCACGCTGCGGCGCGACGACACCCTCGCGCGCCTGGGCGGGGACGAGTTCGTGCTGCTGTGGAACGGGCTCAAGAGCGGCTCGGACGCCGCGGTGGTGGCGCAGCGCGTGCTCGGCATCCTGGCGCGGCCGTTCACGGTCGAGGGCCACACGCTAAGCGTCGGCGCCTCGATCGGGATCAGCATCTATCCGGCCGACGGGCACGACTCGGCTACGCTGCTCAAGAGCGCCGACGCGGCGATGTACGCCGCCAAGGACGCGGGGCGCAACGCGTTCCGCTTCTTCGCCCCCGAGCTGCACACGCGCGCGGTGGAGCGCCTGACGCTCGAGAACGACCTGCGCCGCGCGCTCGCGCGCGGCGAGCTGCGGCTGCACTACCAGCCGGTGGTGCGGGGCGTGCGCGGCGGATCGATCGTCGGCTGCGAGGTGCTGGTGCGCTGGCAGCACCCGGAGCGCGGCCTGCTGCTGCCCGACGCCTTCATCCCGCTCGCCGAAACCTGCGGCCTGATCCGCGCGGTAGGGGAATGGACGCTCGAGCGGGCGCTGTCGCAGGTCGGCGCCTGGCAGCAGGCGCTGCCGGCCGCGCCCTGGTTCTCGCTCAACGTCTCGGCGCCCGAGCTGGCGCAGGGCGAGGGCTACGTCAGGCAGCTGCGCGATGCGATGGCGGCGCACCGCATCGCGGCCGGCAGCCTCGAGCTCGAAGTCACCGAGCGCGTGCTGATGTCGCACCTGCCCGAGAACGTGGCGACGCTGCGCATGCTCGGCCAGGCCGGGGTGCGGCTGGCGATCGACGATTTCGGCACCGGCTATTCGAGCCTTTCCTATTTGCGCCGCCTGCCGATCGACAAGCTCAAGATCGATCGCTCGTTCCTGCACGAGCTCGCCTCGCATCCGGCCGACGAGACGATCGTGCAGACCATCACCGCGATGGCCCGCACGCTCGGCCTGTCGGTCGCCGCCGAGGGGGTCGAGACCGAAGCCCAGCTCAAGCGCCTGCTCGCGCTCGGCTGCGAGGAGTGGCAGGGCCACTACTTCAGCCCCCCGGTCGAGGCGGCGCAATTCGAGTGGTTGCTCAGGCAGCGCGAGACACCCGGCAAAGCAGCGCTTTGAGATTGGTCTGATCCGAGACCGGGTCGCGCTGGCTCTTGTCGGTGAGGAAGTTGACCGAGCGCCACGGGTGATAGGGCTGGCGCTCGCCCCAGCCGATCGGCACGAACACCGCGTCGGGCCGGATGCCGGCGTGCAGCCAGGCCACGGCCTCGATCGCGCCGTGCGCGGTCTCCACGCGCACGCGCTCGCCGTCGGCGATGCCAAGGCGCGCGGCCTTGTCGGGATGGATCTGGCAGTACAGGTCGGGCCACATCTCCTGCGCCTGCCAGAAGTAGTGCGTCAGGCTGTGAAAGTGCGCCGCGGGCGGGCGCCCGGTGACCAGCTCGGTGTCGAACCCTTTCGCGCGCAGGCGCGCGCCGGGCCCGTCGGCGGAAGGCGGCACGATGCGCCCGCGCGCGGCTGCCGTGTCGGGGCGGCAGAAGGGCGACAGCACACCCGCGTCGGCGTCGGAATCGAGCAGCTCGACCCACGGCAGATCGAGCAGGCTCTCGCGCTCGGCGTAGAACTCGGGCAGCGCCGACAGTCCGAGCGCGGCGAACTTCGCCTCCATCGCCTCGGTCCAGAACTCGAGCTTGCCGCTCGGAGTCGGGAAGCGGTGCCCGGGCGGCGCGCCGGCGGCGCTGGTGCCTGCGAGGTACAAGGTGTCGATCTCGGGCGCGGATTCGCTCGCCACCGGCTGGCGCACCCAGCGGTACGGAACCGAGTGCAGCCGCTGCTGAGTCACGCCGCGCATCAGCTCGTTGTCGATGCAAACCTCGTCCCAGAACCGCGCCGGGTCCTTGTAGTCTTCCTTCAGCACATCGCCCATGCCGAGGCGCCGGCCGAGCTCGATCCAGATCCAGCCGTCGGCCTTCGCCTCGCCCGGCGGCTCGATCATCTTGTCGATCCAGACGATGCGCCGGTCGTCGTTGCCGCGTCCGATCTCGCCCTTCTCGATCCCGGTCGCGGCCGGCAGCACGTAGTCGGCGTAGGCCGAGGTCTCGTTGGCGAACAGCTCGATGTGCACCAGCAGCTCGAGCGCCGAGAAGGCCTCGCGCGCCGCGTCCTGCCCGGGCCACTGCGCGAGCGGGTTGTTGCAGGCGATGAGCGCCTTGATCGGGTAGGGCTTGCCGCGCGTCATCGCCTCGGTCCAGCCGGTCGGGCTGCGGCGCACGCGCGGGCGGGAGATCTCGGGCCGGCGCCCTTTTGGCGCGTTGGGCGCAATCGGCGTGCCGTGGCTCATGTTGAAGAACGCGCCGCCGCGCCGGCCCCAGTTGCCGGTGATCGCGGCGAGGAACATCAGCGCGCGGTTGGTCTGGGTGCCGTTGGTGTGCTGGTTGACGCCGCGGCTGGCGAAGATGACGCAGCCGTCGGCCGCGGCGACTTCTTCGGCCAGGCGCCGGATCTCGGCTGCGGCGATGCCGGTCACCGGCTCGGCCCACTCGGGCGTATAGCCGCGCGCGAGGATGAAGTCGCGCCAGCGCTCGAAGCCGACCGCCCACTCGGCGCAGAAGCGCGCGTCGTGAAGATTGTTCACCAGAATGTGCTGGCACATGGCGAGCGCGAGCGCCATGTCGGTACCGGGGCGTATCGCGAGCCAGCGGTCGGCCTTGCTTGCCGTGACCGTCAGGCGCGGGTCGACCACGACCATCTTCGCGCGGTTCCTCAGCCGCCAGTCGTTGACCATGCCGAAGTACACCGGGCGCGTCTCGGCCTGGTTGTCGCCGAGGTAGAGGTACAGCTGTGCCGAGCCGATGTCCTCGGGCGTGTAGCTGTTGCCCGAGCCGATGCGCCCCTGGGTCAGCTCGTAGGCGACGTTCTTGCCGCTGGCGCAGAACGGGTCGGTGCCCTCGTGGTTCGGCGTGCCCCAGAGCTGCGCGAACAGGCGCGTGTAGCCGAGGTAGTCGAGCATGCCGGTGCGGGTGCCGATGAACAGCGCAAGCGCTTCGGCGCCATGTTGTTTCCTTGTTTGCTTCAGTTTTTCGGCAATCTCGTCGAGTGCCTGCTGCCACGAAATGCGCTCGAAGCGGCCTTCGCCGCGCGCGCCGACGCGCTTCTGCGGAAACAGCAGCCGGTGCGGGCTGCGGTACAGCTGAAGGGTCAGCTGCGACTTGGGGCACACCCTGCCACGCAGCAGCGGGTCGTCGTCGTTGCCGGTGATCTTGACCAGCTCCTCGCCGCGGAAATGGAACTTGGTGCTGCAGCAGTTGAAGCAGATGTTGCAGCCGCCGGGCACGACGCGGTCCGCTTCGGCGTTCTTTCTTTCGACGCGATACGGGAATTCGGCTTTCGCTTCGATCGAAGCTCCCTCTGCCGCGGCAGGCCGCCGCCCCGCGTCCTGCGGCGCGAGCCGTTCGAGATAGATCGTGGCAGGGCCGAGCAGGAAGGCGTCGTTGTCGCGCGGCGTGCGGCCCTCCAGCGTCGCGCGCGCGAGCAGCTCGTCGCGCCGGCCGAAGCCGATCGCGCGCGTCGGGCAGACGCTCGCGCAGGCGGTGGTCAGCCCTTCGGCGCGGCGCTCGCGGCACAGGTCGCATTTGACCGCGTGGTGTCCGTCCGCGTCGTAGCCCATCGCGCTGTAGGGGCAGGCGATGACGCACTCGCCGCAGCCGGTACAGCGGTCCTCGAGCACGCTCACCACGCCCGAGACCGGGTCCTTCGCGATCGCCTTGGGGTTGACCGGGCAGGCGCGCTGGCAGGCCGGGCGCTCGCAGTGCTGGCAGGCGAGCGTCAGGAAGGCGAGCGAAGGCGGCTCGGCGCCGCCGCTCCACACCACCTTGGTGCGATACTCGCCGGGCCCGAGCCGGTGCTCCTGCTTGCAGGCGGCCTCGCAGCTCTTGCAGCCGGTGCAGCGCTCGAGGTCGATCATCAGGGCGAGGCGCGCGCTCACCAGCCGGTCCCCCACGCGGCGAGGTGCCACCAGGTGATCGGCCCGCCGCCGGCGACGTAGCCGGCGAAGAAGGTCACCGTCAGCACGTGGATCGCCACCCCGAGCACGAAGATCCAGGCCAGCGCCATGTGCAGCGGCCGCCACCAGGCTTGCGCCGCGCCCACGGCGGCGCGCGTGCCGAGCAGGCGCGATTCCTCGCGCGCCAGGCGCCGGTAGGCGAGCGCCAGGCGCGGCTGGCGCAGCAGGTGAGGCAGCGTGACGGAAAACGTGCCTTCCCCCGCATCCTTGTCGAGCATCTTGAGCAGCGCGGTCTTCTCGACGATCAACTGCCTCAGCCGCGCGCGCGTCGGCGCATCCGGCGCGGCGAAGGTCCCCGCTTTCGAGGCGAAGGTGGCCGCCATGCGGCGCGCGCCGGCGAGCCGGGCCCAGATCCCGAGCGCCGCGAGGACGACGATCGCGGCCAGCAGCAGGGCGGGCGGGCGGCGCAGAAAGCCGCCCGAGTGCACCGCGATCAGCACCGCCCCGGCGAGCGCGCAGACCACGTGCGCGTTGAACGATGCGCGCGGGTCGCGGCTCCTGCCGCCGCGCTTGGAGAGCGCGAACGCCGCCGGCACCAGCAGCAGCAGCGCGCCGGCGAGGCCGGTCAGGTAGAGCTGCGGGCTGCCCGGCTCGCGCCAGGCCGGCGCGAGCCACGGCCGCAGCGCGAACCAGGCCGCGATCGCGGCGAGCGCGGCGGCGGTCATGCGCACGAGCTTGCGGTCATCGATGTCACGCGAGGCAAATGGCATCGCGCGCAGGCTCAGTCGGGCCGGCGCGCGACCAGGTCGACCAGGGCCGACATGCCCGAGTGGCCCTTGCCCTCGCGGATCTCGCCGTCGTGCTCCGCGAGGTGCAGGATCTCGAGCGCGGCGAACTGGCCGCGCAGCAGATCGGCAGTGTAGAGGTTCTCCAGCACGCCGGGGCCGCCGGTCTTGTACTCGATCTGGCGCGGTCCGTAGCCCTGCAGCACGAGCAGCCCGCCGGGGGCGAGGGCGCGCATCATGCCGGCGAAGATGCGCGCGCGCTCGGGCGGCGAGGCGAACTGGATGAAGATCGCCAGCACCAGGTCGTAGCGCGCCGCGTCCCAGTCCCAGTCGTTGATGTCGGCCACGTGAGGCTCGATCTCCACGCCTGCTTCGCGCGCGAGGCGCTTCGCCTTGTCGACCCCCACCGGCGAAATGTCGAACGCGCTCACGCGCAAGCCCTGGCGCGCGAGCCAGACGCTGTTGCGCCCTTCGCCGTCGGCGACGCACAGCGCGCTCATGCCCGCGCGCAGCCGCTGCGCCTGCGAGGTGAGGAAGACGTTCGGCTCGGTGCCGAAGTGATAGTGCTCGCCGCCGAAGCGCGCGTTCCAGCGCGCGGTCTGCTGCGGGAATGACATGGCTAGGGTCCTTTGGGGTCGGAATCGCCGGCCTCGCCGCCGCGCGCCAGCAGGCGCCCCGCGAGCCAGAGCCAGACCACGAACGCGCCTGCGAGCAGGGCGTAGAACATGAGCGAGCCGAGACGCATGAGCGCCTCGTACGGAAACACTCCGTATACGGCCGCCGATATCAGCATGTAGCCGAGCAGCGCGGCGCCGTAGACGTCCAGCAGCAGGCGCACAAGTTTCAGGATCGGCATGCCGGGTCAGGCCTGCTTGCGCGCCCGCGGCGGGCCGCGGAAGCCGTCGCGCATCAGGCGGTCGAACTCCTCGGCCACGCGCGCGTCCTCCTCCAGCATCGCGCCGGCGTCGGCCTCGGCGTACTTCATCGCGCCGATGTCGGCGAAGGCCTTCTGCACCTTGGGGCTCCACAGGCCGATGTCGCGCACCGTCGGCACGATGCGGCTGAAAAGCCGCATGCGGTAGCGCGTCATGTTCTCCGCCCCGTCCATCGCCGCGACCGCGTCCGCCAGGTCGATGCCGATCTGCGGCCACATCTCGGGCAGGTTGAAGCGGTCGCGCAGGTGGGAAACGCCCTCGATCACGAACTCCTCGCGCTCGGCGCGCTCGGCCGCGCTGAGCTGCGGGTAGTAGTCGCGCAGCGCCAGGCGGCCGAAGGCGACGTGGCGCGCCTCGTCCTGCATCACGTAGGCGTTGACCGCGGAGCAGAGCGGGTTCTTGGCGTAGTCGCGGAAGCGCTGGAAGGCCGACAGCGCGAGCCCCTCGATCAGCACCTGCATGCCGAGGTAGGTGAAGTCCCAGCGCCGGTCGGTGATCGCCTTCTCGAGCAACTCCTTGAGCGGGCCCGTGATCGGGTAGACGAAGCGGAACTTCTCCGTCAGCAGCCGGCGGTAGGCCTCGACGTGGCGCGCCTCGTCCATCACCTGGGTCGCGGCGTAGAACTTGGACTCGATCTCCGGCACGTCCTGCACGATCTTGGCGGCGCAGATCAGCGCGCCCTGCTCGCCGTGCAGGAACTGCGACAGCTGGAAGGTCTGGGTGTGGTAGCGCAGGTCCGAGCGCTGGCGCGCTGACAGCTTGTCCCACAGCGGCGTGCCGTACATCGGCAGCATCTTGTCGTCGACCTGCATTGGGTCGTCGGGATCGACTTCGAGGCTCCAGTCGATGCGCCGCTCGGCGTCCCACTGCTGCTGCTTGCCCTTGGCGTAGAGCTGCAGCAGCTCGTCGCTGCGCGCGTCGTAGTCCCAGGTGAAGGAGACCTCGGTCGCGCCTTCCACCTTCCAGTGTGTCTGCTCGACCGGCAGCAGGTAGCGGTGCAGAGTCGACATGGCGCGGCCTCCTATTTGGCCAGAACCTTCATCGCACGCTCGAGCCCGGCGATGGTGGTGGGATACATGCGACCGCCCATCAGCTCCTTCATCACCTGGATCGACTGGCGGTAGGCCCAGATTTCCTCCGGCTCCGGATTGAGCCAGACGCACTTGGAATAGATGTCGGTCACACGCTTGACCCACATCGCACCGGGCTCCTCGTTGAAGTACTCGATCGAGCCGCCCGGCTGCAGGATCTCGTACGGGCTCATGGTCGCGTCGCCGACGAAGATCACCTTGTAGTCGTGGCCGTACTTGTGCAGCAGGTCCCAGGTGCGGGTGCGCTCGGCGTGGCGCCGGCGGTTGTCCTTCCACACGAAGTCGTACAGGCAGTTGTGGAAGTAGAAGTGCTCGAAGTGCTTGAACTCGGTCTTGGAGGCGGAGAACAGCTCCTCGCACATCTTGACATGGTCGTCCATGGTGCCGCCGATGTCGAGCAGCATCAGCACCTTGACCGTGTTGTGGCGCTCGGGCCGCATGTGGATGTCGAGGTAGGCCTTGCGCGCCGTCTGCGCGATCGTGTTCTCGAGGTCGAACTCGTCCGGCGCGCCTTCGCGCGCGAACTTGCGCAGGCGCCTGAGCGCGACCTTGATGTTGCGCGTGCCGAGCTCGACCTGGTCGTCCAGGTTGCGGTACTCGCGCTGGTCCCACACCTTGACCGCCGAGCGGTTGCGGCTCTTGTCCTGGCCGATGCGGATGCCCTCGGGGTTGTAGCCGTAGGCGCCGAAGGGCGAGGTGCCGCCGGTGCCGATCCACTTGTTGCCGCCCTGGTGGCGGCCTTTCTGCTCTTCCAGGCGCTGTTTCAGCGTCTGCATCAGCTTTTCCCAGCCGCCCAGGGCCTCGATCTGCTTCTTCTCCTCCTCGCTCAGCGTCAGCTCGACCTGCTTGAGCAGCCACTCGAGCGGGATCTGGGCCTCGATGCCGGGGATCGTCTCGACGCCCTGCCAGAACTCGCCGAAGGCGCGGTCGAACTTGTCGAAGTTCGCCTCGTCCTTGACCAGCGCCGCGCGCGACAGATAGTAGAAGTCGTCCACCGAGGGGCCGATCACGCCCTTGCCCATCGCCTCGAGCAGGGTAAGGTACTCCTTGATCGAGACCGGGAGCTTGTGGCTCTTGAGCTTGAGGAAGAAATCGATCAGCACGGCGCTTCAGGCCGCCCTGTAGGTGTCGAGCTTGATGCGCTCGCGCTCGAGCGCCGCCGCCACCGGCGCGGCCTGCATCACGCGCTCGACGTAGGCGCGGTAGCCCGGCAGCGAGGCCGGGTCGACGCCTGCGAAGCCGCCCCAGCGCAGCAGGGTGAAGGCGTAGGCGTCGTGGAACGAGGCCTTGGCGCCCAACCACAGCGGCGCGGCCGCCGCGCACCAGTCCTGGATGCGCTCGAGTTGAGCGCGGTAGGCCTTGGCCGCGCGCGCCTTCAACTCGGCCCGGGCGGCGTCGCTGTCGGCGTAGCGCTCGGGCATGAAGACGTGGTTGAAGGTCGGGTGCACGGTGTTGTTCATCCAGGCGAGCTGCGACAGCGCCTGGGCGCGCGCCCAGGGCTCGCCCGGCAGCAGCCCGGCCGCGGGGAAGCTGCGGTCGAGCGTGTCGCAGATCGCGACGATCTGGTTCAGCGGCTTGCCGTCGACCACCAGCACCGGGACCTGCCCGTTCGGATTGAGCGCCAGGTACTCGGGGGTCTTCTGCTCGCCCTTGTGCAGCTTGACCAGCCTGGGCTCGAAGTCCGGTCCGCCGGCCGCCTTGATCGCCTCGAGGCCGACGTGCGGCACGAAGGAGCAGGCGCCGGGGGAGAAGTAGAGCTGGAGCATGGCTTGCATGGTTTAGGCCTTGGCGCGGGTCATGAACACCAGGCGCTCGAACAGGTGCACGTCCTGCTCGTTCTTGAGCAGCGCGCCGTGCAGCGGCGGGATGATGGTCTTGCGGTCGTTGGAGCGCAGCGTCTCGGGCGAGATGTCCTCCGCCAGCAGCAGCTTCAACCAGTCGAGCAGTTCGGATGTAGAGGGTTTCTTCTTCAGCCCGGGCACCTCGCGCATCTCGAAGAACACCTCCATCGCCTCGCGCAGGAGCGACTTCTTGAGCCCCGGGAAGTGCACTGCGACGATCTTCTCCATCGTCTCCTTGTCCGGGAAGCGGATGTAGTGGAAGAAGCAGCGGCGCAGGAACGCGTCGGGCAGCTCCTTCTCGTTGTTCGAGGTGATGAACACGATCGGGCGCTGCTTCGCCTTGACCAGCTCGCGCGTCTCGTAGACGTAGAACTCCATCCGGTCGAGCTCGCGCAGCAAGTCGTTGGGGAACTCGATGTCGGCCTTGTCGATCTCGTCGATCAGCAGCACCATCGGCTCATCGGCCGAGAAGGCCTGCCACAGCATGCCCTTGACGATGTAGTTGTGGATGTCGTGCACCCGCTGGTCGCCCAGCTGCGAGTCGCGCAGCCGGCTGACCGCGTCGTATTCGTACAGCCCCTGCTGCGCCTTGGTGGTGGACTTGATGTGCCACTCGAGCAGCGGCACGCCGAGCGACCTGGCGACCTGCAGCGCGAGCATGGTCTTGCCGGTGCCGGGCTCGCCCTTGACCAGCAGCGGGCGCTGCAGCGCGATCGCGGCGTTGACCGCGAGGGTCAGGTCGTCGGTGGAAACATACTCGGAGCTGCCTTGGAATCGCATCGGGGCTTCCTGGGGCGGAAAGCTCCAATTGTAAACGCTGTCAACGCGGCCGCCCGGCCGTCAGCGGATGTCGTAGTGCATGCGCAGGGTCAGCACGTCGCGGGCGTACTTGTAGGCGTCCAGCCTGGAGTGGTTGTCGGCATGCAGGAAGTCGGCGCGCAGCGTCAGCTGCCTCGACCAGCGGTAGGACAGCCCTGCGTCCAGGCCGAAGCTGTCGTCGCCGCGGGTGGCGGCGTAGGACGGATCGGGCGCGAGGAAGCGGCTGGTGGTGTAGCTCAGCCCGCCCGATACGCCCCAGCCGGGCCACGGCGTGCCGCTCACCCCGGCGCGCAGCGCGTACAGATCGCGCGAGAGGTCGTCGCGCGCCGGCGAGGCGGCGCTCCTTTCGCGCCCAACCAGCGCCTGCAGCTGCACGACCGGCTGGTAGCGCTGCACGAACGCCTGCCGCCAGCCGGCGCCGACCGCGTAGAAGTCCGAGTCGCTCGCCGCGGCCGCGGGATAGGCCAGCGCGGCGTACTGCGCGAACAGGGAAAACGTGTGGAGCTCGTCGAGCTGGCGCAGCCACTCTCCGCCTAGCGCGGAGACGTTGCGGGTGCGGCCGCCGTCCACCGCCAGCGCGGCGTAGGAAAGGTTCGCCCGGTACAGGTCCTGGCCGCGCAGCAGCGACAGCCCGCCGTAGCCGGCGAGCGCGTCCTGGTCGAACTGCCGGTCCAACCCCTTGCTCTGGTACCTGCCCTCGTAGCGCAGCCCGCCCTGCAGCGACAGCGCGCCGGCCAGCGGGCGCGCGAAGCGGGCCCCGGCGCCCGCGAGCAGGAAGCTACTGCCGCGCTTCGCGCCGCCCGGCGCGAGCAGCAGGCCGTCGAGCAGGGGCGGCTCGAGCACGCTCGCGCCGATGCCGGCGCCGATGTTGGAGTCGACGCCGGCGCCGAGGTCGAGGTACAGGCTCGAGGCGCTCGGGTGGCGCGAGTCCTGCGCCTGGATCGAATCGAGAAAGCGCTCGATGGTGGTCTCGCGCTCGGCGCCCGGCCGGTGCGCGAGCACCGTCTCGAACGCCTCGCGCGCGCGCAGCAGCTCGTCGAGCGCGTAGTAGCCGCGCGCGAGCTCGAAGCGCGCGCTGTCGTCGTCCGGGTTGCGCGCCAGAAGGCGCTCGAGCGCGAGCACCCCTTCGCCCGCGTGCCCGCTCTCGATCGCGGCGACGCCGAAGTAATAGTCGAACTCGGCATCGCCGGGCACGCCGGGCTGCAGCTTGCCCGCGGTATAGGCCTCGGCCGCGCGTCCCTTCTGCACCAGGGCGCGCAGCTCGTCCGAGGACGTCGCGCGGGCGAGCGTGCCCGTCAGCGCGAGTAGCGCTGCGACGCAACTCAGGACGGTACGACGCATCGATGTTCCTTCCTGCCGGGGCGCGCGGGGGCGAGGCGTAAGTATGCCGCAAGCGGGTTGCGGCGCAAGCGCTGCCGCCGCGGCGGTTGAGGCAGGCAGGTCGTTCCGTTAGAATCGCCCGGTTTTCCAATCGCTACCTGAGGCAAACTCCAGCATGTCCCATCGCTTCCCAACCGCGCTCGTCGCGGCCGGCCTCGGGCTCGCCGCCCTCGCGCCGGCGGCCTTGGCGCAAAACGTCACCGGCAACGCCGCCGCCGGCAAGGAAAAGAACTCGATGTGCATCGGCTGCCACGGCATCGTCGGCTACCGCACCGCCTACCCCGAGGTCTATCCGGTGCCGATGATCGGCGGGCAGCAGGCCGCGTACATCATCAGCGCGCTCAAGGAATACAAGTCCGGCGCGCGCTGGCATCCGTCGATGCGCGCGATCGCAGATTCCCTCAGCGAGCAGGACATGGCCGACCTCGCGGCCTACTTCAGCCAGGTGAAGCGATGAGCGCCGCGCTGCGCGGTCTCATGGCGCTCGCGCTCGGCCTCGCGCTGTCGCAGGCGGCGCTCGCGGGCGGCAACGCCGAGGCGGGCAAGGCCAAGGCGGCGCAGGTCTGCGCCGCCTGCCACAGCGCCGACGGAGCCAAGCCGACCACCCCCGAATACCCGGTGCTCGCCGGCCAGCACGACGAGTACCTGGTGCGGGCGCTGAGCGACTACAAGTCGGGCAAGCGCAAGAACCCGATCATGAACGGCTTCGCCGCGACGCTTTCGGCGCAGGATATCGAGGACGTCGCCGCCTGGTTCTCGAGCCAGCCGACCACTCTTTATACGCCGCACGAGCCGGAGATCCGCTGACGACCTTGGGAAGGAATCGCGCGCGCGCTCAGCGGCGGGCGCGCGCCTCGAGGCACTCCAGGTAGGCCGCGCCGTCCGGCTCGGCGCGCTCGCGCTGCGCGCGCCAGACCATCTCCGCCAGGCACTCGAGCGCGTCGTGCAGCGCCGCATGGCGCTCGCCGTGCCGCGCGACGAGCGCGGCGAAGCGCGCGACGATGCCGCGCGGCTGGTCGATCGACAGCTGCTCCTCCAGCGCGAGATGAAGGCTCAGGTGCAGGAACGGGTTGGTCTGCCCGAGCTCGGGAAAGTAATCCCTCTCGCGGGTGCGCTCGGGATCGCCCAGCACGGCGTGGTATTCCGGGTGCAGCAGCACGACCTCGAGCGCGAGCGCTTCCATGCCGCTCAGCACCTCGCCGGCGCCGTATTTGCGCCAGGTCTCGAAGAAAAACTCGCGCGCCTGGTCGCGCGTGGGCTCAAACATCGCCGCTCTTGCCCTTGAACTCGCACAGGTCCCGGATCAGGCAGGCCGCGCACTTCGGCTTGCGCGCGAGGCAGACGTAGCGCCCGTGCAGGATCAGCCAGTGATGCGCGTCGCGCAGGAACTCGGGCGCAGTGAGCTTGAGCAGCTTCAGCTCGACCGCGAGCGGGTCCTTGCCCGGCGCGAGCCCGGTGCGGTTGGCGACGCGGAAGATGTGGGTATCGACCGCGACGGTCGGCTGGCCGAAGGCGGTGTTGAGCACCACGTTCGCGGTCTTGCGCCCCACGCCGGGCAGCATCTCGAGCGCTTCGCGCCCGGCCGGCACTTCGCCGCCGTGCTCATCGAGCAGGATCTGCGACAGCGCGACCACGTTCCTCGCCTTGGTGCGGTAGAGCCCGATGGTGCGGATGTGGCTCTCCAGCCCGGCGACGCCGAGCGCGACCATCTGCGCGGGGGTGGCGGCGAGCTCGAACAGCCGCGCCGTGGCCAGGTTGACCGACTTGTCGGTCGCCTGCGCCGACAGCACCACCGCGACCAGCAGCTGGTAGGGCGTGCGGTAGACCAGCTCGGTGCGCGGGTTGGGGTTGGCCGCGCGCAGCCGCGCGTAGATCTCGCGCCGCCGCTCGGGGTTCACGCCGCGCCCCGCCTGGCGCGGGCGCGTGCGAGCGCGCCGGCGATCACCCTGCGGCGTTCGCCGCGGCTGCGCCGCGCCGGCGCCGGGGGCTGCGCGAGCCGCTGCCTGCGCAGCGTGGCCCGGCGGCGCGCGCCTTGCGCATCTTCCCTGGTCCAGGGCCGCTTGGGCGCGGCGACCATCTCGATGCAGTCGACCGGGCAGGGCGCGAGGCACAGCCGGCAGCCGATGCACCAGGGCTCGATCACGGTGTGCATCAACCGGCGTGCGCCGACGATCGCGTCCACCGGGCAGGCGGGAATGCAAAGCGTGCAGCCGATGCAGCGGCTTTCGTCGATCAGGGCGACCGCGCGGCGCTTCACGCCGCCCCGTGCGGGCAGGCCGCGGCGCACTCGGCGATCAGCGTCGGGCCGCGATAGATCAGCCCGGTGTAGAGCTGCACCAGCGCGGCGCCGCACTCAAACTTCTCCGCCGCGTCGGCCCCGCTCATGATCCCGCCGGCGCCGATCAGCGGCACCTCGCCGCCCAGCTCCTCGGCGAGCGAGGCGAGGGTGCGCGTGGCGCGCGCCCGGATCGGCGCGCCCGAGAGCCCGCCCGCTTCGGCCGCGTGCGGCAATGCCTCGACGCCTTCGCGCGCGAGCGAGGTGTTGGTCGCGATCACGCCGTCGAAGCGGTGCGCGCGCACCGCCGCCGCGATGCCGTGCAGCTGCGGCGCGTCGAGGTCGGGCGCCACCTTGAGCACCAGCGGCACGCGCCTGCCGTTCCGGTCCGCGAGGCGCTCGCGCGCCTGCGCCAGGCGCCCGAGCAGTGCGTCGAGCGCCCGGCCGTGCTGCAGCGCGCGCAAGCCCCGGGTATTGGGCGAGGAGACGTTGACCGTGACGTAGCTCGCGGCGCGGTACACGCCTTCGAGGCAGGCGACGTAGTCGTCCGCAGCGCGCTCGGCCGGCGTGTCGAAGTTCTTGCCGATGTTGATCCCGAGCACGCCGCGCCAGCGCGCGCGCGCGACGTTGGCCATGAACGCATCCAGGCCGACGTTGTTGAAGCCGAAGCGGTTGATCAGCGCGCCCGCTGCAGGCAGGCGGAACAGCCGCGGGCGCGGGTTGCCGGGCTGCGGGCGCGGGGTCACGGTGCCGACCTCGATGAAGCCGAAGCCGAGCGCCGCGAGCGCGTCGATATGCTCGGCGTTCTTGTCCAGCCCGGCGGCGAGCCCGACCGGGTTGGGAAACTCCAGACCCATGGCGCGCACGGGCACACGCGGCACGCGCGGCGCGAGCGCCCCGAGCAGGCGCGCCGCCTGCGCGGCGTCGGCCAGGCCGAGCGTGAGCCGGTGCGCGGTTTCGGGATCGAGCGCGAACAGCAGCGGCCGCGCCAGCGCGTAGAGCATGGCGGCCATTCTAGCGGGCGCGGGTCAGGCCAGGCGCTTCCAGACGCCGTCGACGAAGCCCTCGATCGCGCTGAACTTGGACTTGTAGGCCATCTTCGGGCTCTCGCCGATCCAGTAGCCGAGGTAGAGGTAGGGCAGGCCGAGCGCGCGGCAGGCCTCGACCTGCCACAGCACGTTGTAGGTGCCGTAGCTCGCGCCGAGCCGGTCGGGCTCGAAGAAGGTGTAGACCGAAGACAGTCCGTCGGGCAGGTAGTCCACGATCGACACCATCACCAGCTGGCCGGCGTCGCGGAACTCGATCAGCCGCGTGTCGACGCGGCTCTGCAGCAGGAAGTGCGAATACTGGTCGCGGCTGTCGTTGTCCATCCCGCCGCCGGAGTGGCGCCTGGACTGGTAGCGCAGATAAAGCGCGTAGTGCTCGAGGCGGAACTTGAGCGGCTGCGAGTGCGAGGCGAGCGCGCCATGCTGCTTCCAGGCGCGGCGCTGCGAGCGGCTGGCGGCGAACTCGGCCACCGGGATACGCACCGGCACGCAGGCGCGGCAGGCATCGCAGTGCGGGCGGTAGGTGAAGATGCCGCTGCGGCGGAACCCGGCCTTGACCAGGTCGCCGTACAGCTCGGTGTTGATCAGGTGGCTCGGGGTGGCGACCTGCGAGCGCGCCATGCGCTCCGGCAGGTAGCTGCAAGGATAGGGCGCGGTGACGTAGAACTGCAGGACTGCGTGCGGCAGGTCGTTGAGTCGGGACACCTCAGGTTTCCTCGCTGCGCCAATAGCCGGCTGGCTCGGCGTAGTTTACCAATGCCTCCACGCGGCGCAAGAACGCGCGGCGCGGAATTTCGCGCGCGCCCAGCGAGGCCAGCAACGGGGTGCGCATCTGGCAGTCGATGAGCGGGAAGTCGCGCTCGCGCAATGCTCCGACCAGCGCCGCCAGCGCGACCTTGGAGGCGTCGGTCGCGCGCGAGAACATCGATTCGCCGTAGAACATGCGCCCGAGCGCGACCCCGTACAGGCCGCCCACCAGCTCGTCGCCGCGCCAGGTCTCGACGCAGTGCGCGTGGCCGGCGCGGTGCAGCGCGAAATAGGCCTTGCGCATGTCCTCGGAGAGCCAGGTGCCGCCGTCGCCGCGGCGCGGGCCGGCGCAGCCCTCGAGCACGCTCCGGAACGCGCTGTCGAGGCGCACCCGGTAGCCCTTGTTGCGCAGGCTCTTGGCGAGCGAGCGCGACACTCTCAGCTCGTCGCAGTAGAGCACCATGCGCGGATCGGGCGACCACCACAGGATCGGCTCGTCGCCGGAATACCAGGGGAAGATGCCGCGCCGGTAGGCCTCGAGCAGGCGCGCGGGCGACAGCTCGCCGCCGGCGCACAGCAGGCCGTTGGGGTTGCGCAGCGCCTGCTCGACCGGCGGGAAGGGGTCGTCGGCCCGCAGCCAGGTTAGCACTTCACCTGCTGGCGGCAGTAGCGCTCGAGCGGGGTCACCCGCGCGCTGCCGTCGACGGCGCGGTGCGCCGACGGGCCGATCTCCATCGCCAGCCGGAAGCGGAACTTGTCGAAGAACTGGTTGAACATTTCCCCGCCCAGCGTGCCGATTGCGCTGAGCGAATCGGTCGCGGGCTCGTGCTCGAGCAGGATCGCGGCCAGCGGCTGGGGCGCGGGTCCCGCCACCACGCGTGCGCCGCGCGCGGGGTCGTACTGGCTGTGCTCGGAGCAGCAGTGGATCACCTGCGCGTGCGGGTTGCGCGCGCTCGCCTCGGCGCGGTAGCTGATGAAGCTGATCTGGCGCGTCGGGTAGGTCAGCTTGTGGGCGCAGATCGCCGAGTAGGCCACGATCGAGCGCCGCGCGCCGACGCCGCCAGACCATACATAACTGCGGTGATCGGCGGTCTCGAGCCGCACGCTCTCGCGCAAGGGGCGGCCGAGGTTAAGGAGGAAACACGGCGTCGCCTCGTAGGGGTAGTCGAACACCAGGTTGCGGTTCGCGGGCAGCGCGGAGGCCGCGAGCGGCGCGCCGTCCTCGCCGACCAGCGTGGCGCGCGCGTAAAAACGCGGGCTCGCGTCGGCGGCGGCGATCGCGGGCGCGCTGACGGCCGCTGATGCGGCGCAGAACTTGATGAACTGGCGTCGCTGCATATTAATGCTTTATTGTAGCCGCACAATTTCTTAGAACAAGTCTTCCGGGGAGGAATTCATGCAGGCGCTAAAATCGGGATCCGACGTACTGTTCGTGCTGCTGGGCGCCATTTTGGTGCTCGCGATGCACTCGGGCTTCGCCTTTCTCGAGCTCGGCACGGTGCGCTCGAAGAACCAAGTCAACGCGCTGGTCAAGATCCTGGCCGATTTCTGCGTCTCGACGGTGGCGTATTTCGTGGTCGGCTACGGCATCGCCTACGGCGTGTCCTTCTTCACCGGCGCCGAGCACCTGGCGCAGAGCAACGGCTACGAGCTGGTGAAGTTCTTTTTCCTCTTGACCTTCGCCGCCGCGGTGCCGGCGATCGTCTCGGGCGGGATCGCCGAGCGCGCGCGCTTCTATCCGCAGCTCGCCGCGACCGGGGCGCTGGTGGCGCTGGTCTACCCGTTCTTCGAGGGCATCGCCTGGAACCACCATTTCGGCGTACAGGCCTGGCTGCAGGCGCATTTCGGCGCCGAGTTCCACGACTTCGCCGGCTCGGTGGTGGTGCACGCTGTCGGGGGCTGGATCGGCCTGGTCGCGGTGCTGCTGCTCGGCGCGCGCCGCGGGCGCTACACCAAGGAGGGCCGCATCGCGGCGCACCCGCCCTCGTCGATCCCGTTCCTCGCGCTCGGGGCCTGGATCCTGTCGGTCGGCTGGTTCGGCTTCAACGTCATGTCGGCGCAGGCGATCGACAAGATCAGCGGCCTGGTCGCGGTCAACTCGCTCATGGCGATGGCCGGCGGCACGCTCGCGGCGCTGGTGGCGGGCCGCAACGACCCGGGCTTCGTGCACAACGGTCCGCTCGCCGGGCTGGTCGCGATCTGCGCGGGATCGGACGTCGTGCACCCCGCGGGCGCGTTCGCCATCGGCGCGGTCGCGGGCGGGCTGTTCGTCTACATGTTCACCGTGACCCAGAACCGCTGGAAGATCGACGACGTGCTCGGGGTCTGGCCGCTGCACGGCCTGTGCGGCGCCTGGGGCGGGATCGCCTGCGGCATCTTCGGCGCCAAGATGCTGGGCGGCCTGGGCGGGGTGAGTTTCGTGTCTCAGCTTGCCGGCACGCTGCTCGGCATCGCGGTCGCGCTCGGCGGCGGATTCCTGGTCTACGGCACGCTCAAGGCCGCGGTCGGCTTGCGCCTGAGCGAGGAGGAGGAATTCAACGGCGCGGACCTGTCGATCCACAGGATCTCGGCCTCGGCCGAGGTCGTCGAGCGGCGCTAGCGCGGCGCGATGTCCTCGGCGTGAAAGCCGAAGCTGCCGCGCTTGCGGTCGGCGAACCAGTGCTTGAGCGTCAGGCCCACGGTGCGGAAGGCGATGTCCTGCCATGGCACCTTCGCCTCTTCGACCAGCGCCACCTCGAGGCTCTCCTCGCCGGGCTTGAACTCGAGGCTCCGCAGCCGCGCGCGGTAGAACAGGTGCACCTGGTTGACGCGCGGCACCGAGATCATGCTGAACGGCTCGCCCAGCTCGACCTGCGCGCCGGCCTCCTCGAGCGTCTCGCGCAGCGCCGCCTGGCCCGCGGTCTCGTCGTTCTCCATGAACCCGGCCGGCAGCGTCCAGTAGCCGTAGCGCGGCTCGATCGCGCGCCGGCACAGCAGCAGCCGGCCCTCCCACTCGGGGATCGCGCCCACCACCAGCTTCGGGTTCTGGTAATGGATCTCGCCGCAGGCGTCGCACACGAAGCGCGGCAGGCTGTCGCCCGGCGGCACGCGCTGCACGACCGGCGCGCCGCAGTGGGAGCAGAATTTCATCAGCGCGCGATCCTTTCGGGCAGGTCGCCAAGGCCCTGCAGCATGCCGTCGGGCTGGAAGCCCAGGCGGTCGACCGGCGCGCCGCCGCGGTTGATCCAGTAGACGTTGAAGCCGAAGGCCTTGGCGCCGAGCGCGTCCCAGCAGTTGGACGACACGAAGCCGATGTTGGCCGCGGGCACGCGCAGCGTGTCGACCGCGAGCTGGTAGACCCGCGGCGCGGGCTTGAAGACCTTCAGCCCGTCCACGCTCAGCACCGCGTCGAAGCTCGACTGCAGGCCGCGGTTCTTTACCAGCGTCTCGATCATGTCGGGCGAGCCGTTGGTCAGGATCGCGAGCTTGCGCCCGCCGCCCTTGAGCTTGTCGAGCGCGTCCGGCACGTCGGGGTAGGGCGCGAGGTTGAGGTACTCGTCCATCAGCGCCTTGGCGCGCTTGGCCTCCAGCGCCAGGCCGAGCGCCTCGCAGGCGTAGCCGAGCGCCTCGCGCGTAACCGCCGAGAACGGCTGGTAGTGACTCATCAGGGTGCGAAGCCAGCTGTACTCGAGCTGCTTCGCGCGCCACAGCTGCGACAGCTGCGCGCCCTTGCCGGGCCAGAACTTCTCGCAGCGGTCGATGACCGCGTGCACGTCGAACAGCGTGCCGTAAGCGTCGAACACCAGCGCGTCGAGTGGCATCGGTACCGGGCTCCCGGTTCAAAACCCGATGGTAAACTGCCGCCGCACAATGGTGAACCGCTACGACGAGATCTACCGCGCCTTCAAGTGGCAGGTGCCGGCGCGCTTCAACATGGCGCGGGCCTGCTGCGGGCGCTGGGCGTCCGAGCGCAGCCGCTTCGCGCTGTACTGGGAGGACGAGTCCGGCGCGCGCGCGGCGTACTCGTTCTGGGACATCCAGCAGCAGGCCAACCGGCTCTCCAACGCGCTCTCCGCGCTCGGCGTCGAGCGCGGCGACCGGGTCGCGCTCATCCTGCCGCAGCGGCCCGAGACCGCGATCGCCTACGTCGCGCTGTTCCAGATGGGCGCGATCGCGCTGCCGCTCAGCCACCTGTTCGGGCCCGACGCGCTCGAATACCGGATGGAGAACTCGGGCGCGAGCGTGGCGATCGTCGAGCCGACCACGCTGCCCAACCTTTGGCCGGTCCGCGCGCGCCTGCCGCAGCTCAAGCACGTGATCGGGGCGGGCGGGGCGCGCGAATCCGGGGTGCACGACTGGGACGCGCTGCTGGCGAAGGCGAGCCGCAACTTCGAATGCCTGGATACCGCGGCCGACGAGCCGGCGCTGATTATCTACACCAGCGGCACCACCGGCGCGCCCAAGGGCGCGCTGCAGGCGCAGCGCGCAATCCTGGGCAACATCCCGGGCTTTGTGCACTCGCACGACTTCTTCCCCAAGGAGGGCGACATGTTCTGGTCGCCCGCGGACTGGGCCTGGGCCGGCGGGCTGCTCGACGCGCTACTGCCGAGCTGGTACTTCGGCCTGCCGATCCTGGGCTACCGCGGCCGCTTCGACGCCGAGCGTGCCTACGATCTGCTCGAGCGCTACGGGGTGCGCAACACCTTCCTGTTCCCGACCGCGCTCAAGCTGATGCTGAAGACGGTGCCCGAGCCGCGCGCCAGGTACCGGCTCGACCTGCGCTCGATCATGAGCGCGGGCGAGAGCGTCGGCGCGCCCGTGATCGAGTGGGCGCGCGAGCAGCTCGGGGTCACCATCAATGAGATGTTCGGCCAGACCGAGATCAACTACGTGGTCGGCAACTGCCAGTCGGCCTGGCCGGTCAAGCCCGGCTCGATCGGGCGCCCGTATCCCGGGCACAGGGTCGCGGTGATCGATGAAAAAGGTCAGGAAGTAAAAAGAGGGGAGCTCGGGGAAATCGCGGTGCACCGCGCGGGCGATCCGGTGTTCTTTCTCGAGTACTGGAAGAACCCGCAGGCGACCAAGGACAAGTTCGTCGGCGACTGGGGCCTGACCGGCGACCAGGGCAAGATGGATGAGGACGGCTACATCTGGTACCAGGGCCGCTCGGACGACGTGATCAAGAGCGCCGGCTACCGAATCGGGCCGGCCGAGATCGAGTCCTGCCTGATCAAGCACCCGGCGGTGGCGAACGCGGCGGTGATCGGCAAGCCGGACGAGGCGCGCGGCGCGATCATCAAGGCCTACATCGTGCTGCAGCCCGGGCAGGCCGCCTCGGCCGAGCTCGAGGACGACATCCGCGCGCACGTGCGCGCGCGCCTGGCGCCTTACGAATACCCGCGCGAGATCGAGTTCATCGACGCGCTGCCGATGACCACCACCGGCAAGGTGCAGCGCAAGGAATTGCGCAAGCGCGCGTGAAACAGCTTCTCTTGCTGGGAGGAGGCCACGCGCACGCCTTCGTGCTGCGCAGCCTGGTCGGCGCGCCGATCGAGGGCACGCGCGTCACGCTGGTCACGCCCCACCGCCATCATCTCTACTCCGGCATGCTGCCCGGGCTGGTCGCCGGGCATTACGCGCTGGGCGAGTGCGTGATCGACCTGGCGCAGCTCGCGGCGCGCGCGGGCGCGGCGGTGGTCTACGACCGCGTCGCGAGCGTCGACCCGCTGCGGCGCATGGCGCGTCTGGAGCGCGGCGGCGAGATCGAGTACGACGTGGCCTCGCTCAACCTCGGCTCGCTGCCGAACTTCGCCGCCGTGCCCGGCGCGGCCGAGCACGCGCTTGCGGCCAAGCCGTTCGAGCCCTTCGTCGCCGCCTGGGAGCGGCTTCGCGCGCGCGGGCGCAGCCAGACCCTGCGCATCGCGGTCGCGGGTGGCGGCGCGGCCGGGGTCGAGCTCGCGATGGCGATGACGCGCTCGCTCATCGCGGGCGGCCGCGCGGGCGAGATCGAGCTCTACGCCGATCGCCCGGCCTTCCCGCCGGGCCTGGGGCGGCGCGTCGCGCGCGCGCTCGCGAGCGCCGCGGTGGCCATACACCCGTCGACCGCGGTCGACGCGGTCGAGCCCGGGCCGGTGGTGGTCGCGCGCGGCGAGCGGCGCTCGTTCGACGCGCTGGTGTGGGTCACGGGCGCAGCGCCGCAGCCCTGGCTGGCCGAGACCGGCCTGACGCTCGATCCAGCCGGCTTCGTGCTGGTGGACCAGCACCTGCGCAGCATCTCGCATCCGCAAGTATTTGCCGCCGGCGACACCGCTACGCTGCTCGGGGCCGCGCTGCCCAAGTCCGGCGTGTACGCAGTGCGCCAGGGCGCGGTGCTGGCACGCAACCTGCGCCGCGCGGCCGAGGAACGGCCGCTCGAGAGCTATTCGCCGCAGCGCGTCTCGCTCGCCCTGATCAGCTGCGGCGCGCGCTACGCGATCGCGTCCTGGGGCCCGTTCGCGGCCGAAGGGGAGTGGGCCTGGCGCTGGAAGGACCGCATCGACCGGCGCTGGATCACCGCCTTCCTGCCCTAGGGCGCCACCGGCCGCGAGGCGACCAGGATCTTGCCGTCGGCCTCGAGCACCACGTCGCCGTTCTGGTTGGTGCACACGCCGCGCATCACCACGATCCCGCCGCGGTGCTTGGGCTTGTCGAGCTTCTCCAGCACCGTCCACTCGGAGGCCAGCGTGTCCCCCGCGCGCACCGGCGCCTTGAAGCGGCAGGCGTGCTCGAGGTAGGCGATCGCGCTGCCGGCGAAGAACATCCCGACCGGGGCCGAGACCAGCGCGCTGGTGAACGGGCCGTGCAGGATGCGCGAGCCGAACTGCGAGCGCTGCGCGAACACCTCGTTTACGTGCAGCGGATTGAAATCCCCGAACAGCCCCGAGCCGAGCACGAAGTGCGTCTCGGTGACCGTGAGGCTGGTGCCGAAACGCTCGCCGAGCGCCACCTCGTCGTACCATTTTCCGTGAAACACCATGCTGGTTTCCGCCTCCGCCGGGGAACGATGCCGATCGGTGCGTGAATCCTAACTCGGGAATCCGCTGATGGAACAGGACCGCGCGGCGCCAGCCCAGGCTAGTCGCGGTCGCGGCTGAACAGCTCGCCGTAGCCGCGCACGAACGGCTCCACCACGACGAGGTAAAGGCTGGTGATCCCGACCGACAGGAACGCGACCGCGACAAGGGCGCGTAGAGCGTGACCCGGGGTGAGCGTCTCGAGCGAGGTTTCCAGCAGGCCGGACGGCCACAACCAGACGGCCAGGGCGAAACATCCCGCGACGAAGGTCAACTGCCAGACAAACGATACGCCGACATCGACCCATCCGGGATAGCGCGTAGTGGAAGTCCGCATAGGGCCCTCCTTCCAATAGACGTTATACCGCGCGAACCCGGGTAACAATCGCCCGAATCGGCTAATACGGCGATTTTGCGGGGTCGACACAGATTTTGACGCGCGCGGGCCTGCTGCGCGTCGCCGGGCGGGGCGAGGCCGAGCAGGAAGTCGATTGCTGAATCAGGAATTTTCGGCCATGACCTTGGTGAACGCCTCGGCCTGCGCATAGACGGCGCGGGCCTCGGCTGCGAGCTGCTCCGGATTCATGGTCTGGTATCCGGTCAGCGCGCGTCCTGCCATGACGCGAGCGAAGATTTCCGCCGCCAGTTTCTGAGTGTCGTTCACGCTGCCTCCGATCGAATGCGCCCGCAGCGGGCGCTGAACAATGCTACCCCCGCGGCGCCGGCGCGCTCGAGCGGTGCATTTAGGCCTGCGCTATGATCGCCGCAAAACCGATAAACTTCCAGTTCGCGACGTGATCGGAGTGGCGCCCCGGATACGAATCGAACGTACGACCTGCCCCTTAGGAGGGGGCCGCTCTATCCACTGAGCTACCGGGGCGCGCGAGGGGATTTTACGCCAACCATATATATGAGCCGAGTTCTGACCATCGTTGCGCTCGTCTTGCTGCTCGCCGCGCCGCTCGCGCGGGCGCAGGACTATGCGCGCGAGAAACGCTGGGCGGACGAGGTGGTGCCGAACGTGGTGGTGGGGGACGCGGTCTGGCTGAAGGAGAAGCAGGGGCGGGAGTTTCTCGGGCTGTACACGGCGGTGAAGGGGGCGAAGCGGGCGGTGCTGCTGGTGCACGGGCTCGGGGTGCACCCCGATTTAGGGCTGATCGGGATTCTGCGCGTGGCGCTGTCGGACATGGGCTACGCGACGCTCTCCATACAAATGCCAGTGCAGGCGGCGGACGCGAAGGCTGCGGACTATTACCCGAAGCTGTTTCCGCAGGCGATCGATCGCATCGGCGCGGGGGCGGCGTGGCTGGCGGGCAAGGGCTACGCGCATCCGGTGCTGCTTTCGCACAGCATGGGCTCGTGGATGAGCGAGTCGTACTTCGCGGCCACGCCCGAGGCGCCGTTCGCGGCCTGGGTGTGCCTGGGGCGCGGCGGGCCGTTCGGGGAACTGGAGAACGTGCACGTGCCAGTACTCGACGTTCGCGGCGCGAACGACCTGCCGGCAGTGCTGCGCCGGTCGGACGAGCGCGGGCAAATACTGCACCTGATTCCGCGCTCGAAGCAGATCGTGATCTCGGCGGCTGACCATTTCTATACCGGGCACGAGCAGGCGCTCGAGGATGCGATCCACGATTTTATCGAAGGGCTGCCGTGACGCTGACGGAACTGCGCTACATCGTCGCGGTGGCGCGCGAGCGGCACTTCGGGCGCGCGGCGGAGTCGTGCTTCGTCTCGCAGCCGACGCTGTCGGTGGCGATCAAGAAGCTGGAGCAGGAGCTCGGGGTCACGCTGTTCGAGCGCGGCCCGGGAGAGGTGTCGGTAACGCCGGTCGGCCAACGCGTGGTCGAGCAGGCGCAGCGCGTGCTCGAGGGCGCGACGCACATCAAGGAGCTCGCTGCCGCCGGGCACGACCCGCTTGCCGAGCCGCTGCGCCTGGGCGCGATCTACACCATCGGGCCGTACCTGCTGCCGAAACTCGTGCCGATCCTGCGCCGAGCCGCGCCCGCGATGCAGCTGCTGATCCAGGAGAATTTCACTCACCGCCTGGGCGAGATGCTCAAGCAGGGCGAGGTGGACGCGATCCTGATCGCGCTGCCGTTCGCCGAGCCCGGGATTGCGACGCGCGCGCTGTACGACGAGCCGTTCCTGGTCGCGGTGCCGCAGGGCCATCCCTTCGAGAAGAAGAAGAGCGTGACCGCCGACGAGCTGACCAAGGAGAGCCTGCTGCTGCTGGGCGAGGGGCACTGCCTGCGCGACCAGGTGCTCGATTTCTGCCACGCCGCGGCGCGCCTGCCGCACCGCAGCCACCTGGCCAAGGCGCTCGAGGGCGGGTCGCTCGAGACGATCCGGCAGATGGTGGCGAGCGGGGTCGGCGTCACGGTGCTGCCGTCGACCTCGGTCGGCGCCGGCGGCAAGACCGGGCTGATCCGCATTCGCCCGTTCGCCAGGCCGGCGCCGCAGCGGCGCGTCGCACTCGCGTGGCGCAGGAGCTTTCCGCGCCCGCAGGCGATCGAGGCGCTGCGCCAGGCGATCCTCGCCTGCGACCTGCCGCAGGTGAGCAAGCTGCCCAACGCGGCGGCGAGCTGAGCGAAGGAGGGCAAGGCATGCACGGAGTCGTCTTCCTCGGCGAGCGCGAGCTGGAGCTGCGCGAATTCCCCGATCCCGCGCCCGGCCCCGGCGAGGTGGTGATCGAGATCAAGGCCTCGGGCATGTGCGGCAGCGACCTGCACGCCTACCGCGCGCCGCGCGCAGGCGGCGGCGCGGGCGCCGCGCTCGGCCTGGGCGGCTCGGGCGGGCCGGTAATCGCGGGCCACGAGCCCTGCGGCGTGATCGTCGCGCGCGGCGCGGGCGTAAGCGAGGCCGATGCGCCGCTCGGGGCGCGCGTGATGAACCACCATTACAAGGGCTGCGGCCTTTGCGCGCACTGCCGCGTCGGCTGGTCGCAGCTGTGCCGCGCCGGGATCACCGTCTACGGCGTGACCGGCCACGGCGCGCACGCGAAGTACCTCAAGGCGCCGGCGCGCACCATGGTGCCGCTGCCCGAGGCGCTCTCGTTCGAGGAGGGCGCGGCGATCTCCTGCGGCACCGGCACCGCCTACGCCGCGCTGCACCGCATGAAGCTCTCGGGCGAACACACGCTCGCGGTGTTCGGCCAGGGCCCGGTCGGGCTGTCGGCCACGCTGCTCGCCGGCGCGATGGGCGCGCGCGTGATCGCGCTCGACGTCAGTCCCGAGCGGCGCGCGCTGGCGAAGGACTTCGGCGCCGAGGCGGCGCTCGACCCGCGCGCGGCCGACCCGGTCGAGGCGCTGCGCGCGCTCACCGGCGGCGAAGGGGTCGATCTCGCGCTCGACTGCAGCGCCGCGCCCGAGGCGCGCGCCGCGGCGGTG